>Ga0073899_10000283_pt1 | contig 47237 bp, 43 predicted proteins | sample KloWWTmetaKNB5Ph_FD_88975 | JGI IMG/M metagenome (GOLD analysis project Ga0073899, IMG submission 88975) | Active sludge microbial communities from Klosterneuburg, Austria, studying microevolution and ecology of nitrifiers - Klosterneuburg... | ecosystem: Engineered > WWTP > Aerobic digester >... | reverse complement strand
CGGACCTTTTCTTCCGCCTCGCGCCGGGACTTTTCTTCGGCGGCACGCCGTGCGGCTTCTTCTGCCTGCTGGCGCGCCTTCTCTTCAGCTTCCCGCTTTGCCTGCGCTTCCGCTTCCTTGCGCGCTTTCTCTTCGGCTTCGCGACGGACCTTTTCTTCCGCCTCGCGCCGAGACTTTTCTTCGGCGGCACGCCGTGCGACTTCTTCTGCCTGCTGGCGCGCCTTCTCTTCAGCTTCCCGCTTTGCCTGCGCTTCCGCTTCCTTGCGCACTTTCTCTTCGGCTTCGCGACGGACCTTTTCTTCCGCCTCGCGCCGGAGCTTTTCTTCGGCGGCACGCCGTGCGACTTCCTCCGTCTGCTGGCGCGTATGCTCCTTGGCAAGTATTGCAGCCTGGATCTCGGCTGCGGCCGTGACAAGCGAGTCTCCGTCCTGATAGGTTTGTTTCGGTTTTGCAATACGCGAGGAAGGGGCGTTTTGCGATTTCGATTTCGGCTTCGGCCGATCCGTAGTGATCGACTTGCTTGCCAGTTTTACCTGTTGAGTGAAATCAAGAGACGCTCCTTCGAGGCTTTCGACAACCACTTTTCTAACAACTTCCTCTTTGACAACTTTCCTTTGCAGCGGCAGAGGGTTTTCTGTCGGGTGAACAAATTCCCGGATGTAATCGCTCTTGACAAGGTCTTGCAGAATTTTCTGCAGTTCGTCTTCTGAAAAATCATCGAGTTTGACCAGCAATGCGCCCACCGACGCCTTCCCGTCGATTCCTTTAAGGATATTGCGCAAATTGCGCGGCAGGGCACTGGTTTTACCGGTGGCTTCTCCCAGTCCCTTGACGGTTTTTGTATAAATGGTTTTGCTATCCATGCTGCCTCGACATTCAGGACTCTTCCGGAGAATTGATTATATTGATTTATCCTTCGCAATACGGATTAACCCGAGCGCAATATTGCACCCGGGCATTTTTCCCTGGCCCTGACTCACAGGCTCACAGGATCTTTGCGAACAACCACCCCGGATTTTTCAGCATTTTGTTCTATCGGCCAGCTGACTGCAATATCCGGATCACGGCAATCACTTACGCAATCGTCGTAAACCCTTCGAAAAAATGGTTTACAGTCAGAAGGTTATGACGTTCGGTTATAAACAAGCCTGAAATAGTGTTTACTCTCGATATTTATCGGGAGATGGAAATGACGCTGCAGGAGGCATTTTCGCAGGTACAAGATCACCGTCGAGGGCCGGCGCAGCGATACGATCTGAAGGAGATGATCGTCATGGCAATCTGCGCGGTGCTGTGCGGCTGTGACAATTGGGTCGATATCACGGATTGGTGCGAAGAAGAGGAAGATTGGCCGAAGACCTTCATGGTGCTGGCCAACGGCACTCCCTCGCATGACACGTTTGGCAAAGCGTTTCGGGTGCTGGACGCGACGGTTGTCAACGGTGTTCGAAAACTGCTTTCGAAGCTGGATTGCCAGCATTGTTGGGGTCGTCGAAAGCGTTGTGGCATTGGATGGCAAGACCGTGAGGGGATCGAAGGACGGGCCGAATACGGCGCTGCATATGGTCAGCGCGTACGCCACGGAACTGGGCGTATCGCTGGGGCAGGAAGGAACGACCGGCAAGGGCAATGAACTGACTGCGATCCGGGCGTTGCTGGATACGCTGGTACTCAAAGGCTGTATCGTCACCATGGATGCACTGGGGTGCCAGACAGACGTTGCCGGGAAAATCGTTGCTCAAGGCGGCGACTACGTCCTGGCGGTCAAGGATAACCAGAAGACCCTGTCGCAGGCCATCGTTGAGTTCTTCGCCACCGCCGAGGCACTGGACTTCCGCCACATCGACGTGCAAAAGCGTGACTGGATCGACAAGGATCATGGCCGCCTCGAAACACGCCGGGCAGTCTTGGTCACCGATGTCTCCTGGATGGACAAGCCCATGCGCGAGGGCTGGAAGAAGCTTGCCGCTGTTGGCATGATCGAGTCCGAGATGGGGATCAAGGGCAAGGTCAGTGTCGAACGTCGCTACTTCATCATCAGCGCCGGGATCAAAACGGTTGAGCAGTTCGCCCATGCGGCGCGGGCTCATTGGGGAGTGGAAGCCATGCACTGGGTACTCGATGTGACCTTCCGCGAAGACGACTGCCGCGTGCGCAAAGGCCATGCCGCTCAAAACCTTTCCGCTATCCGCAAGTTCGCACTCTCCGCCTTCCGTAACAATACCCTCCATTCCGATCGCAGCTTGCGCCGACGGCGCAAACTCGCTGATCGTCGCCCTGACTATCGTTGAACTCTTGGGGCTCAAGCCGCTGCAATGAGCCCAAAACAAATTCTATGACGTTTATGTGAGCGATTGCCGTGTCCAGAACATTACCTTGTCGGTGGTGCGGATTCGACTTCGTCCTGGGTCATTATCGGTGATGATGTAGACAACTTCATCGGCGGCGGAGACGTCGATGACCAGATCAAAGGTCGCGCAGGCCATGACCTTATATGGCAGCACGGGCAAGGATCGGCTCTACGCCGACACCGTCATTGGTGTTGCCGCTGCCATTGAGGCAGCCAAGCCCGAGCCGCTCCAGAGCGACAACTATGCCGAACTTCTTGACGGCGGTGGCGGGGATGATCTGCTGATTGGCGGTACTGCCAACTATCTGCTTGGCGGTGGCGGTTCGGATACCATCATCGGCTATGGCAAGCCCAGGCTGCCCGGTCAATATCATGGCAACGACTATCTCGACGGCAGCGACGGCTCGTATATTCGCCATGCCAACGGAAATACATTTAGAATATGCAGGATATTTTGCGGGTGTTCGTCGAATGAACCTGAAAAGTTGCTGGCGGCGTGACTTGCTTCGCAAGAAAGACTGATTGAAATTTTTTTCTGCCGCTGCCTCTGAAGAACGAGATCAAGTTTGAACACAAGGAGAAAAATATGTTTGGCCTGGCGGTAATACTGATTATGGGGGTGTACTTGCTGATATCGATTGCAGTTGTGTGCGGGATGGTACGCACTGCACGCAAGAACGGCAGAAACGCCAAGCTCCTGGGCTGGAGTGCTGCACTGGTGATGTATCTGATTCCGTTCTGGGACTGGCTGCCGACGGTGGCGACGCATCAGTATTACTGCGCGACCGAAGCCGGGTTCTGGGTATACAAGACCGTGGATCAGTGGAAGCAGGAGAATCCGGGGGTGATGGAAACATTGGTGGCGAACAAGGGGGCGCCATCCGCAAATGGAGCTTACATTTTGAATAAGCGATTCAACTGGGTGGTGAAAAAGGGCGGTGCATTCCCATTTAACAGATGGCGTTGGGAGCAGGAATTGGTAGATGTGAAAACTGGCGAAGTGTTAGCACGATATGTGGATTTTTCTACCGGAAATGGAAATATCGGTGGGCCAGATGTGCCACTGAAATTCTGGCTTCAGAGTGAGCATTGTCTAGATGGGGAACGTAACAACAGTCTTATGCGACAATTTAAAGATAGTGTGAAGGGAGAGCAACCATGAGTACTATGCAAGATTTGTTTCAACAAGCGCAACTCGCAGAAGCTGCGTATGCCAATCTTTGGGATGCAACCCTCAACAAACCAATTACAGCCACAGATAACGTAAAAACGGCACTTATTGCTGCTGGCTTCTCTAAAGACCCAAATGATGCGACGAAGTCTGCCCAAGCCGACGATTTTCTTCTCCACTGGCAAGTCCTCAGCCAATACACCGCACCGAGTAATTTCTATGGTCTAACCGGTACCGGTTTTTCCGCGACCCTGTTCTTCAGCAAGGACACAGGGCAATACACCTTCGCCATACGCGGCACCGAGCCAGGCTATCCGGATTTGTTTGGCGCCGACTTCGGCGACCTGGTGGTCGACGGCTTGCCGCTCGATCAGATCGTGGAGATGTACAACTACTGGCAAAGCCTGACGCACCCCGGTCATTATCAAGCCGCAAAACTGGAAGTTCAGTTATCAGAAACCGCAGCGCTCAAGCTCCTGGTGGGGCCGCTCTACACCGCAGCCGTGGCGGCATTGCAAGCATCCGGCGCGATCATCGACACCACACCGTTGGGCACGGTGGTCAGACGAATCGTGTGGGACGACTCCGCCACCCTCCTGGCCGGCACCCCGCTGGCGCTTGGCTCCGCCAAAATCAGCGGCACGCCGACACAACTCAACGTCACTGGACACAGCCTTGGCGGCAACCTGGCCGCCGCTTTCACTCGCCTGTTCCCTGGCGTCGATGCCAACGCCATCACCATCAACGGCGCAGGATTTCCGACCGGCAACCTCGCGGGCCTGAGCGGAAACGCCGCCAGCAACATCCGCAACCTGTTCGGAAATTTAAATGGGGCGGGCGCCTTCGACGCATCGCGCATCCAGAATGTCGTCGGCGATGGCCCGAAAATGGTCAGCATGGATAGCCAGTACGGACTCGTGCAGCCGGGCAAACCGCAACTTGAAATCTACATAGAAGACCATCTGGGCAACACCGTCGGCCACGGCGCCGCGCAGATGACCGACAGCCTCGCCGTCTATGATCTTTTCATCCGTTTGGATAGCAACCTTTCCACCCAGACAGATACCCAAGCATTGGCGAAGCTCAAGCCCCTGTTCGAAGCCTCCAGCAATATCGCCAATACCAGCCTCGAACAACTGGTGGCCGCCGTGGACAAACTTCTCGGCGGTAGTGGCTCAGCGCTGCCCACCGATGATCGGGATGCGTTATACACACGCCTTCAAGCGATCGAAAAAAAGCTGACCGACAAGCACTACACACTGGATATTCTCGCCGCCAAATCACGCGACGACCTGGTCGCCCTGTCAAAAAACAACATCGCCTACCGCTACGCCCTGAAGGAACTCAACCCGTTCGCCATTCTCGGCGCCGATTACGACCCGCAAAACACCGCCGGACAACTCAACCTCTTTGATCCTGCTACCGGCACAGGTGAAATGACCAAGGAATACCTCGCCGACCGTGCCGCCTTCCTGACCTGGAAGAACAAGCTCGCCACCGAAGACTTCGACGGCACGACGGGCGCTTACAGCAAAGCGCCGGATGCCTACTTCAAGGACCTCGGCAGCAATCTCACCATCAATCTCGGATCGGGCGGCAGCCTCACCGACAAACCCCGTTACATCTTCGGCGCCGACCAGTCCGGTGGCGCCACTGAAAACCTCACCGGCGGCAGCAAGGCCCTCAATATTCTCTCCGGAACCGACCGTATCTTCGTCAAAAACTTTACAGACGGTAAGCTCGGCATCACCCTCAGTGGCGGAAGCCTAATCGCACCGCCTTCTAGCCAACATACCATTACGCTTCCCCTTGAAAACACTGCCGTGATACCCGGATATGCTGCCCGGCTTGGCTATTGTGTGGAGCGGCCAAATAAAAATATCCACCAATATCCATGACAGATCTGGCGTCACTCCGGGCCCGCATGGCGGAGCCCGGAATTCATGGGACTTGCGAATTGGTTTCTCGCGCCGCAGAAATTTCCTGCGTGATGCTTGCGCGAGAAGGATGAATCAGATGCCGGCATATGGCGACACCTGAAACGCCGTCATACGCCCATACAGACAACATATGGCGTGTCGTCATCCAGCGAAGCTGTTGCCGTTTCTGCGGCGAGACCGCGCGTATGGCCGAGGCTTACAACGCGTAGCGCACCGTTCTGCACATCGCCATCGTCGAGCGCAATGTCGAGTTGCTTCGCAAACTTTCCAGAGACCCCCGAGGAACAGATGACATAGGTGCCTGACAGAAAAGTCGTCGCGGTACCGGAGTCCTTGATAAAGTGGGCGGCGGCACTTTCGATGCCAAGCTGCCCACCGTCTGCATTTTTCGGCAGAAAAACCCGCGCCGTATCTGCATCGCTGACACTGGCAATATCCGTCGCCCCGCTCAACAGACCTGCCAGCCGGACATGCTGCCAGATCAGGAAGGTTTCATCGGTCTTCGTTGTGCTGTCCCAGTTACCTTCGAGAATGCTGTTGCCGAGCGTCCCCGGTGTACTGGCATTCGCCCCGCCCTTGAGATGCGTGGACGCACCGATATCATCTCCGGGAAGCGCTCTGAACTTATCCTGATAGTTGTAGATCAGCGGTGGAATATTGCGGAAATCCAGAGCGAGGTTCTTGACCTTGGCACTGTTGATGAGTTCCTGCCCCTTCAAGACACCGCCGATCAACAAACCGATGATGACCAGGACGATGGCCATTTCGACAAGCGTGAAACCGGATTGATGATTGCTACGAGTAATACGCACGATACGAACAATACGAGTAGACATGATTTCCTCCAAAGTGAATAAAACAAAAAGACAGCACGTACAAAAATTTTTCAGGGCAACTTCCCGGCGCCAACCATGCGGTTGTAAAGCGTGTTTCCGGACAGCCAGGTCAGCGCATCGTCAAAATCAGGACTGGTTACCGCGTTGACAAAGGCAGGGTCGGCGGGCACGAATCCAGAGTCAGCGCTTTTGGTGGTATTCGGGTTGTGCCGCTCATCATCACTGCGGCCACCATTTCCTCCATTCCTGCCAAGCGAATAGACGATGGCGACAGCGTCCGCAACTAGAAAGGTGTTTCCAGTACAGGTCGCAGCCGAGGGGTCGCCGGCATGCAGCACAGCGCTGCCGGCATTGCATACCTTCAGATCCGGTTGCAATGCGGCAATAGTCTTCTGCTTCATTCCTCCAGACTGGGTGAAGGCGTAGCTGTTGTTCGAAGTGGAGACGGCGTAGCGTATCCGGCTGACCCAGCCATCGAGCAGGTAGCCCTGCGCATCAAGCGGCGCCAACCCCAGACTGACGGCAGGCACGAAACCGTCATACCAGTTTGAACAGCGGCCGTGCGCAAGCACTGTGGGTGTCGCCTCGACGGTCGTCGGCGTACATGCGCCAGTAGCACTGACGCAGAAACTTTCACGGCCGCCGCTACTGTCCGATGCCGGGCATGGCAACCGCTCGCTGGCAATAGCAAAGCCAAGCAACGCATCGCGGATATCCGTGAGCTGCTTTTGCGTCTCACTGGCTGCAGCAACATCACGTTGCGCCGCCAGTGGCGTCAATAATCCACCGAGCAACAAGGTTACGATCGCCAGAACAACCGCCAGCTCCATCAGGCTGAAGCCAGCTGCGTGATGTTGGGTGCGATATTGGGTTAGGCGTTGCATCAGAAACTCCGCAACATGAAGTCGGTGATGGAAATCTGCTGCGCTGAAGCTGCCGTCTGACCACTGGTAAATCCGGCATAAATGCTTTGCATTGCCGGACCAAGCTCCGCAATATCATCGATGAGCACGGTATCGCTAATCTTCTCCGCCTGTTTGCAGAGGCGATTCAGATCTGCGGCAAGATTGCGGAAATCGGCAAGCTGACAATCTCCGAATTTTGATGCGACATAGACGCGCAATTGATACTCGCCACGCTTCGCCGCAACCGGAACGGGATAACGCCGCGTCAAATCAAAGCGCACATGGATATCCGTGTTGACGGGCAGGCTGCCAGCGTAGGGCAGGTAAGTATCCGATTCCTTGACGCTGGAAATTCCCTTGTCAGTGGTTAATCTGCGTGGATTGAAAGGCTGGGTTGCACTGCCGGGGACCCCGGCGCCATGCGTGTTGTCATCGCTTGTCGAATCGATGCCGCCCCAATAGACGAATGCAAAATGATCGGCTCCCGGATCGTTGCGTACCGGCGACTGACGCGTATCGATTTCCAGACCGATCTTCGGATAGTTGAGCGTACCGAATAAACTTCCCGCATAGCCAAGGGCGTTGCCGGCTGCGCCACAACCAGGTGGGTTGCCGTTCAATGAGGGGTTTCCATCAACGATGGCAAATACAAAACCCTCGCCGTGCATCGCAATATTGAATTTGAAATAGGCGCGCAAGCCGCTGTCGAGCGTCAGGCGGCCTGGAGCCCAGATACAGCCGGCAGCGTCGATTGCCGCCGGGCTGCCAAGGAACAAAGTTGCGGCTAGTGGATCGACAAAAGCGGCGGGCGCCTCTGGACTCGTCGACACCACAAAGCTTGCCGCAGCATTTTTCAGCGCGGTGAATGTGCCGGGGAAAAGACACTTGCCGACATCGGCCGAACGATGCGCATCAGCATATTGCGTCGCCCCGGTATAGGCGGTTCCCGCCGAAGCGAGAATATCCAGCCCACCACCAGCGGGCTCAAAATAGTTGACGAGAAAAGCGCTAAGCGGTGGTGGTGGTGGTGGTGGTGTCAGCGAAGACGAAACTTTTTCCGCTGTACTGCGTAAGCCTCCGCCAACACGTTCGCCACCGAACAGCAATACACCACGGCAATCCTGCTGTCCTGCCACCGTAAAGCAACCCGAAGATACATTCGAGCACACGGCATACCGCAGATGATCACGCCAGTTGACCAGGTAACTGGTGTACTTTGCATCGAACAGGGCGGCAATGGCCGGCGGCTCGCCAATCAGCTTGCCGGGGAATTGTTGATAGTAGCTGGCGTAGGAAACCTGCGTGGCCGGCGGGCGCAATGCCGTCGGCAGAGATGCGGTGGGTATGCCGGCGTGGTTCAGCAGGTCGTCTTGAATCTTGTACTCCAGAGCGGCGCGCGTTTCATCGAGAAAGCGGTTGATCTGCCCGATGGGTGCGGCGTCTGATGGATTCCGAAAATCTGCGCGCAAACTGATTCGCGCGTAGACTTCCCGTGCAGTGATCCACAGCACGGAATCGTTATTGATGGCGCTGTCCACTTGGCCCTGAGTGAACGTCGCGTCATCATTTGGAAAACTCGGCACCACATCGATATATTTGGCATATTCCGAAGGATCCGCCGAACATGGATAGCCGGTGGGAGATCGCGCTTGCCCGGCGAGTGCCGGCCCCGGCGCAAAAATTACGGCCACCGCGCCGCCCTGCGCATCATCCGGCGTAACGAGCAGGTTCCCCGATGTATCCCTGATCCGGAATTGCCCACGCAAATCGCCATTCAGCAGCAGCGGTGCGTCGGCGTCGCTGCCCTTTGGGTTATTCTTGTGGCTCCCCGATACTGCGTACCACAGACAGTTGCCATCGGCATCGCGCAGATCCGGCAACTGGAGCGTTCGATATGGCAACAGGCCGATCGATGCCTGGCCGGCCTGACCGCAATTGCCCGCCGCACTGCCGTCGCCAGGATGAAAAATACCAGCCTTGTCGCTGCTGTCCGGACAGGGTAGATAGCCGAACACCTCCGTGTCATGCATGTCGCGATAGGTCAGTGCATAGCCGACCAGTGCGTCCCTGGCCTGCGCCAGCGCCTGCATGGTGGCCTCCTCGCGTGCGTATTTGCGCGAGGACAGGCTCATCGACTTGCGCATAAAAATCATCGACGAAACAGCCAATGCCAGCAACATGATGATGAAAATATATCCGCTCTGGTTGCGCATCTTCGTGGCTCAGCGAGGAAGTACGGCGGCTCTCGGTGCCGTATGCTTGAAGGTCTCGCCGACGCGCAGGGTCTTCGGTGGCTCGTTGCCAATATGGAAGTCGACTCGTTCGGGGTGACTGGCGAACACCGTGAATCCAGTCCTTGAATCAATGCGCTCATCGTGCCGTGGATGGCCGTTGATCCAGATGGTGGACGCGCCATTGCCTGCCTCGCCATTGCGTCGCACGACACCATCGAGACGCAAGCTGTCTGCCATCTACTGCTGCTGCATCAGCGTTCCGAATTGGCGCTGAAGTTCGAGCGCCGCGCGCTGCTCTGGTGTCAGGAACAATCGACCGAGTGATTCGGCAGGCGCTTCCTGCGCAACGAGCAGCAGCACCAGTGCGATCAGGTGCAGGCGCAAAATGCTTGCGAAGCTGGAGTGTCTGACATGGCCGCGCATTACGATTGACCCACTTTCTCAGCACCGGCCCCAATCCTGGTGCGCCAGGTGATCCAGTCAATTGAACATTCGGCCTTGAGTTGTGCGATAGTAGGTCCAGCGCTTTCACTTGCCACAAGCCGCTGGACATCGCAGCTGCGGAGCCGCAGATAGGCCGGTACGGAATGGCGCAAGTCGTCGATAAAATTGAGCAAATCTTCCTCGTGAAGAAGCTGGATTTGCAGCTTCATGTTGCTGATGACAATTTCGTTGCCGGGCTTGTCCATAATCACTTGAGGGCGGGACAATTCGTAGCGGATATCGAGTAGCTTGCGCTGTTCCTTGATGCTGCGAATCCGTTCGGCCCACTCGTGGCGGCGTTCCTCACCAACGTAGCCGCGGGCGGCAATCTCGCGGTAAATTTCAAGCCTCCGCAGATGATCCTGTTGCTCGTCGCGAACATGCTTCAGCATCTCTCCTGCATCCTTGAGATGTAGCTTCGCCTGTTGATTCTCAAGCCGCGCGCTCTTGAGTAAGTTCGACGTGATCACGACTGCTGCCACGCCAGCACCACTTAGCAACAGCAGTACTGCAAGATTCCAGCGGCTACGCTGAAGAATTTCGGAAAGCGTACTCACGATACTGTCGACTTCACACGCAAGCGTATGGAAAATTTAGGCGCCTGAAGGTTCGCCGCGCCATTCCGGGTTGAACCAATCGGATCAGAAAGTGTGCCAATGGCTTCAAGTTGATCTGGCAGCTTGAGGATGCTTACTTGCACTCCAGTGTTTTTGCTCAACGCGTCAACAAACTGTTCGATAGCCATCTGCGTGGCGCGATCATCATCGCCATGAATCAGGGGGAAATCGCCATATACGTCTGCGGTGACAGTTGCGTCATCAGAAGTGGCGCCGTGTCCAGCAGCGGCCCCTTCACTTCCCGTGTGCCAGTCGATACGCTCCAGCCGGATTTGTGCGAATTGATTGAGCGCACCACTGAGGATTGCATAAGTGTCTTGCGGAACAGAGGAATGGCGAATCACGTCGTCGTAGCTGTCGATCAGCGCATGTAGATTCGCGCTGCCAGGCGGCAGAACCGGCTGCATTCCAAAAGTCCGGGCATCCTGCTTCTGGTTGTCGGCTATTTGCTGACGTACCAGTGACGTCTGCGCACTCAGGTCAACGGCTTCGTTCCACCGCCCCGTTGAGAACAGGAGGCAGACAAACAATATTGCCAGACCGGCACCGTCAAGCATCCGGCGCATCTGCCAGACACGATGGAACAAGCGCTCTTCGGCAGGCGCAAATTGCTGGCGTGGCGGGCTTTTCATCAGCAGTGGCATGAACAGATGCTCGCCTTGGAACGGTGCTGCCAATCGAGACTTTCGGAGACTCCGAAAGTTGGTCATGGTTGAAATTCCAATGGATTCGTAATGCAGCCCTTCGGAATTACTGCCTACATTGCGAAGATGTCCGGCGGCAGCAGAATCGATCAACAACAACACCGAAAGACTCACCTCTCGCGACAGCTTGCGCTGGCTGAGAAGGTATTGCCGCATTCTTGTGGATTCCGCAGTGCAAGCAGCGGCAATTTTCTCTGGATCGCCGTTTGTCAGTGAAGGCCAGGTGCTCAGCCGGGAGAACTGCAGCCGTCCATTTTCAAAAAATATCTGGCGCAATCCGGCGCGCATCTGCACGAGTAAAAGAAATTGTGGATATTTGCGGCTGAAATCACCCGGATGGTTTGCAACAAAACGATCGGCAAGCAGCGCCATTGAGTAGAGCCCGCTGAACCGGCATTCTTGCTGGCGCAACGCCGTAAGCCATGGAGAAATGGCCTGTGGCCGCGTCAATGCGGCAAGAAGAATCCTCTCGTCGCGCCGTCCGGAGGATTCACGCCCCAGAGACAATGCCGCAACAAATTGCGTACCTTGAAAATGCTGGGCAAGCTTGCGTGATAACAGCGCCTCTCGATCGCGTCCGCGAAGCGGCGGCAGAGTCTCAATCTGAAAGCCTTCATCGACAATATCGGTGAGCATGGAAAAACAACACTTACGACTCTTTGCCAGATAGGCGGCAAATTCTGCGGTGCCTTCCTTCTCCACGGTGAAATCGGCCTCATGCTGCAATTCCCCGGCCTGCCAGCGATATACAGTCAGATTTTGTGCGTCGAGATAGAGCAACCGAAGGCGATTGCGCGATGCTCGCCAAAAGAACAGCCGGTTCATGTTTTCAGCTTGGTGATAATGTCGTAGATCGGCCCGAGCACGGCGATCATCACCCAGCCGAGAATCAAACCGACGACCAGCGTCAGCGCCGGTTCGATCATGCCTTGCAATCGCTCGATCGATTCCTTGACATCGCGGTTGTAGAAATAGCTGACATTGTTCAGCGCCTTGTCGAGAGCACCACTGTTCTCGCCGATGCGCAGCATGCGCACCACGAGCGGCGGAAACATGCCTGCTTCATGAAATGCACCGGAGATATTCTGTCCATCACCGATCAACTGACCGGCACGCTGCAATCGGCTGCGAATCACTGCATTGCCGACAACGCCTTCGGTAGCACGGACAGCGTCGAGAATCGGGATCTTTGCCGCATATAACATGGCAAACACACTGGCAAAGCGCGATAGCGCGATCTTGTTGAGAATGTCGCCAAGCAATGGCAGCGCAAGTTTGAATTGGTCATAGCCTCGGCGCACCACTGGGCTTCTATGCATTGCCACCAAAAAGGCAAAGACCAGCAGTACGGGACTCGCCAGTAAGGCCACCCAGTAATGTACGAAAAAATCCGATACCACGATCAGCGCACGGGTGTGCATTGGCAAGACTTGGCCAAGGTTGCCGATGAAGGCAGCCATTTTCGGCACCAGATAGATCATCATGAAAAAGATCACTGCCAGCACGGCGGTGCCGAGAAACGCCGGATACATGACAATTTTCCTGCCGTGCGCGGCGAGTTCGTCCTGCCACTTCAGTGTGTCGGCAAGGCTCATGAGAATCTCCGGAAGCCTGCCGGTATTTTCACCGGCACGGATCAAGCTGACGAAAACCTCATCGAAAACACGCGGATGATTTTCCATCGCCTGAGAAAGGCTACTTCCGCCGTCGATACTTTCGATCATGCCGGAGAGTACTTCCCTGAAACGCGGGTGCGCTACGCTGTCGCGCAAGTCGGTAAGACCTTCAAGAATCGGCACACCAGCACTGGCAAGTTGTTCGAGGTGAAAACAGAAGTGGATGAGCTCGCGCCGAGGAACCCGCGTTCTGCCAGAAGCCCAACGCGTCTTGAACGGAACGCCGTCGATGAAATCGAGGCCCATGCGTTTCAAGCGCATCTCCAGATCGGCGGCATTCGCCGCCTCAAGCGTGCCGCGCTGCCGGCGCCCATGGGTGTCGATCGCTCTATAGGCAAACAGTGGCATCAATCGCCCTCCATGCGTGACCCAAGATCAACGACGCGCGTCAGTTCTTCTAGAGAAGTCTCTCCCTCAAGAAGGCGGCGCAGACCATCTTCGGCAAGAGACGCGAATCCCTTCTGCAAAGCGGCACTGCGTATTTCGCGGACGGTCGCCCGACGGGCGATCAACTCGTCGATATCGTCGTCGATGCGCAGCAGCTCCATGATGGCGAAACGGCCACGGTAGCCCTGAAAATCGCACGCTGCACAACCGGCAGCGCGGTAGAGAATCGGCTGTTCGGTTGGACTACCGAGCAGCCGACGCTCTTGCACATCAGCCGGTGCAGGCCGGCGGCAATGCGGGCAGAGGCGCCGCAGCAGGCGCTGCGCAATCACCCCGACAATATTGCCGGCGAGAATATCCGCCGGAATGCCGAGATCCTGAAGGCGCGGAATAGCGCCGATCGCAGAATTGGTGTGCAGCGTCGAATACACTTGATGCCCGGTCATGGCAGCGCGAAATGCCATTTCGGCAGTTTCGGCATCACGGATCTCGCCGACCAGGATCACGTCCGGATCCTGGCGCATGATCGAGCGTATGCCATTGGCGAAATCGAGCTTGACGGCATCAGCAAGTGAGGTCTGGCGCAGCAGCGTAGTTGGATATTCGACTGGATCCTCAAGCGTCATGATGTTGACGCTCTCATTGCTGACGTGCTGAAGCAGCGAGTAAAGCGTGGTGGTCTTGCCGCTGCCGGTGGGTCCGGTCACCAGGATAATGCCTTCGGGCCGGGCGATTATCCGTCTGAGTGTTGCCAGATGCCTGTCGGCAAGGCCGAGGGCGTCGAGTGGTACGATGCCTTTCTGCCGATCGAGTATGCGCAGGACAATATTCTCGCCATGGATCGTCGGCTGCACCGCCACGCGGAAATCCACGGCACGACCGCTGATGTTCAATGAAATGCGTCCATCCTGCGGTGCGCGTGTCTCAGCGATGTTCATACCGCTCATCACCTTGATGCGCACGACCAGCGCCGGCCAGCAGGATTTGTGTAGAGCGCGAATCTGCCGCAGCATGCCGTCGATGCGATAACGGATGCGCAGAAAACTGGCCTCCGGCTCGAAGTGAATGTCGGAGGCTTCACGCCTGACCGCATCGGATAACAAAGCATCAATCAACCGCACCACCGGCTGACTGTATTCGGCAGATGAAGACGCACCGTACGCGTTGCCGGGATCGCTACGTCCCGTTTCGATTTCATCGAGGATGCCATCGATTGACCATTCGTGCGAATAATGCCGGTCGATGGCGTGCGCAATATCCGCATCGCCAGCAATTAACGTTTCCAGCAGCAGATTGCCGGGGATCAATGAATGCAGTCGATCCAGCGCGACGATATCGTTTGGATCGGCAATCGCCAATGTCAGCCGGCTTGCAGCAGCATCGTAATCAAGCGGCAGCAAGCGATGCCGCCGCGCCACTTCATGCGGAATCATCCGGATGGTATGTGGATTGACGATCACATTCGCCAGATCGACAGGCTTCTTGCCCAGCGACGCGCCGAGCGCATCGCGCAAGGTTGCCTCCGAGATAAAACCAAGCATGACCAGCAATCTGCCGATCGGCTGATTCAGGCTTTTCTGCTCGCGCAGCGCAATGCGCAGTTGGTCTTCGCTGATCACACCCTGGCCGATCAATTGCTGGCCAATGAGCTGCCGTGGTTCGCACGAAGGCATCATTCTCTGACCGTGCGCTGGCTGTAACGATGAATTGATCATCTCCATTGCGGCATTCAGTCAGCGCTGATCTCATGCAGGCGTGCTGCTACGCGATCCTTGTCGAATCCAGCAGGGCGGTTGACGGCGGCCTGCAAGGCCCGCCGGTAATAATGGCCAGCGGATTCCGATTCATGCAACTGGTCCAGGCTGACCGCCAGATTGAAAAGTACGTCCGCTTCTTCCGGCGCTGCGCTGCAGGCTCGAAGATAGGCGGCTTGCGCTTCGCGCCAGCGATTTTGCGCGGCATACAGGTTGCCCAGCGCCGCATTTGCGGAGAAGATATCCGGCTGTGCGGCCAGCAGAATTTTCAGACGTGACTCCGCACGCACTGGATCAAATACTCCCTGCTGGCCAATCAACCAGACCTGAGCCAGCGTATCTGCCGGGTCGACATCGAGCGCACGTCGATAGTATTCAGCAGCACCAGCTTCCTGCCCATCGCGCAGGAGGACGGCAGCGATACCGTGCAAAGCATCAATATTTTCTGCTTCGGTGGCCAGCACCTGCTGATAGGCATTATTTGCGGCAACGTAATCTTCATGCATATAGCTGTCATAAGCTTGCAGGAGCAGCGGGGCAAAACCGACGCGCGATCTTGCGATATGGATCGCACCTGGCGGCTCATCAATCTTTTCTGTTGTCGATGAGGAAGCGCCAAAAGCCATAGTGGCTGACAGGATGCCGAGACCGATAGCTGCGATGTGGTATTTTTTGCTCATGGAAAATTCAGTGACCTTCTCTTCCGGATTCCCGGCCGAGTTTCCATTCCGTCTGCGACGACCCGCTTCTTTCCCTGAAAAAATTACGATCAGGAAGTCGGCCGCGATATTGACGATAGTCACCATCAATGCTGGCATTACCGATTACTACCGGCCGAAGAAAAACCACAAGCTCCGTCTTGAGATGCCGGTCATCGCGATTGACGAAGAAATTTCCCAGCAGCGGCGTGCGTGACAACCCCGGTACAGCAGCATCGGCATCGCTGATGGTGTCTTCCATCAGGCCACCCATGACAGCAATGTTTCCGCTGGCGATGCGAATCATCGACTCCATCTCCCGGATACGGATCACTGGAATTCTGCTGGTGACATTGGCTTTAGCCAGATCCGGATTGGGGTCATTGACGGTGTCGACAACACGCGAAATGCTCGGGCGAATATTCAGCAATACATTGCCGTTGCTGCTGATTTGCGGCGTTACATTCATCACGAAACCCACCGGGACCGAAGATAGATTTGTCGTGAACGTCGTCACCGGCGCAGCATTGGTCGGTGACACGGTTTCAGCCTTGATTGTGAAATACACATAGTTGTCGACCACCTTCAATACTGCGGTCTGATTGTTGATGACCGATAGCGTCGGGCTCGACAGCACCTTGACTGTACCGAAGTTCTCCAGCAGCCTGATTGAACTGCTGACCATGCCGACGTTCTGTACATGGTTGCTGTTGCCAAGTTCAAAGATGCTTGACGATGGTCCGGCAAGACTGCCCGTCGCACGCTGAATCAGTTTGAAGCCGGAATTTCCGAGCGGCAGGATGCTCCAGTCGATACCCTGCTGATAATTGGAGGATAACTGGACCTCGGCGATGGTTGCTTCAATCATGACCTGGCGATTCGCGCTGGACATGACCTGATCAAGAAATTCCTGGATTTTTTCATGCTGCCGCGATGTGGCGCGAATACTCAATATCCCGCTTTCGGGATTGGCGATCACCGATGCAGCTTCGCGGAAGGTTGTGCGGCGCATAAGCGTCGTCCCTTCCTGCTGCAACATTGCCGGATTCGGACTTGCGGCAAAAGTGGAAACCCCGCCACCGTTTTTGCCTTTCGCTTTTTGCATCTGTGCACCGGTTCCGGTTGTTGATTGCTGGTCGAGATGCTCGACAAAAGTTTCGCTCGACCCTTCCGGAAGAATTTTGTCGGTCTCGCGCAAGATGTCCTTGAGGTTTTTTTCCAGTGTTTCCCAGAAATGATTTTTCGCGATATTTTCGATTCTGGTCTGTGAATTGTTTCCACCACTGGTGGCGTTGCCGCCAGCGCCCGGTGCAGTCGAGGCAATCTGTGTTGTCACCGTCGTATTCCCACCGGTATCGCGCGACATATTCACGTAATCGACCTTATAAACCCGAAGAAACGGCGAATCCGGCATGACAACCAGATTCTTCCCATCGAATTCCCAGCGCATATCGATTTGTCTGGAAATTCGATTCAATAGTTGCGGCAAGGTCTGGTTGATAGCGGTAAGGGTCACACCGCCAGTGATTCCAGGATGGATATCGATGTTCATCCGCGCATCGCGTGCCAGCGAAAACAGCAATTCTTCCGCCTTTACGTTGTTCACCACCACGCTGTAGGTTTCGCCTTTTGCCGCAGGCTGTGGCCTGGGCAGAACAACAAGCTGCCGCACCGGCTGAGGAATAATCTGTAGCTGGCCATCCTCACTCAGAAGATGGCCAGCTACCGGCTGTTCTACCGGTAGCGCCGCACAGCCGGACAGAACTTGTCCGGCAATGGCTATAAGGCTTATAGATCGAACGATCGCAATAAACATGCTATTTGATACTCATTATATATTTGCCAAATACATAACTATACTTGTAATCATCATAAATGCAATACGTTTGAATATGCCTTTATGTTTGCTATCGGTATTTATTAAAGTTAAGCGCTTTACCAACCCATGAAACGAAGCCACCAATGGGCGCGCACGGATTTTGTCGCCGACGGCGGAAATGGACGGCCAGCGGATTCCATGGCGTGCGAGGCGTGCGAGGCGTGCACGGCGCGACAAGGCGCGGGAGAGTGCCTCGCTATGCCAATAGCGCCATCACACCCCTTCATTGGCTACGTGGATTGACCTGCTTTACCCCGAATAAAATCCATGGTCGCAGATCACCTAAGCCGCCATAGAAAGCGGCCAAGCGCCTGAAAGCCTGGATTCCAACTTTTGCAGGAATCCAAAATTTGATAATGGTTTGGCGCTTGCCCTAGCCGCCAGTAAACGGCTTGATCACATACTGGCTGGTTGGCACGACATCGATCTTGTCGAGATCGATGAAGCGCTGGACGCTTTCGATCATGCCCTGCAGGTTACGCTGGAATTTTTCCGGATTGCCGACGCCGTCAAAGAAGGCTTGCGGATCGGTCATGGCCTCGGCCGGGAAGCACTCTTCGACGACGGCATCATAGATCGGCGCACCGTAGCTGAGTGGTCGAACGATGACGTTCTGCACATATTGAAAGGTGCTTTGCGTATCGATGGCGACCTGTGTGTGGCTGTTGTGCCAGAGGTCCAGCCATGCTTCGTAGGTCAGGCGCGGCGGACGGCGGAGGACGGCGACTTGTGCGAAACCGGCGGTGCGCTCACCGGGCCTAGCCGGATGAAGAACATTACGGATCGGCTGGGATTCGGTGACCAGGTAGGCCGCCATACGCGGCACAACCGAAGCAATGGCCTCGTCGAATGGGCTGCGGAATTTCTGGATCGCACTATCGAGCCAGAGCGACAGCATGCCTTCGATCTGTGGTTTGGTATTGCTCTGCCGCAACGTCTCACCAGGCGCAGACGCATCGTCAGCGACATTCACCTGCACACCGTGTGCGCCAAGTGCAACCAGTTTTTCGGCCAGGCCGGTACGCAACTGCCTACCAAACGACTCACTGTCGAGCTGCGGATCACGCCACAACAGGTAGATGACTTTTTCCATGTAATGTTTCTGCTTTTACAAGATGAATGAATTAGCGAAACAAACGATGCATAAAATTACTTGCCTGGCGCAGTCGTTGCATGCCCGGCCCAGCGCTTGCCCAGCGAATGTTCGATGCCAACCAGATCGAGCGCCCTGCCGACGCCCTGATGAACAATATCCATCAAGGTTGCCGGCTTGTCGTAAAAGGCCGGCATCGGCGGCAGAATGATCGCGCCACAATCGGTGGCGCGCGCCATGAGTTCAAGATGCCCCTTGTGCAGTGGTGTTTCACGCACCATCAACACCAGTGGCCGCCGCTCCTTGAGCGTGACATCGGCGGCGCGCGCAATCAGATTGGCGGAATACGAATTGGCAATTGCCGAGAGCGTCTTGACGCTGCATGGTGCAACAATCATGCCGCGCGTCAAAAACGAACCGCTCGCCACCGCTGCACCGATATCCTTGTTCGGATAAACCATATCCGCGAGCGCCTTGACTTCCTCGACCGAAAAGTCGGTCTCGATTGCCAGCGTCAGGCACGCCGCTTCGCTGAGAATCAGGTGGGTCTGCTGGCCAAGATGCTTCAGCACACGGAGCATTTCAACGCCGTAAATTACGCCTGTCGCACCGGTGATTGCCACCAGCAACGGCTGGTTTGAGTTTGAAGCCACGGTCATGACTTTGCCGCCTTATTCCTCTTCGCCACTTCCTCGTCGCGCAGCACGCGGCGCAGAATCTTGCCGACGTTGGATTTCGGCAGTTCGCTGCGAAACTCAACGATGTGCGGAATCTTGTAGCCAGTCAGGTTTTCCTTGCAATGAGCGATCAGCGCCTCGGCAGTCAGGCCCGGATCCTTTTTCACGACAAAGATTGCCACGGTCTCACCCGATCGCTCATCCGGTACGCCGATCGCCGCGACTTCCAGCACGCCTGGATGCATCGAAACGACCGCTTCAATCTCATTCGGATAGACATTGAAGCCCGATACCAGGATCATGTCCTTCTTGCGATCGACAATACGGATGAAACCTTTCTCGTCCATGACACCGATATCGCCGGTGAGCAGGAAGCCATCGGGCATGAGTGTTTTGGCGGTTTCCTCCGGGCGATTCCAATAGCCCTTCATGACCTGCGGCCCACGGATACAGATTTCACCCACTTCGCCTTGTGGCAGATAACGTCCATCATCGCTACGAATTGCCACTTCGGTTGAGGAAAGCGGCAGACCGATCGAACCGTTGTAATCGACAAGGTCGAGCGGGTTGATGGTTGCTGCCGGTGAGGTTTCGGTCAGGCCATACGCTTCGATCAGCGTTTTCCCGGTGACTTTTTTCCATTGATCGGCGACCGCCTTCTGCACTGCCATACCGCCACCGAGCGAAATGTGCATATGACTGAAGTCCAGCGCGGCAAAGCCCGGTGAGTTGAGCAAAGCGTTGAACAGGGTATTTACTCCGGTGAACACCGTGAACCTGTATTTCGCCAGTTCCTTGACGAGCCCTGGGATGTCGCGTGGATTGGTAATCAGCACATTAGTCGCACCGACCTTCAAAAATATCAGGCAATTCGCCGTCAATGCGAAGATGTGATAGAGAGGCAGCGCCGTGATGACGATTTCCCTCTCATCGCGCAACATGGGTTTGAGCCAGACATAGGCCTGTTGCAGATTGGCGAGGATGTTGCGATGAGTCAGCATCGCACCCTTTGCCACGCCCGTGGTCCCCCCGGTGTACTGGATAAAGGCGATATCGTCGTGACCGACCTGCACCGGCGACAACGGCATGTCGGTATGCGACAACAAACTTTTAAAGGCCAGTGCCCCCGGCAGGTGCCAGGCAGGCACCATTTTTTTGACGTATCTGATGGCGAAATTAACCAGATTGCCCTTGAAAAATCCGAGCATGTCACCGATCCCCGTCACGATGACGTGCTTGATCGCAGTTCTGGCGATGACATCTTCCAGAACATGCGCAAAGTTTTCCACGATGACAATCGCCTCGGCACCGGAGTCCTTCAACTGGTGTTCAAGTTCGCGTGCCGTGTATAGCGGATTGCAATTCACCACGACATAGCCGGCACGCAAGGCACCAAGCATGCACACGGGATACTGAAGAAGATTGGGCATCATCAGTGCGATGCGCGCCCCTTTCGGCAGCTTCAGCGCCGTTTGACAATACGCAGCAAAACCCCGTGACAAACGATCCAGCTCCGCGTAACTGATCGACTTGTCCATGTTGATATAGGCGGTATGCGATGCGTACGCCTTGGTGCTGCTCTCGAACAACTCGCCGAGCGACTGATATTCATCGACATCGATCTCGGCAGGAACGCCAGGCATGTAACTCTTCAGCCAGATTTTCTCCATGCTCTCTCCTCGATTATCCGCGCGACGACCACGGAAGCCGTCGCGCCATGGCTTACGCTGAAACGGTCTTATCCATGTCTTCGGTGGGCCAATCACGGATGTATTCTTTCAGCATTTTATTTTCAAAACCCTGTTCATCCAGAACCGCCCGCGCAACGTCATGGAAGGAAATGACGCCCATCAGAGTGGTGCCATCCATCACCGGCAGGTAGCGCATGTGATGCGCAATCATCAAACGACACAGATCTCCCATCTCCATATCCGGCGATGCGCTGTGCGGATCACGAACCATGACATCTGCGATGTTCAAGCTGCCTGCACCGGGGCCATGTTGATGAATGGTCTTGAGCAATTCGCGGAAGGTCAGCATGCCCACCATTCGTCCGTTCTCGAAACACACCAGAGAACCCACGTCCAGCTCGGCCATGATGGCGATACCTTCGGCAAGGGTTTTGCCGGGAGCGATGGTAAATAGTGCCGTACCCTTGATCTCCAAAATCTTTTGAACTTGCATATCGTCCTCCTGTTCTTGGATGTCGTTCCGGGATTCCCGCAAGTACGGGAGGCTTCATGTTATGCCAATATGTGGCATACGGAAAGGGAATGCAACGATGGCCAGAAAAGCCATTCGGAGAAACTCGGCAGAATTTGGCAAATACGGGGGCGGCCCGTACAGAGTATCGGCGTCTCAGCGCTCGAGCTTGTCGAGTTTGCTGACGATATTGCGCCACTCCTCGCAATCGGGCGGCGGATCCTTGCGTTCGGCGATGACCGGCCAAAGCTTGACCAGTTCGGCATTCAGCGCGATAAACTGGGTTTGTCCGGCCGGTACATCGTCCTCGGCAAAGATCGCCTCCACCGGGCATTCCGAGACACACAGCGAACAGTCAATGCATTCCGAAGGATCGATCGCGAGAAAATTCGGCCCCTCGTGAAAACAGTCCACGGGGCATACATCGACGCAGTCCGTATATTTGCACTTGATGCAGGCTTCGGTTACAACGTAAGTCATAGCGCATTACCTTTGCACAGGGATAAATTGAACAAAGTATAAGGGTACAAGGAAACCAGCCGGGTACTCAACACAAACACATCACACAAACATATCAAACCCGAACGCCCCCACAAATTCTTGGAATATTGTAATATGAACGTATCCGGCTCTCGTGTTTGAGCCTCGGACTCCACGCATCCACGTATCTACGCACCCCGATACGCCTTCAGCGTGTTCAAGTTTCCGTTTAATCCATTCCACCCTCAATCCATAATTCACAATCCGCATCAGCCCGGTCAGGGCACAACACACGAACTCACGAGGAACCCATGAGCGAACATATTCATCACGTCACCGACACTACCTTCAAGAACGAAGTACTCGACGCCAGCGTACCTGTACTGGTCGACTACTGGGCCGAATGGTGCGGCCCGTGCAAGATGATCGCACCGATCCTTGACGAGGTTGCCAAGGAATATGCCGGCAAGTTGAAGGTCGCCAAGCTCAATATCGACGAGAATCAAAAAACGCCCGGCGAATACGGTATTCGAGGCATCCCGACATTGATGTTATTCAAGGGCGGCAACGTTGAGGCCACCAAGGTTGGCGCCGTCTCAAAATCGCAATTGAGCGCTTTTATTGACAGCAATCTTTGATCCGGATAAAGTCCGCGCCAGTTTGAGTGGCGGCACACGCATTCTTTAGCGCAGAATGCCGCCCAAACAGGAACATCCCAGGAACACCCAAGGTTCAAAACTCTTTCCGATTGTCTTCCTGACTCCCGATACTCCTCCCTTTCGGATTCTCCCCTCCGGGGCACCCCCGGCTTATCCATTCCCGTTTCACATCTAGCAGGTTCCCCACATGCATCTATCGGAACTTAAGGTTCTCCATGTAAGCCAGTTGCTCGAAATGGCTGTTGCCAACGAGATCGACGGTGCTAACCGCCTGCGCAAGCAGGAACTGATTTTCGCCCTGCTCAAGAATCGCGCCAAGAAAGGTGAGATCATCATCGGGGACGGTGTGCTCGAAGTGCTACCAGATGGCTTCGGTTTCCTGCGCACACCGGATACTTCGTATCTGGCCAGCACTGACGACATTTACGTCTCACCGTCGCAGATCCGTCGTTTCAATCTGCATACCGGCGATACCATCGAAGGCGAAATTCGCACACCGAAGGATGGCGAGCGCTATTTCGCGCTGGTCAAGGTGGACAAGGTCAACGGCGAATCGCCCGAGGCTTCGAAGAACAAAATCCTGTTCGAGAACCTGACGCCGCTGCATCCGGACAAGCACATGCATCTGGAGCGCGAAATGCGTGGGGAGGAAAACACCACCTCGCGCGTCATCGACATCATTGCGCCGATCGGCAAGGGCCAGCGCGGCCTGCTGGTAGCCAGCCCGAAAAGCGGCAAGACGGTGATGATGCAGCACATCGCCCACGCCATTTCGGTGAACCACCCGGACGTTGTGCTAATCGTGCTGCTGATCGACGAGCGCCCCGAGGAAGTCACCGAAATGCAGCGTTCGGTGAAGGGTGAAGTCGTCGCCTCGACCTTCGATGAGCCAGCCACGCGTCACGTCCAGGTCGCCGAGATGGTGATCGAGAAGGCCAAGCGCCTCGTTGAACACAAGAAGGATGTAGTCATCCTGCTCGACTCGATCACGCGCCTCGCCCGTGCCTACAACACCGTCGTGCCAGCCTCCGGCAAGGTGTTGACCGGCGGCGTCGATGCCAACGCCCTGCAACGCCCCAAGCGCTTCTTCGGTGCAGCCCGCAATGTCGAGGAAGGCGGCTCGCTGACCATCATCGCCACCGCCCTGATCGACACCGGCAGCCGCATGGACGATGTGATCTACGAGGAATTCAAGGGTACCGGCAACATGGAAATCCATCTTGACCGACGCATGGCCGAGAAACGCGTCTATCCTGCAATCAACGTCAACCGCTCCGGCACACGCCGCGAAGAGCTGCTTCTGAAGCCTGACGTGCTGCAAAAGATGTGGGTGCTGCGCAAGCTGCTCTACAACATGGATGATATGGAAGCCATGGAATTCCTGCTCGACAAGATCAAGGCCACCAAGAACAACAACGAGTTCTTCGACTCCATGCGCCGTGGCTGACGATTGCATTTCCCAAGGAATTCAAGGATAATCCTCGCCTTTCCCGCCCGGCAAACCCTCCCGGACACCGACCATCAGGAAACGATCATGAAAGCAGAAATACACCCGAATTATGTTGAAATTGCTGTCACGTGCAGCTGCGGCAACAATTTCAAGACCCGTTCGACCAGCGGAAAGCCGCTGCACGTCGAAGTCTGCTCCGAATGCCATCCGTTCTATACCGGCAAGCAGAAGATCGTCGATACCGCCGGCCGCGTCGAACGCTTCCGTCAGAAATTCGGCGATGTCCAGCGCGCGGTATAAAACCGTGCCTGGCTGCAAACGAACAAAGGCAGCTTCGGCTGCCTTTTTCTTGCACCCGGTTTCGGCTGGCATCCCCCTGGCCGATCACTGAAATCCAGTGCGGATTCCCCGCTTTCCCGTCACCCTGCCGTGGCACGGACTGGCATTGATCAGCCTGTGTGCGCTGTATCTGCTGGCAGGACTGACCGGCCACGACCCCTGGAAAAATGACGATGCAATTCATTTCGGCATCGTCCATGGCCTGCTCAACGGCCACAACTGGCTGATTCCGCAACTCTCCGGCGCCCCTCTGGAAACACCGCCGCTCTATTATTGGATTGCGGCTGTCTGCGGAAAAATCCTTGGCGAACTGATGCCCTTGCACGATGCCGTGCGACTTGCCTCTGGACTGTTTGGTGCACTGTTTCTGGCTTTTCTGGCATACGCCGGGCGTACGCTGTTCGTTCGCGAAAATTCCCGTCAACAGCCGCGCTCAACGGACGCGCAGCGCAATGCAGGTGACGCGGCGCCCCTCATCGCAATCGGCTGTCTCGGGCTGCTGGTGCCGATTCACGACACTCAGCCGATGGTCGCACTGCTCGCCGCCAGCGCCGCCTTTTATGCCGGGTGCGCCATGTTGCCGCGACGACCGGTCGCCGGGGGCATGACGGCAGGCGCATCTCTGGGATTCGGATTTCTCGCTGGTGGACTAACCGCGCCCATCACCCTGCTACCGGTGCTATTGCTCCTGCCCATCAACAGCCATTGGCGCACCCGCACCAGTTTTGGCGGTCTGGCCATTGCGCTGATCAGCGGGGCAATACTGTGCGCCATCTGGCCCCTGCTGCTGGTCTGGCAGGAACCCGACGCACTGCAGTCATGGTGGTCGTATGCGACCGCGGCGATGCAATTACACAACAAGTGGTTGCAAATCCTCTCTGATTTTGCCGAATTACTGGGCTGGTTCTCCTGGCCAGCATTGCCGCTGGCGCTATGGTCGGTATGGCTCAACCGTCGCCGACTGGAGCAACCGGATATCGCGCTCCCCCTGATCGGTACGCTGACAGTACTGCCGATTCTGCTGCTGTTTTATGACCCACGACCGTTGCAGGCCCTGCCGCTCCTGGTGCCGCTGATCCTGCTGGCTGCGAACAGCGCCGCACATCTGCGCCGCGGCGCCGCGAATGCCTTCGACTGGTTTAGCATGATGACGTTCACGATTCTTGCCGGCCTGATCTGGCTCGGCGGCATCGCCATGAACTCTGGCGTTCCGGCACAGATTGCCCACAATTTCGCAAAACTCGAACCAGGCTTTGTTGCCAGTTTTTCACCGCTGGCGTATGTCGTCGCAAGCTTGCTAAGCCTGGCCTGGTTCTGGATTATTTTTGCCAGCCCACGCTCTCACTGGCGTGGCGTGACGCATTGGGCGGTCGGTATAACACTGATGTGGACGTTACTGATGGCACTCTGGTTGCCATGGATCGACTACGGCAAGACTTATCGCGGTGTCGCCGGCTCACTCAAACAAGCCTTGCCGAAAAACGCCGGATGCATCGCCGGACGCAACCTCGGCGATGTACAACGCATCTCCTTCGAATATTTTTCCGGGATCGTAACCTTGCGCGCAGGAACACAGGCCGCCAGCACCTGTTCGCTATTGCTGGAACAAAGTTCAAAACGGAAGGAAACCGTGCCGTCCGGCTGGCACAAACTTTGGGAAGGTCACCGTGCCAGCGATCGAAGCGAGCGAATTCGCCTGTATCAGCGCGGCCCGCAATGATCGATGCCTGGCGCCGGCTTCAGAGTTTGATGAAGTGCTCGCGGTAATACTTCATTTCCTCGATCGACTCGTAGATGTCGGCCAGCGCCGTGTGCTTGCCGCTCTTGACGACGCCCTTGGCAAGCTCCGGCTTCCAGCGCTTGCAAAGCTCCTTGAGCGTGCTGACATCAAGATTCCGGTAATGAAAATAATCCTCGAGTTTCGGCATGTAGCGCGCCATAAAGCGGCGATCCTGGCAAATCGAATTACCGCACATCGGCGAAACGCGATGCGGCACATATTGCTTGAGGAAGGCCAGGCACTCTTCCTCGACTGCGGCCTCGCCGAGGATCGACGCCTTCACCAGACCGATCAAACCCGAGCGGCCATGCGTATTTTTGTTCCACTCGTCCATGCCATCAAGAACCGCATCCGTTTGATGCACCACCCACGCCGGACTCTCGGCAATGGTATTCAACTGCGAGTCGGTGACGACAAAGGCGACTTCGATGATGCGATCGGTATCGGGGCTGAGGCCCGTCATTTCCATATCGAGCCAGATGAGAGCATTTTGATCTTGTGCCATAAATTTAAACAGCGGGGTTTTCCGCAGTTTCGAGTGTGGTTAAATGAACTCTCGTATTCTGTCATAGTTCCTGATTTTCAGACCACATGAGCGCACAACTCTTCTCCGAAATTTTCCTGGCGGGTATCGCTGTCAACATCGCCATGCGTATCTGGCTGGCAATACGCCACCTACGCCATGTCGCAGCACATCGCGGTGCTGTACCGGCCCGTTTCAGCGAAAGTATCGGCCTGGAAGCACATCGGAAAGCGGCGGATTACACCATTGCCAAGATACGCCTCGGCCTCGTCGAACTCGGCATCGCCACAATAATGCTTTTAGCATTTACGCTTGGCGGTCTGTTGCAAGCCGCCGAGAATTTCTGTCTTCAACACTTCCCCGCAGCGCCCTATCTGCATGGCCTCGCGCTGTTCGCCTGCGTGGCGCTGATCGGCTTCGTCGTTGACCTGCCATTCGACCTGTATCGCAGTTTTGTTCTGGAAGAGCGCTTCGGTTTCAATAAAATGAGCCCACGGCTCTTCCTGAGCGATCTGCTGAAGCAGGGCGCGCTCGCCATCCTCATCGGCGGACCGCTGCTGCTGATCGTACTGTGGCTGATGAATGCAATGGGGAGCTACTGGTGGCTGTATGTCTGGCTGTTCTGGCTGGTATTCAATCTGCTGATGTTGCTGCTCTACCCGACGCTGATTGCGCCGCTTTTCAACAAGTTCGTCCCGCTCGACAATCCCGAACTCAAGGCGTGTATCGAGGCACTGCTGATGCGCTGCGGCTTTCGTTCCAGCGGCTTGTTTGTCATGGATGGTTCGAAGCGCTCTGCACACGGCAATGCCTATTTCACCGGCTTTGGTGCCAGCAAGCGCATTGTTTTCTTCGACACCCTGCTGGCACACCTGGCCACACCGGAAATTGAAGCGGTACTCGCACACGAACTCGGCCACTATCATCATCGCCATGTCTGGCAACGCATCGCCCTGCTCGCCGCACTTATGCTGGCAGGCCTCTGGCTACTCGGCATGTTGATTGCGCAGCCATGGTTCTATGCTGGTCTTGGGATATCAATGCCGATGCAGGGATTGTCGGTACAGAATGCCGCCATGGCACTGATCCTGTTTTCCATGGTGCTGCCGGTATTCACGTTTCCGCTGTCGCCGCTGATGTCCTATTTGTCGCGCAAACACGAGTACCAGGCAGATGCCTATGCCGCACAGCAGGCGCAGGCATCCGATCTCGTCAGCGCGCTGGTCAAACTCTACCGTGACAATGCCGCAACGCTGACCCCCGACCCACTGCACTCGCTGTTCTACGATTCGCATCCACCCGCCGCGCTGCGCATTGCACAACTGGAAAATCTTGAACGCAACGCTTGAAGGTGTCATCGTTGCCGCCTTTGGCCGGCACTATGAAATCGAGCTGCCCGATCACCGCCGCATCACGGGCTATCCTCTCGGCAAGAAAAGCACCTATGCCTGCGGCGACCGCGTTGCGCTGGAAAGTGCATCAGCCGATCAGGCGCAGATTATCCGCCACTTGCCGCGCGCCTCGCTGCTTTATCGATCAGACGCCTACCGCCAGAAGTTGATCGTCGCCAATGCCACGCAACTAGTGCTGGTGGTCGCCACCGAGCCATCGTTCAGCGACGATCTGCTGACCCGCGCGCTGGTTGCTGCGGAAACCGAAGCCATTCGCAGCATCATCGTACTCAACAAGACCGACCTGGACATGCACTTGCCGGGTGCACGACAACGTCTGGCGCCGCTGGCCGCGCTGGGTTACCAGGTGATCGAACTCTCGGCGCGCAATGACGCAACACCGCTGCTGCCCTTCCTGGCTGGAGAATTGTCGGTGCTGGTCGGCCAGTCGGGTATGGGTAAATCCACACTCATCAATGCGCTGGTCCCCGGCGCTGCTGCTGCAACGCGCGAGATTTCCGACGCCCTCGACTCAGGCAAGCACACCACCACCCACGCCCGCATGTACCACCTCGAACACGGCGGCAATCTGATCGACAGCCCCGGCTTGCAGGAATTCGGGCTCGCCCATCTGACACGCGGCGCTATCGAGCAGGGTTTCGTTGAATTTCGCCCGTTCCTCGCCCACTGCCGCTTCCGCGATTGCCACCACCAGAGCGAACCCGGCTGCGCCATCAAGGAAGCCGTCGCAGCCGAAAGTATCGACCGCAGGCGCTACGAGCTATTTCTGCGCATCGGCAGGCAGAAATAGCCGTTAAACCGGCTCTTCATTTCGCGAATCCTGCTGCCGCATGATCGATAACATGTGATGCATGCCTACGCAGATATCGCTTTATGAAGAGATGAACGCTCTGTCTTCCCGCATGGCCGACGCAGCGCGTGCTGGCGATTGGGAAGCTCTGTCCAGTCTCGAACACTCAGTCGCGGCTTTGCGCGATGTGATTCCCGACAATGACGACACGCTCTCCGATGCAGAGTTACAGCAGAAGGCCGTGCTGATTCAACGCATCCTTGACGACGACGCCGAAATCCGCCGCCACACCGAACCGTGGATGGAACATATCTGCCGGTTTCTCGGGATCGGCGGCAAACAACACAAAACCGAACGCACATTCAATCTCTGAAAGGCGCGGCGAATACGCCTGACCGCAATGGCAGGCGATTTATTTTTGCCCGGATAACTGATTGTTGCCACATATCCGGCAACGTAAACCTCGGCAATGTCAGCGCACCTGCAACACAATCTTGCCGATGTGGTGACTGCTCTCCATCAGACGATGCGCCTCACCAGCCTGCGCCAACGGAAAGGTTGCGCAAACGTGGCTCTTCAGCCGCCCGTCCATCAACGACGGCCAGACATTCTCGCGCAACGCATCGCGGATCGCCGCCTTCTCGGCCAGCGTGCGCGAACGCATCGTCGAACCACTGATGGTCAGGCGCTTCATCATCAGCGGCAGGAAATCGAATTCCGTACGACTGCCTTCGAGAAAGGCGATCAGCACCAACCGCCCGTCGCGGCGCAGCAGGCTGACGTTCTTTTGCAGGTAGCTGCCGCCAACCATATCGAGCACCACATCGACGCCCTCGCCGGAAGTAATTTCCCTGGCTTTTTCAAGGAAGTCCTCCTGCCGGTAATTGATGGCGAAGGCAGCACCGAAGTCCCGGCAGAATGCGGCCTTTTCAGCGCTACCGACCGTCACTATGATTTCTGCACCGACATACCGGGCAAGCTGGATGGCCGCCAGGCCGAGGCCACTCGAGCCACCGTGCACCAGCAGGCGCTCGCCCTTTCCGAGGTGGCCGATATCCATCAGATTGGCCCAGACAGTGAACCAGACTTCCGGCAGCGCGGCAGCGTCGGTCATGCGCACAGCATCGGGTACGGCCAGCGCATGTGCGGCAGGGACCACGCAATATTCGGCATAGCCACCGCCCGGTGCCAGTGCGGCAATCCGATCGCCAACACGCCATTCCGTCACGCCTTCACCGAGTGCCGCCACCCGGCCTGCAACTTCCAGACCGAGAATCGGCGAGGCTCCCGGTGGTGGCGGATAGCGCCCGGAACGCTGAAACAGATCCGGACGATTGACGCCGGCACAGGCAACCTCAATAAGAACTTCGCCAGCCCGTGGTTCGGGAGATTCGGCGTCGACCAGATGCATCGATTCAATCGTACCTTCCGGTCCGCAGGCGATCTGCTTCATGATGTCGCTGCTCCTGTTTATGCGGCTACTCCGTCGCCTCGCCGCCGAGTGCTTCGACGATCTGCGGCAACAGACGTGCGAATTCGCCTGACATGATGACGAAATCGGCTTCAAACAATTCATCGGCATTTTCTGCCTGACGTTCAACCTCTTCCTTGAGGATATCGAGGAAGGCAAGACGCTTGACCTGTAACTGATCGGTCAGGATGAAAGAAATGCGCTCATCCCAGGTCAGTGCGAGGCGCGTGGCAAACTTGCCGGCGGCGATGTGCTGGCGAATTTCCTCGGCGTCCAGCGTATGCCGCGCATAGCGCACAGTGGCACGCTCCTCACCATGTGCACGCAACTCGCAATCGCGGTCGATAGTCAGACCGTTTGGCGCATCGCCAGCGGCGAGCCAGTCAGTCATCGCCGTTCCTGGCGCAATTTGTGTGCGCAACAAGCGGAAAGGCAACTCACCGAGGGTCAGTTTGAGATGTTCGATCATCTCGTCGGCCTTGGCCGGACTCGCTGCATCGATGGCAAACCAGCCGCCGTGCGGATCAATCCAGGCATAGGTCAGCCGCCGCTTGACGAAGGCGCGCGGCAGCAATTCCGCCGTCACCGCCTCGCGCACTTCGAACGTCTGCTTGCGCCCGGCCTTGTAGCCCTGCTGCACTTCGATGGCGGCCAGACGTTCCTGGGCATACTGGCGAATCACCGTAGTGGGCAGCAGCTTTTGTTCGACACCGAGACAAATCAACAGATGCTTCTGCGCAGCGAGCACCAGCTCACCCGGATTACCGCGCGGCGGCACCCAGCCGCGTGCCTGCATGTCGCTGGCACCGCAGCCGCGAAAGACATGACGCTCAAGTTTTTCCTGGAGTTTGGCGACATCCGGTTGCCAGTCATCGGTGAGGCGATAAATCTGAAGGTTGCGAAACCACATAGTCAATTTTCTTTAGCGGAGGAAAGTCGGTCATTTTACCCGCTGCAGCGTCGCAGCGAATCGAGGCATTGAGAATCAAAGCATCGACATTGATGTTCAATTTGATTCAGCGCAAAATCCAGCCACGATTGCGATTGTAGTTGTGGTTTCGATTGCAATTGCCCCCATTCACATTCACTTTTCCGCAGAGAGACAAACATGAAAAAATCGATATTGGTAATTTCGCTCATCCTCAGCAGTGCCGCATTTGCACAAACGAATGCACTGAAACCCGGACTGTGGGAAGTAAAAATAGTTCGTCAGGTTATGGATGGCAAGGACATGGGCGCCCAGGTAGCGGCGGCTCAGGCAAAAATGCAGGAGTCAATGGCCAGAATGTCGCCGCAACAGCGCCAGCAGATCGAGCAGATGATGAAGGGCTCGGGCGTCCAGCGCCAGGGCGGCGCCATTCGTATGTGCATCAGCGCCGAGATGGCCGCCAAAAATGAATCATGGAACGCTCAACAGAGCCAATGCCCACCTACGAAAGTCACGCATAGCGGCAACAAGGTGATCTATGAAATCAACTGCACCACCGATGGGCACACCATGGTCGGTCGCGGGGAAAGCGTTGTCAGCGGCGACAAGGTCACCGTCCATACCGACATGACCATAACGGATGCCCATGGCAAGCACGCGATGTTGAACGATTCGGAGATGAGTTATCTTGGCGCGGACTGCAAGGGCCTTCAGCCTGTGGACCAAATTGCCAGGAAAATGAAAGCGAAGCATTGAGCGATCCGCACCGCATCTGCCACATTTGGCGTACCCGCTGCCGCTGCTACGCCAGCGCCTTTTCTGCGGCACGACAGCCCCACCACGCCGCCTCCTCGAAGACTGAATAGCCGGATAGGTCGGCGTGGGCAAACAGCAGCGGGCCAGCGGCGCTGCGCAGTGCGGCGATGCCGGGATTACTGAGAAAGCCGGGATGCGGAATGGCCATGGCATGGGCGCGCACCGTGATGTCGACGCGCTCGACCGAGGGTGCGAGCTTCCAGCCATAGGCCAACTTCAGGTCGGCCGCAGCGAGACTCAGCAATTCATCAGAGGAAGCATTCTGCAGCCAGCGCCGCGCTTCCAGCGGTGAGCGGTCCGACAACGCATGATAAGCGGTGAACGCCATGTGCTCGGGTGGCCCAACGCGAAAATCCTGATGCGTCGACACCACGTAACCGAGGCTGGGCGTACGATAAACGACGTTGTCCCAGGCGAGTGGGGCGCCGGCCAACTCGGTCGGAAAATTCTTCATCAGGAAATTCGACACCAGCCACGGTGCCTGTTCAGGAAGATGTTCCTGCGCATGAAAACCGAAATCCTGCAAATCAGGAATGATGCGTGCAGCGACATGCAGCGGCATCGCGCAGATCGCCCGGCGCGCGAGAATGCTCGATGTCGTCACGCCGTTGGCACCGAGCGTAAATAGTTTGATCTCGACGCCTTGACGCGTCGGTCGCACTTCGTAGGCAGTGGCATTGATACGCCGGCCATTCACACCGTCATGGCCCAGACCGGCGCGCGCGGCAAGATGGTCGGCGAGAAAGCTGAGTCCTTCCGGCCAGGTCAACAACGCACCGCGTTCGGCATTACGCGCCTGACCACCGCGACTGCAAAAGTAATGCAGGCCGGCCCAGGCGGAGACCTTGTCGTACCCTGCACCGTAGTCGTCCCGGCAGCAATAGTCGCAATACCAGTGCAGCGCCTCGCCACGATAGCCGGCCTGCTCCAGCCATGTCTTGAAACTCAGGCGATCAAGTGCCGTCCACTGCGGATCCTGCGACGAGAGTACCAGCGGCACAACAAATATCCGCCGTCCATCACTACCGCGCAGATCGCGCAGTCGATCCATCTCGCGGAAGAAGCGCTCCTGTTCGGCGGGATTCGCTCCAGGCACCTGCCCTTCCTGCCACTGTCCCCGGTAGAGCAGGCGTTCCGCCGGGGCATGTACGACAAATCTTTCGTCATAGTACGGGCGTTCCGAAAACGGCTCTTCGAGGATGACTTTGAAATCGGCGAGCATTTCACGGACGTGCGTCGATTCCGGCGCAGGCAACGGCAAATAATGTGCGCCAGTCGGAAAGCGCAGATCGCCGGAGCGCCCACCGGCGGCATTGCCCTGCCATTCCGGCCCGGCCACCACGACAAAATCTGCATGACCGGATTTCGCCAGGCGCCAGGCAGCGCTGAGGCCGGCGATTCCTGAACCAAGAATGGCGACATCGACGCGCCGCACCGAAGATGGCGGCGGCAAAGCCTGTCCATCGCGCAGCCAGTGGCCCTCGGTACGGCCGGGGTAGAAAGCGCTGGCAGAAATTCCCTGACCTTGCCAGTAGAACGCGCCACCGGCGATTCCCGATGCGGCGCCAACTGCCGCTGTGACGAGAAACGAACGGCGATCCATCAACGGATCACCCGGTGCCAGTCTTCCTCGAAGTAGCGCACCAGTGACTGGTTGTTGAGACGATTCGGCTCGATATCGAGGCGCGGCATGTCGGCAGGGAAACGAAACATTTCGCGCGTTGCCGCAACATCGAGAAAGTGCATCGGCAGACGGTAGTGCTCAGGCGGCGTGAAATCACGCTGCGGCGCAGCGATCACAAAACCCCACTCACCGAATGACGGCACATAGGCATGGTACGGCGAGGTACGAAAACCAGCCTCCCTGAGCGTTGCGTCAATCGACCAGAAGGCATGCGGTGCGTAATACGGCGAGGTCGACTGCACCACCACCAGTCCATTTGCCGCGACATGTTTTTTCAGGAGCCGGTAAAACGGCACCGAGAAAAGTTTCCCCAAAGAGAAATTCGACGGATCGGGGAAGTCTGCCACGACATAATCGAACATGCCGTCATTCTGCTCCAGCCACTGCGCCGCATCGGCATTGATCAGACGGACACGCGGATTATGAAATGAATTCTGGTTGAGCTGCACGAGATCCGGTGCCGTCGAGAACAGTGAGGTCATCTCGCGGTCGAGGTCAACCAGAGTGACGTTCGTGACATTCGGGTAGCGCAGAACTTCACGCAGCGCCAGACCATCGCCGCCGCCAAGCACCAGCACGTTGCGCGCCCAGGGCAGCGTTTTTGAGGCCTGGATGCACCAGCGCCTCGTGATAACGATGCTCGTCGCGCGAGGAGAATTGCAGGTTGCCGTTGATATAGAGGCGTAAATCATCCTTCCAGCGCGTGATCACCAGACGCTGATACGGCGTTGATGTGGCATGGACGATCTCGTCGCCAAACATGCCGTGCTCACCCCAGGCCGTCAGCCGGTCGGAGAGCGTGAAGCCGAACAGCAGCAACGCCAGGATCACCGAGGCGCGCATCACCTGACCGCGCGCCGCAGATAGTTGCGCGCGAAATCCATGAATGGTCCATAAGGCGACAACAACATTCAGCAGACCGAACAGAAGGGCACTGCGGATCAGTCCGAGGCGTGGTGCCAGCACCAGTGGAAACAATAGCGAGACGGCCAGCGCACCGAGATAGTCGAAGGTCAGCACGCGACTGACGAGATCGGACAGGCTGACCTTGCGCATGCCAAGCAGGCGCATCACCAGCGGAATTTCCATACCGACGAGCATGCCGATCACAAGGACAAAGCCATACAACAGCGTGCGGAAAGGGGCCGCCAGCCAAGCGAAGGTAAGAAACAGGATCGCGGCTGAAAGCCCGCCAAACAGGCCGATCGCCAGTTCGATATCGACAAAGCGGGCAATCGCATCTTCGTCACGCACATAGCGCGACAGGTGCGCACCGATGCCCATGGCAAACAGGTAGCTGCCGATAATCGTGGAGAACTGGAGGATCGAATCGCCGAGCAGATAGCTGCTCAGCGCACCGGCAATCAGTTCGTAGGCCAGCCCGCAGGAGGCGACCACAAAAACGGCGATGATCAGGAGGCGGTCAGTCATGCAGGGCACGCGTAAACAAGGCCGCTCATCCTCGGGATCGAGTGAGCGGGTTTGTGGTGGAATGGGGTCATTTTTTGTTATTCATACAGGCGCTCAGATCAGTCATGGCAGTTTGATATTGGTTGGCATAGAATACAGAAATCAGGAGGATTGCCATGACAATTTTCGCGAATTTCTCTTTTGTGAATTATGCGGTACACCTGCTGGCAGGTGCATTGCTGATGGTGGTTTTTTTCATCATCTATACGCGCGTGACAGTGTATGACGAAATGGCGCTGATCATGCAGGGTAACAGCGCCGCCGCACTTTCACTCGGTGGCACGCTACTCGGTTTTATGCTGACCATTGCCTCGGCGATTCTGCATAGCGCCAATCTCGTCGAATTTCTCATCTGGGCCGCTGTTGCCATGCTTGTTCAGATACTGGCCTACATGATCGCCGCGAAACTGCTGCACATGTCGCAACACCAGATCGAATCAGGGAATACGGCGTTCGGCGGCCTGCTCGGCGCAATCTCGATTGCCGCCGGCATTCTCAATGCTGCCTGCCTCTCCTAGTTTTTTCTGCTGATTTTTCACTTTCTTTTACAGGACACTGACCATGAGTTTAGGCTCCTTTATCAAGAAACAGTTTATCGATATCCTGCAGTGGAACGAGGATACGGATGGCGTGCTGGCCTGGCGCTTCCCGATGCAGGATTTTGAAATTCAGTACGGTGGCAGCCTGACGGTGCGTGAATCGCAGGTCGCCGTGTTCGTCAATGAAGGCAAAATCGCCGACGTATTCGGCCCCGGTCTCTACAAGCTGACAACGCAGACACTGCCGGTGCTGACCTATCTGAAGAATTGGGACAAGCTTTTCGAATCACCCTTCAAGTCAGACGTCTACTTCTTCTCGACGCGCATCCAGACCGGCCGCAAGTGGGGAACACCGCAACCGATCACGCTGCGCGACAAGGATTTCGGCATGGTGCGCCTGCGCGCCTTCGGCATGTACTCATACCGCATCAGTGATGCGCGCAAATTCTTCACCGAACTCTCCGGCACCCGCGAAACCTATACGCGCGACGATGTCGAAGAACAACTGCGCGGCATCCTGATTGCCACTATGGCGACATCACTGGGCGCCTCGCCGGTACCCTTCCTTGACATGGCTGCCAACCAGACGCTGATGGCGCAGCAGGTCAAGGGCGGCCTCGCCGAAGCTTTCGAGAAATACGGTCTCGGCCTCGACGAGTTCAATGTCGCCAGCATCAACCTGCCCGAAGAACTGCAGCAGGCAATCGACAAGCGAATCGCCATCGGCATGGCCGGCGATCTCAACAAATACACGCAATATCAGGTTGCCAACGCCATCCCGCTGGCCGCGCAGAACGAAGGTGGCATCGCCGGGATCGGCGCGGGACTGGCCGCCGGCGTCGGTATCGGTCAGACCTTCATGAGTGCAATGCGCGGCGATCAGTTTGCGGCTGCACCTGCCGCAGCTCCGGCTACCGTACCTACTGCTGCCCCGGCTGCCCCGGCAGTACCCGTCGCTGAATCCGCCGAGGCGCGACTCGAAAAGCTCAAGGGCCTGCTCGACAAGGGATTCATTTCGCCGACCGATTACGATGCGGCAAAAGCAGAAGTTCTCAAACAACTGATCGGTTAAGCGGAGACATCGCGCATGCAGAAAGTTGTCTGCCCCGGATGCGGCGCCGAGGTCAACTTTCTTTCGGCGGCCTCGGTCATGGCCGTCTGCGGTTTCTGCAAGACGACGGTACTCAAGGACGCCGATGCTATCCGCAATATCGGCAAGATGTCCGAGGTCATCGAGGACTATTCGCCGATCCAGATCACCACATCGGGCGTTTTCCAGGGCACCGGGTTCTCGGTGATTGGCCGAATCCAGTTGCACTATGACGCCGGTTTCTGGAATGAGTGGTATGTCCAGCTCGACGATGGCAACAATGCATGGCTATCCGATGCATCGGGACAATACACTTTTACCAGCGAAGTCGCGACACCACCGGCGGACCTGCCCGCATTCGCCAGCCTGAGCCCCGGCAAGACACTGCGCAGCGGCGGTGAAGTTTTTACCGCAGCCGATGTACGCATCGCTCAATGTACGGGTGGTCAGGGCGAATTGCCGTTCGTTGTTGGCGGAGGCTGGAAGGCGCGCGTCGCCGATTTCCGCAGCGGCAGAAAGTTTCTCACGCTCGATTATTCCGACGTCCACCCCGGTGAAGGTTACGAAGACCAGCAGACCGCGTTACCGGACGAGCAGAAAAAGCTGCTCAATTACCAGGAAGGTGAGACGAAAGTCTATAGCGGCCGCGCCGTCACGCTTGCCGAACTGAAATGTCAGTTGCTGCGTGGCGAAGACCAGATCACCGACAGCGCGGGGCGTTACAAGGGTAAGGTTGGGAACCTCGAATGTCCGTCATGCGGTTCCCCGGTGGCGTTTTCACCGGGCATGACCAGCCATCTCGTCTGTCCCGCCTGTCATGGTGAGGCCGACCTCAGCGGTCCCAAGGCCGAAGTCATCGCTGCCGCCAGCCGCGTTGCGTCAGAAACAAAATCAGTGGTGACGACGCTGCAACTCGGTGCGACAGCGACAATCGACGGCGGCAAATACACCATCCTCGGCGTGATTCGCCGCCGCGATACGTCCGCCGAGGCCGACGATCCCGAAGCACAGTGGACGGAGTACGAACTGTATGCGCCGGGCAAGGGCTTTCTCTGGCTCGTTGAAACCGTCAATGGCTGGGAACGCGCCGACGTGCTCGACGAATGGCCGAGTGGCGTGGGCAGCGATGAAGTCAGTCAGTCCGGCGCAAAGTACAAACGTCTATACAGCTATCCGGCCGTCGTCAGCTACGCCGCCGGCTCGTTCAACTGGCGCATCTCCGTCGGCGACAGCACCAATATTTCGGAATATTCCTGCGGCATTGCCAAACTTGCCGCCGAACAGGACGAACACGAAATTACCTGGTCACGTTCCATCGCCGTCCCGGCCAATAGCATCCGCCTCTGGTTCGGCCAGGAAATCAAGGCCGACAAGGCGCAAGCGCAGGACGGACAAACCGGCCCCTACCGGAAACTGGCGATCCGCATGATTGTCACCCTGTTCTTCCTGAACATCATCCCGATACTCGCCACCGACGCAGCGGCATTGATTTACTCAAGCATCGCGGCTGTACTGATCTGGCTGCCGGCAAACTACCTCGACAAGATAGATCCCGAATGAGAAAACTTTTTCTGGTCTATGCCATAGCGGTGATCTTCTCCTCTTCGACGATGAGCTGGCGCGCCATGGTCGGTGCTGCCACGGGAGGGACTGGCAGCGGAGGTTCATGGAGCTCCCACTCCGGCAGTTCCGGTGGCGGCTGGGCATCCTCCGGTGGCGGCGGGCACAAGTAACCATCGTGATCGCTGCGCACGCACGCTCCCTCACCGATATCGACATTGAGACCAACATCGATATCGCTGCACCGCTCGGTCAGCACCTGATCGCCGAGTTCCACGGTGTCGAAGCCGAGCTGCTTTGCGACGCAGAAAAAATTGCCGCGCTGCTGCAGGAAGCAGCTATCGCCGCCGGCGCACGCGTCCTGCAAACCATGTTTCATGGATTCGGCCTGCGTCGCGGCGTAACTGGCGTCGTCATGCTCGCCGAGTCGCACATCTCGATCCATACCTGGCCTGAATACGGCTATGCTGCCGCCGACATCTTCATGTGTGGCAGCGCCAACCCGCAACTCGCTTATGCAGCACTGCAACGCGCTTTGATGCCAAAGCGCAGTACAGTGAACGTGCTGGCAAGAGGCACGGGGTTGTTGCGCCGTTAGACAATCTGCGAAGACAAATTCGCGGCGGCGGCACAAGATAAAATCCTGAACCGTGGTCCAAAAATATTCAAAGCGCCGCACTCACCCGAGATCATAAATGTCCGCCCGCCTGCCTTCCCTCAAAACCGTGGCGATCACACTCGCCGGGATCATCATCGCGTATGCGCTTTTCGGCTGGCTGCTACTGCCGCGAATACTCCAGTCCCAGGCAGAAAAATACATCGCCGAAAAGACCGGTCACCACCTGACTCTCGACCGTCCCGAATTCAATCCTTTCAAGCTCAACCTGCACCTCGCCAATCTGCATCTGGCGGAACCCGATGGCAAGCTGCTCTTCGGCTTTCGCGAACTGGAAGTCGTGCTGTCGGCGACGAGTATTTTCCAGCGAACCTGGATCATCAACAACATCCGCCTGGAGGGCCCGGAAGCCACGTTGGTCCTACAACCCGACGGAAAGATCAACTGGTCGCCACTGATCGATGCGCTAAAAAGCAAGGAGGAAAAACCTGACGCTCCACTGCCCCGGGTGAACATCGAGCATTTCGTCATGGCCGGTGGACTACTCGACTTCACCGATAACCGAGTCGCCTTCGCCACTCGCATCGAGCCTCTGAATCTGGAACTCAGCGACATCTCAACTCTGCCCGACGACAAGGGCCATTACAAGGTTTCAGCACGCACCGCATTCGGCGCCCATGTGCTCTGGCAGGGCGATGTATCACTCAACCCGCTGGGTGCGACAGGCAGCTTTGGTATCGAGGAGCTGGATCTGTCCCGACTCGCGCCCTACATCAAGGATGCCTTGCCGGCAGGCCCGCCAGCGGGGATGGCGGCAGTGTCGACCGACTACCAATTGGCCTACGCCGCAGGCCAACTCAACCTGACCCTGGACAAGCTGTCGGCGAAGCTCACCGGCCTGCGCCTTAAAACCGGAAAGGCCAGCGGCGCCGATATCGCAGTCGATACCATCGAAGTCCACAACGGTCACTATGATCTGGCCAAAAACAGTTTCACGCTGGATGCGCTGACACTCACCGGCAATCAGGTGGATCTGCGACGGCCTGGCGGCGCGCCACTGAAACTGTTGCAACTGGCCAGCCTTGCATTGGAGAATGTTCAACTGGATCTGGCTGCGCACAATCTCTTACTCGGCCGCATCGCGCTGAAGAACGGCCAGCTCAAGGCCGTGCGGAATGCCGGGGGGAACATTGATATCGTCGATGCCTTGCAGACAGCGTTCCAGCCAACCGCAGATGCAAAGCCGGCTGCAAACGCAAAATCTGCGGCCTGGCACTATCGGGCAGACAAACTGGAACTGACGGACTTTTCCGCTGCTTTCCGCGATCAGGGTATGACACCGACCGTCGACATGGCTATCGAGAACATCGCTCTGGCCGTCGATGGCATCAGCGACGATCTCGCCGCGCCGCTACCCATCCGCGCCTCTGGCCGGATCCGCGACGGTGGCAACTTCGAGGCTGCGGGCCGCATCATTCCCGCCGAACCTTCGGCAGACCTGCGCTTCAAACTCACTGACCTGTCCCTGAAACCCGCACAGCCGTACCTGACGTCGCTGGCTCGGCTGAAGCTGGCCAGCGGTCGACTCAATGTCGACGGCCACGCCACTTACGACAAGCGTGGCGCTGCTTTCACGGGGGGCATCGACCTGCGCGATCTGCGCCTAACCGAAACCGACACGGGTGCGCTCTTCCTCGCCTGGAAGTCGCTCGGCAGCCGCAATCTGCAAGCGACGCCAACGAAGCTGGACATCGGCACGCTGGCCATCGACGGCCTGGACGCCAAGCTCATCATCGATAAAAACAAGACGCTTAACATCGCCGACATTCTCCGGAAACCTGAACCGGCTGCCGGTACGACGACAACGGCAGCAGCAACTACGGTGGCCACACTAGCTACGGAAAACTCACCCGCCACACCACAGAAAAAAGAACCGCCGTTCCTGGTGAATATCGACCGGCTGCGCGTCAGCCAGGGAGAAATGGATTTCGCCGATCTCTCACTCGCCCTGCCTTTCGGCACGCGCATCCATCACCTGCATGGCGCCGTCAATGGCATTTCTTCACGCCCCGGCGCGCCAAGCCAGGTCGAACTGGATGGTCAGGTAGACGACTACGGCATGGCCCGCGCGGTCGGTCAGATTGCCCTGTTCAACCCCGCCGATTTCATGGATCTCAAGGTGATCTTCCGCAACGTCGAGATGACTCGACTGACGCCCTACTCGGCCACCTTCGCCGGCCGCAAGATCGACTCCGGCAAGCTCTCGCTGGATCTCGAATACAAAATCAGAAAACGTCAGCTGGCGGGTGAAAACCAGATCGTCATGGAGAAACTGACGCTGGGTGAACGCGTCGACAGCCCCGACGCCAAGAGCCTGCCGCTGGATCTGGCCATCGCCATCCTGCAGGACTCCGACGGCCGTATCGACCTCGGTCTGCCCGTCTCCGGCAGCATGGACGATCCTCACTTCAGCTATGGCGGGATCATCTGGAAGGCCATTCTCAACGTCTTCGGCAAAATCGCCACGGCACCCTTCCGCATGCTGGGCGCATTATTCGGCGGCAGCGGCGAGAAGTTCGAGAGCATCATCTTCGAGTCTGGCAACGCACATCTGATGCCACCCGAACGCGAAAAGCTGGTGCAACTCGCCGGCGTTCTCAACAAGCGCCCCGGACTGTCCCTGAAGCTGCACGGCGTATATGCTGACAGCGACCGTGTCTCGCTACAGGATCTGCAACTGCGCCGCACGCTGGCCGAACAGACGGACGAACATGCGGAGCGCCAAGATAAAAAGGTGAAAGACGGCAAAGAACGCGACCCCGGGCCCCTGACCACTCAATCGCCGAAAGTCCAGGAGGCGCTGGAAAGTCTGTTCTCCGAACGCATCGGCAGCAGCGAACTGGCGGCGCTCAAGGAAGGCTTTCGCAAGGCCAATCCCGGTCAGCTGGAGGAAGGGGCCTCCGGCAAAATGATGTCGCGTCTGTCCGGCCTGTTCCGCGAGAAAAAAACCCTGAGCGAGCAAGAGATGGTGCAAATGAAAGGCGGCGATTTTTACATCATCTTGTTTGAACGACTGCGGGATCAGGAGACGGTCACCGATGCTCAATTGCAGGCGCTGGGCAAAGCCCGTGGCGAGAACATAGCAGCAGCCCTGAAAACAGCCGGCACACCGGTGGATCGACTAACGGTCGCAGCGCCCGAGAAGATTGACAGCACAGGACGCAACATCCCGGTGAAACTGGAACTGGGCGCGGCGCCAAAACCTGCACTGGTGCCGACAGTTTCGGATAAATAGTGTGAGGACAAAGCCTCAACGAACAACCTGCTCAAGTCCATGCTGCCCGACGGGCGCTTCTGCCAGCCAGGGGATAAGTGCAGTCCTGTTGCCAAGCGTATCGGCAACATACCGGATAAAGGGAATTTCATATTTGCCGCGCTGGCACAGGAGCGGATCGTGCGTTCCACTGGCCAGCAGTGACTGATTGATGACCCAGGCGAAAGGTTCGATGCCGGCGCGCGCCAGGTCGCCTTGAAGTCGTTCCGCTTCATGCACAGGAGTGGCTTCCGGTAGCGTCACAATCAGGACATGGGTGTACGCTTTGTCGCGCAGACGCGGCAGGAGTTGGCGTACGGACTCGGGCATATCGCCTTGGGTTCGCATGACTTCGCGGTGATAGGCTTCTGCAGCATCCAGCAGCAGAATGGTGTGTCCCGTGGGTGCCGTATCCAGAACCACGAAGCCCTCTCTACCTTGATCCACCGTTCGGGCGAACGCCCTGAACACGGCGATTTCCTCGGTGCAGGGTGAGCGCGAATCTTCCTCCAGCATGGCGCGGCCGCCCGCATCGAGATCATTGCCCGCCTTTTCCAGAACCTCTTCGCTGTACTGGGCCACTTCCTTTTCCGGATCGATTCGCGTCACCGTCAGATTGGCAATAGTTCCATCAATTGCCGCCGCCACATGCGCCGCCGGGTCAGTAGTTGAGAGCACGACCTGACCACCGCGCCTGGCGAGCGCCAACGCAATCGCCGCCGCCACAGTGGTCTTGCCGACGCCACCTTTGCCCATGGTCATGATGACGCCATGACCGGCCCTGGCAATCTCTTCGACCAGACTCGCCAGTCCCGGCGGCAGCGCAGTCTCTGGCATGTCGCCAGAGACTGCAACCGCCTCAGCACTCTCCGGATGTGCCATCAGGCGCAACGCCGTCAACCCAACGGTGCCCAGCGGCAGAAACGGGATCGTCGTGTTCGGCAATTTTGCCAGCGTTGCAGGCATCGCCGCCAACGCAGTGGCAGCGCGCTGTGCCATCGCCACGGCAATCACATCATCCTGAGCTGTGGTCGCTGAGATCACAAACAGGCCGTTGATTGCCAGATGAAGATTCTGCACACCCAGCTCAGCCAGTTCACCCCGGGTACGCTCGGCTTCACGCAATGAAGCGGCCTCCGGTCGGCTGACGAGAATAACGGTCGTCTCGGCAGGATTGGCAAGACGCTCCACCGTTGCCGCATACAGCGCTTTCTGTTTCTCAAGGCCGGCCAGCGGACCCAGGCAGGAAGCGCCGCCTGTCGATGAATCGATAAATTCGTTCCAGGCAGTCGGCAGCGTCAGAAGGCGCAGAGTATGCCCCGTGGGTGCGGTATCGAAAATCACATGATCGAATTCAGCCGTAGCGGCAGGATCACCGAGGAGTTTCGAGAACTCGTCGAATGCGGCGATTTCAACCGTGCACGCGCCGGAGAACTGCTCCTCCATGCTCTGAATAGCCGCTGTCGGCAGGATGCCCCGGTAAGGTGCCACCATGCGTTCCCGATAGGCGTGCGCAGCCGCTTCCGGGTCAATATTGAGGGCATACAGTCCGCTGGCACCCGGGATGGCGACGGGTGTCTGGCCCAGAGCAACGCCCAGTACCTCATCCAGATTGGAGGCCGGATCAGTGCTGACGATCAACACTTTCCTGCCAGCCTCTGCCAGTGCCAAACCCCTGGCACAGGAGAGCGAGGTTTTACCAACGCCACCCTTGCCGGTAAAGAACAGGTAGCGCGTAGAGTTCACAGAAGAATCAGGCAATGTCATGGTCATCTCCCGGAATCAACAACAATCAGATTTCGGTGAGCAGCAGGAAGCGGCCTTGGCCGGAGGATTTTCATCGGTGCCCAGAGTGATGCCGAGTTTCTGTGCCAGTTGCTGGCGTGATGGATACATGCCGGTGGACACGATATGACCATCCACCGCGAGAATCGGCAAACGATCCATCCCCGCTTCCATTTCCTTGACGACCGCCGGGTTTGCGGCAAAGGCTTGCGGCGCCTGACCGAGGTTGTGACGCTGCACCGCGACGCCCTGCTCTGCAAGCCATTTCAGATCGCTGGCAAACTGCACCAGCAACGGATCGACATCGACACCACAGACGCCGGTGGAACAGCACATGGCAGGATCGAACACTTCAAGATTTTTCATGATGGGCTCCTTGTTGTAATGCCGGCTTCATACCAGCCTTTGGATCGGTTCACCACTCGCACCACCAGCAGCATCACCGGCACCTCGATGAGCACGCCGACAACCGTAGCCAGCGCAGCTCCGGATTCGAAGCCGAACAGACTGATGGCGGCCGCGACAGCCAGTTCGAAAAAATTGGATGCGCCGATCAGCGCCGAGGGGCAGGCGATGTTGTGCTGTTCGCCAAGGGCGCGGTTGAGCCAATACGCCAGCGCCGAATTGAAGAAGACCTGAATCAGAATCGGTACCGCCAGCAAGGCGATAATCAACGGCTGCTCGATGATGGCCTTACCCTGAAAAGCGAACAGCAGCACCAGCGTGGCAAGCAGGGCGGCAATCGACCACGGGCCGCTCTTCACCATCGTGACATCAAAATGATTCTGTCCTTTGCCGAGCAGCACCTTGCGCCAAAGCTGCGCGAGGATCAGCGGAATCACGATGTAGAGCACGACAGAAGTCGCCAGCGTGTCCCACGGCACGCTGATGGCCGAGATCCCCAGCAGCAAGCCCACCAGCGGAGCAAAAGCAATAATCATGATGCTGTCGTTCAAGGCAACCTGCGACAGCGTGAACAGCGGATCGCCATGCGACAGGCGGCTCCACACAAAAACCATGGCCGTGCAGGGTGCAGCGGCGAGCAGGATGAGTCCCGCGATATAGCTGTCGATCTGCTCGGCCGGTAAGTAAGCTGCAAACAAATGTCGGATGAACAACCAGCCGAGGAAGGCCATCGAAAACGGTTTGACCAGCCAATTCACAAACAGGGTGACGCCGATGCCACGCGCATGACGCCTGACCTCGGTCAACGCAGCAAAATCCACCTTGACCAGCATCGGAATGATCATCACCCAGATCAGCAGACCGACCGGAAGATTGACCCGCGCCACTTCCATCCTGCCCAGCATCTGGAATGGTGCAGGCACAAACTGGCCGAGAAGAATTCCGATGAAAATGCAGAGAAACACCCAGACCGTCAGATAGCGCTCGAAGATGCTCATGGCTGCACTGACGGGTTTTCGTAAAGTTCTCCGCGCAGTTCACCGATCCGATCAAGCGCGTGCTTGATGGCCATGGCGTCAAGTTTGGCAAGCGGCAGATTCACGAACAACGCAATGCGGTGGCTCATCTCGGCAAAAGCCTTCGCGAAGGCGCGGCGCTTGTCGTCGTCGCTGCCTGCCACGGCGGCAGGATCTTCAATACCCCAATGCGCAGTCATCGGCTTGCCGAGCCACACCGGACAAGTTTCACCAGCGGCGTTATCGCAGACGGTGAACACGAAATCGATCTGCGGCGCACCCGGTGCGACAAACTCGTCCCAGTTCTTGCTGCGCAGCTCAGCCACCGATAGTCCCTGTCTTTTTAGTAGCTCGACGGCATATTTGTTCACCTTGCCGGCTGGATGGCTGCCGGCGCTAAAACCCTTGAAGCGACCCTGACCGACATGGTTGAGAACAGCCTCGGCAAGGATGCTGCGCGCTGAATTACCGGTGCAAAGAAATAGAACGTTATAGATACGTTGAGACATGCGCCGCTCCAGAGATCAAGACATCTTTTTAACCGGGCGTCGGCCCTTGACGCTGCTCGACACGGCGGTTGTCTTCGGCAGGCACGACGCGCCACCCTGGCAGCAGTTGTCGGTGAGATAAGCGATGAGATCGTCCATCGCCGGAAAATTGGCCGAATAAAAAATGAAGCGACTCTCCTGACGTGCCATCACCAACCCGGCCCGCACAAGCTGCGCAACATGGAAGGACAGCGTTGCCGCAGGAATATCCATCTGCTCGGCGATACTCCCGGCATTGACCCCCTCCGGCCCGGCCTCAACCAGCAGACGAAAGATGCCCAGACGGGTTTCCTGGGCAAGTGCAGCCAAAGCGGTTACAGCGATATTCGGTTCCATGCTTCGATTATCATGGAAATATGGAATTGTTACAAGTAGAAATTAGCTTGCTCGAATTTCTGTGCTGTTCAAGCTGCCTCTCGGCAGACGTTCAATAGTGGAATTCGCAAGCCACTACGAGAAGAGACGGTTCAATTTTCATCCGGAACATCACGGAGAACCGGTGCCGGCCTTAGAGGGCGGTCGTAGAAAAAATCTAACCGCGGCTCATCCAGGATTGTGCAAACTTAATCCGAACACGACTCCTTTAATTCACACGACTCCCTTAATTCGTAATTCATTCGAGTATTCAATGAAGCGATGGTTTAGTCCGGCTCTTCAGCGGGACCTCGTATAGGGTCTTTATGCCTTCGTGGTACCCCACATTCCCCTTTCCTGCACTATTCAGCTTTTTCTGGAGCTTCTTAATGGCATCATTTGCGATCTTGGCATCGGCACTTGCGTGGGGTACTCCAAGTTTTACGGCCAATGGAAGCGATGCCATGTGGTCTAAGATTAGGGAAGAGAATGCATCCTTGAGGTAACCCGACTTTCCCGGACGTTTTAATCTGGACACATTACCTGCTCTTCGAATTGTTGCGGGCTTTGATATCCAAGTGCTTGATGAATACGCTTGCGATT
>Ga0073899_10000281_pt1 | contig 47458 bp, 30 predicted proteins | sample KloWWTmetaKNB5Ph_FD_88975 | JGI IMG/M metagenome (GOLD analysis project Ga0073899, IMG submission 88975) | Active sludge microbial communities from Klosterneuburg, Austria, studying microevolution and ecology of nitrifiers - Klosterneuburg... | ecosystem: Engineered > WWTP > Aerobic digester >... | reverse complement strand
CAGCACGAACACCGCGGTGATCGGCAGGCCGGAGAGGATGGCGGTGGCGGCGAAGTCGCCCCAGCGGAAGTTGTGCTCGTGCACGAAGAGCTTGGTGCCCACCGCCAGGGTCAGGTGGTCCTGGGTGTTGAGCAGGATCGAGGCGACCGGGTACTCGATCACCGCACCGATGAAGGACAGCAGGAACACCACCGCCAGGATGGGCAGCGCCATGGGCAGCAGCACCCAGCGGAAGGCCTGCCAGGGCGAGGCGCCGTCGACCTTGGCGGCCTCCTCCATCTCGTAGGGGATGGTCTCGTAGTAGCCCTTGATGGTCCACACGTGCATCGCGATGCCGCCCGAATAGGCCAGGATCAGCGCCCAGTGCGAGTCGATGCCGAAGGCCGGGAAGGCCGAGCCGATGCGGTCGAAGATCGCGAAGATGGCCACCAGCGCCAGCACCGCCGGGAACATCTGCATCAGCATCAGGCCGGTGAGCACCTGGTTGCGGCCACGGAACTTCATGCGCGCCAGCGCGTACGCCGCGGTGGTGGACAGCAGCAGCGTGATCGCCCCCGAGACGGTGGCCACCTTGATCGAGTTCCACAGCCAGCGCAGCACCGGCAGCTCGGGCTCGACCAACTGGCCATTGGCCGCCTGGTAGGGCAGGCCGAAGGCGTAGCGCCAGTGCTCGAAGCTGATCTCCGACGGGATCAGGCTGCCGGTGGCGAAGTTGCCGGGCCGAAACGACACCGACAGCACCACCAGGAAGGGGAACACCACCACCGCGCAGAGCACGATGAGGAAAAGGTGCGCGGCCAGCACGCGCCAGCGCTGCGACTTGTCGACGACGAGGGCCATGGTGCGGGGTCTCCTATCGAACGGCCGGGCCGCTCATCACTTGCCGTTGCCGTCCTGGGCCAGGCGCGTGAAGCGCATCTGCACCAGGGTGATGGCGGCCACCAGCAGGAAGATCACGGTGGAGATGGCCGAGGCCAGGCCGAACTGCTGGCCCGAATCCTGGAAGGCCATGCGGAAGGTGTAGGACACCAGGATGTCCGTGGTGCCCGCCGGCACGCTGATGTCCAGGAAATCGGGCCGCCCGCCGGTGAGCAGCGCGATCAGCACGAAGTTGTTGAAGTTGAACGCGAAGGACGAGATCAGCAGCGGCGTGAGCGGCTTGATGATCAGCGGCGCGGTGATGCTGACGAAGTTGGTGATCGGGCCGGCGCCGGCCACCGCGGAGGCCTCGTACAGGTCGCTGGGGATGGACTTGATCAGTCCCATGCACACCACCATCATGTACGGGAAGCCCAGCCAGGTGTTGACGATGAGGATCATCGTCTTGGCCAGGAAGGGGTCGGCGAACCAGGCCGGCTTGATGCCGAACAGCGCGTTCAGGATCAGGTTGATCTCGCCCAGGTTGGCGTTGAACAGCCCCTTGAAGATCAGGATGGAGATGAAGCCCGGCACCGCGTACGGCAGGAACAGCACCAGCCGGTAGACGCTGCGGCCCTTCAGGCCTTCCCAGTTCAGCAGCACGGCCAGCAACATGCCCAGGCTGGCGGCAAACAGCACGGTGAGCGCCGAGAAGGTCACCGTCCAGATGAAGATGCGCGCAAAGGGCTCCTGGAAACGCTTGTCGGTGAAGATGCGCTGGTAGTGCGCGAAGCCCACGCCGACCCGGAAACCCGGCTCCTTGTGCTCGCCGGCGGCGTTCTCGAAGAAGCCGCTCTTGAAGTTGGGCTTGAGCACTTCGCCGGTGTCGACGTTGGTCAGGCTGCCGTCGGCGCCCGGCTTGTACAGCGGCTGGGCCGGGGCGAATTCGCGCAGCGACGTCATGCGCACCTGCTTGCCGTCGGCAAAGCGCAGCGTGAGCGCCTTGATGTCCTTCTGCTGCGCGATGACCTCCTTGAGCGGCAGGGCATCGCCAACCACCACCTTGGCCTCGGCCTCGGGCAGCACATCGACCGTCAGCGAGGCCGGCTGGCGCAGCGCCAACGGGGCGGAAAGGAAGACGCGTTTGTCGTCCTCCTGGTCCTCCAGGCGGATGCGGAACTGCTGCGCATCCGGGTGCAGCGAGAACTTGTAGGCCGGCCCGGGGGCGCGGAAGGTCTCCTCCTGCAGGATCTGCTGCACCCGTTCGTATTCGAGCAGGTTGCGCGAGCTGTAGTTCGTGAAGCCGATCGCGATGGTGTAGACCATCGGGAAGATGACGAACACGATCGCCGCGGCCACGCCCGGAAAGAGGTAGCGCAGTGCCACCGTCTTCTTCGACGTGTAGGCCCACAGCGCCAGCGCGGCGATCACCAGCAGCGTGCCAGCCAGCAGCGTCTGGCCCACCGCGTAGACCAGCGTCACCAGGTAGAGCACCGCGAGCGCGCCGGCGGCGGCCAGCGCCGGCGCGAGCCAGCGGCGTGAGGAGGATGTGACTTGCATGGTCGGAGGTCCGCGGTGTGGCCTGCTCTGCAGCAGGGCCGGCACTCGGTGCGGCATGCGGCCCGCGGCCCGTGCCACCAGGGTGGTCACACGGGCCGCCGGGACGCGCCGGCATCGACAGGCGAGTGGCTTACTTGGTCAGGATGCGCTTGGCGGCCGCGTCCATCGCCTCCTTGGGCGTCTGGCGTGCTTCCATCACGTTGCCCAGCGCCGAGACCATCGCGGACCAGAAGCGGCCCATCTCGGGGTTGCTGGGCATCGGCACACCGTCCTGCGCCGAAGCCATCGTCGCGGCGATGTTGGGGTCGGACTTCAACTCGGCGTAGTAGGACTTGCTCGCCGGCACGCCGATCGGCTCGGCCTCGTTGATCATCTTCAGGCCCTTGGTGGTGAGCATGTGGTTCTCGACGAACTCCACCGCCAGGTCCTTGTTCGGCGAGGCCTTGTTGATCATCACGCCCTTGACGCCCACGAAGGGCACCGCCTTCTTGCCGTCCACCATCGGGATCTTGGCCACGCCGAAGTCGATCTTCGCCTTGCGCAGGTTGTCCCAGGACCAGGGGCCGTTGATCATCATGCCGACCTTGCCCTGCGCCATGCCGCCTTCCATCTCGGCGTAGCCGCTGCCCTCGGGCATGTACTTCTCGCGCAGCAGCTTGTTGAGCAGTTCCACGCCCTTGAGCGCGCCGGCGTTGTTCACGCCGGTGTCGGTGGCGTCATAGCTGCCGTCGGCCTTCTGCTTGAAGGCGTAGCCGCCATTGGCCGCCATCAGCGGGAAGGTGAAATAGGTGTTCGTGTAGTCCCAGAGGATGGCCTTGGCGCCCTTGGCGGCCAGCTGCTTGTCCAGCGCCATCACCTCATCGAAGGTCTTGGGCGGCGTCTTCACCAGCGCCTTGTTGTAGACCAGCGAGACCGCCTCGATCGAGAACGGGTAGCCCCAGGTCTTGCCGCTGACGGTGAAGGCCTTCATGGCCAGCGGGTCGATGTCGGCGGCCATCTTCTTGCTCGGGGTGACCGGCTGCAGCAGGCCACCGGAGATCCACTCGCCGATGCGGTCGTGTGCCCAGATCCAGATGTCCGGGCCCTTGCCGGCGGCGGCCGCCTGCTGGAACTTGCCGGGGCCGTCCTCGGGCGCCTCGACGGTGACCGGCACGCCGGTCTTCTTGGTGAATTCCTCGGCCAGCTTCTGGACGCCCTTGGAGCCGTCCACGCTGAACCACACCAGCAACTTGCCCGGTTCTGCAGCAAACGCGGCGGGGCTGAGCAGGCCGGCGGCCAGCAGCGCCGGCACGGTGACGCCGGCCAGGGTGAACTTGCGACGTTGCGTGCGCATCATGGGTTTTCCTTGCGATGAGGCGCCGCCGCGCGGCGCGATGCCGGCCGGGCATGGCGGCCGGCCGTTGGGATGCATTGACGGTCGGCGGCCCGCGAGGGGCCGCCCGGGAACGGCTCAGGCAGCCGGCTCAGACGGCCACCGGGCAGATCACCACCAGGCCTCGGCCTGCACGCCGAAGGTCGTGCCGCTGTTCTTGGTGCCGAACACGCCGTTGGCGATGCCGTAGTTGCGTGCCACGTCGTTCCAGCGCGCGTGCGTGATGAAGGCACGCAGCACCGGGCGGGACCAGACGCCTTCGCTCAGCGCCAGTTGCGGCGCGATGGTCAGCTTGTCGAGCTTCGACGCCTTGCCGGCGTCGGCACCCCAGGTGGCCTTGGCTTCGTCATGCCCCAGTTCCGCGGCCAGGCTGAAGTTCTTGGTGAAGTTGTACACCGGGCGCACACCGACGCTGGCCCAGCTCCAGGTCTGGCCGCCGCCGTTCTTGTACTTGCCGTAGTGGGCCGTTGCGGTGCCGCTCCAGCCCGAACCCGGGAAGGCAAAGGACAACTGCTCGTGCACACGCCAGGCCTTGGCGCCATTCTGGTCGCCGGTGCCCGCGTAGGTCGGCAACCACTCCCAGCCGGCACCCTGCTCACGGCCGAGCACCAGGGCCACCTTGTTGAAGCCGCCCAGCAGCCCGCCCTGCGTGTGCTGCAGGAAGAGCATGTCGCCACTGCCCTTGGTCACACCGTCGTCCGCCGTGCTGTCCATCAGGTGCACGTATTCACCTTCGAACTTGCCACCGGGGTTGACGTCGATGTCATAGAAGCGCACCGAGTAGCGCTTGTTGACCACGTCGTTTGCGGCATTGGCATTGCCCCCGTTCTGCAGGTAGGCAAACGCCAGCTTGACCGGGCCGGCCTGAACCTCCTCGATACCGGCGCCGGTGCCGCTGTTGCCCCAGTAGTAGAAGTCGTTCATGTGGACGTCATGGCGGTTGTAGAACCGCTGACCGACCCACAGGCTGGCGTTCTCCATGAAGCCACGGCCGAAGAAGCCACCCGCGGCGACATAGTTCTCCCGGTGCAGCCAGTTCATGGCTCCGCCGTTGGTGGATTCCGCATCCTGCTTGCCCTGATTCTGGATGGTCAGGGTGAGCTTGTACTTGTACCAGACGCCGTTGGGGTCCCCGAAGGGCAGCGCAACACTGTGCTCGCTGTAGTTGTCACACTCGTTGCCCAGGCGATATTTCGCGCGGCCCCCGTTCTCCTGGAAGCACTGCAGGTTGCCGCCCTCGCTGGTGCCGCCCGCCTGGGCGCGCACATAGCCGTGGTACTCCAGACCATCGGCCAACACAGCCGGAGCCGCCAGGGCCGCCCCCAGGGCCAGAACGATCGGCAGGGGCTTGAACGTCTTGTGCATGGTCATCTCCTCATTGCTCGAGACAGGACAAAAAGAGCGCCGCAACCCGGACCGTCAGCGGTCGAGCACCGGGGAAGGCGGGACAGTCTGCAGCGTTTGTGAATCGATCAACATCGACTACGGACAGGATTGTGAATCGATCAACTTTCGCGTCAATATCTGCCGGATCAGGGCTTACCCGGGTGCATCACCCCACGCTGGGGAATTGGTTCCGACTCATAAGCATCTGGGCACCCGCGCTGCAGCGCGGCCAGGGCTCAGTGCGCGCCCGCCTCCGCCTGCGGCGACACAACGGCCATCGCCCCGGGCGCCAGCAGGTGGGCCGCAGCCGCGGCGATCAGGTTGGCCACGCGGTGCGGCGCGCTGGCGTAGAAGGCCTGCCAGGCCTCGGCCACCTGCTCGCGGTAGGCGGGCTCGGCAGCGTCATCTCCCTCTGGCAAGCGGCCCTGCCAGCCCAGGCGCACGGCGGTGCCGATGATCACGTCCACCACGAACAGGCCATCGACCTGGAGCTGCGGATTGGCCGCGCAGAGGTCGGCCAACACCGCCAGTGCCTCGATGCTGAGCTGGCGGTAGTCCGGCGCCTGGATCTTGTTCAGCAGGTCATCGACCTGGAGGGCAAAGCCGAATTCGGCGCGGGTGCTATCGGCACGCAACAATCGGCTGTCGAGCCGGTTGCGCACGTCGAACTGGTCGGCGATCACCAGACCGTTGCAATGTCGCAACAATTCCCACACCCGGGCGTGAAACCCTTCCTGTGTGCGGGTGATGGCACCGGTCATTTCCCGCCAGGCATGCCAGCCACCCGGGCCGTCGTCGAGCCGAGGGTCACTGTCGGGCCGGTAACCCGGGATGGCCAGCGATGCGGCGCACGGACCGGCATCGAGGTGGTGGCCACGCAGCAGGTCCGCCGCCAGCTCCTGCTCGTGGCGGATCACCTCGCGCAGGCGCACCAGCAGGGCATGCGGGCTGAGGCCGAGCAGGTGGTCGAAGGCCTCGGCCTGCGTGACGCCATGCTCGCGCGCCAGCCAGCCGGTCAGCAGCGTCACCAGCGACCAGGGCCGCAGCGTCAGCGTGCCCTCGAAGGCGCTCGCGTCGGCCTGCATCGTCAGACCCAGCAGGCAGACGACCTCCTCGATCAGCACCCGCACGCGCGGGTCCGAGCCGCCGAAGCGGCGCACGCGCTTGATCACCTCCGGCTGCGCCAGCGGTGCAGCCAGCACGGCCGCGTCGCTGTACGAGCGGCCCAGGGCGAGGCGTTTGCGTTGTAGCAGGATGCGAACCACGGCCGCCTCCAGTCCGGCGTCGTGCCGGTCCAGCCAGCCATGGGCGCGCCGCAGGACACCCCAGAGCCGCTGCCGCTCGGCACGCTGCAGCAGCGCCTCCAGGTGCTGTCGCAGGACTTCGGGAAGTGCGGGCACGCTTGCGTCCGCATCAGCCCCGGTGTCCACCGCGTCGCTGTCGCCGCTACCGTGATCGTGACCGGCCTCGCGGGCACGCAGCGCCAGCAGCCCCAGCACCTCGACCTGCTCGAAGGGATTGCGGCTGCGCGCCAGCAGCTGCCAGAGCCGGTCCGGATCACGTTCGCGCTCCAGCGCGGCGGCCCGCTGCGGTGTGAGCACGCGGGTGGCGGCCTCGTCCCAGGCCGGCAGCCGGTCATCGGCCGCCGCAGCCAGCGGCGTCGGCTCGGATCGGCTGAGTTTGGCCACGCACTGCGTGGCGTCGAACGGCGCCAGCCAGCCATCGAGCGCCAGCGGCGGCTGCGCAATCGCCGCCCCCGCCACGCCGGCCCAGCGGCAGTGCGGCACGTCCGCACGGGCAACCCGCTCCAGCAGCGCCAGCAGCGCGTCGGCCCCAGGCGCATCGAGGCGGTCACAGCCCACCGGCCAGACCAGCACCGGCTGGCCGGACAGACCGGCATCGGCACGCCACTGGCGGATCAGCGCCTGCAGCTCGGCTTCGAAAGCCGCGACCAGCAAGCGGTTGTCCAGCGCCAGGTAGCCGGCCTGGGGGTCGAGGAAGGGCGGTCGCACCAGCAGCAGCTCCCCCTCGGCCTGGTAGAGCCGCCCCACCATCAGGCTGCCCAGGGGCAGCGGCGGGCGCCCGCTCAGGCCCAGCGCTTCGGAGCGGCCGCAGTGCGCCAGGGCCGCCACCACCGCGTTGGCGTCGATCACGCGCAGCGGGGCGGCCTGCACCCGAGTCGGCACCTCCAGCCCCTGCGCAGCCAGGCGGGCCTGGGCCAGCGCATCCTCGGCCAGCACCAGCAGCTGCACCACCGGGGCGGCCGGTGGCGGGCTCGGCAGCGGCCAACGCAGCGGGCTGAGTTCGGCCGGCTCCAGCCAGCCTTCCTGCAGCAGCACACCGACCAGGTAGAGGCTCTGCGCCCAGACCAGCGGCAGGTTGTCGTTGGGCAGGCGGGGCTGGCTGTGCGGCTGGGCGCGCTCGCGTTCGAGCGCCTCGGCCGGCACGCGGTAGAGCTCGGGCAGCAACTGCCAGCCGTCACGTTCCTGCATCAGGGCATCCAGCCGGCCGCGGTAGTCGGCCGCCGCCGCCGCATCGCCACGGTGGACCGCATCGATGAGCAGGTAGGTGAAGAACAGCGGCCACTCGGACTCGATGCCTTCGAACAGGCTCAGCTCGCCCGGTTCGTAGTGCAGCCGCCGGTGGTCCTCCAGCTCGGTCTGGTGGCCGTCGCGCAGGAAGCGCTTGCAGCCGTAACGCCCCTGCAGTTGCGCCAGCACCTCAGCACGGCTGCGCTCGGCCAGCGCGGCGTCGTCCACCGCAAAGGCCGGGAAACCCAGCACAGCGAGCAGTGCCGCATCGGTTTCCTTGGAAGCGGACTCGCGCGGCAGCAGCGCCTGCAGCACCTGGCGGCAGGCAGCCAGGTCGTCCGCCGGCACGATGATCGGCCGCCCGCCGGGGCGAAGGCAGCGCCCCGCCACCGCCGCCAGCGCCGCACGCACCAGGCCGAGCGAGCTGGCGTTGAGCTCGGCTACGCCCTCATTGCGCTTGTGACCCCGCTCCCAGATGCCGTAGTCGGGCGTGCGCCAGGCGCGTGCCAGGTAGTGCACCAGGTTCTGGACGAAGGCCTCCTCGTCGGCGTCGTGCAGCAACAGCAGGCCGGCCTGGCTGAACTGCGCCAGTTCGAGCAGGAACAGCGCGGTGGCATCGAGCTGCAGGTGACCCCAGTCACCGTCGCCCACCACCGGCTCACCGGTGGCGGTGGCGTACTTGGCGTGCAGGGCGTCCAGCGGATCGAGGCTGTGCTTGAAACGCTCGACCTTGTGGGCCTGGCGCATCATCGCCGCCAGCAGGCCGCGCATCAGGGCAGCCACGCGATCGGCCAGGCGCTGCGCCTGGGTTGCGTCATGGCGCCGCCAGGCCAGCGAGAGCGCCCAGACACCCAGGATGCTGTAGACGTTGTCGCGCACCCAGGCGTGGGTGTAGTCGCCATGCACGGTGATGGCGGTGCTGGCCGGGAGCAGGCCGCTGCGCGGATCCTGACGCGACAGGATGATCGCCTCGGCCTGGCGCGTCAGCGCAGCCAGGCGGGCGGTGGCGGCAGCCTCGTCAGGGCGAGAGGCAGACGGAGGTGCCGCCGTCACAGGCTGTCCAGGATGACACGCCGCCTTTGCTGGTACTCCTCCTCGCTGAGCAGACCCGCATCACGCAGGCGCTGCAGGCCGCGCAGGCGCTCCTCCTGCTCGGCGTAGAAGGCCGCGTCACGGGGTCTCGGCGGGGCCTTGGCGGGTGCCGCGCCCGACGCTGCGACCGCTGGCGCGGAACCCACCACGGGGGCTGCCGCAGCGGAGGGCGCCGCCGGAGGATCGACGGCGGCACCGGCTTGCAGCGGCCAGGTGATCCAGTCCGGGCGCCGGGCTTGGGCCGGCGTCTCGGCCACCAGCCGGGTGGCCGAGGCCCTGCTCCGGCTGCCGAACTCGAACACGGGCAGCAGGCGGACGGCGCGGAACTCGCTGTAGGCGTCCCGGCGGGCCTCGTGCACGATGAGGTTCAGCTGCCCGGCCTGCACGAACAGCCTGGCAGTGACTGACAGCGGCGTCGACAGCAGGTTGCCGCGCCGGGAGGTGCTGAGCAGCAGCAGGTCGTCGCCCGGCCCCGCCTGCGCCATCGCCCGCGCCAGCAGCGGGGCGAGTTCGGCCAGCTCGTCGGCGCTGAACAGCGGCGTGCGCCGGTCGCCTTCGCCGAGCAGCTCGACCTGGGCCAGCAGGCTGCGCCAGCGCTGCGCGTTCAGCGTGACCGGATGGTCCCCCGGAACACTGCCCGGCTCGGCGGCCACCAGCCGCAGGGCGCTGAATTCAGCCACCTTCCAGACCCGCGGCTGCGCCCCGGCGGTGTCCGCCCGGGGCGGGCTGCCGCTGGTGTAGAGAAAATCCATCGGCCCCGGCGCCGCCATCGCCAGGCAGGCGCTGGTGGCCAACAGGCCGGCCGCCATGCGGCGGATCCACGTGGAAGCGGCAATCAAAGGCAGGTGTTTCACAGGACGTGACCTTAGAGCAATCCCGGAACAACCATAGAACAAAAAGGTGAATCGATCAACCTGGCCCTCGCGACCCGCAAAGAGCCTCCGGCAGCTGGCTCAGGTGTTGCGCACCACCAGATCGACCGGCACGGTCGCCGACGGCAGGCGATCGAGCAGCAACCGCACTGCCAGCTCGCCCTTGCGGTGGCTGTCCTGGCGCACCGTGGTGAGCCCCTGCGCCGCGGCGGCGGGCGAATCGTCGAAGCCGACCAGGGCCACCGGGGGCGGGCGCGACCAGCCGCGCGTGTGGGCCAGCGCGGACAGGGCCAGGCGATCACTCATCGCCACGATGGCCACCCGGGCGTCGGCCGGCAGGGCCGGCTCCAGCGCGGCAAGCCGCTCACCGGCAGATTCGGGATGGTGGTCATCGATGTCCAGCCAGAGCATCTGCCGGGCGGGAAAACCGGCCTCCTGCGCCGCCTGGGCATAGCCGATCATGCGCTCATCGCCGACATAGCCGCTGCGCGGCGGGTCCTGCAGCGCCAGGACACGCCGGCGCTCGCCCTCGCCGATGGCGAAGCACAGCACCACCACCACGTCCGGCCGGGCCGCCAGCGCATGCTGCATGGCCCGCAGCGCCCCTTGGCGGTCATCGGTGAGCACCGCAGGCACGCCCGGCACCAGGGTATCGACCAGCACGGTGGGCTTGGGCGAGGCAGTGACCTCGTGCACGAACTCGGGCCCGATCTCGGCGTGGACGATCATTGCATCGGCCATCGACTGGAAAGCGGCCGCCAGCATCAGGCGCCGCCCCATCTTCGGGATCAGGTGCAGCGCCAGGTGGCGGCGGTCGAGCTCGGCGGCCACACCGCTGAGGAAGGCCATCGCGGTGGGGTCGCTCAGCGCGTAAGACAGATCGTGGTGGAACACCACGCCCACGGCCGCCAGGTCACGTCGACGCATCGCCCGCGCGGTGGGGTCGGGGCCGAAGTAGCCCAGTTCACGCGCCCGATCGAGGATCTCCTCGCGCAGCGTGGCCGAGAGCTTCTCAGGCCGGTTGTAGGCATTGGAGACGGTGGTTCGACTGACGCCCAGCGCCTTCGCCACTTCCAGCAGCGTCAGTCCGCCGCGCCCACGGCGAGCGCCCGGCGCCACGGCACTGCAGGCCGCATCCGAGCCGGCTCCCGCCTGACCCGACTGCCGGCCCGCAGGATGGGGAGCGTCGGGCGAGGCCGGTCGGGCAACAGTGGCGGAAGTCGGCATGGGGGCAGAGGGGGGGAGAACGCAGAGACGGAGCTGGAAAGTCTAGTGCAAGCCCCATGCCCGCCCCTCATTCACCCCCCTCATTCAGCCCATTGAGGGCCTCCCCTGCGAGCCCCTGCTCAGGGACCCACCTCGACCGGTGCCAGCGGCAGCTCGGCATGCTGCTGTGGCGCGTACATCGCTTCGACCCGGCTGGGTGGCAGCACAAAGCGGCCGACCGTGTTGAGCCGCAGGGTGTAGCTCAGCGTGTGGCGCCCGCGCGGCAGCCAGCGGTAGTAGGCCCGCCAGGCCTCGGGGCGGCGCTCCTCGTAGGCCAGCCAGGCGCTGGCGTTGTCGCCACCCGGGCTGCCGGCCGCATGGCCCTCTGCGGCCCGGCGGGCGGTGGCAATCTGGCTGTCGCGGCCCAGGCCGCTGCCGAGCAGGGTGGCGCCGGCGGGCAGCGGGTCGCTCACGACCACCCAGCCGAGGTCGGCCTGGGCGTCGACCACCAGCTGCACGCGCAGCACGTCGCCGCGGCTCCACCGGCCCGGGGTTTTCTGCTCGACCGCGCTGACGCTGCGTTCGATGCGGTAGCCCGCCGCCACTGGCGCGGCCAGCGGCGCGGCCGAGAGGCTCTGCAGCGCCAGCCAGGGCCGCCCTCCGCCCTGTTGCTGCACCTGGAGCGTGCCGGTCTGCGCCGGCCAGGGCAGGGTGAGGCGCTCGCCCTCGGCTCGGCGGGACCAGTCCAGCTCGCGCACGGCCGTGCCCAGGCTCACGCGGGTGCGGCCGGTGACCTGCTGGGACTCGCGCTGCAGCGAGAACTGCTCGAAGGCCAGGCTGGCCCAGGCGTTGGCGTTGGTGGTGGCGAAGGCGCCGTTGGCCCCAGCCTCACGAAGGGGGCCATCGCCGCCATGCAGGCGCAGCGCCAGGCCGGCCGCCAGCCGCGGGGCATCGCCGTGCCAGGCCGGGTCGCTGCTGTGCACCGCCAGCAGCAGCAGGCGCGCGGCGTTGACGTCGGGCCCCTCCATCAGCCAGCTCCAGGCATCGCCCGCCTCGTCGGCAAAGCGCAGCGTGCTGCCCGAGGCCAGCAGGCGTGCGCGCAGCAGGCGCTGCGCCTCGGCCAGCCGGGCATCGCGCTGGGGGATGCCCTCGACGCGCTGCAGCAGCGCCAGCCAATCCAGCAGGGCCGAGGTCGGCCACTGCGTGGGCGTGATCTCCAGGCTGGCGAGCTGGCGCGCCTGGGCGCGACCGTGGCGCGACAGGGCCTCCAGCGCGGCGAGCTTGCGCACGTCGCGGTCGGCCCGCGGGGCGGGGAAGTGGCGCTCGATGCGGCCCTCGACGAAGGCGGTGAGCCCGTCGAGCAGGCGGTCGCGCTGCTCGACGGGCAGCGGCCAGCCAGCCGTGTCGGCCAGCGTGAGCAGGTAGGCGCTCAGGCGGTCGCTGCCGCCACCCGGACCGTCCTCCGCGCGCGGCGGGAAGTAATGCGCGAGGCCGTCCGCGTCCAGGTGGCCAGGCAGCTCGCGCAGCAGCTCCTTCCAGCCGGCCAGGTCGCGCAGGCCGATGGCCCGCGAAGCACGCTGCTCCAGGCAGGTGTAGGGATAGGCCTCGAACCAGCGGCGGATGCCCGGCAGGGCGCCCGCCAGGCGTGGGCGCAGCTCGGCCACCACGCCGCCCGCCGCCGCACCACCTGCGCTCGCCCCAGGCGGCGCAACGGGCGGCGCAACGGGGATCTGCAGGCTGCCGTCGACCTGCTGCAGGCTGGCCTGCAGCACGCGCAGCGGCTGGGCAGGCTCGACCCGCTGGGTGAAGCGCAGCGCGTCGCGCTGTGGGACGAGCTGGGCGCCACCGTCGCGGTTGACCTCCACCACCGCGGCCTCCCAGGCCAGCGCGCTGGCCGCCGCCGGCACCGTGACCGGCCAGCGCAGCTCGGCCGCGGCGTTGGCGCCCAGCTGCAGGCGCTGTGCCGGCAGGGCCAGTGGCAGGGTCGAACCGGCCAGGGCCGCCGCGGTGCCGGGGGCCGGCAGCTCGGCCGCCAGCCCCTGGGTCACCGTGGCCTTCAGCGTGGCGTCGAGCGTCACTGCGCGGTCGGTGGTGTTGCGCACGGTGAAGAGGGCCTCGAAGCGGTCGCCCTGGCGCACCGCCGTCGGCAGGCCGGCGATGAGCTGCAGGTCCTGGGTGACGCGGACGCTGGCGTGGCCGCTGCCGAAGCGGTCCGCCCCCGCATCGGCCAGGGCGATGAGGCGGAAGGCCGTCAGCGAATCGTTCAGCGGCACGTCGATGCGGGCGCGGCCCTGGGCATCGAGCTTCACCACCGCGCGCCAGAGCAGCAGGGTGTCGAAGAGCTCGCGCGTCGGGTTCAGCCCACCGCCGCCGCCGGGCGGCAGTGCCTTGCGGCCGTAGTGGCGCCGCCCGACGATCTCGTTCTGCGCCGTGGAGGTCTCGACGCCCCAGGCACGCGGCTGGTACATCTGCTCCAGCAGCTGCCAGCTCTCGTTGGGCGCCAGCGCCAGCAGGCCCTCGTCGACCGCGGCAAAGGCGATCTCACCCCCGGCCACCGGCTGGCCGCCGCGCGTGACCTGCACCTGGGCGTGCACGGTCTGGCGCGGGCCGTACTGCGGGCGGTCGGTCTCGACCTTGACGTCGAGGCGGTGCGCCGCCAGGCCGATCCGGAGCTGGGTGACGCCGAGCTTGAAGGCCGGCCTGGCGAGGTCGACCATCGCGGTGGGCGGCTGGTACTCCGAGCCCTCATAGCGCCAGGCACGCAGCCAGTCGAGCGGTGCCCGCCAGCCCCAATCGAAGAAGGAGTACCAGGGCACATGCCGCACCCGGCCGCGCAGCACCAGCGCGCTGACGTAGACGTTGGGCGCCCAGCCGGCCGCTTCACCCGCTTCACCCGCTGCACCGGCACCGGGCGCGGGGATCGGCAGCTCGATCACCGGGTCGCTGCCGCGCAGGGTCAGCACGCGGCTGTCGAGCACGCCCTCGCGCTCCACGGTGACCAGCACGGTGGCCTCGCGGAAGGGCATGCGCACCTGCAGGCGGGCGGTCTCGCCCGGCGCCAGCTCACGTTTCTCGGGCAGCAGGTCGATGCGGTCGTCGTTGTCCTGCGCGAACCACTGCTCCCCGCTGCCGGAGATCCACACCGAGGTGGCCGCCTCGGCGGCGCGGCCGGCGTCGTCGGCCACGCGGGCGATCAGCTCCACCTCGCCGGCCTGGGTCAATTCGCTGTCGCAGACCAGCAGGCCGCGGGCGTCGGTCCGGCCGCCACACACGGGGCCGAGCTCCTGCACCTCCTGGCGGTCGTCGTAGGCGTAGAAGCCGCCAACCACGCGCTGGCGCGTGCTGGTCAGGCGCACGACGCGGGCGCGCACCTCCACCGTCCGGCCCGCTTGCGGTTTCCCTGCCGTGTCCAGCACCACCGCCTGCAGCGGCACACGGCCGCGCTGCGCCAGCCAGGAGCGTGCACGCAGACCCACCTGCAGGGCAGCCGGCCAGACCGGCAGCGTCTGGGCGACGGTCTGGCGCTCGCCGTTGGGGTCGTCAAAGCTCAGCTCGGCGACCAGCTCGGCCGGCCGCTTCAGCCCGGCCAGGGCCGGCAGCTTGGCGAGCGCCACGGTGGCAGCACCCTGGGCGTTGGTGCGCAGCGCCAGCCGGTCGGCCACCAGCCGGCCGGGCGCCGAGGCGTCCGCGCCCTCGCCAACGCCATCGGGATCGGGCACGCTGCCGGCAGCGCGCTCGCGCGGGGCCGAGAAACTGTAGTCCTCGTAGCCGGCAAAGCCCGGTTCGCGCTCCCGCAGCAGCGCCGAGAAGCTCGCCGGGGCGGCCACACCGCCCCCCGAGAGGTGGTTGAGCTGCACCGCGAAGTTCAACGCCTGCGGGGCGACCAGTGGCCCCTTGGCCGCACCGGCCAGGCTCAGCCGCGCATCGACCAGCGGCACGCGGAAGGCCTCGACGCGGAAGGCGCCGGCCGACCACTGGCGCGCGCCGCGGTGCAGCGTCAGCTCGTAGCGGCCCAACCGGGCAGTGGCGGGGATCGCCCACTGCATCGGCAGCGCGCGAAGCGGCGTCGCCTGGGCGTTGGCCGGTTGCGCCGGCAGGGCGATGCGGGTGACCTCGCCGCTGCCCTGGTGGGTGATCTGCAGCTCGGTGGGCCAGTCGGCGGCGTTGACCAGCGCCAGGCCGCGCTCGGTCTCGGCACGCACGAGGTGCTTCATCGAAATGGTGTCACCCGTGCGCAGCAGGCTGCGGTCGAGCAGGGTGTGCACGCGAAGGTCGCTGTCGGTGCCGCTGGCGGTGGGGTGGTTGAATCGCCAGGGCTCGATGCCGCGGTTCCAGTGGCTGAAGACGAAGGCGAGGTCGGTGACGCCTGCGCTGCCATCGCCACCGCCGCCGCCAGACTTGGCCTTGCGGGCAGTCACGAAGTAGGCCGCCTCGCCGATGCAGCGCGGGCCGCCTTCGCTGTCGACCTCGTCGGCAAAGCCGCGCGGGATGCGCGCCAGCCCGGCGGCATCGGTGCGGCCGGCCCAGAGCCGCTGGCCGCGGCAGTCGTTCACCGCCACCTCCGCGCCCTCGACCGGCCGGGCGCGGTCGAGTGTGCTGACCCAGACCAGGCTGGAGCTGCGCCCACGCTTGAAGTGCACGCCCAGGTTGGTGACCAGCACGCCGGTGCGTACGTACATGGGGGCAGGGGCAGAGGCAGGCACCCCCGCCGCCGAACTGGCAAGCAGGGCCTGGCCAAGCAGCTGGGATTCGATCTCGACCAGGTGGTAGCCCGGCTGCGCCAGCGGCAGGCCGATCACCTCGGTGGCGCGGGCGTCGGGAGCGCCCGTGGCCGCCGATGCACCCTTCGAAGATGGCGGTGGACCGGGCAGGGGGCTGCGCTGCACGCCGCCCTCCTTCGCCAGCAGCGACAGCTCGCGGCTGCCGACCTGGCGCTCCTGGCGTTCCCGTTTGGATCGGCCGGCGTCGTCGCGCGACTCACCTTCGACCCACCAGCTCGCCTGCGGCAGGCCGGCCTCGCGCGCGGTCAGGCGGCTCTCGTGGTAACGCACCAGGCGGGCATGCCAGCGCAGCAGGTCGATGTCGGGCGTGCTGGCATCCAGCCGCTTGACGGCCAGCACGGCCCGGCCCGTGCGCCCGTCGCCCTGCTGGACGTGGCGCAGCGTGATCGGCAGCGCCGCCGGCTCGGTAGGCGTGCCCGCCTCGATCACGCCGAAGGGCGCAGCGGCGAACTTGGCCAGCGGCGGCATCGGCCCCGTGCCCGTGGCCAGGGGAAAGGCCGAGGCGTTCGACAGGGCCCGGCCAGACTCGTCGCGCAGCCCCGCCGGCAGCGTCAGCAGGTAGCGCGCCAGTTCGGGCAGCGGGCTGGGAAAGGCGATCTCGCTGACACTGGCGGCGCGGTCGTCGGCGTCGAAGCGCGGGGCCAGCCCGGCCCGGCCCGTGGCCGACCCCGCCGTCTGCGGGACCAGGCGGATCTGTTCGGCCAGCGCGCGCGGCACCGGCGCCGAGAAGCGCAGGCGCAGCGGCCGCAGCGGCAGGCAGGGCGCCTCGGCACGCTCGCGCTCGCAGGCAAACTCGGCGGCAAACGGCGCACGCACCGTCCATTGCCAGGACCGCGCCTCGCGGGTCAGCACCTGGCTGTTCCGCGCCGAGGCGATGCCGGCGCCCCAGACCAGGCGCACCGTGGCCCCGGCCGGCAGCGGGCGCTGGCAGCGCAGCAGCAGGCTGCGTTCGGCCTGGGCCGCACCAACCCGGCGGGCCTTCAGCACCGCCGCGCGCGCCGGCCCGTCCACCAGCACGAGCGGGATGCGTTCACCCACGCCCTGCACCTCACACCAGGCATGGTCCGTCAACGACGCCACCTGCACGGGCCCGTTGAGCTGCAACAGCCAGTGCGCCTCCTCCTCGACCTCGGCCCCCTCCCAGGGCCAGACCTGCTGGACCGTGGGGCCAGCCGTCGAGAAGTGGAATTCGCGCGGGCCGTCGAGCGTGGCGGAGGGGCCGGAGTTCGCGCCCGAAGCCGCCTGCACGGCGACGCTGGGCTGCCAGTTCGGCCGCAGCGCCAGGGTGCAGCGCACACCGGGGGGCAGGGCCTCGCGCAGCTCGTAGGCCCATTCAGCCGGGCCCAGCCAGCGGCCCTGGCCGGGCGGGGTGGACGGGGCAGCAGCCAAGCCATCGCAGCGCAGCAGCGCCGGATCGGCCAGCCGCGGCGAACCGAAGGGCACCACCGGCGCGCTGAAGCGCAGCAGCACCTGCTGGACCTCGCCCACCTCGCCACTGGGGCTGACGCTGCGCACCTGCACGGCCTGGGCTGCAGAGGTCACGCACAGGGCGGCCGCACCCAGCACCAAGCTGGTCGCCATGGCGTTCACACGCCGCGACCATGTGCGCGCCGTGGAGGCACAGATCCAAGGGGGGCGCACGAAGCGGCGCATGCAGACTCCTCACCCGCCACCCTCCGGCAGCGGCCTCTCGACGGGCCGGGCGCAGCGAGCGATGGCTGCCAACCGGCAATCCACCACAGGACTCGCCGCCCGATGCGGCAAGTCTAAGGCGCCGCGCGTGACTTATTCACTCGCGCAGGGGTGAGGGAGCGGGGAAGGGCGGAAGGGAGCCACCACCGGGTGGCTGCCGCCATCAGTGCATCGCCAGCAGCGACACCTTGGTCATCGACATCACGTTCTTGGTGTGGGAGCCGAACAGCAGTTCGCCGAAGAAGCCACGACCGTGCGTGACCATCAGGATCAGGTCGGCACCGGCCCGGTCGGCCGCATCGATGATCGCGCGGTCCACCTGCTGGGTATTGGTGTGGTCGGCCACGAACTCGACGCCGGCTTCCTTGGCGAGGCTCTCGAACTTGCTCAGCACGGCCTGGGCATGGGCTTCGGACTTGGCCTCGTGGGCCTTGACCTGCTCAGTGAAGACCGTCGGGTTGGTGCTGATCGTGGACATCGGCAGGTCCGGCTCGGCCACAAAGCCGGTGATGCGCGCACCGAGCGTCTTCGCCAGCTCGATGCTGGACGTCATGGCGCGCAGGGACAGGTCGGAGCCGTCGACGGGAACGAGGAGATGCTTGAACATGGCAGATTCACCAGAGTTGGACGGACCCACTCTAGAGCACTGCCAGGTTCCGAACTTGATCGGCGTCAGGATGGCCCTGCGCGCCTGTGCGCTTAGCGCACAGGCCGGCGGGTCAGATCAAACCTCGACCGATCAATTCGAGGCGGCAGACGCGGCCGGGGCGGCCGCGCTCGCTGGTGCCACGGCCGAGGCCGGCGCCACCGCCGGCTCGGAGGCCGCCGGGGGGTGGGACTCGGTGCCATGCTTTTCACCGCTCATGTCGATGTCGCCGCCGCTCTTTATCAGGATGAACAGGGCGAGACCGGCAAAGACGATGAAACCGAGAACGAGCTTCCACATGATGGGAGTTCCTTGAAGGGCGCGCGCGAAGCGCTGTGATGTTGCGATGATGCCCGCGTCGGACTGACGAGGCGCTTGCAGGGCATTGAAAACACAGAAGCGCCCCGGGCGGGGCGCTTGGAAGGAAGCAGAGGCAGAGCCTCGTCTACAGCGGTCCGCCGTCAGTCCTTGGCGTAGATGTCGACGTCCTTGGTTTCCTTCACGAAGATCATGCCGATCACGAAGGTCATCGCGGCGATGGTGATCGGGTACCACAGGCCGTAGTACATGTCGCCGTTCTGCGCCACCATCGCGAAGGAGATGGTCGGCAGCAGTCCGCCGAACCAGCCGTTGCCGATGTGGTACGGCAGTGACATGGAGGTGTAGCGGATGCGGGTCGGGAACATCTCCACCAGCATCGCGGCGATCGGCCCGTAGACCATGGTCACGTAGATCACCAGCACCGTCAGGATCAGCACGATCTTGACCTTGTCCACCTTGGCCGGGTCGGCCTTGGCGGGGTAGCCGGCTTCCTTCAGGGCCGCACCCAGGTCCTTCTTGAAGGCGGCGATGGCCTTGCCCGAGACATCGTCGAACTTGTGGCCGCCGGCGGTCAGCACGCCGGTGGGGGGCGTGAGTTCCTTGTCGCCGATCTTGATGACGGCGGGCGAACCGGCCGGCAGTGCCTCGTTGGAGTAGCTGGCCGAGTTCTGTGCCAGGGCGCGCTTGGCGATGTCGCAGCCGCTGGTGAAGTCGACTTCGCGGGCGATCGGGCTGCCCTGGAAGGAGCAGGTGGCCGGATCGGCCTTCACCGAGATCGTGGCGGCGGCCTGCGCGCGGGCCAGGTCCGGGTTGGCGGCTTCGGTCAGCGCCTTGAACAGCGGGAAGTAGGTCACCACCGCCAGCGCGAGGCCCGCCATGATGATGGGCTTGCGACCGATCTTGTCGGACAGCGTGCCGAACACCACGAAGAACGGCGTGCCGATGATCAGGGAGATGGCCACCAGGATGTTGGCGGTGGCGCTGTCGACCTTCAGGACGCTGGTCAGGAAGAACAGCGCGTAGAACTGGCCCGAGTACCACACCACGGCCTGGCCGGCCACCAGACCCAGCAGGGCCAGGATGACGATCTTCAGGTTCTTCCACTGGCCGAAGGACTCGGACAACGGGGCCTTGGAGGTCTTGCCCTCTTCCTTCATCTTCTTGAAGGCGGGCGATTCGTTCATCGACAACCGGATCCACACGCTGATGGCCAGCAGCAGGATCGAGACGATGAAGGGCACGCGCCAGCCCCAGTCGGCGAAGGCGGCTTCGCCGATGGCCGAGCGGGTGCCCAGGATGACCATCAGCGACAGGAACAGGCCCAGCGTCGCCGTGGTCTGGATCCAGGCGGTGTAGGCACCGCGCCGGCCGTGGGGGGCGTGCTCGGCCACATAGGTGGCGGCTCCGCCGTACTCACCACCCAGCGCCAGGCCCTGCAGCATGCGCAGCGCAATCAGGATGACCGGGGCGGCCACGCCGATGGACGCATAGCTGGGCAGCACGCCGACGATGAAGGTCGACAGGCCCATGATCAGGATGGTGACCAGGAAGGTGTACTTGCGCCCGATCATGTCGCCCAGGCGACCGAACACCAGCGCGCCAAAGGGGCGCACGATGAAGCCGGCGGCGAAGGCCAGCAGCGCGAAGATGAACGCAGCCGACGGGTCCAGGCCCGAGAAGAACTGTTTGGCGATGATCGCCGCGAGCGAGCCGTACAGGTAGAAGTCGTACCACTCGAAGACGGTACCGAGCGACGAGGCGAAGATGACCTTCTTTTCCTCTGCCGTCATCGGTGCCGCCGCGCCCTTGGCGTTGGCGGGAATGCTGGACATGTGTCTTGTCTCCTGTTGAACCGTCCGCCACGGACGTGGCGCGTGGCTTCACTGTCGAAGTCCTGTCTGACCAACTCCTGACATATTTCCAACAAAAACTTACACAACCAGGGTCAACCCCGGGTCGATTTTTCGCCTGACGGGAAATGAAACCCGAAATGAAAGCCCCTAGGGATAGTCCTAGGCAATTTTGCTGCGCTGCACACCCGCAGCCGGGGTGGCACCGTGCCAGCCGTCGCCCGCCAGCCAGGGGTCGCCATGCAGGGCGGCGGCAAGCATCTCCAGGCCGTCCTGGCCCCAGAAGAGGCGCCCGGCCTGCGGCCCCACCTCGGCGGGCGTGCCCAGCACCTCCAGGGTCGGCACGCCGAAGACGCCGCGGGCAATCGCCGCGTCGGTGGCGTCGCGCAGGGCCCGCTTGACGGGCTCGCCCGCCGGATCCTGCTGCGGCGCCAACTGCGCCGCCAGGTCGGCCAGCAGGGCCGCGTCGTCCGGCGCACGGCCGGTGGTCCACAGGGCCTGCATCACCACCGCGCAGCGCTGCCGCGAGGGCGTGCGGCCGGCGGGCGCGCTGGCCAGCAGCAGGCGCAGGAAGGGCAGCGGGTTGAAGGGGTGCTGCCCCGGTGGCACGAAGGGCACGCCGTCGCGCTGCGCCAGCCAGGCGATCTGCCGCCAGGTCCAGTCCCGCTTGGGGGCAATCTCCGCCGGCCCGAGCTGGCCCCAGTGCCTGAGCAGGCCAGCGAACAGCACCGGCTGGTACTCGACCACCACGCTGCAGCCGGCCAGCAGCTGCGGCAGGCGGTGAAAGGCCAGCCAGGCGTAGGGGGAGATGGGGTCGAACCAGAAACGCAGCGGAGTCATCGGGGGTTTCCGGGCCGGGCATCGGGCTCGGGGAGCACGCGCCCCGGCAGTTGCAGCCAGATGCGGCGGCGCGCCGCATCGTCCAGCGTCGACCAGGCCGCGATCTCGTCGATGCTGCGGCGGCAGCCCAGGCACCAGCCGCTGGCAGCGTCGATCCGGCAGACGTTGCTGCAGGGGCTGCCGACCGGCTGGCCCGGTTCGGGTGGCGTGAGTCGGTGCATCTCAGCGCCCTGCGTCCGTGATCTGCACCACGTCGCACACCGGCGCGCCGCCGGTGAGGCGCTGCAGTTCGGCTGGTGCCAGGCGGAACACGCCCTTGGGGTGTCCGGCCGCGGCCCAGACCACGTCGAAGCGGAACAGGTCGGCGTCGATCAGCAGCACGGGCGGCGTGGCATGCCCCACCGGCGACACCCCACCGATCGAGAAGCCGGTGCGCTGCTTCACGAAGTCGGCATCGGCCCGGCCGATCGGCCCGACCTGCGCGGCCACCTTGCGCTCATCGACCCGGCGGTCACCCGAGGTCACCACCAGCACCGCCCGCTCGTCGGCGCGGCGACGGAACACCACGCTCTTGGCAATCTGCCCCAGCGCCACCTGCAGGGCATCGGCGGCCTCCTGGGCGGTGCGCGCCGTGGCCTCCAGCCACACCGGCGCGTGCGGGTGCGCCAACTCGGCGAGCACGCGGCTGACGTGGAGGAAGCCATCGGACACATCGGCGGTGGACGGGTCGGTCGGGGTCGACACGGCCCTGGCGGTGACGTTGGCGTTGGCGTTGGCGTTGGAGGGAGCGGGCAACGGCAAGGACATGGTGGAAACACTTTGCACAGGCCATGCATCTTCGCACGCCCACCGGCCGCCCTTGCCGGGCCCGGCGGCGTCCTGCGGCGGGCGCTCCGGATAATTTGCCGGATCGGCACCAGCGGGTGCCAGTGCGGGCTCCCGATGAACGCTCTCCTTTCTCCCGAACGCCTCCCGGCTCCCTCTGGATCGTCCGGATCGGCCGTGCTGCCCGACACGCGCGGCAAACCACCCCGGGTGGTGCTGGACACCGCGGTGGTGGTCACGGCGCTGATGTTCGGCGGCGGCCCCGCCGCCCGGCTGCGCAGTGCCTGGCAGACCGGCCTGTGCCGGCCGATGGCCTGCAAGGCCACCGCGCTGGACCTGGGCGCCCAGCTCGCCCACCCGCACCTGGGGCTGACCGCCAACGAGCAGCAGACCCTGCTGGGCGACTACCTGCCCTACGTGCTGAAGGTGCGCGTGCCCCAGGCCGACCAACCCGATGCCCGCGACGAGCCCGCCGCGCTGAACTACGTGCGCCTGGCGATGGCCGGCCGCGCCCACGCGCTGGTCAGCGGGGATGCGCCGATGCTCGGCATGGAGCCGCGCTTTCCCTTCGCGGTGCTGGCGCTGGATGCCTTCATCAAGGCGCTCGACGCCGTCGACATCACGCCGATCCCCAAGCCCTCGCGCTACGGCCTGACGTACTGACGCCCGACGGCCGGGCAGGCCCTCAGGGGCTGCCGAACCAGCCCAGCACCCACAGCCAGAACGGCACCGCCGCCGCGAAGCACAGCGTGGACAGCACGATGATGGCCGTGGCCTCCACCTCCAGCGTGCGGTAGCGCTGCGCGAAGAGCAGGGCGTTGCTGCCGGTGGGCATGGCCGCGGCGATCACCACCACTGCCAGCGCCAAACCGTCCAGCCCGGCGCCCCAGTGCGCCGCCACCAGCACCAGCGCCGGCAGCGCAAAGAGCTTGAGCAGCGCCCGCCCCAGCGCGGCCCGCCAGCGCGGCCCCAGCCCGTGCTGCGCCAGCGAGGCGCCGATCAGCACCAGGCACAGCGGCACCACCGCCTGGCCGAGCATCTGCAGCGTCTCGTCGGCCTGCGCCGGCAGCTTCAGGCCGGTCAGGTTCCAGGCCAGCCCGAGCAGCACCGGCAGCACCACCGGGTGGATCACCGTCTGGCGCACCGTGGTGGCCAGGGTGGCGAGCAGCGAGTGGCCACGCCCGCTGTGCTGGGCGCCGGCCCGTGCGATGTCCACCTCGGCCAGCACGGTGAGCACGCTCAGCAGGATCAGTGCATGCACGCTGACGATGGCCACCTGCAGCCGCAGCCCGGCCTCGCCGAACAGCGCAGCAGAGAAGGGCAGGCCCATCTGCACGCCGTTGCCGAAGGTCACTGAAATCGCCCGCGTGGTGGGCTGCGGCGCCAGCGCCGGCGTGAGCGGCATCGTGCCGCCGTGGGTCAGCTGGCGGCGCTCCCAGAGCCACACCAGCAGCAGCCAGCCCACCACCGGCACGAAGAAGGCCGCCAGCAGCCGCCAGGGCAGCGCCGCCAGGTCCACCCGCGCCATGGTGCGAAACAGCAGCGCCGGCACGAACAGCAGGAAGGCGGCATTGCCGAGCGCGCGCAGCCCGTCCGGCCCGGCCAGCAGGCGGCGGCGTGCACCGACCCAGCCCAGCGCGATCACGCCGAACAGGGCCACCAGGCGAAACAACAGGTCCCAGGTCATGGCACGACCTTAGCCGGTCGGCGCAGGCCCCGCCCTGTGTGGACTACGCATGGGCCGCGCCGCTCGGGCGTGGCAGCCCGGCCCTGGCCCTCGCCCGATGCCGGGCGGGCGGCCGATCAACCCGACTTGGCCGCTGCCTTCTTGGCGGGCACCCGTGCCGCGCGCGGCTCGAACTCGAAGATCACCTTGCCGTCCTTGCGGTCGTAGACCAGGAAGGCCTTGAACTTGCGCTTGGTCTTGTTGGAGACGAAGCCGTCCAGCAGGCCGGTCTTGCCGGTGGCCAGCAGTTGGGTCATCTGCTCGTGGCTGACCGGCTGCTGCAGGATCACCGCACCGGTCTTGAAGTCGCAGGTGGCGTGCGCGCCCACCGCGTGCTCGCAGACGTAGTTGCTGCCGTGCTCGTAGACGTGGCCCTTGCACTTGGGGCAGGGGCCGAAGCTGGGCTGGCCGGTGAAGTCCACCGGCACGCCGGCCTCCTCGTCCTTCTTGGCGTCGTCGCCGAAGTCGAACTCCAGCTTCCAGTTGCGGATCTCCTCGTCGCGCACCAGCTTCAGCTCGGCGGTGAAGGGCCAGCCCGCCTTGGAGCGGAAGCCCTCCAGCGGGCCGATCTGGTGGTCGCGCAGCAGCGCCTCGGCCTCGGGCAGCTCGAAGCTGCGCCCGGCCGGGATCTTGGTGATCGAGAAGCCGCAGCCCTCCGAACCGCCGTCCTTGCCCGCGCAGGCAAAGCGCCGGTAGTTCTCCTTCACCACGCCGCCGCAGTTCGGGCAGGGCGCGGCCAGCGTGGCGTAGTCGCCGGGAATCGTGTCGCGGTCGTACTCCTTGGCCTTCTTGACGATGCGCTGCGCCATCTCGGCGATGCCGGCCATGAACTCGTCGCGGCTGAGCTTGCCTTTTTCCATCTGCGCGAGCTGGTGCTCCCACTGGCCGGTCAGCTCGGGCTTGGTCAGGTCTTCCACCGCCAGGCCGCGCAGCAGCGTCATGAGCTGGAAGGCCTTGGCCGTGGGAATCAGCTCGCGGCCCTCGCGGTACATGTACTTCTCAAGGATCAGGCCTTCGATCACCTGCGCGCGGGTGGCCGGCGTGCCCAGGCCCTTCTCCTGCATCGCGGCCTTGAGCTCCTCGTCGTCGATGAGCTTGCCGGCGCCCTCCATCGCGGAGAGCAGTGTGGCTTCGCTGTAGCGCGCCGGAGGCTTGGTCTTGAGCGCGGCCTGGCGGACCTCCTCGGTACGCACCGTCTCGCCGGGCTTCACCGGCACCAGGTTGGCGTCCTTCTCTTCGTCCGACTGCGCTTCCTTGCCGTAGACCGCCAGCCAGCCCGGGTTGACCAGCACCTTGCCGTTGGTCTGAAACTGCAACTCCTGGGGACGGCCGTCGAGCTGGGTTGGCACCTTGGTGATGCGGGTGGTGACCATGAACTCGGCGCTCGGGTAGAACACCGCGATGAAGCGCTTGACCACCAGGTCGTAGAGCTTGGCCTCGATCTCGGTCAGGCTCTTGGGGGCCTGCAGCGTCGGGATGATGGCGAAGTGGTCGCTGATCTTGCTGTTGTCGAAGATGCGCTTGCTGGGCTTGACGTAGCCGTCGTTGAGCGCCTTGCGGGCGTGGCCCGAGAGCGCGCGCAGCGGGCCGGGCATCTCCTCGTCGGCGATCATGGCCAGCGTTTCCCGGGCCACGCCGACGTAGTCCTCCGGCAGCGCGCGCGCATCGGTTCGCGGGTAGGTCAGCACCTTGTGCTTCTCGTACAGCGCCTGGGCGATCGACAGCGTGGTCTTGGCGCTGAAGCCGAAGCGCGAGTTGGCCTCGCGCTGCAGCGTGGTCAGGTCGTACAGCAGCGGGCTGGCCTGGCTGCTGGGCTTGGCCTCCTCGGTGACGGTGCCGGTACGGCCGCGCACCGCGTCGGCGATGGCGGTGGCCTCGGCCTCGCTCCAGAGCCGGTCGGCGCGGCGCTCCAGGTCCTCGTTCTTCTTGAAGGCCGGGTCGAACCACTTGCCCTCGTACAGGCCGGCTGCGGCGCCGAAGTCGGCGCGGATCTCCCAGTAGGGCCGCGAGACGTGCTTGCGGATCTTCTCCTCGCGCTCGACCACGATGGACAGCGTGGGCGTCTGCACCCGCCCGACCGTGGTCAGGAAGAAGCCGCCGTCGCGCGAGTTGAACGCGGTCATCGCCCGCGTGCCGTTGATGCCCACCAGCCAATCGGCCTCGCTGCGGCTGCGCGCGGCCTGGGCCAGGCCCATCATCTCGGCATCGCTGCGCAGCTTGTCGAAGCCGTCGCGGATGGCCTGCGGCGTCATGCTCTGCAGCCACAGGCGCTGGATCGGCTTGGCGCCGCTCTTGGCGCCCAGCGCGTACTGCTCGATCAGGCGGAAGATCAGCTCGCCCTCGCGCCCGGCGTCACAGGCGTTGATGAGCCGCGTCACGTCCTTGCGCTTGATCTGCTTGACCACCGCCGACAACCGGGCCTTGCCCTTGTCGATGGGTTCGAGCTCGAAGTGCGGCGGCACCACGGGCAGGTGGGCGAAGCTCCACTTGCCGCGCTTGACGTCGTAGGCCTCGGGCGCGCGTATCTCCACCAGGTGGCCGACCGCCGAGGTGACGATGTACTGCTCGTTCTCGAAGTGGTCGGCGTGCTTTTCGAACTTGCCCGCGACCGGCGTCAGTGCGCGCACGATGTCCTGTGCGACCGACGGTTTTTCTGCAATGACCAGCGACTTGCTCATGGGAGACGATTCTGTATCCGGGAAGTTGGCGGGCCGCAACGGCCCGGCACCGACCCCCGCCGGTGCCCTCTCTACAATCGGCTTCACGCGTGCGCCTGCACACGCGCTCGCCCACACGTCCACGCAGGTGCGCACCTGCGCACGCACCCACACCCCCAATCTAACCAGAAAATCCGCCCACCCATGCCGTCCACCCGTGCGCCGCGCCCGCCCCGACCGACCGGTACCACCGGTCGATCCGCCGCCGACGCCCCGCCGGCCGGCCCTGCCGAGGCCGCTGAGACGGCTTCGCCCACCCGCGGCGGGCGGCGCATCCAGGTGCGTCGCTCCGGCGTGCACGGCAAGGGCGTGTTCGCGCTGCAGCCCCTGGCCGCAGGCGAGACCCTCATCGAGTACAAGGGCGAGGTCATCGGCTGGGACGAGGCACTGCGCCGCCACCCACACGACCCGGCGCAGCCGAACCACACCTTCTACTTCCACCTGGACGACGCCCGCGTGATCGACGGCGGGGTGAACGGCAACGCCGCGCGCTGGATCAACCACGCCTGCGCCCCCAACTGCGAGACCGAGGACGCCGACGGCCGCATTTTCATCAAGGCCCTGCGCGACATCGCCGCGGGCGAGGAGCTGTTCTTCGACTACCGCCTGGTGATCGACGAGCGCTACACCCCCAAGCTGAAGAAGGAATACGCCTGCTGGTGCGGGGCGCCCACCTGCCGCGGCACGATGCTCGGCCCCAAGCGCAAACGCTGACGCGGTGACCACCCCCGTGACCCTGGACCCCACCGCGCTCGCCTTCAACTGGGACGCCGCCGCGTTGCAGCAGCGCCTGCAGGTCATCGTGCCCGGCACCACCGTGGAGGTGCGGGCCGAGGCCGGCTCGACCAACACCGAGCTGCTGGAACGCCAGCGCCGGGCCACGCCCACGGCGCCCGCGGGCGAGGCACCGGCCCCCGTGTGGCTGGTGGCCGAGCGGCAGACCGCCGGGCGCGGCCGGCTCGGGCGCAGCTGGTGGTCCGAGCCAGGCAGCACGCTGACCTGCTCGCTCGGGCTCGCGCTGGAGCCCGCCGACTGGTCCGGCCTGTCGCTGGCGGTCGGACTGGCGGTGGCCGAGGCCCTCGACCCCCCCGACCCACCACGCCCTGGCGGCGGTGAACCTGGCAGCAGTGGCAGCGCGCGCATCGGCCTGAAGTGGCCCAACGACCTCTGGCTGCGCTCAGACGATCGCAAGCTCGCCGGCATCCTCATCGAGGCGCAGGCCCTGCGCGGCAGCGCCGCCGGTGCACGCGGCAGCCTGGCGCGCTGGGCGGTGGTGGGCATCGGCGTCAACCTGCGTCCACCGCGCGGCGAAGGCGGCGAGTTCCGCACCGGCTACGCCTGCCTGGACGAGCTGGAGCCGGGCATCACCGCCCCGGGCGCGCTGCAGCGCATCGCCCCGGCGGTGCTGGCGGCCCTGCAGCGCTTCGAGCGCGAGGGCCTGGCGCCGCTGCTGGCGGCCTACGCCCGGCGCGACGTACTGGCCGGGCGCCGCGCCAGTGCCGGTGACCTCGTCGGACGCGTCACCGGCATCGCGCCCGGCGGCGAGCTCTGCCTGCGCGACGACGCCGGCCAGACCCACCGCATCGCCAGCGGCGAAGTGAGCGTGCGCCCATGCTGAGGTGGCTGCTCGTCGTGCTGGTGGCGGCCAACCTGGCCTTCTTCGCCTGGACCCAGGGCTGGCTGACCGGGCTGATCGGCCTGTCGCCCCAGGGCGACCGCGAGCCCGAGCGGCTGGCGCGCCAGGTGCAGCCGCAGGATATCCAGATCCTGCCCCCCGCCACGCTGGCGCGGCGCACGCCGGCGCCGGTCTGCGTCGAGGCCGGCCCGTTCAGCCCCGCGGAGCTCGGCCGTGCCGAAACGGCGCTGCGCACGGCCCTGCCCGAGGGCAGCTGGCAGCTCATCACCCGTGAGAAGCCCGGCCAGTGGATGGTCTACGTCGGCCCCTATGCCAAGCCCGAGCTGATGCAGCGCCGCATGGACGACCTGCGCAAGCGCCAGATCGCCTTCGAGGAGGCGCGCAACCTGCCGGGCTACGAGCCCGGCCTGCTGTTCGGCCGCTACGGGACCGAGGCCGACGCGCGCGCGCTGCAGGCCCGGTTGACGGCCCAGAAAGTGAAGTACGTGCGGGTGGTGCGGCTGGTCGCCCCCACCACCGCCCACACCCTGCGGCTGCCACGCGCCGATGCACAGACCCAGGCCAACCTGCCCCGCCTGCGCGAGACCATGGGCGCACGCGCCTGGGTGACCTGCTCGACGCCCTGACCCGGCGCCCAGGCACGCCAAGCGGCCAACGCGCGCTGGCAGGCCGGTGCGCCGGAACCGGCACATTCGCACGGGGCAATCGCATCAGCTGCTAGCATGTGCCGCAGCCAAGCGGGAGACCACCCATGGACACGAGTCGCCGCCCCCACATCCTCCTGGTCGACGACGACATCTCCACGATCCAGGTGCTGTGGTGCCTGTTGTCCGACGAGGCGCAGATCCGCTTTGCCCGCTCGGCGGCCCAGGCGCTCGAACTGGCCCGCGAGCGCACGCCCGACCTGATCCTGCTCGACCTCGAACTGCCCGACGGCAACGGCCTGGAGCTGTGCCGCGCCCTGCGCCAGGAGCCCTCGGCGCTGGCACAGGTGCCGGTGCTCATCGTGACCGCCCATGCGGGCGACGAGCAGCAGGTGGCCGCGCTCGAACTCGGCGCGGCCGACTTCATCCCCAAGCCCCTGCAGGGTCCGCAACTGCTCGCGCGGGTACATGCCCAGTTGCGCGCCCGCCAGGCCGCCCCGCCCATGCAGACGCAGTTTCAGACCCAGCCCCTGCCACCGGCCCCGACGCCGCCGCCGCGCCCGTTGCGGGTGCTGATCGTCGATGACGACGTGGTGGCCATCAAGATGCTGCGCAATGCGCTGGAGGCCCTGTCGGTGCAGTTCCACTTCGCCACCCGCGGCGAGGAAGCGCTGCGCCTGGCCGCGCAGGTCCGGCCCGACATCATCCTGCTCGACGCCCAGCTGCCGGGGCTGGACGGCTTCGAGGTCTGCCGGCGCCTGAAGGCCGATGCCGCACTCGCTGCCACACCGGTGATCTTCGTCACCCGCTCGGACGACCCGATCACCGAGGCGATGGCGTTGGACGCGGGCGCAGTGGACTTCATCGGCAAGCCCTACCGCCCGGCGGTGCTCAAGGCCCGGGTGCAGCACGCGCTGCGCCCGAGCGCGGCGCCAGCAGGAGCGCCGGCTGACACCGCCTCCGCGGCGGCCCCCCCCGCTGCAAGGCGGCTCGCGGCGCTCGCCGAGGCTCAGCCCGATGCGCTGCTGCTGCTCGACACCGCCGGCCGCGTCGAGTGGCTCAACGGCGCCGCACGCCGCCTGCTGGGCCTGGGTGCCGAGGCAGGGACGGGGCAGCCGGCCCAAGCCCTGTGGCGCGCAGTGCAGCGCCTCGACCGCCCGCCCGGCACCCAGCCCGCCTGGCCACCCGCGCCGGATGGCCTGCCGCAGCCCTGGCGCCTCACCCGCCTGGACGGCGATTTGCAGGACCTGCGCGTCACCTGCCGCACGCACGCCTGCGCTGGCGAACCGCTGCGCAGCCTGCTGCTGCAGGCCGCCCCGCCAACCGTGGCCACGGACCTGGACGACGAGGCGCCCAGCAAGCTGCTGACCCTTCAGCGGCTCGTCGCCCTGGCCCGTGACGGCGCCGAGGCGCTGGCGCAGCCCGGCGAGCCCGCCAGCGCCGCGACCCTGCGGGAGGCAGCGCAGCACCAGGCCCTGCTGCTGCGCGACATCGACGACCTGCTGGGCCTCGCCCCGGACCTGCCCGCCCTCCAGTGCGCCGCGGTGGACCTGGGCCACTGCCTGCGCGCCGCCTGGGCCGCCGCGGACCGGCCTGCGGCCGCCCGCGGCGACTGGCCGGCCGACCTCCCCACCGATCCCCCCAACGAACTGCCCGCTGACCTGCCGCAGGTGGCCAGCGACCCGACACGGCTGCAACGCTGCCTGCAACGCCTGCTCTCCAGCGCCAGCACGGCCGCCGACGCAGGGGCGCCGCGGCTGCGCGTCACCACCGAGGGCGACCGCGTGTGCCTGGCCCTCAGCGCGGCCGGCTGGGACTGGACCCCCGCGCAGCTGCGGCGTCTGCGCTGGCCCCTGCCCGGCACCGAGGTACCCCCCGTGCCGATGGACCGGACCGCACTCGGGCTGGCCGTGACCCACCACCTGCTCACGGCCCTGGGTGCGGAGGTGCAGCTCGATGCCGGCTCCCCCGGCGGGTCGCCCACCTTCCAGGTGCGCCTGCCGCGCTGGGGCGCGCAGGCGGCCGAGCCCGCCCTGCAACTGCCGGACTGACCCACCCGCGCCGCCATGACCCAGGCCTCGCTGCTGATCGTCGACGACGACCCCGCCAGCATCCAGGTGCTCGGTCGCATGCTGGCCGAGCAGGGTCGGCTGCGCTTTGCCCTCTCCGGCGCCGAGGGGCTGCGGCTGGCGCAGGAGTCGCCCCCCGACCTGGTGCTGCTCGATGCCGACATGCCGGGCATGGACGGCTTCGAGGTCTGCACCCGGCTCAAGGCCGACCCGCTCCTGGCCGACGTGCCGGTGATCTTCGTGACCGGCCACAGCGACACCCAGACTGAACTGGCCGGCCTTGCCGCCGGTGCGGTGGACTGCATCAGCAAGCCGCCCCAGGCACCGCTGGTGGTGGCACGCGTGCAGACCCAGCTGCGCCTGAAGGCGCTGACCGATGAGCTGCGCCGCGCCGCGCTGACCGACGCGCTGACCGGCGTGGCCAACCGGCGCTGCTTCGACGAGTGGCTGTACCGCGAAGGGCAGCGCGCCTGGCGCCAGGCCGAGCCGCTGTCGCTGGCAATGATCGACATCGATCACTTCAAGGCCTACAACGACCACTTCGGCCACCCCGCGGGCGACGCCTGCCTGCGCCGCGTCGCCGAGGCGCTCCGGACGGTGGTGCGCCGCCCTGCCGACCTGGTGGCACGCTATGGCGGCGAGGAGTTTGCGCTGCTGCTGCCACGCACCGATGCCACCGGCGCCCGCCACGTCGGCGAGGCCGTGGTCGCGGCCGTGCAGGCGCTGCACCTGCCCCACCCGGCCTCGCCGCTGGGCGCGGAGTTGAGTGTGTCGGTGGGCATCGCCACCGTGCCGGGGCGCCACAGCCCCGGTGACGGACGGCCGACGCCATCGACAGCGCTCGTGGCCGCAGCCGACCAGGCGCTGTACCAGGCCAAGCGCAAGGGGCGCGCGCGCTGCGTCGCCGCCCCGCCCATGGGCGATGCCTGAATCACGGCAGCTGCGCCGCAGCCTGCGTCAAGCGGCCGGACTGCTCGGTGTGGGCGTGCTGTTCGCCGCAATGGCGGCCCTCCAGCAGGAGCGCCTCAATGCCAAGCAGGTGGCCGAGGAGCTGGACACCCTGGCGCAGCGCAGTGCCGACCAGCTGGTCGAGCGGGTGCGCCGGTTCGAGTACGGCCTGCGCGGCGTGCGCGGCGCCATCCTCACCGTCGGCGTCGATGGCATCACGCACGAACGCTTCCGCGCTTACCACGCCTCGCGCGACATCGACCGCGAGTTTCCCGGTACCCGCGGCTTCGGCTTCATCCGCCGGGTCCCGCGCGAGCAGGAGGCCGCGTTCACCGCCGCGGCGCGGCGCGACGGCCGGCCTGACTTCGAGGTGCGCAGCCTGGCGCCGCATGAGGGTGCGCGCTATGTCATCCAGTACATCGAACCGGTCGAGCGCAACGACCAGGCCGTGGGCCTGGACATCGCCTCGGAGGCGCAGCGCCGCGCCGCCGCTGACCGTGCGGCACACAGTGGCCAGGCCGCGATCACCGGGCCGATCACGTTGGTCCAGGCCACCGGCCGGCCGCTGCACGCCTTCCTGATCCTGCTGCCGATCTACCGCGACAACCCGGCGCCGCTGAACGAGGCCGCGAACGAGGCCACACGCGAGGCCGCCACCTTTGGCTGGGCCTACACGCCGCTGGTGATGGACGAAGTGCTCGCGGGGTTCGAACCGCGCAGCGGCGAGTTCACGCTGAGGCTGTTCGACACCAGCGCCCCCGAGGCGCCGGTGCGTTTCTATGGCCCGGCCGAGGCGCCGACCCGGCCCGCACCACCGGTGACGGGTGCGCCTTCGACAGGCACCGCCCCGGCGCACGGTGCCGCACGGATGCGCCATGTGCACCGCACGGTGTTCGGGCGCGACTGGCTGGTCGAGCTGCACGCCGCGCCAGCCTTCGTGACCCGGCTGAACCAGACCCGGCCGGAGACCGTCTTTGCCGTCGGCGCCTTCACCTCGCTGCTGCTGGCCGCGCTGCTGTACGCCCACCTGGTCAACCGCAGCCGCGTCCAGCTCATCCGCTCGCACCGCGCACGCATGACCACGCTGCTGGAAAACTCCAGCGACGCCATCATCGCCGAGGCGCTGGACGGCCGCCTCACCGCCTGGAACCGCGCGGCCGAGCGCATCTTCGGCCGCACCGCCGCGGAGGTCCTGGGCCGCCCCGGCCTGCCGCTGCTGCTGCCTCCCGACCGCCACCGCAGCGACCAGCAGCGCCGCGAGCTCGTGCTGCAGGGCGACCCGGTGGCGCCGGTGGACGAGGTGCTGCTGCGCAGCGACGGCTCGGAAATCGAGGTGTCGATGACGGTGGCGCCGATCACCGCGTCCGATGGGCACATCGTCGGCATCGGCCGCACCATCCGCGACATCAGCGAGCGCAAGTCCGCCGAGCGCCAGATGCAGCAGTTCACCGCCGCCCTGGAGCGCCAGGTGGCCGCGCGCACCAGCGAGCTGGCCGCCGCGCTGCGCGAGCACCAGGCCCTGCTGAGCACCATCCGGAGCCACGCGCTCTATTCTGTGACCGATCCGCGCGGGCGAATCACCGACGTCAACGACAACTTCTGCCGCATCAGCGGCTGCCAGCGCGAGGAGCTGGTCGGCCGGACCCACCGGGTGGTCAACTCCGGCACCCATGACGCGGGGCACTGGGCCGGGCTGTGGCACACCATCGCCTCCGGGCAGGTCTGGCGTGGCGAGATCTGCAACCGCACGAAGGACGGTGCGCTGTACTGGGTGGACAGCATCATCGCCCCCTTCTTCGACGAGCAGGGGCGCATCGAGCGCTTCGTGTCGATCCGCACCGACATCACCGCCCGCCGCGAGGCCGAGGCGGCCCGCGCCGCCCAGCGCGCTGCCGAGGCCGCCAGCGCGGCCAAGAGCGCCTTCCTGGCCACCATAAGCCATGAGATGCGCACGCCGCTGAACGCGCTGATCGGCCTGTCGCACCTGCTCGAAGGCAGCCGGCTGGACGCCGAGCAGCGCGACTGCCTGACCAAGATCCAGATCGCCGGGCGCAGCCTGCTGGGCGTCATCAACGCGGTGCTCGACCTGGCCAAGATCGAGGCCGGCGAGATGACGCTGGAGCACCTGCCCTTCGACCTGCGCGCCCTGCTCGACGAGGTGGTCGCCCTGCTCACCCCGCAGGCCGTGGCCAAGCGGCTCACGCTGGAGCTGCACACCGCCACGCCGCTGCCGGCCTGGGTGCGGGGCGACGCCACGCGCCTGCGCCAGATCCTCATCAACCTCACCGGCAACGCCATCAAGTTCACCGAGCAGGGCCGGGTGGAGATCCACGTGGCGCCCGCCATGGTCGACGACCACGGCCACGATCAGGGCCGCGGCGGCGCCGGCCCCGATGCCGCCCGCCCGCTGCTGCGCTTCACGGTGCGCGACACCGGCATCGGCATCGCGGCGCAGGACCAGGCGCGCCTGTTCGAGCCCTTCGTGCAGGCCGACGCCTCCACCAGCCGGCGTTTCGGCGGCAGCGGCCTGGGCCTGTCCATCGTGCGCCACCTGGCACAGATGATGGGCGGCGAGGTCGGCATGCACAGCCGCCTGGGCGAGGGCAGTGCCTTCTGGGTACAGCTGCCGCTGGAGCCGGCCGCGCCCGGCAGCACCGCGGCCAGCGAGCCGGGCGTGCCGGGTGGACCGATTTCCGCACGCGGTTTCACCTTGCTGATCGGCCATGTGGACGCTGCACAGCGCCAGGCCCTCGTGGAGCTGGCACGCACGCTGGGCTGGCAGGCCGAGGCGCTGGCCGACGGCGCCGCCGCCGTGGCCCGCCTGCACGTGCGCGCCACCCAGGGTGTGGCGGCCGACGCCCTGCTGATCGAGTGGCCCGCTGCGCTGGGGCACACCGGGCCGCCGGAGCTGGCGACGCTGGCGGCCCTGGACACCAGCGCGGATCCGGCATGGCGCCCGCCCCTGGTGGTCTGCGGCAGCGAGCCCGGGCTGGCCGACGAGGCGCTCGCTGCCCGGGTGGTGGATGCGACGCTGCGCCTGCCGGCCGAGGTGCCCGACCTGTTCAACGCCGTCAGCCAGGCGGTTGCCCGCCGTGAAGGCTGCGCCGCCCGGGTCCTGCAGGCCAGCCGGCTGGAGGCCGGCGCCGGACGCTGGCTGGCCGGACTGCGCGTGCTGGTGGTGGACGACAGCGCCATCAACCTGGAGGTGGCCGAGCGCATCCTCGCGCGCGAAGGCGCCCAGGTCGCCACCTGCACCAGCGGCGAGGCCGCCATCGAGCAGCTGCGGGCCGCACCCGCCGGCTGGGATGCCGTGCTGATGGATGTGCAGATGCCCCAGATGGACGGCCACGAGGCCACGCGCCGCATCCGCCAGGACCTCGGCCTGACGGCGCTGCCGGTGATCGCCCTGACCGCCGGGGTGCTGACCGCCGAGCGCCAGCGCGCGCTGGACAAGGGCATGGACGACTTCATCGGCAAGCCGCTGGACCCGCGCACCCTGGTGCTGACGCTGCGCCGCCACGTCGAGCGGGTGCGCCGGTCCCCGCTGCCGCTGCCAGCGCGCGCAGGCCGGTCGCCACGATGGCCGCTGACGGAGCCCCGCGCGAGCCGCGACGCCGCGCAGATACCACCGATCGAGGGCATCGACCAGGCCGACCTGCTGACCCGGCTCGGCCCCGACGCCCGGCTCTTCGCCACCCTGCTGCGCCAGGTGCTGCGCGACTTCGCGGTCCTGGCCGAGCTGCCATCCGGCCCTCCCGGCGAGCCCGAGCGCCTGCCGGCCCTGCTGCACAAGCTGCGCGGCAGCGCGGGGATGCTGGGGGCCGTTGATGTGGCGCGGCTGGCCGGTGCCGCCGAACAGGCGCTGCGCAGCGGCGATGACCCCGGCCTCGACGCAGCCCTGCAGGCGCTGGCCACCGGTCTGCGCTGCCTGCGCGACGCCAGCGCGGAGTTCCTCGCCCGCCATGCCGAGCCGGACGATGAGGCGCCAGCCGACGGCCCGGCCAACGCCCCGCCGCTGCACGCCGAGGACCTGCGCGAACTGGCCGAGCTGCTGCGCCGCCAGGACCTGGCCGCCCTCGACCGCTTCCAGATCCTCAGCCCGGCCCTGCGCGGGGCCTGGGGCGCCGAGCGCTACCGGCGCGCCCGCGCCGCGGTGGACGAGCTGCAGTTCCGCCAGGCACTGGAGGTGCTGGAGGAGGGGGCGGGCGGGGGCAAGGACGTCAGCGCCGGGGAATCAGCGCTGGCGAATCAGCGCTGGGGATCGCGCGGCTTGCCGGGCTGACCAGGCTGGGCTGGCTCGCCGCGGGGCGGCCGGGCGTCATCACGCCGGGGCGCGTCGGCGGCGGCCGCGCGGGGGCGATCGTCGCCCTGGCGCCCGGGACGGGGCCCGCGCCGCTCGTCCCGCCCCGCTGCAGCGCCCGGCCCGGCAGGCCGCGGCCCGCGCCGATCCGGGAAGCCTGCACCAGCCCCCGGCCGTGACCCCGCCGGGCGCGGCCCGCCCTCACGGGGGCCGCGGTCTTCGCGGGTGTCACGGGCATCACGGGTGTCCACCCCGCCGCTGGCCTCGCGTGCGGCACGCTGGGCCGCCCACTCGACCGCCTCGCGGCGGGCCTGTTCGAGCAGCGTGTCGAGCTGGGCCTCGGCCACCCCGCGCAGCACGCAGAAGTTGGCCCGCGTCAGGCGCGTGGATTCGTAGTCGCGCAGCAGGCGGGCGCGCTCGCGGCGGGCCTCGTCTTCTTCGCGGCGGGCGCCTTCGGACTCACGCCGGGCGTGGTCCACCTCGCGTCGGGAAGCCTCCTCGGCACGCCGAGCCTCATTGGCCTGGCGGCGCGCCTCGCGCTCGGCGGCACGGGCCGCCTCACGAGCGGCTTCGCGCTCCTTGGCGATGCGCTCGTCGCGCAGCGCACGGCGGCGCTTGACCTCCTCGGCCGCCGCGGCACGGTGCTCCTCGCTGAGCTCGCCGGCCGGCTGGCCGTCGAGGTCGAAGCGCTCGGTCGCACGGCTGAGCGCGTTCAGGTAGGCCGTGCCGGTGGTGTAGCGGTGCAGGAAGGCCGACAGCAGCGCCTTGGTGAACACCCCCGGCGCACGCGCCTGGATGTCGGCCTGGATGCGCAGCTTCAGGGGCTTGGGCGGCACGCCGAACAGCGCCGGGAAGAGCTCGCCCAGCCGGGTGCCGCAAGCGGCAGGGCTGGCGACCGGCACCACGGGCGGCTCCACCGCCTCATCCACGGCGCCCACAGCATCCACGCCATCCTCGGTCGCGTCCGCCACCGCCAGCGTCTCGCCGCCCGGCGACTCGGCGGGCGGCGCGCTGGCAGGCGGCGCTTCAGGGGGCGGGGCCTCGGTGGGCAACGCGGTTGCAGGCGACGGATCTGCCTCGGAGCTGACCGCCTCCTCGGTGGTGCCTCGACGGCACAGGCCGTGACGGGGGCGACCGGAGGAAGGGCCTCGTCGGGATGGGGAACGGTTTCGTTTTCTGGCAGGGACATGTCGCGCAACGGCAAGGAAGACAGCCGGATGGCGCGGATTGTGCCCGCTGCCGGGGCGGCGTGCTGCACGCGCTCGCAGAACTGGCCGTTGCGCCCGGCGCTGATCGGCCGACCGGCCCGGCCGTGGCGGGCGGATAAACGACGCTGAGCCGCTGTCCCTGCACAGGCACGGCCACCCCTGCTGGAACGCCACGATGCCCCCGCCCCGCCGCTGCCTTCACCTCCGCCCCGCCGCGCCCTGCCCGACCGGGAGCGCCCGGCCATGAGACTGCGCTCGCTCTCGCGCGGCTTCTCCGCGGTGGTGATGGTCGCCCTGGCGGTCAACTTCGCCTTCCTGCTGGCGATCGGCGGCGCCTTCCAGGCCAGCCGCCAGGCCGACGACCGGCGTGACACCGCCCTCAGGCTGGTCGACGGCCTGCGCCACGAGACCGAGCTGCTCGGCCGGCTCGTGCGGGCCTACACCGCCACCGCCGATGCGCACTACCTGATGGTGTATTACGACATCCTGGCCGTGCGCGCTGGCGAGAAACCTGCCCCCGCCGGGGCGGACAGCGCCCTGGTGTGGGAGCACGTCGTCGCCCGGCGCACCCGTTACCAGCCCGCCCAGGGTGCCCAGCCCGAGTCCCTGCAGCGGCGCGTGCAGCGCCTGGACTTCGGTGCCGACGAGCAGCGCGCCGTGCAGGCCGTGCTGGAGGCCACCGAGGCCCTGCGGCAGACCGAGCAGATCGCCTTCGCAGCCACCCAGGGGCTGTACGACACCGTCAACCGCAGCTTTGCCTCCGAGCGGGCCCCGGCGCCGGACTACGCCCGCGCCCTGGTGCACAGCCGCGAGTACGAGACCGCCAAGGCCCGGCTGGCCGACACGGTGGCCACGCTCGAACGCCTCACCGACACGCGCACCGCCCAGGAGGTGACGCGCACCAGCGACCGCATGCGCAACTTCGTCGACGCGGCCAAGGCGGTGGACCTGCTGATGGTCGCGCTGGTGCTGGCCGCCCTGCTGCTGATCCAGCGCCGCCTGCTGCGGCCGATCGACCAGCTCGCGGACACCGCGCGGCGCTACGCCGCAGGCGACTACACGGCGCGCAGCCACCGCGGCCAGACCGGCCACGGGCGCATGGCCGAGATCGGCGCCCTGGGCAGCACGCTGGACCGCATGGCCGAGGCCATCGAGCACGACATCGCCGCACGCGACCGCAACCAGCACGAGGTCGAGGAGGCACGCGCCCAGGCCGAGGCCGCCACGCAGGCCAAATCGATGTTCCTGGCCAACATGAGCCACGAGATCCGCACGCCGATGAACGCCATCATCGGCATGACGCACCTGGCACTGGGCACCGAGCTGAACGCCCAGCAGCGCGACTACCTGCAGAAGGTGCACCGCGCGGCCACCATGCTGCTGGGCATCCTCAACGACATCCTGGACTTCTCCAAGATCGAGGCCGGCAAGCTCGGCATCGAGTCGCTGCACTGCCGGGTCGAGGAGCTGATCGACAACCCGCTGATGCTGCTGCGCGAACGCGCGCAGGACAAGGACATCGAGCTGCTGTGCGAATACGCGCAGCCCGAGCTGCTCGGGCGGGCCGGGAGCTTCTGGGGCGACCCGCTGCGTCTGGGACAGATCCTGACCAACCTGCTGTCCAACGCCGTGAAGTTCACCGAGCGCGGCCACGTCAAGCTGCGCGTCGAACTGCTGGAGACCGTGCACGCGGACGACGGGCACGCCACGCTGCGCTTCACCGTCGAGGACACCGGTGTGGGCCTGACGCCCGAGCAGCGCGCCCGCCTGTTCCAGGAGTTCACCCAGGCCGACGGCTCCACCACCCGCCGCTACGGCGGCACCGGGCTGGGGCTGACGATCGCGCGCCGGCTCACCGAGCTGATGGGCGGGCGCATCGAGGTGGACAGCACGCCGGGCGAGGGCTCTCGCTTCGCGATCACCCTGCCTGTGCGGCTGATCGAGCCCAACGCGCTCGCCCCGTCGGACACCGCCGCCCGGCTGGCCGGCATGCGCGTGCTGGTGGTGGACGACCACCCCGCCACGCGTGCCAGCCTGCTCAGCCAGCTGCGTGCGCTGGGGGTGGGTGATGCGCCAGGCGGCCTGCTGGAGGCCGTGTCGACCGGGCAGGCCGCGTTGGCGCGCACCCACCAGGCCGCGGCCGTGGGCCAGCCCTTTGACCTGCTGCTGCTGGACTGGGTGCTGCCCGACATCGATGGCGGCGAGGTGCTGCGCCGCCTGCACGTCGAGCTGGGCGACACCACGCGGGTGATGGTCATCTCGGCCTACGGCTGGGACAGCCTGCGCACCAGCGCGCTGAAGGCGGGTGCCAGCGGCTTCCTGCCCAAGCCCATCGTGCCCGAGACGCTGCGCCGCGCGCTGCTGCCTGCCACGACGAACGCCCCCGGCCACCCGGCCGAGGCACCCGCCGGCGCCAGCCAGCCGCTGCAGGGCCTGCGCACCCTGCTGGTGGAGGACAACCCGGTCAACCGCCAGCTCGCCAGCGAGCTGCTGGCGCAGGCCGGCGCCCAGGTCGACCTGGCCGCACACGGCCGCGAGGCGCTGGAGTGCCTGAACCGGCACGGCGCCAGCGCCTACGACGTGGTGCTGATGGACCTGCAGATGCCGGTGCTCGACGGCTACGAAACCACCCGCGCGATGCGCGACCACCCCGCGTGGCGCGCGCTCCCCGTGCTGGCCATGACGGCGCACGCCATGGTCGAGGAGCGCGAGCGCTGCCTGGCCCTGGGCATGCGCGGCCACATCGCCAAGCCGATCGACCCGGCCGGGCTGGTGGAGACGCTGCGTGCCTACCTGCCGGCAGCGCCCGCCGCCACGGCCGGCACCCCGGCTCCCAGCCCGCTGCAGGCCCCCGCGCCGGAGGCCATGCCGGTCGCCATGCCGGTCGAGCGTCCGGCCCTGCCCGCCCCCCTCATCCCAGCGTCGCCCTGGCCGGGCATCGATCTGGCCGACGCCGCCCGCTGGTGCGGCAGCCTGGCGATGGCCCAGCGCAGCCTGGCGCAGTTCCTCACCCACTACGCCGACACGGTCGGCCGCGGCAGCCGGCTGCGCGCCCAGCTGGCCGCCGGACGCCTGGGCGACCTGGGCCGCGAGGCGCACACGCTCAAGGGCCTGGGCCGCCAGCTCGGCATGGCCGACGTGGCCGCCGCCGCCGAGGCGATGGACGCGCTGTTCAAGACCGATGGCGGCGCGCCCGACCCGGCCGCAGTGGCCGCGATGCTGGAGCCGCTGATCTCGGCGCTGCAGCCCGTGCTGGCCGCCCTGGCCGAACACGCCCCGGTCGAGGCGGCCGCTGCCGCCCTGCCACTGTCGCCACTCCAGGCGTCCGCCTCGCCGGAGTCGTCGTCCGGCGCCGACGTCGGCACCGGCCTGGCTGCCCGCTGGACCCGCCTGCGCCAGCTGCTGGAGGGCAGCGACAGCCTGGCCCTGGTGCTCTGGCACGAGTGTGGTGACGACTTCTGCGCCGCCCTGCCGCCGCCAGCGGCCCGCGCCCTGGGCGACGCGATCCAGCGCTGCGACTTCCAGCAGGCACTCGAATGCCTCCCGCCCACGCTGCCTGCCTCCGCCCGATGATGAACCCGATCACCACCGACGCCACGGCCCCCGGCTCGCTGATGAGCCCGCCGCTGCCCACCCTGCTGGTGGTGGACGACACGCCGGCCAACCTCAGCCTGATGGCCGGCCTGCTGCACCAGGAGTACCGCGTCAAGCTGGCCAACTCCGGCGCCCGCGCCCTCGACCTCGCCCAGCGCGAACCGCCCGACCTGGTGCTGCTCGACGTGATGATGCCGGAGATGGATGGCTACGCCGTGTGCCGCCACCTCAAGAGCGACCCGCGCACCCGCGACGTGCCGGTGATCTTCGTCACCGCGATGAGCCAGCCCGACGACGAGACGCGCGGCTTCGAATGCGGCGCGGTGGACTTCATCCACAAGCCCATCAGCCCGCCGATCGTGCGCGCCCGCGTGCGCACCCACCTGCAGCTCAAGACCTGGCAGGACTCGCTGCGCCGGCGCAGCACCGGCCTGGAGCTGCAGCTGCGCCAGCGGCTGGAGGAGGTGGAGCGGCTGCGCGACACCACGCTGTTCGTGATGGTGTCGCTGGCCGAGTTCCGCGACGAGGACACCGGCAACCACGTCAAGCGCACCCAGGAGTACGTGCGCGCCTTGGCCGAGTACCTGGCCGAGAACCCCGAGTGCATGCCCGGGCGCAGCGAGCCGCTGGACCCCAGCACGATCGAGCTGATCGCCAAGTCCGCGCCGCTGCACGACATCGGCAAGGTCGCTATCCCGGACCAGATCCTGCTCAAGCCCGGGCCACTGACCGAAGATGAGTTCGCCGAGATGCGCAAGCACCCGCTGCACGGCTGGGAGATGCTGCGCCGCGCCGCGCAGCGCATGGGGGGCGAACAGGGCTTCCTGAGCTACGCGATGCAGATCGCGCGCCACCACCACGAGCGCTGGGACGGCACCGGCTACCCCGACCGGCTGGCCGGCAACGCCATCCCGCTGTCGGCCCGGCTGATGGCGGTGGCCGACGTCTACGACGCGCTCATCAGCCGCCGCCCCTACAAGGAACCGTATCCGCACGCCGAGGCCATCCAGCGCATCCGCGACCAGGCCGGGCGCCACTTCGACCCCGACGTGGTGCGCGCCGCGCTCGCACAGCAAGAGCGCTTCCTGTCCATCGCCGCCACCTGGCGCGACTGACGCCCAGCGATGCCCCGCCCCACTTCCGACGATCCCACCGATCCCCGCACGATGAGAACGCCCACCACGCTCACCCACCTCGCCGCCGCGCTGGCCTGGCTCGGCCTGGCCGCCGCGGCACAGGCACAGACCCCTTCATCGACAACCTCGTCGACACCCTCATCGACGCCCGCGGCGGCCACCGCCCCCGTCGGGAACGAGGCGGCCGTCGAGCCGGCGCCCTCGCCCGATGGCCCCACGCTCGCCTGGTCCGGCTTCGGCACCCTGGGCTGGGCGCAGTCGAACCGGCGCTGGGGCTACCAGCGCTTCATCGACCGGCAGGGCGGCCTCGAGCGCGACAGCCTGCTGGGCGGGCAGATCGACGCGCAGCTCAGTGCACGCTGGTCGGCCACCCTGCAGGCCCGGCTGGCGCCGTCGGACCGCCAGGACAACGCCTGGGACCTGCGCACCACCTGGGCCTTCGTCGCCTGGCGACCGAACAACGACTGGCTGATCCGCGCCGGCAAGCTGCGCGTGCCCGTCTACCTGCGCTCCGAGCAGATGGACGTCGGCGCCACCTACAACGAAGCGCGGCTGCCGGCCGAGTTGCACAACATCGTGCCGACCACCGACTTCACCGGTGCCCATCTGACCCACAGCTGGAACGTCAACGACAGCGACTTCAGTGTCGACGTCTACAAGGGCCGCGCCTCCCAGGCCAAACGCGTCTGGCTGCGCGACGGCGCCGGGCCGTTGCCCGCGGGCGCGATGGTCCGGGATGTGACCACCGTGGCCCAAGGGCTCGTGGCCACCTGGAGCGACGCCGCCTCCAAGGTCCGCCTCGGCCTGCATCGCGTCCAGGTGACGCCACGCGGCGATGCCCAGCTGCCGGTGCGCCCGGCGTGGGCTCCGCTGGGGCCCGGCTTCGGCTACTGGCAGACCAGCAACGGGCTGCCCGGACCCGGGGTGGAGATGGCGCGCTCGATCGACAACGACTTCCTGTCCCTGGGCTTTGAGGCCAGTCCGGCCGCGGGCTGGCACCTGACCGGCGAGTACGGGCGGATCCGCCAGCGCAAGACCGAACGCAGCATCGACGCACAGACCGGCTACCTGACGCTCACCCGCGAGCTGGGCCACTGGTCCCCGTACCTGACCTTCGCGCGGCTGTTTTCCAGCCCCCGTTCGCGCGAATGGGCCCGCCAGCTCGACGAAACCACCGTGCCCGCCTATGTGCCGGGCGGTGACCAGCTGAACGCCTCGATGCGCGCGTCGGCCGATGCGATTCCCGTCTACGACCAGCGCTCCTGGGCCTTCGGCGCCGCCTATGCGGTGTCGCCCACCGCCAAGCTCAAGGCGGAGTGGCTGCACACCCGCGCCAAGGTGTCGTCGATGTTCGACCTGCCCTCGGGCGAAAGGCTGTTCCAACCCCGCAGCGTGGACGTGCTGTCGGTGAACTACAGCTTCACCTTCTGAACGGAAGCCGCCATGCAACGACGAGCCTTCCTCACCCTGGCCGGCGGCCTCTGCGCCGCGGCCTCCCTGGTCACCCTGCCCGCACGCGCCGACGAGGGCGTGGTGGTGATCGCCAACGCTCCGCTGCGCGGCGTGGATGGCGAGGCCATCAAGCGCATCTACGGCGGGCGCATGGTCGAACTCGACGGCCAGCCGCTGCGCCCGGTGCAACTGGCCGCCGGCCAGCCGCTGCGCCGCCGCTTCGCTGCGGCCGTGCTGCAGCAAAGCGACGAGGACTTCATCGCCTACTGGACCGTGCGCCGCTACATCGGCAAGGGCGCGCCGCCGCGCGAGCTGGCCAGCAGCGCCGAAGTCATCGCCCACGTGCAGCACACGCCCGGTGCGATCGGCTACATCGACGCCGCCGATCTCAAGCCCGACCTGAAGCCCGCCCTGCACGTGCTGCTGCGGCGCTGATCCCGCCCCACCCCGCCCTGACCGGGCACCTGTGATGCGGCCCGGCCGCATCCACCGCCCCACACCCGCTGGTTCGCCATGACATCCACATCGTTCACCTGCCGATGCCTTGCGGCCTCCGTATCGGCCGCCTGGCTGGGGTTGGCCCCGGCACCAGCCCTGGCACAGGTGGCGGCAGGTCTGCCAGCACAGGCCGCCGCCGAGCAGTCCGGCGATGCCGCAGGCGCTGCGGACCTGGTGCGCCTGAATGTCTCCGGCTTCGGCACCCTCGGCTGGGCCCGCTCCAACCGCACCTGGTCCTACCAGCGCTTCATCGACGACACGGGCACGGCCCGCGCCGACAGCCTGCTCGGCGCCCAGGCCGATCTGCAGCTGGACAGCCAGTGGTCCGCGGCCCTGCAGCTCAAGATCGCCCCGTCCAATCGCGACGACTCGTCGTGGAGCCTGCGGCCGTCCTGGGCCTTCGTGGCCTGGCGCCCCCACAACGACTGGCTGCTGCGCGCCGGCCGGCTCAGGTTGCCGGCCTACCTGAACTCCGAGCAACTCGACGTCGCGGCCACCTACACGCCGGCCCGGCTGCCGGCCGAAACCTACGCGGTCCTGCCGCCGGAGAACCTCGACAGCCTCAACCTGACCCGCAGCTGGAGCACCGGCAGCGGTGAGGTGACCCTCGACGTGTACGGCGGGCGCTCGAAGCAGACGCTGCGGGTCTGGGTCCGTGACGGCCTCGGCGAGGCGCTGCCCACCGGCGCGAACTTCATCCGCATGACCACCAAGGCGGAGGGCCTGGTGGCCACCTGGAACGGCGCGGACTCGAAGGCCCGCCTCGGCGTGCACCGGGTCATCGTGACCCCGCCCCCGGCCGTCGCGGTCGTGGTGCGCCCCAGCTGGGTGCCGTTGGGCCCGGGCCTGGGCTACTGGCAGACCTCACCGGGCATGCCCGGGCCGGGGGTGGACACCCTCTCCAGTGTGAAAAGCTACTACCTGACCGGGGGCGTCGAGTTCAGTCCCGCGCCCGGCTGGAAGGTGGCCACCGAGCTCAATCGTGTCCGCCCGGTCGGAACCGAGCGCAGCATCGACACCCGGGGCGGGTACATCGCGGTGACCCGGCAGCTCGGGCGTTGGTCACCTTACGCCACCTACGGCCGGCTGATGTCGTCGGGCACGTCGCTCGCCTGGGCTCGCACGCTCGATGAAACCACCCTGCCGGTGGGCCTGCCGGGCGCCGAGCCGCTGAATGCCTCGATGCGCGCCTCGGCCGAGGCGATTCCCGTCTACGACCAGCGCTCCTGGGCCTTCGGCGGCGCCTATGCGGTGTCGCCCACCGCCAAGCTCAAGGCGGAATGGCTGCACACCCGCGCCAAGGTGTCATCGATGTTCGACCTGGCCCCTGGCGAGAAGCTGTTCCAGACCCGCAGCATCGACGTGCTGTCGGTGAACTACAGCTTCACCTTCTGAGGAGGCCGCCATGCAACGACGAGCCTTCCTCACCCTGGCTGCGACCCCCTGCGCAGGCCTGCTCCTCCAGCCCCTGTCGGTACAGGCCGACGAGGGCGTGGTGGTGATCGCCAACGCCCCGCTGCGCGGCGTGGATGGCGAGGCCATCAAGCGCATCTACGGCGGGCGCATGGTCGAACTCGACGGCCAGCCACTGCGCCCGGTGCAACTGGCCGCCGGCCAGGCGCTGCGCCGCCGCTTCGCCAACGCCGTGCTGCAGCAAAGCGACGAGGACTTCATCGCCTACTGGACCGTGCGCCGCTACATCGGCAAGGGCGCCCCGCCGCGCGAGCTGGCCAGCAGCGCCGAGGTCATCGCCCACGTACAGCACACGCCCGGCGCCATCGGCTACATCGACGCCGCCGACCTCAAGCCCGACCTCAAACCGGGCCTGCACGTGCTGCTGCGGCGCTGATCAGCGCCGGCCGGCGCGGGCTGCCAGCAGCCGCTGCGCCACCTCGGCAAACCCGCGGCCTCGTTCGGCCGCGGTGACCCAGGCTGGCAGCACCGCCAGCTGCGGCACGAAGCGCGCGATGTTCGCCACCCCGACACTGACGGGCACGCGCTCGAACATCAGCTGGTCATTGGTGGAGTCGCCCACGTAGAGCCACTCGGCGGGGTCGAAGGCGCGGCCCAGGGCCCGCTGCACCGCCCAGTGCGCGCCGCTCCACTTGCTGTGCTCGCCGATCCAGCCATTGACGTGGATGGAACTCACCGTCGCGGTGAGCCCATGGCGGCGCATGCACGCCAGCGCCGCGTCGATGCCGGCAGCGTCGAGCCGGGCGTGCTCGCTGTGGTCGACCGCGATGTCGGTCAGGCGCCCGGGGCTGTCGGTGGCCAGGTTGGCGCCCGGCACCGTCGCCAGGATCTCCGTGGCACAGGCCTGCAGGCGCTGACAGCGCGCCGCACGCTCGCGGGGCTCGACGGTGAACTCGCGCAGCACGCCGCCGTCGCCTGAGCGCTGCAGCAGCACGCCGCCGTTCTCGGCCACCACGGCGCGCACCGGCCAGCCGGTCACGCAGGGCTCGCTCCAGCCGGCCGGGCGGCCGGTGATGGCGATCACCGGCACGCCCGCCTCACTCAGGCGGTGCAGTGCCGCCAGTGCCGCCGGCTCGATCGCCCCCTCGCAGGTCAGCGTGTCGTCGATGTCGGTGAGCACGCCGCGCAGGCCGCGCAGCGCCTCGTCACGGGCCTGGGCCCAGGGCTGGAAGCGAGGCATCGCGGCAGGCACGGACAGCGGGGCAGGCATCGGCGAAAGTGTCGCACGCGACAGGGCTCGCCCTTGCGGCTTGACTTCGGTCAAGGGATGCACCGACGACCCGGCCCACCATTGACGGTTTCATCCCGCCGTCACATCCGCGCACCATGGCCAAGGACACCCCCACCACAACGCCCTCGCCCGCACCGGCCAAACCGGCGGCCCGCCGGTCCGCCCCCCGCCGCGCCCGGGCCGTCGCCGCAGGCGACACGCCGCCCTCGCTCGCCCCGGCGGCGCTGGAGGAAAACCGCGTCGAGCGCGCCCTGGAACGCGCCCACGCGGTGCAGGCAATGGCGCTGTCCGACGCCATCGGCGCGGCCTACCAGGCCGATGACCCGGCCCGCCTGGTGGGCGCCGTGACGCCGCTGCTGGAAGGCGCCTCGCCCGACGACCTGAAGGCCCTGCGCCGGATGCTGGCCCAGCAGGTCGCGCGCCACGCCGACCGCAGCCCCGACGCGGACATCGCCCTGGCCCCGGGCTGGCGCGAGGGTGGCTACCCGTACAAGAACCTGCTGTTGCGGCGCAGCTATGAGCACCAGAAGTACCGCCTTCAGGTCGAGCTGCTCAAGCTGCAGGCCTGGGTGAAGGAGACCGGCGCGCGCGTCGTGATCCTCTTCGAAGGCCGCGACGCGGCCGGCAAGGGCGGCACCATCAAGCGCTTCATGGAGCACCTCAACCCCCGCGGCGCGCGCGTGGTGGCGCTGGAAAAACCCAGCGAAGTCGAGCGCGGCCAGTGGTACTTCCAGCGCTACATCGAGCACCTGCCCACGCGCGGCGAGATCGTCATGTTCGACCGCAGCTGGTACAACCGCGCCGGTGTCGAGCGCGTGATGGGCTTCTGCAGCGAGCACGAGTACGACGAGTTCCTGCGCCAGTGCCCCGAGTTCGAGCGCCAGCTGGTGCGCTCGGGCATCCACCTGTTCAAGTTCTGGTTCTCGGTCAGCCGCGACCAGCAGCGCCGCCGCTTCAAGGAGCGCAAGCTGCACCCGCTCAAGCAGTGGAAGCT
>Ga0073899_10000277_pt1 | contig 47814 bp, 42 predicted proteins | sample KloWWTmetaKNB5Ph_FD_88975 | JGI IMG/M metagenome (GOLD analysis project Ga0073899, IMG submission 88975) | Active sludge microbial communities from Klosterneuburg, Austria, studying microevolution and ecology of nitrifiers - Klosterneuburg... | ecosystem: Engineered > WWTP > Aerobic digester >... | reverse complement strand
TCCAACGAGCGCGTCGAGAAAGTCTCGGACAAGCTCAAGGAAGGCGACATCGTCAAGGTCAAAGTGCTTGAAGTCGACAAGCAGGGCCGCATTCGCCTGTCGATCAAGGCAGTCCTCGAAGACGAAGCCGCTGCTGGCTGATTCCGCAGCACATCGCGGACATTACAGAAAACGGGCTTCGGCCCGTTTTTTTTGGCCGTTGATCGGTGTCAACGCAATCCGCATGGCTTTGGCTATAGTGCGGCAATGAACATGACTCGAGTCGCGAAGTGTCGTTCGGTGTGGATATGACGTTCGGCGGAGCCGCCTAACATGGCCTACACGCCGCAATCCGTGATTGCCGATGTGCGTGACGCGCGTGCGCCGGATCCAGCTGCCTTGAATGAATTTGTCCGCGGCATGGCCGACGGCCGCACTAGCGAGGGCCAAATGGCGGCGTTCGCGATGGCTGTGCGCTGCCGAGGTTTGAGTGCGTCCGACACGGTGCGCCTGACCCTTGCCATGCGCGACAGTGGCGAACGCCTCACGCGCGCACTGCTCGATATTGATCGGCCGTTGCTCGATAAGCACTCCACCGGCGGCGTCGGCGATGCTGTAAGCCTTGCGCTGGCGCCTATGCTTGCTGCCTGTGGTGCTGCGGTGCCGATGCTGAGCGGTCGTGGGCTTGGGCATACCGGCGGCACACTGGACAAGTTAACCGCCATTCCAGGCTATACCGTTGATGCCGACATCGGTTTGATGCGCGCTGCGCTACGCAGTGCCGGTTGTGCCATCGTCAGCGCCGGCAAGGCCCTCGCTCCGGCCGACCGGCGCCTTTACGCAGTGCGCGATGTCACCGCCACGGTTGACGCCATGCCATTGATCGTCGCATCGATCCTGTCGAAGAAACTTTCGGTACAGCTTGATGCACTGGTGCTCGACGTGAAGTGTGGTAGTGGTGCGTTTTTTCCAGCACGCGACGATGCCGAGTGCCTTGCCCGTAGCTTGGTGGCAGTCGCCAACGATGCCGGCTTGGCCTGTTCCGCGTTGGTCACAGACATGGGTGAGCCGCTGGTGCCGGCGGTGGGCAATGCCACTGAACTGCGCGCCGTGCTCGACTACCTGCGCGGGGATCCATCGTCGCCACGTATGCACGCAGTCTGCTTGGCGTTGGCGGGCGAAGTTCTGCGCCGCGGCGGCCTTGCAACAACCGCACATGATGCGACCACGCGTCTGCAGCACGCGCTGGATAGTGGAGCGGCGGCCGAGCATTTCGAGCGCATGGTTGCTGCTCTCGGTGGTCCGAGTGACTTGATGTTGAAGTCCGATCGCTACCTGCCGACAGCGCCGATCCATGTCGACGTGATCGCCGATGACGCGGGAACGATACGCGCGATTGACTCACGCTGCCTTGGCGACCTCGTCGTCGACCTTGGTGGCGGTCGTCGCCATCCCGATGATTGCATCGACCTGGCCGTCGGTCTGGATCAAGTACGTTCTGTTGGTGATCTCGTCGCACGCGGCGAGCCATTGCTGCGTCTGTGTCTGCGCAGCGCTGACCAGATCGAATGGGCGCGGACACGGGTGTTGGCTGCATTTGAACTCGGTGCTGCTGTAGCGCCGGTATCGTTGATTCATGCACGTATCGACGTGGAGCATTGCTGATGGCGCGTGCGCTGCTGGTTGTACTCGATTCTCTTGGCATCGGTGCAGCACCAGATGCAGACCGATTCGGCGATACCGGTGCCGATACCTTTGGGCATATCGTTGCCCGCTGCGCACCGCAATTGCCAAACTTGCGTGCGCTCGGCCTGTACGCCGCACATGCACTCGCACAGGGTCATCAGACGGCTGTCGGCGAAGGTGCAGACGCTGCCGCGACTTGGGCAGCGATGTATGAGCAGTCCACCGGTAAGGACACGACCAGCGGCCACTGGGAGATGTGCGGTGTGCCGGTGTTGTTCGATTGGGGCTATTTCACTGCCTATGAACACAGTTTTCCTCCGGCGCTTCTTGACGCGCTGTGTGTGCGCGCCGGCCTGCGTGGTGTGCTGGGGAATTGCCGGGCGTCGGGTACCGAAATCCTGCAACGGCTCGGCGCGGAACACATCGCGAGCGGGCAGCCGATCGTCTATACGTCGGCAGACTCGGTGTTTCAGATCGCCGCGCACGAAGAACATTTCGGCCTGGATCGCCTATATCGCGTCTGCGAAATCGCACGTGAACTGGTTGACGATTACCGCATTGCGCGGGTGATTGCGCGACCGTTCATTGGCAACGACGCGGCAAACTTCAAGCGGACCGGTCATCGTCATGATTACGCGGTACCGCCGACGGCGCCGACGTTGCTGGATGCGCTGGTCGCCGCCGGCAAACAGGTCATCGCGATCGGCAAGGTTTCAGACATCTTTGCCGGGCAGGGCATCACTCAATCGATACCGGTCAGCGGGCTCGATGCCTTGATCGACACCACGATTCGCGCGTTTCGCGATGCACCGGAAGACAGCCTCGTTTTTGTGAACCTGGTCGACTTCGATTCCGAATACGGCCATCGCCGCGATGTCGTTGGTTATGCCGCCGCACTGGAGCGGCTCGATGGACGCTTAGCGGAGTTGCTGGGCACACGTCGTGATGGTGACTTGATCCTATTCAGCGCCGACCACGGCAACGATCCAACTTGGCCGGGCAGCGACCACACCCGCGAATGTGTACCGTTGCTGGCGCTGGGTGGCGGATTGCGGCCTGGCAATGCCGGCCTGCGCAATAGTTTCGCCGACCTTGGACAAACACTGGCTCGGCATTTCGGCCTGGCGCCGCTTGCTCACGGACAAGCGCTGGCCACGAACATCACCGCCTGAGGAGTTCATCATGGGCACACCGCATATTTCCGCCCAACCGGGTGATTTCGCCGAGACCGTGTTGCTGCCGGGCGATCCGCTGCGCGCTGCGCACATTGCCAACACGCTGCTCGCCGATGCTGTCGAAGTCACGCGCATCCGTGCGATGTCGGGATTCACCGGCACCTGGCGTGGCCAGCGCGTATCGGTGATGGGTACCGGCATGGGGATTCCTTCGGCGTCGATCTACGGCACCGAGCTCGTGCGCGAGTATGGTGTGAAGCGTTTGATCCGCATCGGCACCTGCGGCGGCGTCGCTAATGGACTACAACTTGGCGACATCGTGCTGGCGCAGGGCGCGAGCACCGATTCCGGGGTCAATCGCGCACGCTTCAAGGGCATGGACTACGCCGCGATCGCCAGCTACGGATTATTGTCGGCGGTTGCGAATGAAGCGCAGCGCCAGAACATTCGTGTGCGCATCGGCAACGTCTTCAGTGCCGATTTGTTCTATGGCCCCGATCCAACCATGGTCGACACGCTGGCTGCGATGAACATTCTCGGCATCGAGATGGAGGCAGCCGGACTATACGGTCTCGCAGCGCAGTATGGCGCCGAGGCACTGGCGGTCTGCGCCGTGTCGGACCATCTACGCACTCATGAGCAGTGGTCGCCAGAACAACGTCAGCATGGTGTCGACGCGATGGTGCGACTGGTGCTCGATGCGCTGCTGCCGCTGACATGAGTGGCTAGAGCACCGCTGCAAGGCGCGTCCCTTGATCGATGGCGCGCTTGGCATCGAGTTCGCCGGCTTCGTCGGCACCGCCGATCAGGTGCGCGGTCTTGCCCAAAATCGCCAATTGCGCATGCAAGGTCCGATTCGGTTCCTGGCCCGCGCAGATCACGATGTGATCGACTTCGAGAAGGCGTTGGTTCGCACCAAGGGTGATATGCAGGCCGCGCTCGTCGATGCGGTCGTAGTGAACGCCACCGATCATCTCGACCCGCTTCATCTTCAGTGTGGCGCGATGCACCCAACCGCTGGTTTTGTTCAGGCGCTTGCCGGGTGCACCATCGGAACGTTGCAGCAGGAACACCTGGCGTGCCGGCGGTTCCGGTTGCGGCTTTAGTCCGTCGATACCGCCGCGACGTGTAAAGGTGTCGTCAACGCCCCATTCCTTGCGCCACAGCTTTTCATCAAGCGTCGGCGAATGCCCCGCGTGCACGAGATATTCGGCGACATCGAAACCGATCCCGCCGGCACCGATGATGGCAACCCGCGGCCCCACTTCGACTCGGTTGTTCAGTACATCGAGATAGCTCAATACCTTGGGAGAATCGATGCCGTCGATGCGAACTGTGCGCGGTGTCACGCCAGTGGCGAGGATGATCTCGTCGAATCCAGCTTGCACTAGTTGTTCGGCAGTGACTGGCGTAGCGAGCTTCAACTCGACGCCGGTCTGGACGATGTGATGGCTGAAATAGCGGATCGTTTCGTGGAATTCTTCCTTGCCTGGAATGCGCTTGGCCATGTTGAACTGGCCACCGATTTCATTCGCGGCATCGAATAGGATGACGCGGTGGCCGCGTTCGCCCAGTGTCGTTGCGGCAGCAAGACCGGCTGGTCCAGCACCCACCACCGCGATGCGCTTTGGTGTCGTCGTGGCCTGGATCAGGACTTCGGTTTCGTAGCAGGCGCGAGGATTGACCAAGCACGTTGCGCGCTTGTTCTCGAAGACGTGATCGAGACAGGCTTGGTTGCAGGCGATGCAGGTGTTGATGTGTTGCGCGCGATTGGCCTTGGCTTTATTCACCCACTCCGGGTCGGCAAGCAACGGACGCGCCATCGACACCATGTCGCAGGTACCTTCGGCCAGCAACTTCTCGGCGACATCCGGCATGTTGATGCGATTGGTCGCGATCAGCGGCAACGTGACGAATTTCTTCAGTTCGCGTGTCGTGAACGCGAAGCCGGCGCGCGGCACTGAGGTGACAATCGTCGGAATCCGTGCTTCGTGCCAACCGATGCCGCTGTTGATGATCGTCGCACCGGCCGCTTCGACGGCTTTGGCAAGTGTCGTGATTTCCTCCCAGCTCTGGCCAAGGTCGACCAAATCGAGCAGGGACAGGCGGTAGATGATGATGAAATCGCGGCCAACCTTGGCGCGAATTGCTTTGATGATTTCGAGCGGGAAACGCATCCGGTTTTCATACGGGCCGCCCCATTCATCAGTGCGTTTGTTGGTGCGTTCGCAGAGGAACTGGTTGATCAAATAGCCTTCGGAGCCCATCACCTCGACGCCGTCGTAGCCGGCATCACGGGCAAGGGCTGCACAGTTCGCAAAAGCCTTGATTTGCGACCACACGCCGCGTCCACTCAGTTCGCGCGGTGCAAACGGTGAGATCGGCGACTTGATCTTTGACGGCGCAACGCCGAGCGGGTGATAGGCGTAGCGACCGGTATGCAGGATCTGCATACAGATGCGGCCATCGTGTTCATGGACGGCGCGGGTGACCTTGCGATGTCTGGCCACTTCCCAAGGCCAGCTGAGCTTGCCGGCGAAGGGTGACACCCAGCCGGCGATGTTCGGCGCGATGCCGCCGGTCACGATCAGGCCGACGCCACCGCGCGCGCGCTCGCCAAAGTAGGCGGCCAGCTTGTCGAAGTCGCGGGCACGGTCTTCGAGACCGGTATGCATCGAACCCATCAGCACGCGGTTGCGGAGCGTGACGTGGCCGAGATTTAAAGGTTGCAACAGGTGTGGATAGGCGTCAGTCGTCACGGATGGCGTCCGGATGGCGGTTGGAATGCCCATATTCCGTTCGTCGGCTCGATCCGTCAAACGATTGTTTAATGTTTCGCAATGTGAAGTTCGTCACATGCCGAACCAGGTGCACTTCACATATCGTCACGCCACCCTCAAGGATGAGCCCACATGCCAGATTCAATCCGGATCCTCAGTCTCGGTTTTGCGAGTAGCGAGTTGCACATGATGCAAGTCGTACTGGACACTGCGGCAAGGACGCTGCCGCGCGGGTTTCGGCTGGTAAAGGCGAGCGAGGTCGCGGATGTCGCCGTGGTCAACTGGAGCACGTTAAATATCGAGCGCACACAAGCGTTTCTGGCCGAGCGCTTCCCGGTCGCACCGCTGATATCGGTGTCCGAAACTGGTGTGCTGGGATCGCCCGGCATGTGTGTCTCCGAAACCCAGTTGCTGCCGAACCTCGCGGCGATGGTTTACGAAGCCATTGACGGCGTCGAGTTGGCGTATCACACGCGGCCTCCGGAATATGTGTCGTGGCTGAGTGTGCGCCGCCACGAAGAAGCACCGGATCAGCAATCGGCGATGCCGGCACCGATGCCCAGACCGATACCGAGTCGACCGATCTTCGCGGCGCCGCCGGCAATCGAAACAACTTCGACTGAACCGCATGCCTTGGGCGGCTTGCATATTCTGCTGATCGACGTGCATTCGGAGGGTGCCGAAGACGCATCGGATTTGCTGTCCAGTATGGGCGCACGTATCGAACTCGCGCTCGATGAACAGGATGGCTGGATTCGGCATCTGGCACGGCGCTGGGATGTGATCTTGATTGACGCTCACTTGGCCGATGAGGCGGGCTTCAAACTGTGCCGTCGCATCAGTCATTACCCGGCGCGAAAGGCGCCGCCGGTCTTCATGCTGGCGGCTAAGCTGAGGCCGATCGAACGTGCCCGCGGCGCGCACGCTGGCAGTGCCGGTTTTTTGATCTGGCCGTTGCAACGCGATGCGCTAATCGCCGTCTTGGGGCCACTGCGCGCTGCCGTAGCAGCACGCTGAGGGCTTGTTCCAAGCACTTCGAATCAAGCGCACCAGCATTTCGTACCGAAATCGGCGAAACTTCGGGGCCACGTTTCTGCTTGGATCCGAAATGCGCATCGAGACCAAACTGCCGAAAGTCGGCACCACAATCTTCACCGTGATGTCGCAGTTGGCCGTGCAGCACAAGGCGGTGAATCTTGGCCAAGGCTTTCCCGATTTCGATGGCCCGGAACTGATGCGCGACGCGCTAAGCCGTGCCATGCATGAGGGCCGCAACCAATACGCGCCAATGTCCGGCATTCCGAAACTGCGCGAGCAGATCGCGTTGAAGACACAGGCGCTCTATGGCCGCGTTGTGAACGCCGATAGCGACGTGACCGTCACCAGCGGTGCGACCGAGGCACTGTTTTGCGCGATCGCCGCGATTGTGCGGCCGGGTGAATCGGTGATCGTGCTCGACCCGTGTTACGACAGTTATGAGCCGGCGATCGAATTGAATGGGGGCAAGGCGATTCATGTGCCGCTCGATAGCGAAACCTTCGCGGTTGACTGGCAGCGCGTGAACGATGCGGTCGAGAACGGCACCCGCGCCATCCTGGTGAATTCGCCACACAACCCGAGCGGCGCGGTATTCAGCGCCGCAGATCTGGACGCGTTGGCCGAGATCGCGCGTCGCCATGATCTGATCGTGATTTCCGACGAAGTCTACGAGCACATCATTTTCGATGGCCTGTCGCATCAGTCGGTGTTGCGCCACCCGGAACTCGCTGATCGCAGTTTCGTGATTTCGAGCTTCGGCAAGACCTATCACTGCACCGGCTGGAAAGTCGGCTATTGCATCGCACCGCCGGCAATGTCGGTCGAGTTCCGCAAGGTGCATCAGTACGTGACCTTTTGCACCTTCAGTCCGGCGCAGTGGGCGTTGGCCGAAGTGATAGAACGCTTACCGAGCCATTACCTGGAGTTGCCAGCGTTTTATCAGGAGAAGCGCGACCGCTTCCGCACCCTTCTGGCAGACACGCCGTTCCGGCTATTGCCGGTGTATGGCGCCTATTTCCAGATTGTCGACTACTCGGCGATTAGCGATCGCGATGACATGAGTTTTTGCGAATGGCTGGCGCGCGAGGTGGGTGTCGCTGCGATTCCGGTATCGGCGTTCTACGAAATGCCGCCGGAACTAAAACTGGTGCGCTTCTGTTTCGCCAAGACCGATGCGACGCTGAAAGCTGCAGCCGAACGTCTGCATGCCATCAAGGTTTCGTGAGGCGATGATGCCGCCCGGAAACGACTTGCGTGTATCACTGATCCAGGCGGCGACGCACTGGCACGACGCCAAGGCCAATCGTGTGATGTTCGGCGATCTGGTACGACCGCTGGCGGGTATGACCGATTTGGTCGTGCTGCCCGAAACATTCACCAGCGGCTTCACCAACGATACGCTGAGCAACGCCGAGACGATGGATGGCGTGACTGTGCGTTGGATGGGCGCGCTCGCATCGGAAGTGAATGCGGTCGTGACCGGTTCGGTGGTGATCCGCGATGGCGATCGTTTCGTCAATCGGTTGGTGTGGATGTCGCCCGATGAGACCTTTGTTTTCTACGACAAGCGTCATCTGTTTCGCATGGCCAACGAGCACGAACGTTATGTCGGTGGCGACGCCCGCCTTGTGGTCGAATTGAACGGCTGGCGTATCTGTCCAATGGTCTGCTATGACCTGCGGTTTCCGGTGTTCATGCGCAATAACATGCGTAGCGATCTCGGGCGCATGGATTACGACGTGATCCTGTTCGTGGCGAATTGGCCGGCACCGCGGCGCGGCCCGTGGCGTACATTGCTGCGCGCACGCGCGATCGAAAACCTGTGTTATTCGGTCGGCGTGAATCGTGTCGGGACCGATGGCAATGGCCTCGTCTACGCCGGCGACAGCGCGGCGATCGATTTCACCGGTGAGGCGCTGCTTGATCTCGATGATCGGGCGCAAGTCGCAACAACGCCGCTTTCTGCCAGTGCGCTCAATGCACACCGCGAACGTTTTCCAGCCTGGCGTGACGCCGATACCTTCAAACTGCTGGATTAATCGCGTCGCCATCGAGTTCGCCGAATCGATGCCATTGCGTTCATCACGTGCGCAGGTGCGCAAGTTGTTCGTGGACGCCGTTACTCATCATCGCCAGAAAAATCGCCAGCCCAAGATAAGCGGCACCGTATTGCAGCTTTACCTCGATCGGTTGGTCGTAATAGCCGGGCGGCAACGATTCGCGCCAGGTGCCGCGCCACACTGACCAGAGACTCGGCAGAGTCATGATCAGGATCAGGAACAGCATCGGACTTGGTCGAGTGAGCAGCAGGAAGCCGAGGATTGGTGCGCCGATCAGCCAGATCTTTGGCGACAGGATGGCGACGATGCGCCCGCCGTCCAGCGGATTGATTGGCAGCAAGTTCCAGAGATTGAGCATGAAGCCGGAGTAGGCGAGGGCCATCAGTAGCGCACTGCCGTTGTCGCGTGCGACGTAGTAGCACACCAGTGCGCCGATCGTGCCGGCAACAGGACCGGCCAATGCGATCCGGGCTTCTACGCGCGCGTCCATCGGCTGCTCCTTGAGTTCGATCCAGGCACCGACGAAGGGGATGAAGGTTGGAGCACCCACTTTCAGCCCGGCGCGCTTGGCACTCAGGTAGTGGCCGAGTTCGTGCACGAAGATCAGTAGGACGAAGCCCACCGAGTAGCGCCAGCCAAATAGCCAAGCGTAGGCAAACACCGAAATGATCATGGTGCCGCCGGTCTTCAGAATCGGACCAAGCTTGGCAAAATTGAGCAAAAGCAGCAGGGCTTTCAGCATGAGATGAGTCGGTGTGCGCCGAGTTTGGGACGAGGAACGAAAGAATAGCTGCTCGACTCGCGTAGAATCGCTCGTCCTGCTGATGGAGCGACTATGTTGACCTCACGTTTTCTGATCCCGTCGGCGTTCGTGCTGATCGCCGGTTGCGCGCACCAAGGTACCGACATGAAAACTGAAGCTCCGGCCACCGCAGAAGTGACGATGCCACAAGCGCCGGTCGCTGGTGTCGTGCCATACACTATCGTTTCGCCGCAGGGCGATCGCATCGATCCCTATTACTGGCTGCGCGACGACACCCGCTCGAAACCGGAAGTGCTCGATTATCTCAAGGCCGAGAATGACTACAGCGCGAAGATGCTTGCGCATACGCAGGGTGCGAAAGACGCGTTGTTCAAGGAAATCGTCGGCCGTATCCAGCAGGACGACAGCTCGGTGCCTTACCTGAAGCAAGGATGGTGGTTGTACACGCGCTTCGAGCAAGGCAAGGAGTATCCGATCCATGCGCGCAAGCGCGGCACGCTGGAAGCGCCCGAAGAAGTGTTGCTCGACGCCAACCTGCTCGGTGCTGGCAAGGGTTTCTACCAGATCGGTTCCTGGCAACCGAGCCCGGACGGGCAGCAACTCGTCTATGCCGAAGACACTAGCGGCCGCCGTCAGTTCGAGCTGCGCTTCAAGAATCTGCAGACCGGCCAGATGTGGCCGGAGACGATCGCCAATGTTGAAGCTGGCACGGTCTGGGCAAACGATAGCCGTACCGTGCTTTATGTCGAGAAGAATCCGCAAACCTTGCTCGGCTTCCGCGTGCGCAAACATGTCCTAGGCACCGATCCAGTTGCCGATGCGCTGGTCTACGAGGAGAAGGACAGCACCTTTTATCTCGGTATCGGCAAAAGCCGCAGTGATCGTTTCCTGTGGATCGGCCTGAGCAGCACGGTATCGACCGAGTGGCGCTATGCCGATGCGAACGATCCGACGTTGAGCTTCAAGACCGTGCTGCCACGCGAACGCGACCACGAATATCAAGTGCAGGACCACGCTGACGAGTTCTATATCCTGACCAACTGGAATGCCCGTAATTTCCGCATCATGCGCGCACCGATCGCCAAGGCTGGAGATCGTGCGAACTGGGTGGAATGGGTCGCGCATCGCGATGACGCATTGCTGCAGTCGATGACCGTCCTGCGTGACTACGTCGCGATCAACGAGCGTTCTGGTGGTTTGCCGAAGATTCGTGTCAAGGCGATTGCCGACGGGCACACCGAATTGCTGAGCTTTGACGAACCGGCTTACAGTGCCTTCACCGGCGCGAATCCTGAGTTCGCGACGGGTACGCTGCGGATCATTTACACGTCGCCGCAGACACCGACGTCCACTTACGACATTGATCTGGCGACTGGCGCGCGAACCTTGCTGAAGCGCGAAACCGTGCTCGGCGGATTCGATCGTGACAACTATGTCACCGAGTTTCGGTTTGCGACGGCGCGCGATGGCGCGCAGGTACCGGTAACGCTGCTCTATCGCAAGGGCTTGAAGCGTGACGGGACAGCGGCGCTCTACCAGTATGGCTATGGCTCGTACGGGGCATCGATGAGCCCGGCCTTCAGCGACCGGGTGCTGTCGCTGGTCGATCGTGGCATGGTCTATGCGCTGGCGCATATCCGTGGTGGCGAGGAAATGGGCCGCCACTGGTACGAATCCGGCCGTCAACTACAGAAGAAGAACACCTTCACTGATTTCATTGATGTCACCGATTTTCTGGTGCGTGAAGGCTATGCCGCCAAGGATCGCGTCGTCGCGCAGGGCGGCAGTGCCGGTGGGTTGCTAATGGGCGCAGTGGCGAACATGGCTCCGGACCGGTATCACGCCATCGTCGCCGACGTGCCCTTCGTCGATGTCGTCACCACCATGCTTGATGAGTCGATTCCGCTGACCACCAACGAATTTGACGAATGGGGCAATCCCAAGCAGAAGGCTTTCTACGATTACATGCTGTCGTATTCGCCCTACGACAACGTGACGGCGCAGAACTACCCGGCGATGTTGGTCACCACCGGGCTGCACGATAGTCAGGTGCAGTATTTCGAACCGGCCAAATGGGTCGCCAAATTGCGTGCCACGAAAACCGGCGATGCACCTTTGCTGCTGAAGACCAACATGGAAGCGGGTCACGGTGGCAAGTCTGGGCGTTTCCGTCGTCTGGAAGAAATTGCCGAAGCGTATGCGTTCTTCCTCGATCAACTCGGCATTCCAGTTGAAGCCGCAGCAGGTGATGGATTCGAGAGCGGCAATGAACAGCCCGCCACGGGTGATGGTTTCGAGGCCAAGCATGCGCAGTAAATGCCTGATCGCGCTGGTGTCGATGTGCCTGCTGCTGGCAGCGTGTGGTCAAAAGGGTGATTTGGTGCGCCCCGAACCGAAACCCGAAGCGCCCGCCACGCAATGAGCCTGCGTTTCACCAAAATGCACGGCATCGGCAACGATTTCGTCGTGCTTGATCGACGCGATGCGATATCGCCATTGTCTGCGGAACTTGCGCGTAAACTGGCGGATCGTCATGTCGGTATCGGTTGCGATCAAGTGATGACGATCGAGCGCAGCGAAAAAGCGACTTCAAGGTTCCGCTATGGCATCTACAACGCCGATGGCTCGGTTGCCGGTCAGTGCGGCAACGGGCTGCGTTGTGTCGTGCGCTGGCTTGCTGACCGCGGCTTGGTGCACGGGCAGGGCATTCGCTTGATCGGGCCGTCTGGGCCGGCCGTCGCCGATCTGCTCGACGATGGTCGGGTTCGAGTCGACATGGGAATCCCGCGATTCGATGCTGTCGACGTGCCGCTGGCAACAACGATGACATTGCCGCGATATGCCCTTGAACTGGATGGACAACGCATCGAATTCGGTGCCGTGTCGATGGGTAATCCGCATGCATTGATCGAGGTAACGGCGATCGATGCCGCGCCGGTCGCGCTGTTGGGCCAACGCATCGAAATCCATGCGTTTTTCCCCGATCGCGTGAACGTCGGTTTTGCCCAAGTTGTGGATCGAAGTCATGTCCGTTTACGCGTATTCGAACGGGGTGTCGGTGAGACGTTGGCCTGTGGCAGCGGCGCCTGCGCCGCGGTCGTCGTGCTGCGTACCTGGGATCGCGTCGATGCCGATGTGCGCGTGCAGCTACCGGGTGGTGAACTACAGATTTCCTGGCCCGGCGCTGGTCATTCGGTAACGATGACTGGCCCGGCAACGACCGTTTTTGAAGGTGAGTGGAACGATGACTGACTTGCATCCGCGTCGCGAGATTGACGCCAACGACGTCGCCGGCTTCCTGCGCCGGCACCCCGAATTCCTGGCTGACTTCCCGGATTTGGCAATGAACTTGAAATTGCCGCGTGAGCAGGGTGCGAGCACGTCGTTGGCGAGCTACCAGCTTGAAGTGCTGCGCGACAAGACCCGCGCGTTGACGCGCCGCTTGCAGGAGTTGATCGAGGTTGCGCAGGAAAACGAACAGTTGATGGCGCGAGTGCATGGCTTCACGCTGTCGCTGATGCGTGCCGGATCATTGGGCGACACGCTGTCGCGCGTGGTCGCAACCTTGACCGAAGACTTTCACACCGATTTCGTGCGCATGGCGCTGTTTCGCTCGGTTGAAGGGTTTCATGCCGACTGGTTGCGGGTAGCGGCGCGCGATGCCAACGAATGGGGCACGTTCGCCGAGTTTTTCAGCAAGCGCGAACCGCTATGCGGGCGCATCAACACCGACAAGATCGAATTCCTGTTCGGTCAGCACGCACCGCAAGTGCGCTCCGCAGTCCTCATACCGATCCGTGATCGTGGCCTGCTTGCGATCGGTTCGCATGATCCGAACCGCTTTCATCCGGGCATGGGCACAATGTTCCTGAAACTCATCGCCGATTCCGTCGATGTGGCGCTTGGGCGATTCGAGTAGCCAAGAAACAAAAACGCCCCGAGAGGGGCGTTTTTGTTTGTACTGGCGGAGGAGGAGGGATTCGAACCCTCGGTTCCCTTACAGGAACGCCTGATTTCGAATCAGGTACAATCGACCACTCTGCCACCCCTCCGGATGCTGCACGCAGCGGGTCAAGCTGCGAAGGGCGCGAATCATACGGATTCGGTCATCCCGAGACAACCCTTTTTTATCACTGTGCCGAAGGTGTTGTCGGTGCGCCGGTTGTTTGGAGTCATTTTGATGAGCCTGATCCATGTCCCCGTGTCGTTCGGCGAACTGCTCGACAAGATTGCGATCCTCGAGATCAAGTCTGAGCGCATGCGCGATCCGGCCAAACTTGCCAATGTGCGCCGCGAACTCGACGAACTTTCCGCTACTTGGAGTCAATCTGCGGAGGCGAAAATCGATATCGCTGATCTGCTCGCCGCGCTTAAAGCGGTGAATCAGCGATTGTGGGTGATCGAGGACGACATTCGCATCAAGGAATCAAAGCAGGAATTCGACGCCGAATTCATCCGTCTGGCACGCGCCGTCTATGTCGAGAACGACGAGCGTGCGCGGGTGAAGCGCGAGATCAACATTCGCCTCGGATCGGCATTGATTGAAGAAAAGAGTTATCAGGACTATCGCGCCAAGCCGGTCGGCTGACGCATCAAGCGGAACGGCAGCAATGCTGCTGCCGTTTGCGTGCATTCCATTCGGGTTACAGCGCCGGTTTCGAGACCGGCGCTGTCGTTTTCGCTTACTCGAAGCCGTTGCGGAAGATGGCGTTCGGGTCAAAACAGGTTCCCGGGCCGACGTTGCACACACCTGCTGGACGCGTATACGTGAGCTTCATCCCTGCAACCAGTGATGCCGTGTTGAACGACCATTGATCGAACTCGGTGCCGGTGTTCTGGCGCTGGATGCCGGCCGTGGCCGATACACCGTCGGCACCGCCGTTATTGCCGGCCACGGTGGTGTAAAACACTTCGATCAGGTTCGTGGTTTCGTGCAGTCGAATCATGAAGCGGACCGTCGGAGCGCCCGTACCGCTAGAATTGTAGCGACGGGCTCGCCATTCGATATCGAAGGTTCGGTTCGGTGCACTGCCATTGGTCTCGGTGTAGATGCCGCCGCCAGTTGTCACCGAAGCCCTCAGGTCGAGATCGTCCCAGAACCCGAACAATGTTGGCGCCGTAAAGGCACCCGGCAATGCTGCATTCGATGCCGAGCTCGCGCCAGACGCCGCGAACTGCAGCGTGCCGTTGGTGTCCGCTGTAAGTGCCGTCATCGGGGTGTCATAGATGCTGAAGGCGAAACCACCGGGTAAGGTGATTGGAACCGCAACATCGTCTGCCTGACTTCCGGCAACCAATGTACCTGCCGCAATGCTGCCTGCAACCGTGCTGCTGACGATGTTGTAGTGATTGCTGGCGGCCTGACCCACCGGCAACGAGAAGTTGAAGGTCAGCGGTGAAGCTGGACCATTGAACGTTACCGTCTGAGTGAAGGCGACGCTGCTGCCACAAGCGACTGACGCTTCGGTGCCGACCTCGTAGGCGGTGGCATTGATGCCGGAACCGCTGACGACGATGTCCGCATAGGGCGACGTCGCAGTCGAGATGGTGACCCCTGGGGTGCTGGAGCTCAGCGTCGAACTGATCGTCGTTGCGGTACTGCCACCGACGTTGCCCAACGTGACATCCAGCGTGTTGCATTCATTGGGCTCGATGATGGCGTTGGATGGCGTGGTCACCGCGACGCCGTTGTATTGGAGTGCTGGATCGACGGTTGTCACCATAACGGTGAATTCCTGGACTGCCGTGGCACCGCAGGTGTCGGTTGCCGAAACCCGAATCTTGTGGGCGCCGAGCGTCGTGGCCGGCACGGTCTGGACCGTGACTTCAGCGGTCGACGGATTGATGCTGACGGTTCCGCCGCCGGGCAGGGTGCTGGGCGACACCGACACGCCGACAAAATTGCCGTTTGTATCGCTCGGCAATGCCGACGGACTGACCGACACTGATCCACCGGTCGCCACGGTCGGGTTGGTATAGGTGCCGATCGATGGGATGTCATTGTTGCTGACGCGAATCGGGAAAACGCCAGATGCCTTGCGGCCAGTCGCATCGGTTACCTGCAATACCGCTGGGTAAATGCGGAAGCTCGGGGCATTCGGTGCGGCGATGCGACAGGAGACTTGTGCCGATGCCGATACTGAACCGGCCGCCTCTGACAACGAAACGATCGAAATCTCCGCCGACTCTGGAAATGCCGCTGCGGCGAGTGTGTAGGGTATTGTTCCGCCGCTGATTGTGGCGATTTGCACGGGTGCCGGCGCGGGTGAACCTTGCTTGGTAGCGATGGCGTTGGCGCTGGTGCTCACGGTCACTGCGGTACCGCTGGCAGTGATTGCGAAATTGGAGTCGGTGATATCGAAGTAGGTGTTGCCAGTTGAGATTCCGGTGCCATTCGCAGCTTCGACCTTGATGCGCGCACGTGCAGTCGCGATGTTCGGAATCGTCACGGTTTCTGAACTGTCATTGGCAGTGCCGGCCAGCAACGTCGTGAAGGTGTAGCCGCCATCCAGCGAAATCAGGATGTTGACGGTGCTTGTGCTGACCGGTGCCGCTGTCGTGTTGGCGACATTCCAGGTCACCGCTTGCGAGGCGCCTCCGGTCAATGGCCCAGCAAGATTGACCACAGCGAACGGGCCTGCGGCAGAGCTCGCGGTCACGACAATTTGATCGTAGGCGACACCGGCGCCTCCGGCACGATTATCGCCGACAGTGGCACGGAAGTTCATCACGCGGGTGCCGCTCGCCGGATTCGGCAAGCGTTCGGCCGTGTAATAGCTGCCTGCGGCCGGCGGCAGGGAAATCGTTGCCGGCGGGATGTTGCTGTTGTCGAGGATGTAGGGCAGAGACGGGAAGTTGCGCGTTGGTGATGTCGTCGGATTGAACGAGCGAAACAGCGGTGCAGTGCCATTGTCGCCCGTCGCGGTTGGCGCGCCGCGGGTGCCGGTATCGAGTTCTTCCCAGTTGTAAACCAATACATCACCGTCTGGGTCGTTGGCCGCGACCGTCAGTTGGAATGGGGTCTGTTCGGGAATGGTGAGGTCTGCAGCAGCAGTGACATTCGGAGTCTGATTTCCAGTCGGTGTATTGCTACCGCAGGTGGGCGCCGTGCTGGTCTCGTCGAGTGCAAGGCGTGCGACAAGTTGCGTAAACGTGCGTGCATGCAGGTTGGCATCACTGTTCGGCTGTAGGTTGTCACTGCAGATGCCGGCATAGGCCATGATGGTGGTTCCGCTGCCCGGCTCCATGGCCGAAGTCGCCGTCCACTGGCCGGCCTGCTGGTCCGAACATCCGTTCCACGTGTGGCTGCCGCCCAGTTGGTGCCCCAGTTCGTGGGATACGAAGTCGATGTCGAAAATATCGCCGATGGCGGTGTCGAACGATGTAAAACCTTGCGACTTCTGTGCGGTACACACGTTGCCAAGTGGCGTAATGGCACCACCACCGCCAGATCCGCCGACGGCATGGCCGATGTCGTAGTTGGCGAAGCCGATGGCGTTGTCGATCGTGGTCTGGATAATCGGATTGGGACCAGTGGGAATGGCTCCGATCGGGCCAACATTGCTATTCGTGTACACGATCAAATCATTGTTGGCGACCAGAACGAAGCGCAGCGCAACATCGCGTTCGTAGACTCCGTTCAGACGATTGACCAGTGTCGTCACGCCGCTGAGTCCAGCAGCAACCGTGCCGCCAAAGAGATTGGTGTATGACGATGTGGCCACAATCGCAGTACGTAGCGAGCGCAATTGCGTGCCGACCGTGTTCGGTGTGCCGAGCTTGGCGATTGATGGCGCCGTATCAAGGGTCGTCGCGCTGATCTCGGAATCTTCGGTATCACAGCGGTATTGCTTGGTATTCGGACCGTAGTCGCGACGGAAATAGCTGACGTAGTGATCGGTATCGTTCTTTTGCAGCGGGTCGATCAAGAAATCGCCATTCGGCGAAAGCACCTGGGCGTGGAAACCGATCGGGGTAACGTCAAACCGCAATCGCGCATGCGGGTCCTGAATACCCTGGCCGGCATAGGTCCGGATGGACGGATACTTGGCAGAAAGGCCGGGTTCCATCACCGGAGATTCCGTCACCATGAATTCCGTATACCCGCCGTCCGGCATCGGCAGCGCGAGGCGTATGCCGACATCGCCGGCGCGCTCCATCGGCGCCGATGCCGCGCGCGCGGACAGTGCACTGAAGTCGAGCACGAGGGCACGATACGTCTGCGGATTCAACCAGCGCTCGCCGCGCGCCTGTACTTGTGTTTCATCAACGTCTTGCCAAAAGGCATTCGGATCGACGTCTGGACGCTCATTCGCAGCGGTAGCAGTCAGGCAGCCGGTCAATAACAGGCTGGACAGGATGATATGGAGAAGAAGCTTCTGGATCTGCATGGGGATCTCGTTGGCGGGCGTGGCGTTACTGGTCTTGAACGAAGAGTGCGATCGGTGAACTAGTGTAACGCGATCGATTGATCGGTGTTCCAACCCTCAATCAAACGGGTTGCGATCAGCGCGTCCAGTCGCTCGGTTACCGCTTCAATTCGGATCAGGTCCATGACGCCGGGAAATTCGATGCGCTTGCCCCAACGTACATCGCGGTCCGCTCGGCCGAGGAATTGGCGCGCGGCATCGGCGTAGCGATCAACCGTCCAGCGCAGGTCTGAATACGGGCCGCTGCGGGTGCTGTCGGTGGCGGCATGCAGCCCAATAACCGGGGTGCCCATCGCGTTCGCGATGTGCATCGGGCCCGCATCCGGCGTCAGTACCGCGGTCGCGCGTGCCAGCAGGGCACAGGCTTGTTTCAGTGTGTCGCGGCCGATCAGGTTGAGCAACGGTTCGGCGCACGCCTGTTCGATCGCTGCGCCGGTCTCTCGTTCCAGCGCGCTCGGTCCGCCGCACAGCATCACCCGCATGCCATGACGGCGAATGGCATGTTCGGCGACGCGGGCGTAGCCAGCGACCGACCAGTTGCGCAGCACATGACTGGAACAGGGACTGATGATCAGCGTCGCTTGCGTGCCGGGCAGGTGCTGTTCGGCAAAGGCATGGTCGGCTACTGCCACGGGAATCTCCCAGCACTTCGCAGCATCTGGCAAGCCGAGCGCATCGCCAAAGCGGTACAGCGTGTCGAGCACATGCCGGCCAGTTGCTGGCGTGATGCGCTCATTGATGAATAGACTGTGGCCTTCCTTTGACTTCGCCCATTCATAGCCGATCCGACGGCGCGCCCGGATCGCCGTGCTGAGCAGGTTCGCGCGCGCGGCGAGTTGGCACAATAACAACGCATCGAAGCATCGCCCGTGCAGTGTCGTACGCAAATCACGCCAAACATTGCCTAGGCCTTGCTTCTTGTCGACCGTGATGAACTCGATGCCGGGCAGGTCACCGACCAGTCGGGCTTCGAACTTGCCGATGATCCAAGTAATGCGTATCTGCGGTGCATGCAGGCGAATGCGCTGTACCAGCGGCAGCAGGTGAGTGACGTCGCCGAGCGCAGACAGGCGGAAAATACAGATTGAATTGACGGCTGCGCTCACGTGTGGGGCTTGGTTACACTGCGATGATGAATGATGCCACGGCGATCCCACCTGCTGTTGCTGCGCCGGTCCATCTCGATGCCTGCGGCGGCTTGATCCACGATGCGCAGATCGATCAGGCGGCGGCCACAGCCCTGTTCGATGCATCGGGTGAACGCCATGAACGACGCGGACGTGGTGCCATCGGAGTTGTCGAGACCTCGTGCGGACGCTGCGTCATTCGTCATTACCGGCGCGGCGGCTTGATTGCGCGGTTGAGCCGCGACTGGTTTGTCTGGACCGGTGCCGAGGCGACGCGGCCGTTCCGCGAGTTCCGCACCACGCAGCGGTTGTTTGTCGCGGGGCTGCCGGTACCAGCGGTTGTCGCCGCACGATTCGTGCGCAGCGGACTTGGATACCGCGCCGACTTGGCGACACGTGAGATCGCGCATGCACGTACCTTGGCCGAGCGTCTGAATGACGCGAGCGCCGCCGCAACGATCGACTGGGGCGCACTCGGGACATTGATTTCGCGTTTTCATGCCGTCGGCTTGTGGCATGCCGATCTGAATGCCCACAATATTTTGTATGGCGGCGAGGGCCATACATTCCTGATCGATTTCGATCGTGCACGCTTCCTTGCACCGTTGGCGACCAAGTTGCAGGGAAATCTCGATCGTCTCGCGCGTTCGTTACGTAAGCTCGGGCACGGCGATATCGTTTCCAGTGAGGCGTGGACGCGACTCCATCGCGCCTACGACGCCGCCATCCGCGCTGCTTCGGCCCGCTAAACTGCGCCCATGAAAACGGATAGCAGCTTGGCGCTGCGCTTTCTCGGAGTCGGCAACGCACAAGCGGTGGAACTCGGTTCCGCCGCAGCCGTACTTGAGCGCGGCGGTCTGCCGGTACTGTTGATCGACTGCGGCCAGGAGGCATTCACCAGCTATCTTGACCGCTACCACACAACGCCCGGCGCGGTGTTTATCACCCACGCACATTTCGACCATATCGGCGGTCTCGAGCGCTTGTTCTACCGCACCTACTTTGATGCCGAGCGCAGTGGACGCGTCAAGCTGTTTGTCGCAGCCGATCTCGTGCCGGTGCTGCAACACCGTATCGCCAATTATCCGAGTCCATTGGCAGAAGGCGGAGCGAATTTCTGGGACGCGTTCCAGTTGGTGCCGGTGGACCGCGGCTTCTGGTTTTCCGGCTTCTGGTTCGACGTGTTCGCAGTACGCCACCACCTGCCGCGCACGGCGTTCGGTATCGCATTGCGCGGTAGTTTCTTGTTTACCGGTGACACCCGGCCGATTCCGGAGTTGATCGCACAGCATGCCGACAGCGCTGAACTGATCGCCCATGACTGCGGCTTGCAAGGGAATCCTTCGCATACCGGTCTGGAGGATCTGTTGCGCGAGTACGCGCCTGAAACGCGTGAGCGGATGATCGTTTATCACTACGCCACGATCGCTGATCGCGAAGCCTTCGCACGCGCAGGTTTGCGCGTTGCTGTCGCCGGCGCAGTCTATGCACTGGCGCCGGCGCTCGATGCGATGCAAGCCGCGACCTTGGCGCAGCATGGTCGGTGCAAGCGATGAGCGCTGCGTTACTCGATCAAGGCATGCGTCCATTGCGTGATTTGCGCATTTCGGTGATTGACCGCTGCAACTTCCGTTGCCCGTATTGCATGCCGGTGGAACGCTTCGGTGGGCCGTCGGCGTTCCTCGCCAAAGGCGACTGGTTGGCGCCCGCCGAAATCGACCGCATTGCCCGCGCCTTTGTTGCACTCGGTGTGCGCAAGTTACGTCTCACCGGCGGCGAACCGCTGTTGCGCGCCGAGTTATGCGAGATCATCGAACGCTTGGCGCGCATTGATGGTGTCGAGGATCTTGCGCTAACGACAAATGCGGTGCTGCTGCCGCGCCATGCCAAGCTGCTGCGCAAGGCTGGCCTGCATCGCCTGACCATCAGCCTCGATGCACTCGATCCTGCGGTATTCCTGCGTATGAGCGGCGGGCAGGGCGATGTCGCTGACGTGCTCGCTGGCGTCGCAGCAGCAGAAGCCGCTGGATTCACGCCTATCAAGTTCAATTGCGTGGTGCAGCGTGGCATCAATGAAGACGAAGTGTTGCCGCTGGTCGAACACTTTCGTGGCACCGCGCACGTGCTGCGCTTTATCGAATACATGGACGTCGGGACCTGCAACCGCTGGTCGCGCGCTGATGTCGTCGACAGTGCCGGCTTGCAGCAGCGGATTAATACACGCTGGCCGTTACAGGCGATCGGGCGAGCGCAGCGCGGCGAGGTCGCCGAGCGTTATCGCTTTGCCGACGGGCAGGGCGAGATTGGATTCATTGCTTCGGTCAGCGCGCCGTTCTGCGGTGACTGCACGCGTGCGCGTATTTCCGCCGATGGCGAATTGTTCACCTGTTTGTTTGCAGCACGCGGCTTGCCGTTGCGGTCACTGCTGGCCGGTGACGACGAGGCCATGCGTAACGCGATTGCAGCGCGTTGGTTGGGTCGTAACGATCGCTACAGTGAGCTACGTGCAGAGCGTGAACGCGAGGCGGCAGGGCGTGTCGAAATGTTCCGGATGGGAGGCTGAATGTCGAATTTCCTGAGTCATCTCGATGACCAAGGCCGACCGCGCATGGTCGATGTTGGCGTCAAGGCGATCACCCGACGCGAGGCATGTGCAGAAGCGTGGGTCGTGTTTCCAGCCGCCGTCGCCGAAATGCTGCGTGCGCAGGCGATGCGTTCGGCCAAGGGCGCAGTGCTCGATACCGCGGTGGTCGCCGGGACGTTGGCGGTGAAACGCACCCATGAACTGGTGCCATTTTGTCATCCGCTACCGATCGAGAAGATCGCCTTCGAATGCGATTGGGTCGACACCGTGAGCCTGCGCTTGCGCTGCGCGGTCGCGGCGGTAGCCAAGACGGGCGTGGAGATGGAGGCGATCATCGGCGTACAGGTCGCGGCAGCGACTGTTTACGACATGTGCAAAGCGCTGTCGCACGCGATTCGTATCGAACGTGTCTTAGTCGTTGCAAAGTTTGGCGGACGCGACGACTTCGATCATCGCGAGACGACGTGATGCGACTGAGCGTGCGTTATTTCGCCAGCCTGCGCGATGCCGCGGGATGCGATCACGAGTCGATCGTGCATCAGGGCGATGCCATCTCGTTGTACCAACGGCTGGCGCAACAACACCGGTTCACGATGCCGCAATCGCGCATCCGATTGGCGGTGAATGGCGCCTTGGTGCCGTGGGTACAGGCGCTGGGCGAAGGCGACGAGGTCGTGTTCCTACCGCCGGTTTCGGGAGGCTGAATGGATGTGCGCGCACATTTTCGCCTGAACGATCACGGCATCGATGCAGCGGCATTGCGCCGCGAACTCGAAGATGCGCATTGCGGTGCTGTCATCGCCTTCGATGGTGTTGTGCGTGACCATCATGACGGTCGTCGCGTCTCCGAACTGCGCTACGAGGCCTTTGCCGAGCTTGCCGTGAGTGAGGGCCGTGCGGTTGTCGATGAGGCGGCAATAAAGTTCGCTGTGCGTCGCATCGTTTGCGAACACCGCATCGGCCTGCTCGGCATCGGTGAGATCGCGGTTTACGTCGGCGTGGCGGCCGCGCATCGTGAAGCCGCGTTCGCTGCCTGCCGCTACGTCATTGACGAGATCAAGTCACGACTACCGATCTGGAAGCACGATCACTACGCGGACGGTGCGGCGGAGTGGATTCATCCGGATTGAATTTTTGCTTCAGCACGCGCGCGGAACTCACCGTGGCGAACGCGAATGCGCAGGGCGTCACCGGATTCAACCTGTTCGATCGACTGTATGACATGGCCATTGGCGTCAAACACGATCGCATAGCCGCGTTCCAGCGTTGCCAACGGACTGAGCGCATTGAGTGAGCGTGCGAGTCCGGCGAGATGCGTGGCTTGGTGCTGAATACCGCGCACGCATGTCGCTTGGAGGCGTTGGCGCGCATCATCGGCACGACGCACGAGCAGCGCGATGCGTTCCAAAGCGGCTGCTCGTTGCAGGCGCAAATGCAGTTGCTCGAGCCGCTGTCGGCGCTGTGTGATCAGCGGAGCGGGTAGACGGATCAATCGTGCATGACTTGCACGCAGACGATCGCCAAGCGCGTTGAAGCGCGTGAGCGGGTGACGTGCCTGCAGTCGCAGCTGCAGACGATCAGCGCGCTGGCCATCGCGATCCAGACGATGACTGAGTGACCGACCCAGTCGGCGTTCCAGTGCAGCGAGGCGATCGCGCAACGCGTCCGCCGACGGCGCGATCAATTCGGCGGCTGCTGATGGCGTCGGTGCGCGCAGGTCGGCGACGAAATCGGCAATGGTGAAATCGACTTCATGTCCGACCGCAGATACCACTGGCATCGGCATCGATGCGATGCGGCGGGCGAGTGCTTCATCGTTGAAGGCGAACAAGTCTTCAATCGATCCGCCGCCGCGCGTGACCAGTACCAGATCATGGCGGCGAAGCGCGGCGATTCGATCGAGCTGAACACGCAGTTGTGCCGGTGCCTCGGCGCCTTGCACCAAGCTTGGAAACAAGTCGGCTTCGAGCAGCGGAAATCTCCGCGCGAGCACGCTGACGATGTCGCGGATAGCGGCACCGCTGGCTGAGCTGACAATCGCAATTCGTTGCGGAAAAACTGGCAATGCACGTTTGCGTCCGCTGTCGAACAGACCTTCGAGCGCGAGTCGTGTTTTCAGCTCGTCGAATGCTCGCTGCAGGGCGCCCTGTCCAGCGGGTTCCAGATGCTCGATCTGCAGCTGAAATTCGCCGCGTGGCTCGTACAGCGTCATTCGCGCTCGTGCCAACACCTGCTGTCCGTCCGTTGGCACGAAACGCAGCAGCATTGCTCGCGGTCGCCACATCGCGCAGCGCACTTGGGCACCGGCATCCTTCAATGAAAAATACAGATGGCCAGACTTGGCCTTCAGGAAGTTCGATACCTCGCCCTCGATCCAGAACAAGGGAAATCCGCGCTCCAGCGCCGCGCGCACTTCCGCGTTCAGCGTTGTCGGTGTCAGGGTGTGATGCTGCAGCGGCGAAGGGTCAGGCACAGCGGATACCGCGGATCGGACTTGGCAGCTTAGCGGCAGCGCTGCGCGGGGTCGATCGGTGTTCGTGTCGATACTTCTAAAATCTTACTTGACGGACGCACGACGGTCGGCAAGATTGCGTCATGGACGACATGCCGATATCGGCGCCATTGCGCAAGTTTACGGCGCAGGCTCGCGAGCTTGCGACGCGCGGTTTGGCCTTGGTTGATGCTTGGCCAGTGGTCGAGATTGCCCAGCTCTATGAGCAGGTCGACAACTTCGCCGCCGCCGCTGATCTTCCTGGCGTCGATGCGATCGCCGGCGCAGCGCTCGAACTCGCCGTCTACCTGTCCGCGTTGGTCGAGTCTGGCAACCCAGCGAATTTGGCTTAGCGCGAGCGCGCACGTGGGCTGATGCAGCGGTTAGCGGAAGCGTCCGGCGCGACGTTGACCGATGGGCCGCCGGTTCCTCTGGCTAAGACGAGTCAACACCGCGTGGTCTATTACCTGCGCGCCGATGATCGTGAACTTCCTGGGCTGATGCAGCAGTTGACGCAGGAACGTTTCGTCACGCGAAGCTACAGCGACCTGAATCGCGCGATTGCCGATGCTCGGAACCTGCCGCCGCACGCACTCATTGTAGACGAGGGATTTGTTTCCGGCATTGCACGCATGGTCGAAGTTGTCGAACGTGCCAGTAGTGACGAACGGCGCCGACCGCTGGCGCTGGCCCTGTGCGAAGGCACCGACGTACGCCAGCGATTGTTCGCGCAGCGCAATGGGGCCGATGCGGTGCTCGAAGGCGCCGATGCGTTGGCTGCAGTGGAGCGGCTGATGGGCCTGTTCCTGCACCAGGGCCGCGAAGATGCCCGCGTACTGATCATCGACGATGATGCTTCGATGGCACTGTTTTGCGCGAATGTGCTGGCCTACAAAGGCATCACGTCGCGCGTCGAGCATTGCGCGCGTGACGGGCTCGCCGCGATCGGCGCCTACAAACCGGATCTCGTGCTGCTCGACCTGTATCTCCCGGACATGAATGGCATCGAGGTCGCACAGTTGATCCGCGAGCGCCCAGACATGGCGTTGACTCCGATCGTATTCATGTCTGGCGAAGAAGATATCGATAAACGCTTTGATGCGATTCGAATGGGCGGTGACGATTTCCTTGCCAAGCCAATGAAACCGAGGCATCTACTGGCGGCAGTGACGAGCCGTATGGGGCGAGCGCGCAAGCTCGCCGCGACCGGTCTGGCAGCGGATGCAACGATCGATTCGCGTTCGGGAAGGATTGATCGCGCCACACTGGTGCACGAGATCGAACGAGCGCGTCGCGGTGAACTCGGGGATTGCGTCGGCTTGATCATGATAAGTGTTGACGACGTGCCGACCCTCGCCAAACGCCTCGGCTTTGTTCGCACTGGCGACCTCGCTCGGCAAATCGGCACCACCATCGCTAGTGAACCGGCATTGCGCTCCGGCGTCTGTGCGCTTGGTGATTTCAGCTTCGTGTCCTTGCTGCCGGTGTCGAGCGAAGGTGCGTTGCACATTGCTGCCGAGAACTTGCGCGCGCGCTTGTCGGGACGAGGCTGGTTGTCGGCAGAAGCTGCCGTACGAGTCAGTTTTTCCTTAGGCGGTGCCCGCGCTGATGCGCCGGGTCAAACTGTGGACGACGTAATCGGCAGAGTCGGCGATGCCGTGCAGACCGCGCAAGACCATGGCGGTGGTCGTAGCGAATGGTTGAATCGCATTCGCAACGACGATCTGGTGACGCCAGAGGTGCGTCTTGCGCACGCGATTCTGCGGCGACCGTTGATCGCAGATACCACACAGTTTCGCTTCCGCTCACTGTTGCCATTGCGTGGGCAATTGAGCAGCCAGTATCTCGCCGACTTCGCGCTGACAGCGCCGAAAGCATCCAACGCGTTGCGTATCGAACGCGAGACGTTTCTACCGATTGCGCGTTCGTTGAACGTCATGCGTGCTGTTGACCGTTGGCAAGTACACGCGCTCGGTCAGCGGGCGTGCCAAGAATCCGCTAGTCAGCCGGAATTGCGTGTGCTGCTGCCAATGAGCATCGATACGCTGTTTGACCCAGCGTTTCCGCAGTGGTTGAGTGCCGACCTGCATGGGCTGCAGTGTGATGCGGATACGCTGGCGTTAGTGTTTGATGCATCGCAATTGGCCGATGATGTTCCGCGCGCAAGTCGCGCCTTGGAATTGATTCAGACTGCGGGCGTCCGCTTGTGTCTATCCGGATTCACCGATTTCGGGCGCGATCAGCAGCGCTTATGCCGACTGCCTGGCGTCTACGCAAATCTGCTTGATTGGACGGCGGCAGCTCCGGGCTGGCGCGAGCTACGTGCCCGACTTATCGCCGAGTCGCTGAAGCATGGCAAGCTGGTGGTGATGTGCGGCGTCGACGAGCCATCGCCGTTGGGCGATCTGTTTCGTGATGGTGTGCACTACGTTGTCGGCGACGCGCTCGGTCCATGGGGACCAACGCTCACCGCCGCGGCGGCTCCCGTCCGAGTTTGACGGCGGTCATTGCTGGACAGCGCTTTCGGGCTAGACTCGGATCGCTGTTGCTGGCGTTTTCATGTTGCGTTCGTCGGTCGTCCTGATGGGGAGAAGCATGCGTCCAACCGATATCCGCAAGCCCGACTATTTCCACAAAGTCGTGGACTGCCAATGGGCTTGTCCGGCGCACACGCCGGTACCCGAATACATCCGCCTGATCGCCGCCGGCAAGCATGATGCCGCCTACATGGTGAACTGGTGGTCGAACGTGTTTCCGGGCGTACTCGGACGTACTTGCGACCGCCCCTGCGAGCCAGCCTGCCGACGCGGACGCGTCGAAGAGGGCAACGGCGAGAAGCCGGAACCGGTCGCGATCTGCCGACTCAAACGTGTCGCCGCCGACAACAAGGGCGACCTCGGCGCATACATGCCCAAAGCGAAGGGAGGCAATGGCAAGCGTGTTGCCTGCATCGGTGCGGGCCCGGCGTCGATGACCGTCGCACGCGACCTCGCACTTGAAGGCTATGCGGTCACCGTCTTCGATGCCGACCCCAAGGCTGGCGGGTTCATGCGCAGCCAAGTGCCGCGCTTCCGTTTGCCGGAATCGGTGATCGACGAGGAATGTGATTTCATCCTTGATCTCGGCGTCGAATTTCGTGGTGGCACGCGCGTCGAGTCGTTGAAAAATCTGATCGGACAGGGCTGGGACGCGATCTTCGTCGGTTCCGGTGCACCACGCGGCCGCGATCTCGATCTGCCCGGACGTCGTGAAGCCGCTGCCAATATCCACCTCGGCATCGACTGGTTGGCCTCGGTATCGTTCCAGCACATCGAAAAAATCGGTCGCCGCGTCATCGTGCTTGGCGGCGGCAATACGGCGATGGACTGCTGCCGTTCGGCGCGCCGTCTCGGTGGCGAAGACGTCAAGGTGATCGTCCGTTCCGGTTACGAAGAAATGAAGGCCTCACCTTGGGAAAAAGAAGACGCACAACATGAGGGGATCCCGTTCCTGAACTATCACGTGCCCAAGTCCTTCGAGCACGAGGATGGCAAACTGGTTGCGATGTGCTTCGAGCTGGTACGTGCCGAGTTCGATGTCAAAGGCCGACGGACGCTGGTGCTCACTGGCGAACCCGACGTCCGTATCGAGTGCGATGACGTATTGATTGCGGTCGGGCAGGAAAACGCATTCCCGTGGATCGAGCGCGATATCGGATTGCAGTTCGATCAGTGGGGCCTCCCGGTGCTCGACAAGGACTCGCTGCAATCGACGATCAAACAGGTTTTCTTCGGTGGCGATGCCGCGTTCGGGCCGAAGAACATCATTTGGGCGGTTGCGCATGGCCATGAAGCCGCCGTCTCGATCGATAAGTTTTTGAACGGTGAAGACGTCAATGACCGCCCGCCGCCGATGGTGAATCTGGCCTCGCAGAAGATGGGCATCCACGAATGGAGCTACGACAACGAAATCACCCGCGACGAGCGTTACATCGTGCCGTGGGCACCGAAAGAATTGACATTGACGAGTATCAAGATCGAGGTTGAGCTCGGCTTCGATGAGCAAACCGCATGCAAGGAGGCGGCGCGTTGCCTGAACTGTGATGTGCAAACAGTGTTCATCAAAGATGCCTGTATCGAATGCGACGCCTGTGTCGATATTTGTCCGATGGACTGCATCACCTTTACCTTCAACGCCGATGAACCCGACCTGCGCAAGCGACTCACTGCGCCGGCGTTGAATCTGACGCAGGACTTGTATGTGTCGGACATCGTCAAGACCGGGAGAGTGATGGTGAAGGATGAAGATGTCTGCCTGCACTGTGGGCTATGTGCCGAACGCTGTCCGACCGGTGCTTGGGATATGCAGAAGTTCCTGCTCGAAACGACCAAGGCTGGTAATGCCTGTCGTAGTAAGCAGACGCCCGGAGCCGCCGCATGAATGCGCAGCTGAAGCCCCAGCAAATCAGTGCGATCAACGACTTCGTCGTCAAGTTCGCGAACGTCAACGGTTCCGGGTCAGCCTCGGCGAACGAATTATTCGCAAAGGCCATTTTGCGAATGGGTGTGCCGGTCAGTCCACGCAATATCTTTCCATCGAATATTCAGGGGCTGCCGACGTGGTACGAGATTCGCGTCACCGAGGCGGGTTGGCTCGGTCGCCGTGGCGGTGTCGACCTGATGGTCGCGATGAATCCGCAGACCTGGAACAACGACGTCAAGGAAATCGAGCCTGGCGGCTATCTGTTCTATGACAGCAGCAAGGCGTTGCCGGCATCGCGCTTCCGCAGTGACATCACTGTCATCGGCATGCCGCTGACTGAAATTTGCAATGCCACCTATTCCGATGCGCGCCAGCGCCAGTTGTTCAAGAACATTCTTTATGTCGGCGCTCTATCGGTGATGCTGGACATGGAAGCGGGTGTGATCGAGCAGTTGTTCACCGAACAATACAAAGGCAAGGAAAAGTTACTCGATTCGAATGTCCAGGCACTGCATTTGGGGCGTGATTACGCGACCAAACACATTGGCCGCATCGCGTTGACCGTGCAACGTGCCGACAAGGTCGGCGATCGCATCTTCGTTGACGGCAATTCGGCGGCGGCTCTTGGCTGTGTTTACGGCGGTGCAAGCGTATGCGCCTGGTATCCGATCACACCATCAAGCTCACTGGCGGAAGCCTTTCAGTCTTACTGCCAAAAGTTGCGCGTCGATCCCGACACCGGAAAGAATTGCTACGCGATCGTGCAGGCCGAGGACGAAATTGCGTCGGTTGGCATGATCGTTGGTGCCGGCTGGAACGGTGCGCGCGCGTTCACCGCCACGTCGGGTCCTGGCGTCTCGTTGATGACCGAGTTCCTGGGCCTTGCGTATTTCGCAGAGATTCCGATCACCTTGATCAACGTCCAGCGCGGAGGGCCGTCGACAGGTATGCCGACACGCACGCAGCAGGCCGATATTCTCGCCTGCGCCTATGCCTCGCATGGCGACACCAAGCACATCTTGCTGTTCCCGGAAGATCCGAAGGAATGCTTCGATCATGCCGCAGCCGCCCTCGATCTAGCGGACCGATTGCAGACGCCGGTGTTCGTGATGACCGACCTCGACATCGGCATGAATCAACGTCTCTGCGCTCCGTTCGAATGGGATGACGCGCGTGAATACGATCGTGGCAAGGTGATGACCGCGGAAGAACTCGAATCTGGCCGCGACTTCGGACGTTATCTCGACGTCGATGGTGACGGTATCCCGTTTCGCACCTACCCGGGCACGCATCCGAGCAAGGGTGGATTCTTTACCCGTGGCACGACGCGCAATGCTTACGCCCAGTATTCCGAGGCCGGCCCGGACTACCTGTACAACGTCCATCGCTTGCTGAAGAAGTTCGATACTGCGAAAACGCTGGTACCGCAGCCAGTCATTCGTGCCGCGGCGAAAGCCACACGTTTTGGTGTGCTTTATTTCGGTTCGACCAGCCCAGCGATGCACGAGGCACTGGAAGCACTAGAAGCGATGGATCTGCATCTCGACGCCATGCGTCTGCGTGCCTTTCCATTCTCGGACAGCGTGGTTGAGTTCATCGACGCGCACGACCAAGTGTTCGTTGTCGAGCAAAACCGTGATGCACAGTTGCGCGGCATGCTGGTCAATGAACTAGAGATCGCACCGGCGCGCTTGCCGAAGATCTTGCACTATGACGGGACACCGATTACCGCACGCTTCATCACTACCGCGATTGCCGAGCAAATGCGCGCCAGGAGTCGGCCATGACCTATCTCGCAAAGCCGAAACTGCATCATCCGAGCCTGGTTCAGAACAAGGTTTGCCGAACCCGCCGTGACTACGAGGGACGGGTATCGACGCTATGCGCCGGATGCGGACATGACTCGATTTCGGCGGCCATCATTCAGGCCTGCTGGGAAATGGATGTCGAGCCGCATCGGGTGGCGAAACTGTCGGGAATTGGCTGCAGTTCGAAGACACCGGACTATTTTCTTGGCAATTCGCATGGGTTCAATACCGTGCATGGCCGTATGCCCTCGGTGCTGACTGGCGCCAACCTCGCGAATCGCTCGTTGCTCTATCTCGGCATATCCGGCGACGGCGATTCCGCGTCGATCGGCATCGGCCAATTCGCCCACGTCATGCGGCGTGGCGTGAACATGGTCTACATCCTCGAAAACAATGGCGTATACGGTCTCACCAAGGGTCAGTTTTCGGCGACTGCAGACCAGGGGTCCAAGTCGAAGAAGGGCGTCGTCAATTCGGATACACCGATCGACACCATCAGTTTGGCGTTGCAGATGGGCGCCAGTTTCATCGCGCGCGGATTTTCCGGTGACAAGCAGCAGTTAGTACCGATCATCAAGGCCGCGATTGCCCACAAAGGTGCCGCCTTTATCGACATCGTCAGCCCCTGCGTCGCTTTCAACAACCATCCCGGCAGCACCAAGAGTTACGACTACGTGCGTGAGCACAATGAGGCGGTGAACCGGATCGATTTTATTCCGACGCGGGAAGAGATCGTCGTCGACTATGCGGAAGGCCAGGTCATCGAAGTCGAACAGCACGATGGCACGGTGTTGCTGTTGCGCAAGCTCCATCGCGACTACGACCCGCACAACAAGATCGGGGCGATGAACTACATCGCCAAGCATCAGGCGGAAGGCGAAGTCGTCACCGGCCTGCTCTACGTCGATAATGACGCGCGAGATCTGCACGAACATCTCAATACCATCGAAGCGCCGCTCAACACGCTCACAGCGCAACACCTGTCACCGGGAAAAGCGGCGTTGGACAAAATCAATCAGCGGTTGCGTTAGGGCGGCGAACGAGCAGCAGCGACCGCTCCGAAAAGTTTTGGTGTCCGCCGAATCGCGGGCGTGAGAAGATCGCCGCCAGTATTTCATTTGGCAATCAAGAGGATTTGGCATGGCCGCACCGAACTATGCGTTTGCGAAGAAGCAGCGTGAGCTGGCGAAGAAGAAGAAGAACGAAGAGAAATTGCGAAAGAAGACCGGAAAATCTGGTGAAGGTGATGCCGCGAATCAATCCGAAGGCGAGCCGCAGGCACCGAAACCGCAAGGAAGCTGATCAAGCGGTTGATTGCAGTCAGCGCTTCAATGCGTCGATGAGCATGTATCGTTCAAGTCACTGACTTGGCCCAACAATCCCGCAAGAACTTCGCCGCTTGCGCGCGCGAACGCGTCGGCCAGCGCTTGGGCACTCGCGTTAGCCGGGGTCGCCTTGGCAGATACTGGTGCCAGCGCACGCGCGCGTTCCGATCCGAGGCAACGCAAGTTGCCCGACGCGGCAACCACGGCGTGCTTCTCTCCGCCGCTACCGATGCGCAGGTTGAACGCGCTCAGCCGGAGATCGATCGCGGCCACCGGCGCGGTATTTCCAGCCGTCTGGGCATGCAGCGTGTGTATTTGTTCGCTGATCATCAGCGCCGGCGTATCGACCCAACGCATGCCTTCGTGCTGCATGAGCAGCGCACCATTCACGACTAACACGCGATTGCCAAGTAACGTGCTGGTGCCGACAACGTTGCCAGCGGCAAGTGCAGCCGGCCATTGCGGCATCGCATCGCCGTCCGTAATGATCAGTTGCAGCGTCGTCAACGGTTCTGGGCGCGCAATCAACGAACACGCGCTCAGCAGTGACACGCTGATCATCACGAACACGGCCGAGATTGGACGACGAAGCGGATGGATGACGCTCATTGTTTGTTCGACTCCGGGGTGTAGACGGGCAGGGTTTCGCCGCCTAGTACATAGTCGGCTGGACCTTGGTCGAACTTCTGGGTGATGCGCACAAGGTTGTCGCTGGCTTGTTGCAAGGACTGCAGTGTCGCGGTGAGTTCATTGCGCGCCTGCTCATCGAGGCTGCCGAAGGTGGACTTGCCGGCTTGTGCGAACGCGTCGACTTCACGTGCCGCTGATCGTATTTCTGCGACCGCATCGCGCGCCTGCTCGACCAAGCCGGTGCCAGGCTGTCCATCCTTTGCTTTGACGCCTTCCTGCAATTGTGCGAGTAGGGCATCGGCGCGGGTGGCGGCGGAACCCAAGCGCTGCTCCAATTCGCGTGCGCCGGTCAAGGCTTCGCGCAAGGCCGGGTAATCCGACTTCACGTCGTTACTGACCGCAGCAAGGTTGTTAAGTAATGCCGAGACTCGACCAATGTTTTCGTCATTCAGCACTTCGGCGATGCGCGCCATCACTTCCTGTGCGCTGTGCATCGCACCGCTGCCGCCGCTCATCAACTGGCTCAGCGTCGAAGGCACCGTATCGATCTCAGGCGCATGCCGCGTATCGACTTCGCGCAATAACTTCGCCTTGGGTGTGCCGCTGAACATTTCGACGACCGCGACGCCGGTCAATCCGGTGTAACTGAGTTGTGCTTTGGTGTCGGTCTTGACCGGCGTATCCGCTGCGACACGGATGCGCACCCGCACTTCGCGCGGGTCATTCGCATCGAGGCTGAGGCGACGAACTTCACCAACCTGGATGCCGTGGTATTGCACGAGACCGCCGATGCTGAGGCCGGTCACTGATTCGTGGAAGCGCACGTCATATTCCTGATAGTCACGATCAAGATGGAGTTTGCCGAGCCACAGCACGAACAACACCAGCGAGATGGTCACCACCAGCGAAAATATTCCAATCAGGAAGTACCGGGCATGTGTTTCCATTCAGGCTTCTCTGCTCAGGCTTCTTGTGTGCGTAGCGTCAATGCGCGTTCGGCGCTGCGCCCGCGCGGTCCAAGGAAACAGGCTTGTATCCATGGATGTGGATGCTCACTGATCCGGGCCGGTGTGTCGACCGCGACCACGTGTCGGTCGACCAGCACGGCGACGCGGTCACAACAGGTAAAGATCGAATCGAGATCGTGGGTCACGAGAAAGACGGTGAGGTCAAGACTTCGTTTGAGCGTCACGATCAACTCATCGAAACCGGCCGCGCCGAGCGGATCGAGTCCGGATGTCGGCTCGTCGAGAAACAGGATTTCCGGGTCGAGTGCCAACGCGCGCGCAATGCCAGCACGCTTGCGCATACCGCCTGACAACTGGCTCGGTAACTTGTACGCAGCATCTGCCGGCAAACCGACCAGCGCGATCTTGAGCCGCGCCAGTTCGTCCATGAGATCGACCGGCAACTTGTGCTGCTCAATCATCGGCACCTTGATATTTTCAAGGACGGTCAGCGATGAAAATAGCGCACCATCCTGGAACATCACGCCCCAGCGCCGCTCGATCGAAGCGCGCACGCTGGATTCCGCGCTGCGCAAGTCAGTGCCGAACACATGCACCGTGCCGGCGGCGGGTTCCTGTAGGCCGATGATCGATCGCAACAGCACTGATTTGCCGGCACCGGAGCCACCAATGACTGCGAGTACTTCACCACGGCGCACGTCGAGATCAAGTCCCTCATGCACGACTTGCGCGCCAAATCGGTTACTCAAACCGCGTACCGAAATCACCGTAGCGTCGACCGTGACATTCATGCTTACAGGTCCAGTTTCATGTAAAGCACTGCGAACAGCGCGTCGAACACGATGACGAGGAAGATCGATTGCACGACGGACGAAGTCGTGTGACGACCGACAGATTCTGCGCTGCCGGAGACCTTCAGCCCCTCCAAGCAACCGATACAGGCGATCAGGAACGCGAACACCGGTGCCTTCAATAGGCCCAACCACAAGTAGTACAGCTCGGTGGTGTCCTGCATGCGAACTAGAAACATTGTCGGAGAAATGTCCAATGCCATCGCGCCAACCAGAACGCCACCGATGATGCCGGAAAGCATTGCGATAAAGGCAAGCACCGGCAACATGATCAGCAATGCGACCAGCCGCGGTATCACCAGAAGTTCGATTGGGTCGAGCGCCAGGGCCTGAATCGCGTCGATCTCCTCGCGGCTGCGCATCGAGCCAATTTCGGCGGTGAACGCACTGCCTGAGCGTCCGGCCACGAGAATGGCTGACAGCAGCACGCCGAATTCGCGCAGGAAACTGACCGACACGATTTCGACGGTCAGGATCGATGCGCCGAAATCGCGCAACGCAGTGGCTGACAGAAAGGCGACGACGGCGCCGACCAGAAAGCAGAGCAAAGACACAATCGGTACCGCATCGAGTCCGGTGCGCTCCATGTGGTGTACGACAGACGTCATGCGCAGTTTGCGGCGGCCAGTGAGGATCGACCAGAAGCAATGATTGACGGTGCCGAAGAAACCCGCGAGCTCCCACGCGTGTGCGGCAATACCGCTGGTCGCTTCGCCGAATTGCACCATCCAGTTGTGCCAGCTGCTGCGTGCTTGGACGGGTAGCGGATCGGCACCGGCGCGCTCAGCGACCAACTCGATCAGTGCCTGGTGTTCCGGGCGCGCATGAGCAATGCGGACGGTCGCGTTGCGATAGTGTTGTGGGCGATCGAGTAGGCGCAAAAGCACTAGCGCACCCGCGGAATCGAGCGCGTCGAGATCGGAGAGGTCAAGCATCGACGGTACGCGCCGCAAGGCTTCGATGCGTGTTAACAGGTCGGGGAGGTGCTGCATGGTGCACGCACCACGCACCGCCAACACGGCATCACCGTTGTCGGGTTCGCGCCAGTCCAGTTGCGCCGTAGTCATGGGTTGATCGTAGTGCCTTCATCGTGCCCGCGCTTGACGGGCGTCAAACTGCCGTATCGTCAGCGCTGTCGCCGATGGAATTCGGCGCGCCAATAGAGCCAGACGAGCGCGCCGCCGACAAGTCCGCCGAGGTGGGCGAAATGCGCAACACCTTGCTGCGTACCGGTGACGCCCATCCATAGTTCGACAGCGGCGTACAAGGTGACGAACAACCACGCCGGCATCGGGATGGGCGGAATCAAGGGCACCACTTTTGCCTTCGGAAACAGCAAGGCGAATACCAACATCACACCGAACAGGCCGCCAGATGCACCAACGGTAGGCCAGGGCGAGGCAGTGATGTGATTGACCGCAAGTTGTGCCAACGCGGCACAAACGACGCTGGAAAAAAACAACAATGCAAATCGAGATGGCCCAATGATGCGCTCGACGTCACCGCCGAACATGTACAGGCCAAGCATATTGAATAGCAGATGGGTGAACCCACCATGCAGGAAGGCATAGCTCAGCACTTGCCACGGGGCAAAGTCAGGGCCAAGCGGCCAAAGCGCGGCATTCGCGAGCACAGTTCCAGAAGTCTGAGCTTGCAGCAGAAATACCAACACGCATACGCCGATCAGGCTACGGCCGACGACGGGAGTGTGGAGACGGAAAGGCGGCGATGACATGCGTATCCTTCGAGGGTAAGCGCGTGATTATGCCTGCACCCAGCGCGAGCGGCGTGATCGGCCGCCGCAGTCGATCAATGTTGTCGCTACGATGGCGCGATACACGAGACCACCATCAATGCCGCATTCCGCGATTCATCAACAATGGCTCCGCCGCCGCAAGCGTTTGCGACGAGTGCTACGAGCCCTGCCACGACGCGCGAATATCGGACGCTATCCGGTGATCCGCCGCTTCGCCGACGCAGCCAAGGCACGACCTTACCTCTGGTCATTCAAACGTGAGCACTTGTGGCCGGCGCTGTACATCGGCAGCGTGCTCGCATTCATGCCGACCTATGGCCTGCAAGTGTTCATTGCCGTGCTTGCGGCGATGGTCGTGCGTGCCAATCTGACGGTAATTGTCGCCTTGCAGATGATCACCAATCCGCTGACGATTGCGCCCTTGTACCTGCTTACGCACACCGTTGGACAATGGCTGATCGACGTCACTGGATACGGATCAGCCGATGCCGGTATTGCCAGCAGTGTTAATGCGTTGGTGTTGGGCGGAATCGTGGTCGGCTTGGCGATCGCGTTGGTGTTGGATGTCGCCTGGCGGTTGTTGGCGTGGGAGGCGCGTCGTTTTACGCAGCGTTACCGCACAACACATGCAGTGCAACCGGACTTGGCGGACAACCGCCGCTGATCAGCGGTGACGCTCGACGATCATGTAGTGCTTGGTCATCGCTTCGATCACCTCGAAGATGCCGTGGAAGCCAGCGGGAATGAGCAACGATTGCCCAGCGCTGCATTCGACGGTGTGACCATCGTCGGCGACTAGGCGGCAGCGGCCGACGGTCACGAAGAACAGTTCGTCTTCGCGTTCGCCCATGCCAATACGCCAACTCCCGACCTCGCTTGACCACATTCCGGCGAATACTTCGCCGCTGGCATTCGTGTAGTGGTTCCAGGTGGTGCGCTGTGGGTTGCCGGCGAGCAACCGCGCTGGCTGCGGATAGTCGTGCTCGGGCGCAACCGGAAGGAGGTCGAAGCGGATGGCGTGGATGGTCATGGGACTGGCTCAGATGCGGGCGATGTCGCCTAGGGTTTGCGATATCTGGCTTCGATCCTACACTCGCAGGCCGAATGTCGGACAGCGAAGACTTGATGAGCACAGCGACGCAAGACGGCCGAATGCCGCGCCAAATCCCCTACATCATCGCGAACGAAGCGTGCGAGCGATTCAGTTTTTATGGGATGCGCAACATCCTGACGAACTTCCTGATTTCGAGCATGATTCTCGCGTATTTGCCGGAGTCGGAACGTGCAGCCATGTCGAAGGAGGTGTTCCACACCTTCGTGATCGGCGTGTACTTCTTCCCGCTGCTCGGTGGCTGGCTTGCCGACCGCGTGTTCGGAAAGTACCGCACCATTTTCTGGTTCTCGATCCTGTATTGCGTCGGCCAGTTTTCGCTCGCGTTTTTCGTCGACAATCGCATCGGTTTCTACAGCGGCTTGTTGTTGATCGCGCTTGGCTCAGGCGGCATCAAGCCACTGGTTGCGAGTTTCATGGGCGACCAGTTCGACCAGAGCAATAAGCACAAGGCCAAGCTGGTCTTCGATGCGTTCTACTGGATCATCAATTTCGGCTCCTTCTTCGCATCACTGTTCATGCCGATATTTCTGCGCGAATACGGGCCGCGCGTCGCCTTCGGCATCCCCGGTCTGCTGATGGTGATTGCGACTGTACTTTTCTGGATGGGCCGAAAGAAGTACGTGCACGTCGCACCGGCGCCGCGCGATCCGGACGGGTTTTTGAAGGTGTCGCTGACAGCGCTCAACGGCAAACGTGCCGGTGAATCCAATCCTGGACTGATACTCGGTTGGATCGGTGTCGCACTGGCGATCGCGTCGTTCTTCTTCATCGGGCAGATCGGGTTGGTTTCGGCATTCTGCCTCGCCATCGTGTTCGTGATCGCACTCGGTGGTGTCGGCACGTCAATGCAACTCGAACGTGCGCGCGGCCGGCATCCGGACGACGCGGTAGACGGCGTGCGCGCGGTGCTGCGTATCCTGATCGTATTCGCGTTGACGACGCCGTTCTGGTCGCTGTTTGACCAAAAGGCCTCGACCTGGGTGTTGCAGGGCAACAGCATGGCGATGCCACAGGATTTGTGGTGGTGGCCGAGCATGTTGGTCAAGGATGCGGCACAAATGCAGGCGCTGAACCCAATCCTCGTCATGCTGTTGATTCCGTTCAACAACGTCGTGTTGTATCCGCTGCTGAACCGTATCGGTCTGCAGGTCACCGCGCTACGTCGCATGGGCTTCGGGATCGCATTCTCGGGCATCGCTTGGATCTTCGCCGGTGTGTTGCAGTTGTGGCTGGACGGCGGTCAGTCGGTTTCGCTGGCGTGGCAAATCGCGCCGTACGCATTGCTCACTTTCGGTGAAGTGCTGGTGTCGGCTACCGGGCTCGAATTCGCCTACAGCCAAGCGCCGGCGCGCATGAAGGGGGTGATCATGGCGTTCTGGTATCTGGCAGTCACGATTGGCAATCTATGGGTGCTATTGGCCAACAGCAGCATCAAGCATCCGGCGGTGCTCGCCAAGGTGGCCGAGACCGGTCTCAGTGCGAATGCCTTCCTGATGTTCTTCTTTGCCGGCTTCGCGCTCATCTGTGCCGCGATGTTTGCGTGGTACGCACGCGCTTATCCGATGCAGGACAACTATCGGTCGGCGTGAAGCGTCACGGCAGCACTGGATCGATCGTTCGCCGGACGCGAACGCATGCTCGCTCAGCCGGTGTTTTGCAGCGCTTGTGACACGCCTTGCACGCAGGTGATCAAGGCGCGCAGAAGATCGTCGTCCGGCCGGTCGGCGGCGCGCCAGCGCGCGAGCAGATCAGCTTGCAGCAGGCTCATCGGATCGACGTAGGGATTGCGCAAACGAATTGAGCGGGCCAGGCGTGGGTCGTTGGCGAGAAGATCGCGTTCGGTGAGCAGTGCCAGCATCTCGCGCACGCGTTGGTGCTCGGCTTCGAGTTGCGGGAAGAAGCGCTGGTGCAGTGGCCCGGAGAGTTTCGAAAATACTTCGGCGATCGCCATGTCGGTTTTGGCGATGACCATTTCGACATCTGAAAGCAGGCTGGCGAGGAAGCGCCAGTCGCGCGCCATTTCACGCATGGCGTCAATGCCGAACTGGTTGACGCCGGCGGTCAGTGCTGTGCCGAGCCCGTACCAACCGGTGAGCACGCAGCGCGATTGCGTCCACGCGAACACCCACGGAATTGCACGCAGGTCACGGATCTGCGCGCCGCCGCGGCGTGCCGGGCGGGAGCCGAGCGACATGCGTTCGATCACATCGATCGGGGTGGCATCGCGGAAATAGGCGACGAAGGCATCACCGTCGCTGACCAGCGCGCGATAGTGCTGCAACGACGCTTCGGCGAGCGTTGCCATCATCGCACTCCAGCGTGCCTCACGAACTTCTACCGCTGGCGGCAACATTGCCGGCGCGAGAACGGCTGCGGTGGTCTGTGCCAAGGTGCGCAAGGCCAGCGCGTCGATGCCGTACTTGCGATGGATCACTTCGCCCTGTTCGGTGACGCGCAATCGACCATTCATGGTGGCGCGTGGGGCAGCCAGAATCGCGGCGCTCGTTTTGCCGCCACCGCGACTCGCAGAGCCGCCTCGGCCATGGAAGAAATCGAGTTCTACCGCGTGCGCCGATGCGATATCGAGCAACTGCGTCTGTGCACATTGCAACACCCAGCGCGCCGCCAGCAGGCCGCCGTCCTTGGCCGAGTCGGAATAGCCAAGCATCACGAATTGGCGGTTGCCGCGCGCAGCGAGATGATCGCGATAGACCGGATCGGCGAGCATGCGCTCCAGCGTCTGCGGTGCCTGTTGCAGATCTTCGATGGTTTCGAACAGCGGTGTGATATCCAGTGGTACTTGGTTGTCGCCATCGACCAGCAGGCCGGCGCGCGCGAGTGCGATCACCGAAAGTACATCGCTGGCACTCGCCGCCATGCTGATGATGTAAAGCCCGATCGCATCGCGGCCATAACGACGACGAACGTCAGCAACCGTGGAAAATACGCGGCGCACGCGATCGAGAAACGGATCATCGATCGTCGCGTTGGCGATCGCCGTGCCACGCGCAAGTTCGGTAATTCGTGCGGCAGGATCGGGATGCCCTGCGAGTTGTGAATCAGCTGCCATCAGCACACGACGGTGAACACGCGCGTCTTGGCGCAAGTCGAGCCGCGCCAGATGGAAGCCGAAAGTACGCACGCGCCAAAGCATGCGCCGCAGCGCATAGCCACCGGCATGGTCGCCCTTGTGTGCGCGCAGGCTGTCGCGAATGATGTCGAGGTCAGCGATGAACTCGGCATCATCGCGATAGGCATGTTCACCGCCGTTCGCGCTCGCCGCGATGCGCGCACGCATCAGCCACAACAGCACGCGATAAGGCATGTCGCGATGGCGCGCGTTGATCAGTGCTGCGACTTCCGGCATGGTCGCGAGATAGTGGTCGCGCCGCGCATGGACCTCGGTCGAAAACCCGCATAGACCTTCGCTCTGACTGAGCAGACCGGCGATGCGTTTCAGATCACCGGCGTATCGCGCGAGGATGGCGCGACGATGTCGTGCCAATGCCGCGGCAATCGTTTCCGGCCCAACATTCGGGTTGCCGTCCATGTCGCCGCCGACCCAAGATGCGAAGCGCAGTATCGTCGGGATGGCTGGCGACACGCCGAACTTGCGCTCGAAGCCATCGACTAGAACTTCGTAGAAAACCGGCAGCGTGCGGTAGATCGGCTCGACCAGATAGTGCACGGTGTGTTCGAGTTCGTCGCTGACGTCGGGCTTGACCGTCGCCAGTGTCGCGGTTTGCCAACCTGCAGTGAGTGCGGTGCGCATCCGCGCCCAGTCGGATGCGGATTCGCCCGGCGTGCGCAGGCCGCTGATCTCGGCCAGCAGACAGCGCACGATTTCCTCTTCCTTTTGCAGCAGCGACTGCCGCACCGCCTCGGTCGGATGCGCGGTGAATACCGGTTCGATATCAAGCCTGGCCATCTGCGCGAGGATGGCGTCGGCGCTGTATCCGGACTGTTTCAGCGTTGCCAGGGTTTCGTGCAAGCCACCAGGTTGATCACCGCCTTCGTTGATCTGGTAGTGGCGGCGACGGCGGATTCGGTGCACGCGCTCGGCGACATTCACCACTTGGAAATAGGTCGCGAACGCACGCGCAAGCCGCTCGGCGTGGCGCGGGCTATGGTCACGCAATGCCCGCGCGTAGTCTTCGATCGGACCAGCCTGTTCGCGACGCCGGATCGCACCAGTACGCAGGTGCTCGATCTCGACCAGAAAATCGGCGCCGAGTTGTTCGGCAAGCATGTCGCCAACCAGAGCACCGAGTCGGCGCACATCGTCTTTCAAGCCTTGGTCGACTTCGGAAAACTCGACCTCGCGTAGCCGTTCCGGTTCCATCGGTCGTTCGCCCATGTTGCGTTGCGGATGAGCGAATCATGCCCGAGTGGCGAACACACGGGAATGCAGGCAGGTTCTGCGCTTTAACTAGGCTCGTCCAGCGAATTCGCCGGTGGTCGTGCTGACCAGAATCTTTTCGCCGTTGACAACATATTCCGGCACCATGATCTCGATACCAGTGTTGAGCTTGGCCGGCTTTGGACGCTTGGTCGCGGTTGCACCTTTCAGTTCTGGTGCAGTTTCGACCACCTGCAGCGTCACGTTCGGTGGCAGTTGCAAGCCGACCGGTAACTCATCGAGCAAGCGTACGAAGCATTCTTCCAAGCCTTCGGTGATGTAGCCGGCGTTCTCGCCGACGAGATCCGGGTCGAGCGTATACGGCGTGAAGTCTTCGATATCGAGGAAGACGAACGCCTCGCCATCCATGTACGAGAAGGTCACCGCGCGGCGCGACAATTCGACTTCTGGCAGGTCGTCATCGGCACGTAGACTAAGGTCGAGCTTGACGTTACCCGGCACCGAATACATCGAGAAACGATAGGTGGTGTTACCACCGCGGCCGGTGGGCGCGCTGCGCTCGACGTCTTTGATCTGCCAAATGCGACCATCGTGTTCGACGGCGGTACCGCGCTTCATGTCATAGGCTTTCATCAAATCGTCCTCACGATTACTTGGGTTGCAGACGAATCGCGCCATCGACGCGGATGACGCTGCCATTGAGATAGCGGTTCTGCAGGATGAAGGCGACCGCGTCGGCGAATTCGTCTGGCTTGCCAAGACGTGACGGGTAGGGCACCTGTGCGCACAGTGAGTCGTAAACGGCCTGCGGCATGCCATCAACCATTGGCGTGTGGAATACGCCCGGCGCCACCGTCATCACGCGAACGCCGATGCGGGCGAACTCGCGTGCCATTGGCAGCGCCATCGCGACAATGCCGCCTTTGGACGCGGAATATGCGGCCTGGCCGATCTGGCCTTCGAATGCCGCGATCGATGCGGTATTGATGATCACGCCGCGTTCGCCGTCGTCGCCCGGTGTATTTGCCTGCATCAGGTTCGCGGCGGCTTTGGCGACATTGAACGAACCGATCAAGTTGACGCGCACCGTGGTCTCGAATTGCGACAGCGGTATCGGGCCGTCCTTGCCGAGCACGCGGCCGGCACCGAGGATGCCGGCGCAACTGATGACTGCATTCAGTCCGCCCATCGTCGTCTTCGCCTCCGCGAGCACATTGACGGCATCGGATTCCGAGGTCACGTCGAGCGCAGCGAAACGCGCACGTTCGCCAAGCTCCATCGCGGCCGCCTGACCTTTCTCGGCATTGACATCAAGTAGGGTGACCGATGCACCGTGCGCGATCAGGTGACGAGCCACGGCCAAGCCGAGCCCGGACGCACCACCGGTGATGGCAGCCTGAGTCTGGTGAAGTTGCATGGAGATCTCCAAAAGGGGCGCGGATTGTAACCGAGCGCCGAGTTCGGACGATCAGAGCGTCAGTCGGTAGAACGCGTGGTCGCCGATCAGTGCGACCTGTTCACCGTGTGCCGCCCACGCTGGCGTCACTCGTTGATAGGCGAAAAAATGGTCGGCCGCCGGTACCACGCTGCCATGTTCGCCACTAATGGCCCATCGCGTCATTGTTGTTCCAGCGATGCGCCAAGCACGGTTCCATGCGCCGATATTGCGCAATTGAAAGCGCGGCGACACGATACTCAGCGCGAATTGCTTCGGCGCCATCAAGACGCCGCACAGATTCTCGGGTGGTTTGCTGGCGCGACGACGCAACGCGACTTCGGCGATTGCGACCTGACCGAGCACAGGCTGGTCGCGCGCTTCAAGGTAAAGTGTTGCGGTGAGACAGGTCTGGTCTGCAATCGGTTGCGGCAACCAGTTAGCGATCATCAACAGAGTAGCTAGTGTCATGCGTTTCTCCAGCACACGCGCCGACGCCTTAGAGCGACCGATGCCTGCACATTCGTTCGCCATCCTCATGGCCACGACTAGAGTCACAACACTAGCGATGAACACCGCGTTCATGTTCGCAATGGCTGCGGGCGTCGTGCTGAGTGGTTGCGCGAGCATTCCCGAACCGGTGTCCGACCCGGCGCTGGTCTCAGTAATGGCCGATGCCCGGATCGAGCGCGAGGACCGGCAATCCGAGGTGGCGGCGGATATTCGCTGCATCGTCGTCGCCAATCAGTTTGGCGATATCCATCTGCGCGCCGGCATCGCCGAACGCATCGCCTATCACGCGGTGATACAGCGCATCGACATCGATTTGCCACGACCCGAAATAGAGACGCTAACGCAAAACAATTGTGCGCTCCTGCAGGTCCGCATCGAAGGCCAGCATTCAGATTCTCAGCAACCGTGGAATGTACGGCGCGCCCGCGTCGATATCGCGATCGCTGTGCCCCCCGGCGTCGTGGTCGACGCGCGCAGCGATGTCGGTTCGATCGATGCGAAGAAGCTCGACAACACGATTCATGCGCGCACCCTTGATGGCGACATTCAGCTTTCCGGTTCCGGCGATGTATTCGCGCAATCGGTGTCTGGTGCCATTGCGCTGACTGCACGTGGCGAACGCCCTGATCGTCGCTGGCAGGCGACAACCGTCACCGGTGTCATCCACGCCTTCGTCGAAGCGCAGGTGGCGTCACTCACGGCGTCGACCTGCGGCGTGATTCGGAACCAGTTTGTGTCGGCGGTGATCGGCGCAAGCGCCAATGGTTGTCATGCCTCGTATTTGGGGCAGTCCGACGCGCCGAACGTGGTGTTGCGCAGTGAGCACGGCGACATCGAGGTGTTCCGGCTCGAACCGTAATTGTGAGACGACGCTACACTTCGCCGTTTGCAAGGCGACTGGTATCAGGGTGGCAAATGCGTAGCGGATGTTGGGTTGGTTCGGGAATGGTGGCGGCGGTGGTGGCGTTGATCGCTTCGACATGCGTTCACGCTGGTACATCCTACAAGCCAGTGCATTCGCAGCGCGCGGACGGTGTTGAACTGCGCCGTGGTGCGGTCTGGGTCAGCGAACTGATTACGCCGGACTTCGTGCATGTCGCCTTCGGCGCTCAGACACCGGTGACGCCATGGCAGCCGGGCGATCCTATTCGCGACATTCCGCGCCAGTTTTTCGGTCCGCCCGCTCGACCGATACCGATTCCGGTGAACCCGGTATCGGCGGTGGACGCGTTGGCGCAGCTGCAAATGCGCGTTGGTGCGATGCGTGCTCCGGAGGCCTTCAATACACCTCTGGTCAATGTGCTCGGACTCGGCAATACCGGCATTCAACCGCCCGACCCAACCGGCGACATCGGCACCAGCCACTACCTGCAGTCCGTCAATGGCAGTGGCGGCAGCGTGTATCGCATCTTCGACAAAACCGGCGCCGCAGTGAGCGGCACCTTGAGCATGGAAGTGCTGGCAGCGGGCGGCGCATGTGCGAACGGTTACGGTGATCCGATCATCCTGTTCGACGAATTGGCCAACCGCTGGCTGCTGACAGAATTTTCGACGAATGCTGGCCGTAGCCTGTGCATCTACATCAGCCAGTTCGCAGACCCCGCCATTGCACAAACCTGGACGCGCTATGTCGTGCAGGCACCGCAGTTTCCAGATTACCCAAAGTATGGGGTGTGGCCGGATGCGTATTACGTCGGTACCAACGAGCCGGCGACCGGTGCTGAAATTTACGCGTTCGACCGGAACAAAATGCTGGCGGGATTGCCGATTGCGACGCAGCGTTTTGTCGCGCCGGAACTTCCAGGATTCGGCTTTCAAGTACTGCAACCGGTTGACCTCGACGGTATAAACCTACCGCCCAGTGGTGCGCCCGGGGTATTCGTGCGCCATCGTGACGACGAAGTGCATGATCCGGGCGCGAATGATGCCAATGGCGACCGACTGGAATTGTTCGAACTCGATATCGACTGGACCACACCGGCCAATTCGACGCTGGCCGGTCCGATCGGCGTGCCGGTCGCGGAGTTCAGCTCCGACATCAATGGACTTTCTTCGTTCAATGCATTCGCGCAACCCTCGGGCCAGAAACTCGATCCGCTGCGCGAACAAGTGATGTTCCGCCCGGCCTATCGTTCCTACGGCAGTTTCGAGCAAGTCGTCGGCAACCTGACCACCGACATCGACGGTGCCGATACCGGCGGCGTGCGCTGGTTTGAACTGCGTCGCACCGGCGGTGTGACGGCGCCTTGGCAGTTGTATCAGGAAGGCACTGTGGCGCTGGGCGATTTTGTCGACCGCTGGATGGGCGCGATCGCGGTCGACCAAAACGGCAATATCGGATTGGGCTACAGCGCAGTGCGCGACAGCAGCCACGCGGTGCCGAACAACACCGGCGTGCCGGCTGGATTGCGTTTTATTGGTCGACTAGACGGCGACCCGGTGGATGTCATGACCACCGGCGAAGGTAGTTTCATCGCCGGTACTGGGTCGCAGCCCGGCGAACGCTGGGGCGACTACCACGCGATGAATGTCGATCCGGCCGATGGCTGTACGTTTTGGTTCACTGGTGAGTACGTCAGTGGCGGTAGCTGGACCACGCGCATTGCCGGCACGCGCCATGACCGCTGCGGTGCGCCGCAATTCATGCTGAATTCGGCTGATATCCAGCTGTCGGCCTGCCTGTTGAATTTGCCGCAGACGGTCAACATCGACCTCGATGCACTCGCACAAAATGGGTTCATCGGCAGTGTCAATCTTCAGTTCGGCACGCTGCCGACTGGCGTGAGCGGCAGCTTCGCGCCATCGACGCTTGTCGTTCCGGGTACGAGTATCGGCAGCATGAACATCAGTGCGGGTGCTTCGGCCGGCAGTTTTTTGATTCCGCTGATCGCAACGTCGGGAGCATTGACCAAAGAGTTTGATGTGCGCTTGTCACTCAAGGCGGGTGACATTCAACTGTTGTCGCCGGGTGATGCGATGCTCGATGTCGTTCCCACACCAACTTTCTCGTGGAGCGCCACCGGCAGTACCACACAATTTTTGCTCCAGGTTGCCACCGACAATGGCTTCACCAACATCGTCTACTCGGCGACTGTGGCCGAACTGAGTCACGTGCCTACGACGGCGTTGTCCTTCAACACCGAGTACTACTGGCGCGTGCAGCAGGTGAATGGGGATTGCGGCGCTGGCACTTGGTCTTCCGTTCGCACGTTGACGACGCGGCCTGACCCCGCACAATGCCCGGTCGGCACAGCCACCACGACGGTGTTCAGCGACACCATCGAACCGGAGCAGGTCGGATGGACGGTTGCGGAGTTGCCGGCGCAGGGCCAACCCGGTTGGTCGGTGACGACCACCCGTCCAGCCAGCCCGACACATTCCTGGTTTGGCAACGACAGCGCGACCTCGACCGAGCAACGGCTCGACACGCCGTCACTGGTGATCCCTGTTGGCGCGACCAGCACCATCCTGCAGTTTTCGCACGCCTATAACATTGAGCAGAACAGTCCTGCAGATTGCTGGGATGGTGCGACGCTTGATCTATCGACCAACAACGGCAGCAGCTTTGCACCACTGCCAAATACCAGCCTTCGTATGGATGGCTATACGCGCACCATCAATTCGATAGCCACCGACAATCCGTTGGGCGTCGGGCGATCGGTCTGGTGTGGTTCGGCACTGACGCAGCATCCGGTCGTCGCCCAGCTCGGTAACCAGGGCGGCAACACCTTGAAACTAAGGTTCCTTCTCGGTACCGATGGTGCGATGGCGACGGAGGGCTGGTACGTCGATGATGTTGTCGTCAAGGCGTGCACGCCATTGCCGCCCACAACCACGAGCTTGAGTTCGAGCAATGATCCGAGCGTATTCGGGCAGGGCACGATGCTGACGGCGACGGTGTCTGGTGGCTCCGGTACAGCCACCGGCAGTGTCACCTTCCACGATGGCGCATCGGTACTCGGAACGACAGTGTTGAGCGGTGGCGTCGCCACACTTGCTTTGACTTCCTTGAGCGTCGGAAGCCATGCACTGTCTGCAGTGTATTCGGGTGATTCGGTCTATGGCGGCAGCAGTGGCAACGACGCCCACACCGTGAACAAGGCCGATACCAGTGTGGCGATCACCGACACCCCGGATCCGGCCTTCCAGGGCAGTCCGGTCACGATCAGCGCCACGTTGCTGCCGCAGGCGCCGGGCGCGGGCGTTGCAAGTGGCAGCATCATCGTCAGCGCCACTCATTCCGCCGGTTGCGTGATCGTCTTGCCGGCGACAAGCTGCGATCTCACGTTCACAACGGCCGGTGCGCAGACCGTCGACGCCAATTATTCAGGTGACGGCAACTTCAATGCTGCGACCGCGCCGCAGATCGACCATCAATCGGATCAGTCGGCGATCTTTGGGGACGGCTTCGAGACCTGAACCGGATGGGTTATTCCATTTGCGCTTTGGCATGGGCGATGTCGAGTGCTTCCATGGCATCG
>Ga0073899_10000276_pt1 | contig 47907 bp, 38 predicted proteins | sample KloWWTmetaKNB5Ph_FD_88975 | JGI IMG/M metagenome (GOLD analysis project Ga0073899, IMG submission 88975) | Active sludge microbial communities from Klosterneuburg, Austria, studying microevolution and ecology of nitrifiers - Klosterneuburg... | ecosystem: Engineered > WWTP > Aerobic digester >... | reverse complement strand
TCGTCGTCTTCGGCGCCGACAACATCTACCGGATGGACGTCGAGAAGATGATCGACGCCCACATCGAGTCCGGCCTCGACTGCACGGTCGCCGGCATCCGCGTCCCGCGCTCGGAGGCGCACGCCTTCGGGATCATCGACGCCGGCCCGGACGGCCGGATCGCCCGCTTCCTGGAGAAGCCGGCCGACCCGCCGGGGCTGCCGGACAGCCCGGAGGAGTCGTTCGCGTCGATGGGCAACTACGTCTTCAGCCGCAAGGCGTTCGTGGACGCGCTGGTCGCCGACGCCGCCGACGCGGACTCCCGCCACGACATGGGGGGCAACATCATCCCCGGCTTCGTCGATGCCGGCTGCGCCCAGGTCTACGACTTCACCAAGAACAACGTGCCCGGCTCCACCGACAAGGACCGCAACTACTGGCGGGACGTCGGCACGCTCGAGGCCTACCACGCCGCCCACATGGACCTGGTCAGCGTCGAGCCCGAGTTCAACCTGTACAACCGCAAGTGGCCGATCTGGACCTCCCAGGCTCAGTTGCCCGGGGCGAAGTTCACCCTGCGCGGCACCGCGGAGGATTCGATCGTCAGTTCTGGCTGCATCATCTCCGGCGGCGATGTCGACCGCTCGGTGCTCTCCCCGAACGTGATGGTCGACAAGTGGGCCAAGATCGAGGAGTCGGTGATCTTCTCCGGCTGCCGGATCGGCCGCAACGCGGTCGTGCGCCGGGCGATCCTCGACAAGGGCGTCATCGTCCCTGACGGGGTCGAGGTGGGCACCAACCACGAGCACGACCGGGCCCGCGGCTTCCACGTCGAGAACGGCCTCACCGTGATCCCGAAGAACTTCGTGGTTCCCGCCAACTGGTGATCCCGGATCGAGGCGGCGCCCGAGCATCTCGGGCGCCGCCTCGAACGGGACATTCCCGCCGCGGGCGCGTGATCGGGCCCTTGGCTGAGGCCCTTGGCGTCGCGGGCGGCAGCTTTGTCCCGAGCCGTGCCGTGGGGACCCGAGGATCCTGGGCGCCACCGCGAACGGGACATTCCCGCCGCGCGCGCGTGATCGGGCCCCTGAATGAGGCGTCCCGGTCGATGCGTGGCGGTTCTGTCCCACCCCGTCAGGCCGGGAATCGACCCAAGCCGCGCGCCCTGGTCGGCTCAGCTGCGGACGGCTACCAGCAGCCCGTCGCCCACCGGCAGCAGCACGGGGGTGAACCCCTCGTCGGAGCGTACGGCGTCCAGTGCCTCGCGGATGATCAGCGGCTCGTCGGCGTCGTCGGCGTCGTCGGCCACCCGTCCCTGCCACAGCGCGTGGTTCAGCACGAGCACGCCGCCCGAACGCAGCAGCCGACTGGCCTGGGCCACGTATTCCACGTACTCCAGCGCGTCGCCGTCGACGAACACGAGGTCGTAGGCGCCGTCGGTGAGCTTGGGCAGCACCTCCAGGGCCTGGCCGGCGATCAGCCGGGCGCGCCGGGTCGGCACCCCGACACCGGCGAGGGCGTGCCGGGCCCGGAGCTGCAGGTCGGTCTCGGCGTCGATGCTGGTCAGCACCCCGTCGGGGGCCATGCCGGCCAGCAGGGCGAGGGAAGCGACCCCGGTGCCGGTGCCGATCTCCACCACGCTGCGTGCCTTCAGCGTCGTCGCCAGGAAGGTCAGTGCCGCCGCTGTCCCGGTGCTGACGCATTCGAGGCCGAGCGAGGCCGCTTCGGCGCGGGCGGCGTCGGCCCCGTCCGGCTGCGGCACGAAAGCTTCGGCGAACTCGTGACTGGCCGGCGCTGAGGCGCCGCGGGCCGGGATCTTGGGCGTTGGACTCACGGCCTCAGCGTAGCGAACCCCCTACCATGGCGTCCCATGAGTCACGTGGTAGTCGCCGAGCTGGTGGCAGGGGTCCTGAGTATCGAAGTTTCCGTGGGGCAGCGGGTCGGCGCGGACGACCCGGTGGTGCTGCTGGAGTCGATGAAGATGGAGATCCCGGTGCTGGCCGAGGTGGCCGGCACGGTCAGCGAGGTCGTGGTCGCGCCGGGCGATGTCGTCCGCGACGGCGATCCGCTGGTCGTCATCGCCACGTCGTAGGCTGCTCCCCATGACCCACCTGCCCTTCGGTCGCCTGCTCACCGCGATGGTGACCCCGTTCGCTGCCGACGGCGCCGTCGACTACGACCAGGCCCGTCGGTTGGCGGCGCACCTGGTCGACGTCCAGCTCAACGACGCTCTCGTCGTCAACGGCACGACGGGGGAGTCCCCGACCACCACCGACTCCGAGAAGCGACGGCTGCTCGAGGTCGTGGTCGAGGAGGTCGGCGACCGCGCCGGTGTCGTGGCCGGGGTCGGCACGTTCGACACGGCCCACACCCTCGAGCTCGCCGGCCAGGCCGTCGACGCCGGTGTGGACGGACTGCTGGTCGTCACCCCCTACTACTCCCGGCCGCCGCAGGACGCCCTGGCGGCCCACTTCCTCGCCGTGGCCGACGCGACGCCCCTGCCGGTGATGGTCTACGACATCCCGCACCGCTCCGGGGTCCCGGTCGAGACCACCACCATGATCGAGATCGCGCAGCACCCCCGGATCGTCGCCGTCAAGGACGCCAAGGGCTTGCCGGTCGCCTTGGCGCAGGTGATCGCCGCCACGGGGCTGGCGTACTACTCCGGCGACGATGCGATGACCCTGCCGTTGCTGGCAGTCGGCGGGGTCGGGCTGGTGGGCACGTCCACCCATTTCACCGGCGCCGAGTCGAAAGCGATGATCGAGGCCTTCGTGGGCGGGGACGTCGCCGGCGCGCTGGAGCGCTACCGGGCGTTGCTGCCGGTGTACCAGGGCGTGTTCGCGACGCAGGGCTGCATGCTCGTCAAAGCCGGCCTGGCTGCCCGCGGCCTGACCTCCGACCGCGTCCGCCGTCCTCTGCTGGAGGCGAGCGCGGCCCAGACGGCGGCCTTCGTCGCGGTGCTGGACGCGGCCGGCTTCTGACGGCTCCGCGGCGTCGGAGGAGGATCTCGGAGTGATCGACATCAACGCCGGCGAGGTGGTACTGCTGGCTGCGCTCGCGGTGATCATCTTCGGGCCCGAGAAGCTCCCGGAGCTCGCCCGCAAGGTCGCCCGGGTCGTCAATTACCTGCGCAACGTCGCGAACGACGCCCGCGGCCAGCTGCGATCCGAGCTCGGGCCCGAGTACGCCGACCTGCACCTCGCCGACCTCAACCCCCGCGCCCTCGGCCGCCAGCTGCTCGGTGAGGACGCGACCCGCGACCTGGCCGAGACCGGACGGGAACTCGCCGGCACCGGCGCCGCGGTGACCGCCGCGGTCAGCGGGGCCGGCGCGGCGGCACACGCGACCGCGCCGCCGGGGGACCGGCAGCCGGAGGGCCCCGAGACGACCACACCGGACCTCCGGGCGACGCCGCCCGGGGCCGCTTCCCCGACACCGGTCACTGCCGCGCACCCGGTTGTCCACTTCGACGTCGAGGCCACGTAGTAACCTCCCATCGTGAGCGGAGCAACGTCGTCGATCTTCGTGTCGAGGATCAAGGGCCTGCCCCTGATGGACCCCAACGGCGACCAGGTGGGCAAGGTCCGCGACGTCGTCATCCAGAACCGTCCGGGACGCCGGGCTCCCCGCGTCCGGGGCCTGGTGGTGGAACTCCTGGCGATGCGGCGGATCTTCTTCCCGATGGACCGCGTGCAGTCCATCGACGCCAACCAGGTCATCTCCTCGGGCCTGGTGAACACCCGCCGCTTCGAGGTGCGCGAGCACGAGGTGCTGGTGGTCGACAGCGTGTTCGACCGCACGGTCTCCCGTCCCGACGCGGTCCGGCCCGAGACGATCTACGACCTCGCGATCCGGCGCAGCCGGCACCACGAGTGGGAGGTGTCGGAGGTCGCGCTGCAGGAGGTCAGCCGGCGGCGTCCGTTCGGGAGCCGGGGGCACGTGACGATCGTGCCGTGGTCGGAGGTGCCCGACTTCATCGAGAACTTCGTCCCCCGCGACGCCGAGCAGCAGGTGATGCGGCTCAGCGACCTCAAGCCCGCGGACGTGGCCCGCGAACTGCACGACATGGACCCGCTGCTGCGCGCCGAGGTCGTCAAGGCGATGGACGACGACCGGCTCGCCGAGGCGCTGGAGGAACTGCCCGAGGACGAGCAGGTCGACCTGATCGCCACCCTCGACACCGAGCGCGCCGCGGACGTGCTGGAGGAGATGGACCCCGACGATGCGGCCGACCTGATCGCCGAGCTGGATTCGGAGCTCGCCGAGACCATCCTGGAGCGGATGGAGCCCGACGAGGCCCGCGACGTCCGCACCCTGCTGAGCTACGACGCCGCCACCGCCGGTGGCCTGATGAACCCGGAACCGGTGGTGCTGGGCATCGACGCGACGGTCGCCGATGCGCTCGCGGCCGTCCGGCGGCAGGAGGTCACCCCGGCGATGGCCGCGCTCGCCTTCATCTGCCGATCCCCGCTGGACACTCCCACCGGACGCTACGTCGGGGCGGTCCACATCCAGCGGTTGCTGCGTGAGCCGCCGTCGGTACTGGTGGCCGGGCTGCTCGACCCCGACATCTCCCCGCTCACCCCGCAGTCGAACATCGCCCAGGTGAGCCGCTACTTCGCGACCTACGACCTGGTCTGCGCCCCCGTGGTGAACGCCGAGCGGCGGCTGCTCGGCGCGGTGACCGTGGACGACGTGCTCGACCACATCCTGCCCAACGACTGGCGGGGCGTGCAGCTCGACCGGCTGGAGGAGGTGACCGATGCCTGAACAGGAGCGGCTCGACATCCCGGGCCGGCGGCGCAGCTTCGTCCCGCGGATGAGGATCAGCGACGACGCGTTCGGCGACTTCGCCGAGGCCGCCGCCCGCTACATGGGCACCGGCAAGTTCATCGTCTGGATGACGGTGTTCGTGGTGGCGTGGCTGCTGTGGAACGGGCTGTTCCCCGGTGCCCCGGACGTCTTCCCGTTCGTGTTCCTCACCCTGCTGCTGTCACTGCAGGCGTCCTACGCCGCGCCGCTGATCCTGCTCGCCCAGAACCGGCAGGAGGCGCGTGACCGGGTGAGCCTGGAGCACGATCGTGCGGTGGCGGCGCAGTCCCGGGCTGACATGGACTTCCTCGCCCGCGAGATCGCCTCGCTGCGGATGCGAATGAACGACGTGGCGACCCGCGACTTCATCCGCTCAGAACTCCGCGAACTGCTGGAGGAGCTGCAGTCCGAGGACGAGGAGAAGCGCCGGTCCGGCTGACAGGTTCGATTTCGGCGGCCACCCGGCCCGGACTAGGGTTTGGGTCATGTCCGAACTCGAAACGTCCGTCCGCGCCGCCCTGACCGGGGTCATCGACCCGGAGATCCGGCGTCCGATCACCGATCTCGGCATGGTCGACCAGGTGTCGGCCAGCGCCGACGGCGTCGTCTTCGTCCGGGTGCTGCTCACCATCGCCGGCTGTCCGCTGCAGGGCACCATCGAGGCGGACGTGCACCGCGCCGTCCAGGCCGTTCCCGGCGTGACCGCGGTGAACCTCGAACTCGGCACGATGGACGACGCCCAGCGAGCGGCGCTGAAGAAATCCCTGCGCGGCGACGAGCGTGAGATCCCGTTCGGACGGCCCGACTCGCGCACCCAGGTGATCCTGGTCGCCTCCGGCAAGGGCGGGGTCGGAAAGTCCTCGGTCACGGTGAACCTGGCGATGTCGCTGGCGGCGCAGGGCCGGTCGGTGGGGGTGCTGGACGCGGACATCTACGGACACTCGATCCCGCCCATGCTGGGCCTGGCCGACGCCAACCCGACCTCTGTGGACGGCATGATCCTCCCCGTCCCTGCGCTGGGTCTGACCGTGATCTCGATCGGCATGCTCAAGGAGAGCCGCGACCAGGTGATCGCGTGGCGGGGCCCGATCCTGGACAAGCTGCTGCAGCAGTTCCTCGCCGACGTGTACTGGGGTGACCTCGACTTCCTGTTGGTCGACCTGCCCCCGGGCACCGGCGACGTGGCGCTCTCGCTGGGCCAGAAGCTGCCGAACGCTGAGATGATCGTGGTCACGACACCGCAGCAGGCGGCGGCCGAGGTCGCCGAGCGCGCCGGGACGATGGCGTCGATGTTCGACCAGAAGGTGCTCGGCGTGGTCGAGAACATGGCCTACCTGAACACGGTCTGCCCGCACTGCGGCGAGCCGCACCGGGTGGACGTCTTCGGTACCGGCGGTGGCGAGGCGGTGGCGAGCACCCTCTCCCAGCGTCTCGGCTACGAGGTCCCGTTGCTGGCAGAGGTGCCGATGGACCCGGCCGTGGCCCGCAGCGGCGACGACGGCATGCCGCTGGTCAGTACCGATCCGGCCAACCCGGCCGCGATCGCGCTGGCCAGCGTGGCGGCGCACCTCGCCGGCCGCCGGCGCAGCCTCGCCGGCCTGAAGCTGGGGGTCACGCCGGTCGGCTGAGACCGCTCGGCCGCCTGCCCGGGCGACGCCGCCACACGGAATGGGACAACAGTGCCGCTGGCGGCCGGAAGGGCTCCCTGGGAGGCGCCCCCCGACGACGCGCGGCGACTTTGTCCCGCGCGCCGGGCGGGGCGCGAGCGCGCATCTGCTGGGGCCGTGGACTCGGTGGGCTCGGCAGCGCCTAGGCTGGGCCCGTGACCGCAACCCGCCGCACCGTGCTGGCCGTCCCCGGCTCGTCGGGCCGCTTCATCGCCAAGGCCAGGGGGCTCGGCGTCGACGCGCTGTTCCTCGACCTGGAGGACGCGGTGGCGCCCGCGGTCAAGGTGGAGTCGCGGCAGCGGATCGTGGCGGCGCTGCTGAGCGACGAGGGTTTCGCGGCACCCCTGGTGACCGTCCGGGTGAACGGCTGGGAGAGCCCCTGGACCTACGCCGACGTGATCGAGGTCGTCACCGGTGCCGGCTCCCGCATCGACGCGCTGGTGCTACCCAAGACCCAGTCGGCGGCGCAGGTCGTCGCCCTCGACCTGCTGCTCAGCCAGGTCGAGCACGCGGCCGGCCTGCCGGTGGGGCGGATCGGGCTGGAGGTCCAGATCGAGGACGCGGTCGGGCTGCTGCACGTGGCCGGGATCGCCGCGGCCAGCCCGCGGCTGCAGAGCCTCGTGTTCGGCCCCGGCGACTTCATGGCGAGTCTCGGCATGGGGGGTCTGAACGTCGGGGCGCAGCCGGCGGGGTACCCCGCCGACGCCTTCCACCACGTGCTGATGTCGATCCTGGTCGCCGCCCGCGCCCACGGCTTGCAGGCGATCGACGGGCCGTTCGTTGCGATCCGCGACACCGACGGCTTCCGGCGGTCGGCCGAACTGAGCGCCGCCCTGGGCTACGACGGCAAGTGGGTGCTGCACCCGGCGCAGGTCGGGCCCGGCAACGAGGTGTTCTCGCCCCGGCCGGCCGACTTCGAGCGCGCATTGCGAATCCAGCGCGCCTACGCACGGGCCACCGCGGTGGCCGGGGGCGCGGTCGGCGCGATCGTGGTGGATGAGGAGATGGTGGACGAAGCAGGGGTCAAGCTCGCCGCGGCGATCGTCGCACGCGGGCTGGCCGCAGGAATGGAGAACCCAACATGACCCAGCCCAACAGTGCCCGCCTGGGCAGCCTGTTCAAGCTCGAGTTCCCCCAGTCGGTGGGTACGTTCGCGACCTACGACGAGGCGCAGCACGCGGTCGACCACTTGGCCGACGCGCACTTCCCGGTCGAGAACCTGTGCATCGTCGGGACGGACCTGCGCTCGATCGAACGCGTGCTCGGCCGCCGCAACTGGGGGACGGTGATCGGCACCGGGGTGCAGAGTGGCCTCTCCACGGGTTTGATGGTGGGCTTCCTGATGTGGCTGTTCTTCCCCACCGACAACATCCTGGCGCTGTTCGCGATGGCGCTCGTGATCGGCATCGTGATCGGGATCGCCTTCGCCGCGCTCGGCTACTGGATGAGCCAGGGAAAGCGAGATTTCACCTCGGTCAGCCAGACCATCGCCACCCGGTACGAGCTACTGAGCGAGCACAAGGTCGCCGGCAACGCCCGCGAACTGCTGGCGCAGCTGCCCAGCGTTCGGCAGGCGCAGTTCGACCCCCGCGCGCAGGCCGCGGGCTTCGGCGCCGGTCAGCCGGGCGCCCCGGGGCAGTACCCGCAGGGCGCGGCGCCGCAGGCCCAGTACCCCCAGCAGCCGGCGCAGGCCCAGTACCCCCCGGCCCAGTTCGGGCAGGGCCCGGCGCCCCAGGGCCACTACCCCCAGGGCCAGTTCCCGCAGCAGTACGGCCAGGCCTGGCCCCAGCAGTGGGGCTACGGTCCCGGTGTGCCGGCTCCGGCACCCGCGCCGACTCCCGGCCCGTCGAGCGCACCCACCCCGGCCCACCAGCCCCCGGCGGGCCCGGCCCCGTCGCCCGCCGACCCGACTCCGGACGGGGACCGTCCGGCTTCCTGAGGCGGACGCCCGCAACCCCGGCTGCCCTGCTGACGACCTCTGCTGTGGGGCGACCGCGCCCCGGTCGCTGACCGGGGCGCGGGTGGATCGGCGAAGAGCGGGCCTCAGCTGTCGGCCATGGTGCCCGCGAGGTACTCGGCGTAGGCGGGGAGGTCGAGCTGGCCCGAGCCGGAGACCCCGATCACGATCACCGGGGACTCGCCCTCCTCGGTGGCCCGGCGGGCCTGCCGCACCGCGCCCGCGATGGCGTGGTTCGACTCCGAGGCAGGCACGATCCCCTCGGCGCGCGAGAACAGCACCCCGGCCTCGAACGCCTCCCGCTGTCGCAGCGCGATCGCGTCGATCAGCCCCTCGTGGTAGCAGTGGCTCACCAGCGGCGCCATGCCGTGGTACCGCAGCCCGCCGGCGTGGACGGGGTCGGGCACGAAGTCCGGGCCGAGCGTGTACATCTTCAGCAGCGGGGTCAGGTGGGCGGTGTCGCCGAAGTCGTAGCGGTACTCGCCCTCGGTCAGGGACGGGGCCGCCTTCGGCTCGCAGGCGACGATTTTCGTCGCGGCCCGGCCCGCCAGGTTCTCCCGCAGGAACGGGAAGGAGATCCCGGCCAGGTTCGAGCCGCCGCCGGCGCAGGCGAACAGGTAGTCCGCGCTGGTCTCGCCGAACAGCTCCAGCTGCTTGAGGGCCTCCTGGCCGATCACCGTCTGGTGCAGCGCCACGTGGTTGAGCACGCTGCCGAGGGAGTAGCTGGCCGACGGGTCCTTCGCCGCGGCCTCGACGGCCTCGCTGATCGCCATGCCGAGTGATCCGGTCGTGTCGGGGAACTGCACCCGCAGTGCCCGTCCGGCCTCGGTGAGTTCGGACGGGCTCGCGACCACGGACGCGCCGAAGGTCTCCATCAGCACGTGGCGGTAGGGCTTGCCCTCGTACGAGCTGCGCACCTGCCAGATGTCGCAGCTCAGCCCGAACACCTGGCTGGCGAACGCGAGCGCCGAGCCCCACTGGCCGGCCCCGGTCTCGGTGGTGAGTCGGGTCCGTCCGGCGATCTTGTTGAAGTACGCCTGCGGGACGGCCGAGTTGGTCTTGTGCGAGCCCACCGGCGAGGCGCCCTCGTACTTGTAGTAGATCCGCGCGGTAGTGCCCAGCGCCTGCTCCAGCCGGCGCGCCCGGTAGAACGGGGACGGACGCCAGAGCCGGTAGATGTCGTGCACCTCCGCCGGGATCTCGATCCATCGTTCCGTGGACGCTTCCTGCTCGATCAACCCGGGCGGGAACAGCCCGGCGAGGTCGGACGGCACCAGCGGCTGCTGGGTGCCCGGGTGCAGGTGCGGCGGCGGGGGAGTCGGCAGGTCGGCGACGATGTTGTACCAGTGGGTCGGCATCTCCGCCTCGTCGAGGACGACCTTGGTCTGCTTGGGATCACTCACGGCCAGCACTCTAGGACAGAATCGTGCTCCCACCGGGGCGTTCCGGCGGGCTCGTGCGCCGGAACGCCCGGAGCCTCCTCACCGCCCCTGGACGGACGCGATCCAGGCCTCGACAGCGTCGGGGTCGCGCGGCAGTTGGCCCGACAGGATCTCGCACCCGTCGGCGGTGATCGCGATGTCGTCCTCGATCCGGATCCCGATGCCGCGCAGCTCCGGCGGCACCAGCTGGTCGGTCGCCTTGAAGTAGAGGCCCGGCTCCACGGTGATCACCATCCCTTCGGCGAGCACCCCGTCACGGTAGTTCTCCTGCCGCGCCCGGGCGCAGTCGTGGACGTCCAGGCCGAGGTGGTGGGACGTGCCATGCACCATCCAGCGCCGGTGGTGGCCGCCACGGTCCGGGTCCAGGGACTCCTCCACCGACACCGGCAGCAGCCCCCACTCGCGCAGGTGCCGGGCGATCACGGCGATCGCGGCGGTGTGCACGTCGGAGAATCTCGCGCCCGGCCGGGCCGCGTCGATCCCCGCCTGCTGGGCCTCCAGCACGGCCAGGTACACCCGCCGCTGGACGGGGGAGAACCGGCCCGACACGGGCAGCGTCCGGGTCACGTCGGCGGTGTAGAGGGAATCGACCTCGACCCCGGCGTCCAGCAGCAGGAGGTCGCCGGGGGCCAGCTCGCCGTCGTTGCGGATCCAGTGCAGCGTGTTGGCGTGGTCGGCGCCGGCCGCGATCGAGTCGTAGCCGACCGCGTTGCCCAGGTGGCGGGCGTGCAGCCCGAAGACGCCCTCGACCCAGCGTTCGCCCCGACCGCGGCGGACGGCCTCGGGCAGGTCGGCGACGACCGCCTCGAAGCCGGTCGCCGTCGCCGCGCACGCCTGCCGCAGCTGGTCGAGCTCCCAGGCGTCCTTGGTCAGGCGCAGCTCCGAGAGGGCCACCGCGAGTTCGTCGTCGGCAGCCTTCCCGGACGCGTCGGCGTCGTTCCGCAGCCGCGCCACTTCCGCGGTGACGGCGTCGTCGGCGTCTTGAACCACACGGAGGGCGACCCCGGGCAGCCCCGCAGCCAGGGCACCGGAGAGGTCGGCCAACGGCGCGCAGGCAAGGCCCGTCAGGGCCGCCATCTCGTCCAGCGACTCCCGGGTTCCGACCCACATCTCGCCGTAGCGGGCGTCGGCGTAGAACTCCGGGTCGGTGCGCGGGGCCCGCGGCCTGAAGTACAGCGTCGCCTCGTGGCCGGCTCCGGACGGTTCCAGCACCAGCACGGCATCCGGCTCCCGGTCGGTGCCCAGCCCGGTGAGGTGGGCGAAAGCCGAGTGCGGCCGGAACGGGTAGTCGGTGTCGTTGGAGCGGGGGCGCAGCGGCCCGGCGGGGATCACCAGCCGTTCGCCCGGGAAGGCCGCGCCGATCGAGTCGCGCCGCACCGCCGTCCACGCGGTCGCGGCGAGCGGCTGCGGCAGTTCGGTGGGGTACGGCGCCCAGCCGTCGGGGATGAAGGCCCGGAACGGCTCCGAGAACGGGGTCTGCCGGTTGGGGAGCGCGATCGGGGCCTCTGGGGTCTGCTCACTCATGCCCGCAAGGCTATTCCCGCTAGAGTCGGTCACCACAACTCAAGGAGGACGCGCGATGAAGGCTGCTCCCCAGGCACAACGGGCGCTGCTGGCGCTGCAGGCGATCGACACCGCGATCGCGCAGCTGAACCACCGCCGCCGCACCCTGCCCGAGCACGCCCGGATCGCCGAGGCGAGCCGGCAGCGTTCCCGGCTCGGGGAGGACCTGGTCGCCGCCCGGACGACCGTGAGCGACCTCGAAGGCGAACTCGACAAGGCCGAATCCGACCTCGTGCCGGTCAAGGAGCGGCGGGCCCGCGACCAGCGCCACCTCGATTCGGGGGCGGTCAGCGACCCGCGCCAGCTGCAGGCGCTGATCGACGAGATCGCCCACCTCAAGCGCCGGATCTCCGATCTTGAGGACCTGCAGCTCGAAGCCATGGAACGCCTCGACGAGGCCTCGGCCGTCCGCGCCCGGGTGCAGGCCGAACGCAGCGCGCTGGAGGATCAGCTCCGTGCCGAGCTCGCCTCCCGGGACACCCAGCTCGCCGACCTGGACGCCCAGCTCGCCGCACAGACCTCCCAGCGGGAGGCCGCGGCGGCAGCCCTGCCCGCCGACCTGGTCGGGCTGTACCAGCGGATCGCCGAGCGCAACGGTGGCGTCGGCGCTGCCGTCCTGAACGGACGGCGCTGTGGGGGCTGTCAGCTGGAGGCGACCGCGTCGGCGCTCAACGCCTACCACGCCGCCGCGGCCGACGAGGTGCTGCGCTGCGAGGAGTGCGAACGGATCCTGGTGCGGCAGGCCTGAAGGTGCCCCCGTTCCGGCCGTAGGCTGACCCCGGGACGGGCGGCGCCGCTCGCCCGGGAAGGACGGCCATGCCCTCTCGCCAGATCGCCCTCAGGCTGGACGAGCCTCCCGCGCTGCGGGAGGGGCTGCGCCGGCTGCGGGCCGAACTGGGCATCCCCGGGCGCTTCGGCGCCGGCGTCCTCGCGGAGGCCGAGGCGGCCGCCGCGAGACCGAGCCTGCCCGAGCGCGACCTCACCGACATCGGCTTCATCACGCTCGACCCGGAGGGTTCCACCGACCTCGACCAGGCTTTCCACCTCTCGCGCCGGCCGGGGGGCTTCCTGCTGCGCTACGCGATCGCCGACGTCGCAGCGTTCGTCCGTCCGGGCGGGGCGATCGACGCCGAGACCCACGAGCGCGGGGAGACCTACTACGCGCCGACGCACCGCACACCGCTGCACCCCGAAGTGCTCTCGGAGGGCGCCACGTCGCTGCTTGCCGGCCAGGAACGTCCCGCCCTGGTGTGGGAGCTCGAGCTGGACGCCGACGGCCTCACCACCTCGACCCGGGTCGCCCGCGCCCGCGTCCGCAGCCGGCGGCAGTGGGCGTACCCCGAGGCCCAGGCGGCGCTCGATGCGGGCACGGCCGACCCCCAGTTCGAGCTGCTCCGGATCGTGGGCGAGCTGCGGCAGCAGCAGGAGGCGGCGCGCGGCGGTGTGTCGCTCCCGGTGCCCGAGCAGGAGGTCGTCACCACCGGGCACGGCTGGCAGCTCGCGTTCCGCGGCCTGCTGCCGATCGAGAACTGGAACGCCCAGCTCTCGCTGGCCACCGGAATGGCGGCGGCGGCCATCATGCTCGAAGGTGGCCAGGGGATTCTGCGCACGTTGCCCCCGGCCCGCGACTCCGGGCTCGCCAAGCTCCGTCGCACCGCCGCCGCGCTGGGGATCCGGTGGTCGCACGCGACCGACTACCCGGCTTTCGTGCGCAGCCTGGACGCCTCCGACCCCCGCCACGCCGCCATGCTCAACGCGTGCACGCTGCTGTTCCGCGGAGCCGGCTACCAGGCGTTCCACGGCACCCCGCCGGAGCAGCCCGAGCACGCCGCCATCGCCGCTCCCTACGCGCACTGCACAGCTCCGCTGCGCCGTCTGGTCGACCGCTACGCCGGCGAGATCTGCGTGGCACTGTGCGCCGGCACCGAGGTGCCCGCGTGGGTGGGAGAGGCGCTCCCGTCCCTGCCGGGAGAGATGGAGCAGACCGTCCGGCGCGGCAAGAAGTACGAGCGCGGCATCGTCGACCTGGTGGAGGCGATGGTGCTGGCGCCGCGGTTGGGCGAGACCTTCGTCGGGACAGTGCTGGAGGTGGACCCCGAGGACGGCGACGGCGTCCTGCAGTTGCAGGAGCCGGCGGTCGAGGCTGTGGTGAAGGGCGCCGACCTCAGCCTCGGCGAGGAGGTGCGCGCCACGCTGGTGGCCGCCGACCTGCTCTCGGGCTCGGTCCGGTTCGCCGCCCTGGCGTGGCCCTAGACTGGACGCCGACGAGTGGGCCGGGTGGTCGCAGCTTCACGGCTGAGGAAAGTCCGGACTCCACAGAGCAGGGTGGTGGGTAACGCCCACCCGGGGTGACCCGCGGGAAAGTGCCACAGAGAACAGACCGCCCCGGCAACGGGGTAAGGGTGAAACGGCGGTGTAAGAGACCACCAGCACCCCAGGCGACTGGGGTGGCTCGGCAAACCCCACCCGGAGCAAGACCAAGAAGGGCCCCGGCTGCAAGGCCAGGACCTGCGGACGCCGTCCGAGTGCTGCTCGCACGAGGCGTCCGGGTAGGTCGCACGCCGGCAACGGCGAAGGCGGTTGGCAACAGCCGTCGCAGATGGATGATCACCGCCCCCAGTGGGCACAGAATCCGGCTTACAGGCCCACTCGTCACCCGCGGCCGACCGGACTCGCTCGTCCGGCTGGACCCCCGGCGCCGCCTTCACCTCCGTCTGGTACCGCTCTGGCAAGAAGACCGGCATCACGGGCCCGACCTACCTCCTCACCAGGGCCGACAAGGGCAAGAAGATCACGGTCAAGGTGACCGGCTCGACCTCGTCCAGACCCGGCTCGGACGGGGTTCGCTGCGCTTCCTGTCGGGCATGCGCGTGGGGATGCTGGTTGAATAGGCCGCGCCACCAGCCCCGGGAGAACCGATGAAGACCCTTCGCGACGTTGCGGCACTGCTCGTCGTCACCCTGTTCGGCTGGGCGTCCGTCGTGGCACCACCAGCCGCGCGGGCCGCGGGCGACGCGGTCACCGCGACGGCAGCCTGCGGTGTCGTCGTGTTCCAGAACACCCTCGATGTGGAGGTGCGTGTCATCTACCCGGCGTCGAAGGCCAAGGACGCCACGGCGTTCGTGGGGGCGAGGAAGAGCTACCCGGTCAACACCTCACTGACCGACTTCCAGTACCGGGTCAAGAAGGCCGAGGTGGACGAGCTCCTGCAGACCTCCGCCGTCCTCCACCCGCAGGAGGGTTGCCTGCGGCTCGCGACCAGGGCACCGAAGATCACCGGGAGCCTCCGGGTGGGCGCGACACTCACGGCGACGAGCCCGGGCTGGACCAACGGCGCGAGCTTCACCTACACGTGGAAGCGCTCGGGCAAGCCCATCCGCGGAGCCAGCGCCGACCCGACCTACCTCCTCACCGACCAGGACAAGGGCAAGAAGATCACCGTCGAGGCCACCGGCAGCCTCACCGGCTACTACCCGGCGTCGAAGACGTCCAAGGCGACGGTCACAGTGAAGGCGGGAGTTCTGATCGCGCCCAAGCCGACCTGGACCGGCACGCCCGCCGTCGGCCAGACGCTCACCGCGCTCGCCCCCTGGGGCCCCGGCACCGTCACCTTGAAGTACCAGTGGTTCCGCGGCACGACGAAGCTGAAGAAGGCAACGGAGCCCACCTATGTCCTGGTCGCCAAGGATGCCAAGGCGAAGGTTCGCGTGAAGGTGACCGGCAGAAAGACCGGCTACACGACGGTGTCCAGGTACTCGGGGTGGACCCCCAAGGTCACGGTCGGCTGACGGGCGATGCGGTCGGCCGGATCGCCGCGCGGCTCGCGGTTCTTCCCTGGGTCCTTGACCATGCGGTGGCTGGCGGCTGCGATCGGGGTGGTGCTGCTCTGCGCGTGCGGCGGGGCGCCGGCGGTCTCCGCCGAGCAGGCTGCCTGGAGCCGGGCGCAGGCCTACACCGAACTGGTCTGGGCCAACGACTTCGCCGGCGCGGCGGCCCACGCCGCGCCCGACAGCCCTGCCGCCCGCTACCTGCAGCACCTCACGGCGCTGGGGCGGGCCACCGCCGCTTCAGTCCCGTCCGCGGCCGGATCGTCCACCCCGTCCGCCCCTGCGAGCGCTGCCCCGGTGACCCTCACCGTGGACGATGCCGCCCGCACCATCGCGATCGTCTCCGGGGAGGTGGCGCACACCTGGCACGGCTTCACCCACGACGAGGCCGGTCTGGTCACCGGCTGGCTGGTCGACGGCTCCGCGACCCCGCTCGGGGAGCGGCTCTGGAATACCCCGGCGTCGGGCACCGCGCCCGCCGGCGGTCTGGAGCTGGTCAGCGCGTTCGCCAACGACGACGGCCTGTGGGTCGTCGCTCGGCTCACGGCCGGCGCGGCGGCGCTGACGCCCGACGCCGCTCCCGTCCTCGCCCTCGACGCGCTGAAGCTGCGACCTTTCCGTACCGCTGCCCCGGCGGAGGTTGCAGCGCAGGATTCGGGCCTGGTCGCGCTCGGTTTCGCCGATGCCGGCCTGGGGGGCACGCTCAGCTACCGCCTGCTCGGCGCTGACGGCCGAGCCCTGGGTGCCGTGGAGCTGAGGATTTCCTGACCGCTGATCGCAGTGGAGGCGTTGACCTGCTCTGCCCGCGGCCCGAACGGGACATTCGTGCCGCGGAACGCGGTGAACGACCTGATGTCGGTGGCCAGGCGCCGCTGGAGGCGCGTTTGTCCCAGGCCCGGCACGAGGGCATCCTTCCGCTCGATCCGGCGGCCGGTTGGCACATCGGTGCCGCGGAAACGCCGGTGAACGGCCCGAATCCGGCCGCGCCGGGTCGCGGGCGGCGGGTTGCCCCGTCAGGACTGGGGCGCCCTCCACAGTGCCCCGGCGGCGCGGAAGGGGACATTCGCGCCGCGGAACGCGGCAACGGGCCCGAATCCGGGCCGCAGACGCCGCCAGGGGCTCGTTTGTCCCGGCACGGACGCGCCGCCGCCCGTGGCCGACCGGCTCAGGGCGCGGTGAGGACCTCGGCGCCGGTGGCGGTCACGACGATCGACTGCTCGAACTGGGCCACCCGGCTGAGGTCGTCGGTGACGACCGTCCAGCCGTCGTCCCAGACATGGGAGCGGTGATCACCCAGGGCCAGCATCGGCTCGATCGTGAAGGTCATCCCCACCTCCAGGACGGTGTCGGCGGCCGGCTCGTCGTAGTGCGGTACGACCAGTCCGGAGTGGAAAGCCGTGTGCACGCCGTGACCGGTGTAGTCGCGCACGACGCCGTAGCCGAAGCGTTTGGCATAGGCCTCGATCACCCGGCCGACGACGTTCACCTGCCGGCCCGGACGCACGGCCCGGATCCCGCGGTTCATGGCCTCCTCGGTGCGCTCGGCGAGCAGCCGGGACTCCTCGGGCACGTCGCCGCAGAAGTAGGTGGCGCAGTTGTCGCCGTGCACCCCGCCGAGGAAGGCGGTGACGTCGATCTTGACCAGGTCACCGTCCTGGAGCGGACGGGCGTCGGGGATGCCGTGGCAGATCACCTCGTTCACCGAGGTGCAGCACGACTTGGGGAAGCCGCGGTACTCCAGCGTCGAGGGGTAGGCGCCGTGGTCGCAGATGTAGTCGTGCACCACCTGGTCGACGCGGTTGGTCGTCACGCCGGGGGCGATCTCCGCTGCCCCGGCCGCCATCGCCCGGGCGGCGATCCGTCCGGCGAGGCGCATCTTCTCGATCGTCTCGCTCGACTGCACATGCGAGCCGGTGTAGCGATCCGGGCCGGGGTGTCCGACGTAGTGGGGCCGCTCGATCTCGGCGGGCACCGGACGCAGGGGAGAGATCGGGTAGGGCTTGATCGCGGTCACTCCCCGGATCATAGTGGCCGCCTGCGGCGAGTCCGGCGGCGCGGTGTAACCCGATTGAAACACGGCGGACGGCAGACTGGGCGGCATGGATAAGCAGACCGAATTCGTGCTGCGCACGATGGAGGAACGCGACGTTCGCTTCGTCAGGCTCTGGTTCACCGACGTGCTGGGGTTCCTGAAGTCCGTCGCCATCGCCCCGGCCGAGCTCGAGGGCGCGTTCAGCGAGGGGATCGGTTTCGACGGCTCCGCGATCCAGGGGTTCGCGCGCGTGTTCGAGTCCGACATGGTCGCCCACCCCGACCCCTCGACCTTCCAGTTGCTGCCGTGGCGGGGCGCCACCCAGGGCACGGCCCGGATGTTCTGCGACATCCGGCTGCCTGACGGCTCGCCGTCCTTCGCGGATCCGCGCTACGTGCTGAAGCGGGCGCTGCGGCGGGCCAGCGACCTGGGGTTCACCTTCTACACCCACCCCGAGATCGAGTTCTACCTGTTCAAGCAGCCGGTGGTGCCGGGCCAGGTGCCCGTCCCGGCAGACCAGAGCGGGTACTTCGACCACACCACCACCAGCCCCGGTGCGGACTTCCGCCGCCAGGCGATCACCCTGCTGGAGCAGATGGGGATCTCGGTGGAGTTCAGCCACCACGAGGGCGGACCCGGCCAGCAGGAGATCGACCTGCGCTACGCCGACGCGCTCACCATGGCCGACAACATCATGACCTTCCGGGTGGTGATCAAGGAGGTCGCCGTGATGCAGAACATGTTCGCCTCCTTCATGCCCAAGCCGCTGGAGAACCACCCCGGCTCGGGCATGCACACCCACGTCTCGCTGTTTGAGGGCGACACGAACGCGTTCTACGACGCCAGCGCCGAGTACAACCTCTCCAGGGTGGGACGGCAATTCATCGCCGGCCTGCTGCACCACGCCGCCGAGATCACCGCCGTGACCAACCCGTGGGTGAACTCCTACAAGCGGCTGATCGCCGGCGCGGAGGCGCCCAGCTACATCTGCTGGGGGCAGAACAACCGCTCCGCGCTGGTGCGGGTGCCCGCGTACAAGCCGGGCAAGGGCGCCTCGGCCCGGATCGAACTGCGCTCGATCGATTCGGCGGCCAACCCCTACCTCGCGTACGCGATGGTGCTCGCCGCCGGCCTCGCCGGCATCGAGAACGGGTACGAACTGCCCGAGGGTGCCGAGGACGACGTCTGGTCGCTCAGCGACCGGCAGCGGCAGGCACTCGGCATCAAGCGGCTGCCGCGCAGCCTCGGCAACGCGATCGACGTGATGGAGAACTCCCAACTGGTCGCCGACACCCTCGGCGAGCACGTGTTCGAGTTCTTCCTGCGCAACAAGAAGGCCGAGTACGACTCCTACCGCGGCCACGTCAGCGAGTGGGAGCTCCGCAACTCCCTGCCCGCGCTGTAGGGGACCCGACGCGAGAGGCCCCGGGGATCACTCCCCGGGGGCCTCTGCCGTGGCGGCGGCCTACCGCATCATCCCGCCACCACCGAAGCGGTTGGACGAGCTGCTCGAGCTGGTCAGCGTCGAGATGTCGATCGTCCGGTCGGAGAGGACGACGAGCTGCCCGGTCTGGATGCCGCTGGCGATCTCGACCCGGCCACTGCCGACCACGCCCGTGGTCACCTCGACGGTGCTCGCGGTGTCGGAGCCGGCCGTGTCGACCACCTGCACCGTGCCCGTCCCCGCGCCGGTCGGCGTCACCGCCGAGGCCGGGACGGTCACGACGCCCGTGGCGGTGCCGGTGACGATGGCGACTGACGCCTTGGCGCCGGCCTTCAGCCGCTGGTCCGGGTCGGACACCACGATGGTGCTGGTGTAGGTCGGGCTGTCGCCGCTGGTGCCGTCGGTCTCCAGGGTGCTGATCGTGCTGACCTTGCCCTCCAGCACGTCGGAGGACCCGGCGGGAATCACCTCTGCCGCCATGCCCTGGCTGAGCAGCTTGCGCGTGGTCAGCGGCACCTCGATGCTCACGGTCGCCGTGCCCTCGCCCACGATCGTGGCCGACGCCGACGAGGCGCTGTCACCCTTGGCGAGGGTCATCGCGCCCACGACACCGTCGATCGGCGCCACGAGTTCGGCGTTGGCGACGTCGAGTTCGGCGGCGTCGACGGACTGCTGGGCCTCCAGCACGTCGGCCCTGGCCGAGGCGATCGCCCGCTCCGAGGTCGAGCTGGACGAACTCGAGGACGTCTTCGCCGAGGACGACGACGAGGAGGACGAGGAACCGCCGGAGCCGGAGCCGCCGTCGGCCGGCTGGTCGGGCTGCCCGTCACCGTCGCTGTCGACGGCGATGGTTCCGGTGGTGACCAGCTGGTTGTAGTAGTCGGCGAGTACCGCATTGGCGAGCAGCAGGGCCTTGCGGGCGTCGCCACAGGCCTGGATGTCCTCGACCGTGATCTCGTCGACGGTCAGCGAGAACTGGGCCGCGTCGGCGTCGGTGGAGTCGGCGGCAGGCGAGTCCGAATCGCCGGACCCCGATTCGCCGGAGCCGGAGTCGCCGGATCCCGAGTCGCCCGACCCGGAGTCCCCGGATCCCGAGTCCCCGGACCCCGAGTCCCCCGACCCGGAGTCCCCGGACCCGGAGTCCCCGGACCCGGAGTCCCCGGACCCCGAATCCCCCGACCCCGAACTCCCGGAACCCGCGTCCGATGCCCCGGTGCCGTCGCCCCCGGTCTCCCCGCTGTCGTCCTGGGCCGCCAGCAGAGCGGCGTAGACCCGGTCGCAGGTGGTCGGGTTGTCGGCGTCGGCGCTGCTCCAGTTGGCGCTCGCGGCGTTCACCGCTGCGATCGCCTCATACACCGTCGCCGCGTCGGCTGCGGAGATGCCGCCCGTGCTGCCGCCGGGGGTGGTGCCGCCCCCGCCGCTCGGCATGCCGCCGAAGCTGCCCGAGCCGGAACTGCTCCCGCTGCTCGTCGAGGACGGGTGCCGCGCGGCGTACAGCGAGGCCTTCGCCTGGGCCAGGTCGGTCTCGGCGTTCAGCAGGGCGAGCTTGAGCTCGGCGGTGTTGAGCCGGGCCAGAACGTCACCCGCCTGCACCTCCTCACCGATGGTCACGTAGACCTTCTTCACCGTCCCGTCGACCGAGAAGGTCGCGGTGACGTTGTTGTCGCGGCTGATCGAGCCGGTCGCCAGGTACGTCTGGGTGACGTCGCCGGTGCCCGCGGTCGCGGTGACGAACCGGGCGTCCGCCGCGTTCGAGCTGGTCGCCCAGACCACTCCCACGGCACCCACCGTCACCAGCGCGGTACCGCCGATCAGCAGTTTCCCAACCCGGGACTTCATCATTCGCTCCTCAGTGCATCGATCGGGGCCAGCTTGGCGGCCCGGGTTGCCGGGTAGACGCCGGCGACGAGGCCGATGGCCAGCGACACCCCCAGCGCCAGCATCGTGACCACCGGGGAGATCTCGACGGTCATGCTGAGCACCGGGGTCAGGATGGCCGCGCCCAGGTAGCCCAGGCCGACGCCGAGCATGCCGCCCAGCAGGCCGAGGATCCCGGCCTCCACCAGGAACTGCCGCCGGATCACGCTCGGCGTCGCGCCCAGCGCCTTGCGCAGGCCGATCTCGCGCACCCGCTCGCTCACCGACACCAGCATGATGTTCATCACGCCGATGCCGCCCACCAGCAGCGAGATCGCCGCGATGCCGCCCAGGAGCAGGGTGAGCACGCCGGTCATCGACGTGGCGGCCTCGACCAGCGAAGCCTGGGTGCTGACCGAGAAGTCCGCGTCGTCGGAGGTGACGCCGTGCGAGCTCAGCAGCGCGGTCTTGACCTCCTGGTAGGCGGCAGACAGGCTGTCGCCGTCCCTGGCCTGCAGGTAGATGGACGAGACGCTGATCGCGTTGTCGGAGGTCGACAGTCGTGAGGCGAAGGTCGTGCTCGGCACCACGACGGTGTCGTCCTCGTTGGAGGCGATGGACGAGCCGGCCTCCGCCAGCACGCCGATCACCGTGAACGGCTGGCCGTTGATGCTGACCGTCTGGCCGACGGCAGAGCCCGTGGTGAACAGTTCCGTCGCCGTCTCCGAGCCGATCACGGCCACGTTCGCGGAGGCGGTGACCTCCTCGGCGGTGAAGAACCTGCCCGTGTCCACCTCGCGCGCCCGGACGGTGAGCCAGTCTGGCACCGTCCCGACCACCGTGGAGGTCCAGGTGGTCTCGTCGGACTGCAACGAGGAGGACGCGCTCAGCGTCGGGGCCACCGCGGCCACGCTGGGTGCCACGGCAGGATCGGCGAGCATGTCGGCGTCCCGGGTGGTGAGCGTGGTGACGGTCGCGCCACCCCGCCAGCCACCGCTGCTGGTGGTCTGGGCAGGGCTGACGATGATCATGTTCGACCCGAGCGAGTTGATCGACTCGGTGATCTGCTTCTGCGCGCCCAGGCCGAGACCGACCGTCAGCATCACCGCTGCGATGCCGCTCAGGATGCCCAGCATGGTGAGCGCCGACCGCATCCGTCGCGCGTTCAGCGCGTCGAAGGCGGTCCGGATGGTTTCACGCCACTCCATCAGTGCCGCCCTCCCCCGACGCCCGCCAGATGGGGGACAGAGTCGGTGAGCAGCCCGTCGTAGATGTGGACGGTCCTGCGGGCGCAGTCGCCGACGTCGGCCTCGTGGGTGATGACGACGATCGTGCGGCCGGTCTCGTTCAGCTCGGCGAACAGCCCGAGCACGTCCCGGGTCGAGACCGAATCCAGCGCGCCGGTCGGCTCGTCGGCCAGGATCAGCGCCGGGTCGGTCACCAGCGCCCGGGCCACCGACACCCGCTGCTGCTGGCCGCCGGAGAGCTCCCCGGGGCGATGGTCGCGGCGGTTGCCGAGGCCCACCCGCTCCAGCGCCAGCTGCGCGCGTTCGCGGCGCTCGGCCGGGTGCACGCCGGCGTACACCAGCGGCAGTTCGACGTTGCGCTGCGCGGAGAGGCTCGGCAGCAGGTTGAAGCTCTGGAACACGAAGCCGAGCTTGCGGTTGCGCACCTCTGCCAACTGCTTCTCGCTCATCTCGCTGACGTCCTCGCCGTCCAATTGGTAGGTGCCGGCGGTCGGCACGTCCAGGCACCCGATGATGTGCATCAGGGTCGACTTGCCCGAGCCGGAGGGCCCCATGATCGCCACGTAGTCGCCGTGCTCGATCTGCAGGTCGATGCCGCGCAGCGCATCCACCTGGACCGCTCCGGTGTCGTAGGTCTTGCGGACACCCGTCATGTCCAGCAGGAGGCTCATCGGTTGCTCCCGCCCGGAGGCATCCCGCCGGCTGGCGGCGCGCCACCGCCCGCGAACCCGCCGCCGCCGGTGCCGAACAGTCCGCCGCCCTGCTCCTCACCCTCGGTCGAGGTGGTGTCCGTGCTGACCGGACGGGTGAAGCTGATCTGGACGGTGTCACCTTCGGACAGCCCGGAGGTGATCTCGGTCGCGTTGCCGAACACCTTCCCGACGCCCACCTCGACGACCTCGGTGGCGTCGCCGGTCACCCGGGTGACGACCGACTTCTCGCCGGAGGCACTGATCGCCGCGGTCGGGATCGTCAGCACGTCGGGGTACTCGCCGACGGTGATCACGGCCGCCGCGGTCGTGCCGGAGTACAGGTCGGTGTGCTTGCCGGAGATCGTGATCTCCACCGGGAAGGTCGCCGCGCCGTCGGAGGTGCCGGTGGAGACGATGCCGACCGAGGTGACCTCGCCGTCCAGTGCCTCGGAGGCGCCGTCGGGGGTGATCGCGACCGCCTGGCCGGCCGTGAGGCTCGCCAGGTCGGCGCTGCCGACGGTGCCGTTGAGCAACCACTTGTTGGTCGAGATCACCACGACCTGCGACGAGGACGAGGTGGTGGTGGAGGTCGTGGACGCACCTGACTGCGAGCCCGAGGAGGAGCTGACGGTGTCGCCGACGCTGAGGTCGACGGAGGCCACCGTCCCGTTGATGGTGGAGCGCAGCACGGCGTCGTCCAGGTCCTCCCGCGCGCTGGTGACGGCGGCGCGGGCCGACTTCACCTGCGCCGCGGCGGCCGTGATCGAGGCGGAGGATGAGTCGTCGTCATCCTCGACGTCGTCGAGGTTCGCGATCGCGGTCTGCAGGTCGGCCTTCGCCAGGACGAGCGCGTCGCGCAGGTCGCTGTCGTCGACGCGGGCCAGCCTCTCACCCTTCGTGACGGTGTCACCGGCGGACACCCAGACCCTGGTGACCGTGCCCGAGACGGTGAAGTTGAGGTCGGACTGCGTCCGCGGCGCCAGCGTGCCGGTGAGCCCGACGGTGACCGTCTGGGTCGACAGCTCTGCCTCGGCGCTGAAGGTGCGGGTGGTCGCCTGCGCGGTCTCCTGCGGCCGCAGCAGCAGGAACGCTGCGGTCCCGCCGCCGGCGAGCAGCACCACGGCGAGGGCGAGTGCGACCCAGCGGCCCCTGGTCATCCGGCGCCGCTTCCGGCGTGGCGGTGTCTCGGACTCCGGGGCTGCTTCGGGTACGGGTTCGCTCATGCGAATTCCTCTCACACGGATAGGTACGTGCCTGAAGCTACGCATCCCGTCTGTGGGCGGAGTCGCTCAAAGCTGTGTGGAACCTGTGGGGGATTCCGGGCCCGCGAGCAGGGGCCAGAACCCGGCCAGGTCGGAGTGCACCCCGCTGCGCCGCACGAGGTTCGCGGCGACCGCCCCCGGCCAGTCCAGCGAGCCGTCCGCCAGCCGCAGCAGGGTCACCGGGTCGGTCTCCACCACCGTCGGCGGGGTGCCGCGGGTGTGGGCCCCCCGCTGCGACGCACCGGCCCCGCTGCCGAGTTGGACGGCCGCCCACGGCGGCACCCGCAGTTCGACCGTCCGGCCCGGGTGCAGCTCTGCCAGCCGGCGGCAGGCGGTTCGCGTGGCGGCAGCCAGTTCCGCCGGGCGCGGCTCCTCGCCGTCCCGCAGCCGGGCCGCGACCGCGGCCAGGGCGGCCAGCTCGGCCGCCGACACTCCTCGAGCCATCGCCATTGACGCTAGCATCGCCCCCGTGGCACGCACCGACTCGCTGTCCGGACGGCTCGCGCGCTGGGGCTTCGCGGACGCCGGGGCACTGAGCGCGAGGGTGGCGCGCTGCTACGAGCTCGTCGGCGAGGAGGTCGCCGACCGACTGCTCGCCGAACTGGCCGCAGCCGCCGACCCCGATCTGGCCATACAGGGCTTCACGCGCCTGGTCGACAGCCGTCCCGACCTCGTGGCGGCGCTCGGCGCAGACGAGCGCTGGGCCTCCCGGCTGGCCCGGGTGCTCGGCGGCAGCATCGCCCTGAACCAGCACCTCGGCGCCCACCCCGATGAGGTGGACGGCCTCGCCGGTGACATCACCCGGCGCGACGCCGCCGCGTTGCGGGCCGAACTGCTCGGCGCGGTCGGCGCCGACCCGTCCGACCCCGAACCGGTCGGCGACGCGGGGGAGTCCAACGCGCTGCGGTACGCCTACCGGCGCGCGTTGCTGCGGGTCGCGGCCCGCGACCTCACCGCGCCCGACCCCCTTGCCGACCTGCCCGAGGTCGCCGGAGAACTGGCCGACCTGGCCGATGCGACCGTCGAGGCAGCGCTCGCCCTCGCCCGCGCCGAGGTTCCAGACGCCGGGCTGTGCCGGCTCGGCATCGTCGCGCTCGGCAAGACCGGCGCCGGCGAGCTCAACTACGTCAGCGACGTCGACGTGCTCTACCTCGCCGAGCCGGCGCTGGCCGCGGACGGCACCCCGCGCTGCGAGCCCGCCCTCGCGGTGACGATCGCAACCCGGCTGGTGGGCGTGCTGTCGCGGATCTGCTCCGACAACACCACGGCCGGCACGATCTGGCCGATCGACGCGGCGCTGCGGCCCGAGGGCAAGGCCGGCCCGCTGGTGCGCACACTCGCCTCCCACCGCGCGTACTACGCGAAGTGGGCGAAGAACTGGGAGTTCCAGGCCATGCTCAAGGCCCGCCCGATGGCCGGCGACCTCGCGCTCGCCCAGGACTTCGTCGACATGGTGTGGCCGTTGGTGTGGCAGGTCGCCGACGACAACCAATTCGTCTCGGAGGTGCAGGCGATGCGCCGCCGCGTGATCTCGCTGCTGCCGGCCAAGGAGGCCGAACGGGAGATCAAACTCGGCGCCGGCGGGCTGCGGGACGTCGAGTTCAGCGTGCAGTTGCTCCAGCTCGTGCACGGCCGGGCCGACGAGCGGTTGCGGCTACGGGGCACGTTCGACGCGCTGGACGCGCTGGTCGGGTACGGCTACGTCGGCCGCTCGGACGGGTTCGACCTCGGCACCGCCTACCGGCTGCAGCGGGTCCTGGAACACCGCATCCAGCTCCACAAGCTGCGTCGCACCCACCTGATGCCCGCCGACGAGCTGAACCAGCGCTGGCTGGCCCGCAGCCTGGGCCTGCCCGACACCCACGAGCTGATGCACCTGTGGCGCTCCTCGACCCGACGGGTGCTGGTACTGCACCAGCGGTTGTTCTACTCCCCGCTGCTCGAGGCGGTGGCGCGGATCCCGTCCGCGGCCGTCCGGCTGACGTCGGAGGACGCCGAGACGCGGCTGCGGGCCCTCGGCTACGGAGACCCCCGCGCCGCGCTGCGGCACCTGGAGGCGCTCACCACCGGCATGAGTCGCCGGGCCGAGATCCAGCGGCAGCTGCTGCCGGCGATGCTCGGCTGGTTCACCGCCGGCCCCAACCCCGACCACGGGCTGCTCGCCTTCCGGCAGGTGTCGGAGGCCCTCGGCGACACCCACTGGTACCTGCGGGCGCTGCGGGACGGCGACGCGACCGCCGAGCACTTCGCGAAGGTGCTCGCCTCCAGCCGGTACGCCGTCGACCTGCTGCTGCGCAACCCCCAGAGCGCAGCCTGGCTGAACGACCCCGACGGGCTGCTTCCCCGTCCGGGCGCGGAGGTGCTCGCCGAGATGACCTCGGCCTCGGGCCGGCACGACAGCCCCGAGGCCGCGATCGCGGCCGTCCGGGCCGTCCGCCGCGGCGAATTGCTGCGGCTCGCGATGGCCGACCTGCTGGGTGACCTCGACCTGGTGTCGCTCGGTGCCGCGCTGTCCGAGCTCGCGTCGGCGACGATCGACGCCGGCCTGGCGGTCGCGGCCCGCGGGCTGGAGCGGGTGCCGCGGATCGCCGTGATCGCGCTCGGCCGCTGGGGCGGGCAGGAGATGTCGTACTCCTCCGACGCCGACGCGATGTTCGTCGTCGAGGACACCGACGACCCCGACGCCACCAGGGTGGCCAGGACGGTCGTGAGCCGGCTGCGGGCCATGCTCGCCCAGCCCGGTGCCGACCCCGCCCTGGAGGTGGACGTCGACCTGCGGCCCGAGGGCAAGGGTGGCCCGATCGTCCGCAGCCTGGCCTCCTACCGCGCCTACTACGCCAAATGGGCCTCCACCTGGGAGGCGCAGGCGCTGCTGCGCGCCCGCGTCGGCGCGGGCGACCGCTCGCTGGGCGAACAGCTGCTGGCGGCCGTCGACCCGCTGCGCTACCCCGAGGGCGGGCTGAGCAAGGCCCAGGTGGGGGAGATCCGCAAGCTCAAGGCCCGGATGGAGGTCGAGCGGATGCCGCGCTCGACCGACCCCCGACGGCACACCAAGCTCGGCCCCGGCGGGCTGTCGGACGTGGAGTGGGTGGTGCAGTTGCTGCAGTTGCAGCACGCCGCCGGGCACCCGTCGCTGCGCCGCACGACAACGCTGGGCGCGCTGGACGCGGCGGTCGAGGCCGGCCTCGTCAGCATCCCGGACGCCGAGGCGCTGGGCGGGTCGTGGCGGCTGGCCAGCGAGATCCGCAACGCGGTCATGCTGCTGCGCGGGCGCGCGTCCGACACCATCCCCACGGACGTCCGCGACCTCGCCGCGACCGCTGAGGTGATCGGCTACGGCAAGGGCGAGTCGTCCCGGCTGCTGGAGGACTACCAGCGCGTCAGCCGGCACGCCCGGCAGGTGATGGACCGGCTCTTCTGGGCCGGCGCCTGAACCACCGCGGGTCCCCGCGTCCCGGCCCCCGGGACGGCGGTGGGGCGGACGGCGGTAGGATGAGGCCCGAGATGAGCAGCCCTGACCTCCCCACGACCACCCAGCACCTCACCGGTTGGGGGCGTACCGCTCCCACGGTCTCCCAGGTGCTGCACACCCCCGACGTCGAGTTGATCCAGCGCGCGGTGCGCGAGGTCGCCGACCACAACGCCGATTCCCCCGACCACCTCAAGCGGGGCATCCTCGCCCGCGGCCTGGGCCGTTCCTACGGGGACGTGGCGCAGAACGCCGGCGGCATCGTCGTCGACCTGACCGCACTCGACCGGATCCACTCCATCGACCCGGTCCGCGCCCGCGTGGACGTCGACGCCGGCGTCAGCCTGGACGCGCTGATGCGCGCCGCCCTGCCCCACGGGCTGTGGGTCCCCGTCCTGCCCGGCACCCGCCAGGTCACCATCGGCGGGGCGATCGGCTGCGACGTCCACGGCAAGAACCACCACTCCGCCGGGTCGTTCGGCAACCACGTCGCGTCGATGGAACTCCTGGTCGCCGACGGACGGGTCCTGCACCTCGAACCGGCCGGCAGCCCCGACGACCCGGACGCCGCGATCTTCTGGGCGACCGTCGGCGGCGTCGGCCTGACGGGCATCATCCTGCGCGTGGTGCTGGAGATGACCCGCACCGAGACCGCCTACTTCGTCGCCGACGGCATCGTCACCCACACCCTGGACGAGACGATCGCCGTCCACTCCGACGGGTCCGAGGCCAACTACGACTACTCCAGTGCCTGGTTCGACGCGATCTCGCCCGCCCCGAAGCTCGGACGGGCCGCGCTGTCGCGCGGCAACCTCGCCACGCTGGACCAGTTGCCCCCCAAGCTGGCGGCCGACCCCCTCGGTTTCCACGCCAAGCCGCTGCTGGAACTGCCCGACGTGTTCCCCAACGGGCTGGCGAACAAGCTCACCTTCACCGCGCTCGGCACGCTCTGGTACGCCAAAAGCGGCACCTACACGCACAAGGTGCAGAGCCTCACCGGCTTCTACCACCCCCTCGACCTGTTCGGGGAGTGGAACCGCGCGTACGGCAGCAACGGGTTCCTGCAGTACCAGTTCGTCGTCCCGCCGGCCGCGGTGGACGAGTTCAAGCGGATCATCGCCGACATCCAGGCCTCGGGGCACTACTCCTTCCTGAACGTGTTCAAGCTCTTCGGGGAGGGCAACTCCGCGCCGCTCAGCTACCCGATGGCCGGCTGGAACGTGTGCGTCGACTTCCCGATCAAGGCCGGTCTGGAGGAGTTCCTGCGCGGCCTGGACGCCCGCATCCTGGAGTTCGGCGGCCGCCTCTACACGGCCAAGGACTCGCGCACCTCGGCCGCTACCTTCCACGCGATGTATCCCCGGCTCGGTGACTGGATCGCCACCCGCCGTCGCGTCGACCCCGACCGGGTCTTCGCCTCCGACCTCGCCCGCCGATTGGAGCTGCTGTGATCGATGCCACCGGGAACCCCCAGACCATCCTGCTGCTGGGGGGCACCTCCGAGATCGGCCTGGCCATCGTGAAGGAGTACCTCGCCGCGCAGCCCGTCCGTGTCATCCTCGGCGTCCAGCCCGGCGACGAGCTCCGGGAGGCGACGGTGGCCGACCTCGCCGGCTGCGGCGCGACCGCCGTCGACGTGCTCGACTTCGACGCCACCGCCTTCGACACCCATCCCGGCGTGGTCGACGCCGCCTGGGCGATCGCCGACGTCGACGTCGCGGTGGTTGCCTTCGGCCTGCTCGGCGACCCCGAGCAGCTCTGGCAGGACCAGGCGGCCGCCGTCGGAATCGCGCAGGTGAACTACACCGGGGCGGTCAGCGTCGGTGTGCTGCTGGGCCAGCGCCTGAAGGCGCAGGGTTATGGCCAGATCATCGCCATGTCGAGTGCTGCGGGCGAACTCGTGCGCCGCTCGAACTTCGTCTACGGCTCCACCAAGGCCGGCCTGGACGGGTTCTACCGGCTGCTCGGCCAGGCCCTGGAGCCGTTCGGGCCGAAGGTGCTCGTGGTGCGTCCCGGTCAGGTCCGCACGCGCATGTCGGCGCACGTCAAGGAGGCGCCGCTCACCGTCGACAAGGAGCAGCTCGCCGCCCAGGTCGTCGATGCGGCGCGCCGGGGCGAGACCCTGATCTGGGTGCCGAAGCCGTTCCAGCTCGTGATGTGGGCTCTCAAGCACCTCCCCGGCCCGGTCTTCCGGCGGCTCCCGATCTGAGGTTTCACGCCCCGGTCGTGTCGATCACGGCCCCGTCGGGGACGCAGCGCGCACCACACGCGGCCAGTGCCGCCTCGAGTTCGGGCAGCGGCGGGTTGTGGTGGCTGAGGTGCACCGCGACCACGTCGGTGGCCGGACTGACGCTCCCGATCTCGCGCAACGCCGCCACGGTCGCGGCGAAGGCCGGCAGGTCGTGGTGCTGGGTGGCGTGAGAAGTCCGGGTGCCGAAGGTCTCCTCGAGCAGCAACAGGTCCAGACCGACGCCCGTCAGCGCCGCGAGGGTCGCCTTGGGCAGCGGCCCGGTGTCGGTCGCGTACAGCAGGCGCGACCGGCCGTCCCCGACGAGGTGGAGCACCGCCTCACCGAAGGCCTCGTGCGCGGCGGGCAGCACCTGCAGGCTCAGCCCAACCACCTCGACCCGGTCACCCGCGGTCACCGGCACCAGCCGGACGCGGGTGTCGCCGGGGTCGAGCCAGGCCGCACACTGGGCGATCGCGGGGGCCGGCCCGATCACGGTGAGCGGACGGTCGGTCGCCCAGCCGCGGTAGAGCAGGAAGGACGGGTCGAGGTGGTCGTGGTGGGCGTGCCCGATCACGACCGCCTCCACCTCGCGCAGGCGGACGCCCAACCGCTCGGCCTGCCGGGGCGTCTCCGGCCCGCAGTCGAGCAGCAGCCGACCCTCCACGACGGCCGAGGTGGGCGTCCGCAGCAGGCCGCGGCCGCGCTGGTCGGCGCAACTGGCGCAGTCGCACCAGGGGTTGGGCCAGCCGTCGGCCGAGCCGGTGCCGAGTAGTTGGACGCGCATGCCCCGACTCTAGGGCTGAGGTGGTGCCGGCGGGGTGCCGGGGGCAGGGGCAGGCCCCGTCCCGGGCGGGGACGGGGCCTTGAAGGGGAAATCAGGCGCTGTGCTCCAGGTTCCATCCACCTCCCGGTTCGTGTTGCGGTTTGATGAGTTCACTCTGGCGCCGCAGCCTGTCGGAGGGCCCGCGCGGGGCCATGAGTTCGCTGTGAACGCTCGTGAAACGTCACACTCGGCCCAAACGTCGAATTGTCTACGCACTACTGCGAATAGCTGTGAGGCCGCTGTCCCCCGGTAGGGTGATACCACCGACGACGGAACCGCTGTGACGGAACAGCTCCCTGATCCAGCGGCCTGTCATCGGAGGCGGAAACGCAACGGCGACGAACTTGCCAGACGTGTTGGAGAAATCCACGGTCGGGGATCAAGCGGATCGACGGCGTTTCCACCGCAGATGGGTCGCACGACCCATGATGGTGGGGCCGCTTCTGGGGGGAGGCGAGTCACGCCACAAGGCGACAGGGCACCGGTTCGCTACCGGGGGGAAGCGAACAGGTGCCCTGTAGCATGCCCGGACGAATCGTCCAGAACGATCCCTGAGCCTGTCGAAGGGTCGTGGACTGCGAGGTCTTTCAGTCGATCCGCGGGAACCCGACCGCCGCCGCCAACGTCGAGGTGACGTCTGCAAAGTGCCGGAGCTCCACCCCGTCCAGTTCGAGCACCGGCACGACGCCCCGGATGGCCGAGACCAGCCAGACGCCGTCGCAGGTTCGTGCCTCGCCGGCAGGCAGGAAGGCGGCCCCCGTGCGCACCCCCTGGGCGGCGGCGACCGAGAAGAGCTCCGCGATCGTGACCGACGGCAGCACACCCGAACCCGTCACCGGCGTCGTCCAGAGCGCGTCGTCACGCGCATACAGCAACCCCGCGGTCGGGCCCTCCAGCAGCAGGGCGTCGGAACTGCGGAACACCGCCTCGTCCACGCCGGCGATCCGGGCCGCGCGCTGGGCCGCGACGTTGACCGCGTAGGAGAGCGTCTTCACCCCTCCGAGCAGCCACGGGGCCGCCGCGAACGCATCATGGGCGTAGCCGCGGTCGAGCGTCACGGCGCTCACCCCTCGCCGCACGCGGGAGAAGTCCGGCGCCGCGGTGATCGTCAGATACCCGACCGGCTCGGACGGACCCGACTCCAACCCGCGGGTGAGCACGACCTTGCAGATCGCCTCTCCCGGCCAGGCCCACGCCGCGAGCGCCTCGTCGATCAGCTCCCGCCACTGCGCCACCGGGGGAGTGGCGATCCCCAGCGCCGCCGCCGAACGGGCGAACCGTTCCAGGTGCGCCGTCACGAAGTGGGCCCGCGCGCCGCTGGGGTCCGCGGTCACCCGCAGCGCGTCGAAGCACCCGTCCCCCCGGGTGACCCCCAGGTCGTCCCCGCTCAACAGCGGGGTCTGGAACGGCAGCAGCCCGCGGCCGTGGACGGCCAGCACCTGGGGACGTTGACTCACCCGCACAGCCTAGGGGTGCTCCGATGCGTCTGCTTCTCGGCCGCGTCCGCCCCGTCCGAGGCTCCCGCCCGGCATGCTTGGAGCCACACCGACGGCGGGCGCGACGAGTCCGCTGCACCCGGTCAAGAAGGACGGCGATGACGCACGACTCCCAACTCCAGCCCGCGCCGGCGGACGCCGGCAACCCCCGCTCGTGGCGGCTGCCGGTCGAGGCCGAGCCGGACCGGCCCGACTACGCGGTGGTGCGGCGGCTGGTGCTGGGCAGCGCCCTGATGCTCTTCCTGGAGCTGGCGCTGATCCGCTGGCTGGGCTCCAACGTCGTGCACCTGAGCTACTTCTCCAATTTCGTGCTGCTGGGCTCGTTCCTCGGCATCGGGCTGGGCTTCCTGATCGCCCGCTTCACGTGGTCGGTGCTGCCCTGGACCCCGGTCCTTCTCGCCCTGCTGGTGGCGGCCACGAGCCTGTTCCCGGTCACGATCGACCGGGCCGGTGACCAGATCATCTACTTCACCTCCCTCAGCACCTCCGGACCGCCGGCCTGGGTGGTGCTGCCGGTGATCTTCGTCCTCGTCGCGGCGGTGCTCGCGGGGCCGGCGGAGGTGGTGGGCCGCTGCTTCTCGCACCTGCGCCCGTTGACCGCCTACCGCTGGGACCTGGTCGGCTCGCTGATCGGCATCGTCTCGTTCACGCTGCTCTCCTTCCTCGGCGCGCCGTCGGTGGCGTGGGGGGTGCTGGTCACCGCGGGCTTCCTCGTCCTGATCGGGTCGTGGCGGCGCTGGCTCGCCGCCGCGGCCGGGCTCGTCATGATCACCTTCCTCGTGGCCGAGTCACTCACGCCGGGTACCTCCTGGTCGCCGTACTACAAGGTGCAGACCAGAGACCTGGTCTCCGCGGGCATCCCCCTCACCGACATCTCGGTCAACGGCGTCCCGCACCAGATCATGCGCTCGGCCGCCCAGCGGCTGCTGGAGGAGCCGCAGTACGGGCTGCCGTACCAGCGCTCGCCGCAGAACCCGCTGCGCAACGTCCTGATCATCGGCGCCGGCTCCGGTTCGGACGTGGCGATCGCCCTGGCCAAGGGTGCCCAGCACATCGACGCGGTCGACATCGACCCCCGGATCATGCAGCTCGGCGTGGAGCGCAACCCCGACCACCCCTACGACGACCCGCGGGTGACCCGCCACGTCAACGACGGACGCGCGTTCCTGCACTCCACCGACACGCGCTACGACCTGATCCTGTTCGCGCTACCCGACTCCCTCGCGCTGGTCACCGGGGCGTCCCAGATCCGGCTGGAGAGCTTCCTGTTCACCGACCAGGCGCTCATCGAGGCCCGGGCGCACCTCAGTGACGTCGGCAGCTTCGCGATGTACAACTACTACCGCGAGGACTGGCTGATCGACCGCCTCGCCGGGACGGCCCAGGCCGCCTTCGGGCACCTGCCGTGCGTCGACCTGGTCGGCAACGGCCAGGCTGTCGTCTCCGCGTCGCTGGACGAGGCCAACCAGACCTGCGGGACGGCGTACGTGCCCGCCACGACGGTCGTGGCCCCGGCGACCGACGACCGGCCGTTCCTGTACTACCAGGGCGGACCGCTGCCGGCGCTCTACCTGTGGGCGCTGGGCGGCATCCTGATCATCTCGCTGATCGCCGTCCGGGCGCTCGGCGGGCCGTTCCGGACGATGCGCCCCTACGCCGACCTGTTCTTCATGGGCGCCGCGTTCATGCTGCTGGAGACCAAGAACATCGCCACCTTCGCGCTGCTGTTCGGGACGACCTGGCTCGTCAACGCCCTGGTCTTCGCCGGGGTGCTGGTGATCGTGCTCGCGGCCGTGGAGACGACCCGGCGGTTCCGCACCCCGCCGCTCCCCGTCGTGTTCGGCGGGATCGCGGTGTCGCTGGCCGTGACCTACCTCGTCGAGCCGGTCTGGTTGCTGACGCTCCCGTTCGTCCCGCGCCTGGTGGTGGCCGTCCTGCTCGCCTTCGTGCCGATCTACCTGGCCAACGTCGCGTTCTCGAAACGGTTCGCCGCCTCCGACGACTCCCGCTCGGCCTTCGGGCTGAACCTGCTGGGGGCCATGCTGGGCGGCTGCCTGGAGTACCTCGCGCTGTTGACCGGGTACCGCAACCTCCTGGTGCTCGTCGCCGGGCTCTACCTGCTGGCCTTCGTGCTCACCCCCCGGCGGGCCGTGGCGCTCACGTCCGGGTGAGGCGGTAGATCCCGTCCCCGCTCCCATTGGACGTGGTGAAGTACAGCGCCCCGTCAGGGCCCTGGGCCACCGTCCGGATGCGGCCGTAGCTGGTGGCGACCTCACCCAGCAGGGTGAGTCGCTGCGCGTCGTCCACGCCGAACAGCAGGATGCCCTCGCCCTTCAGCATCGCCACGGCCAGTGCCCCGTCCCAGTCGCCCCACTGCGGGCCGCTGAGGAAGCCGGCGCCGCTGGTGGCGACGGTGGGCTTCCCGGAGCGCCAGCGGGCGGCGACGGCCTTGGGGAAACGCGTGCGGTCGGTCATCGGCCGGGCCTCGTTGTACCCCGGAGTCGGCGCCCACCCGTAGTTGGCGCGCTTGGCGACCGTGTTGATCTCGTCGTCGCGGCTGGTGCCGTGCTCGACCGACCAGAGCCGGGTGGTGCCGGGCTGCAGGGCGAGCCCCTGCACGTTGCGGTGCCCGTAGTTCCAGACGTAGCGGCTCCTGCCGCCCCGGCTGAAGAACGGGTTGCTGGCGGGGATCGAGCCGTCGCTGCGGACGCGCAGGACCTTGCCACCGAGGGACGAGATGCGTTGCGGGTTGCGGCCCCCGGCCGCGTCGCCGGTGCCGACGTAGAGCATCCGGGCGGAGCGGAACACGAGCCGGCAGCCGTTGTGGCGGCCCTTGCCGATCGGGATGTTCCGCACCAGCGTGCGCACCTTGACCGCCGTGGTGTCGCTGGTCAGCTGCCACTTCCAAACCTCGACGCCGGAGGCCTTTCCCGCGGCCGTCGCCACGGACTGGCAGGTGTAGAAGTAGCCAGAGGCGGCGTCGGGATCGGCCACGATTCCCAGCAGCCCGGCCTCGGAACTGTTCCACAGCGGTGGCAATGGGAGGTCGACCCGCTGCGGGGTGGCCCCCGGCCGCATCGACCAGACCCGTCCCGCGCGTTCGTCGAAGAGCATCAGGTCGCCGACCCAGGTCACGTCCCAGGGGATCTCCAGGCCGGTGACCACGGGCGTGATGCTCACGTCGGACGGCGCCGCGGCCGCGGCGACAGGGACGGGCGTCGCGGCGTGCGCAGGCGCAGGGCCGATGGTGGACGCCACCACGGCCAGGGACAGCACGGCGGCGGCGTGACGCAGGATTCGCTGAGGTGACATGGGTTCCGGGCTCCTCGGGGTGAGGCGTCGAACCTAACCCGGGCGAGTGGCGGCCGCCATGCCGATTATTGCCCGCCGACAACCACAGCGCGAGAAAGGCCCCGCCGTGGCGGGGCCTTCCGGGAGTGCACGAGACAGGTGATCGCGGAGCGATCACATGTCGAAGTACATCTCGAACTCGTGCGGGTGCGGACGGAGGCGGATCGCGTCGATGTCGGCGCGCTTCATCTCGATCCAGGTCTCGATCAGGTCGGCGGTGAAGACGCCTCCCGCGAGCAGGTACTCGTGGTCGGCCTCGAGGGCGTCCAGGACGCCACCCAGGTCGGCCGGCACGGTCGGAACCAGGGCGTGCTCCTCGGGGGGCAGCTCGTAGAGGTCCTTGTCGACCGGGGGCAGCGGCTCGATCTTGTTGGTGATGCCGTCCAGGCCGGCCAGCAGGCAGGCCGCGAAAGCGAGGTACGGGTTCGAGGAGGGGTCGGGGCAGCGGAACTCAAGCCGCTTGGCCTTCGGATTGGAGCCCGTGATCGGGATCCGGATGCAGGCCGAGCGGTTGCGTGCCGAGTACACCAGGTTCGTCGGGGCCTCGAAGCCGGGCACCAGGCGGTGGTACGAGTTCACCGTGGGGTTGGTGAAGGCGAGCAGCGACGGGGCGTGCTTCAGCAGCCCGCCGATGTACCAGCGCGCCAGGTCCGACAGGCCGCCGTAGCCGGCCTCGTCGTAGAACAAGGGCTGGCCCTTGTCCCACAGCGACTGGTGGACGTGCATGCCCGAGCCGTTGTCACCGAAGATCGGCTTCGGCATGAACGTGACGGTCTTGCCCTGCTCCCAGGCGGTGTTCTTGATGACGTACTTGAACTTCATCACGTCGTCCGCGGCGGCCAGCATGGTGTTGAACCGGTAGTTGATCTCGGCCTGACCGGCGGTGCCGACCTCGTGGTGGGCGCGCTCGATCTCCAGGCCGACGCCCTCCAGGTTGCGCACCATGTCGTCGCGCAGGTCGGAGAAGTGGTCGACCGGGGCCACCGGGAAGTAGCCGCCCTTGTACTTCACCTTGTAGCCGCGGTTCGCACGACCGTCGCTGTCGGCCTCGGAGCCGCTGTTCCACGCGCCGGCCTCGGAGTCGATGTAGTAGAAGGACGCGTTCTGCTTGGTCTCGAACCGCGCCGAGTCGAAGATGTAGAACTCGGCCTCGGGTGCGAAGAACGCGGTGTCGCCGATGCCGGAGGAGGCCAGGTAGTTCTCGGCCTTGCGCGCGATGTTGCGCGGGTCGCGGCTGTAGGGCTCCTTGGTGAGCGGGTCGTGCACGAAGAAGTTGACCACCAGGGTCTTCGACTTCCGGAACGGGTCGAGGTAGGCGGTGGTCGGGTCGGGCATCAGGGCCATGTCCGACTCGTGGATCTTCTGGAAGCCACGGATGGACGAGCCGTCGAAGGCGAGACCGTCCTCGAAGACCTCGGGGCCGAAGGCCTTCGCCGGCACGGTGAAGTGCTGCATCACGCCGGGCAGGTCGCAGAACCGGATGTCGACGGTCTCGACGTCCTCGTCCTTGAGATAGGCCAACAGGTCGTCGGCGCCTTGGAACATTGTGCCTCCACAAGTCAGGGATTGAACGACGCTCACGTTAGGGACGAGGCGTAACCGGGTGGTTGCGTCCGTGTTTCGTCCGTGTTACACCGCCGCGAGCCGAGGTGGGGACGGGTCCCGCGCCGCCCCGTTAGGCTGCCGCCGTGGACGACACCGTCAGCCCCGACCCCGACGACTACCCGGGCGCCAGCCTCGGCCTGCCGCCTTCGGGTGCCGGCTCGCTCGCCGGCTGGGGTTCCCGGGTGGCGGCGCTGATCCTCGACTGGGGCGCCTCGATGGGCGTCGCGGTGCTCCTGTTCGGCACCGGGGTGCTCACCGGCGGTGGCTGGCGCGCCTGGATGATCCTGGCGGTGTTCTTCGTCGAGTCGACCGTGCTGACCGCGCTGGCGGGGGGCAGTTTCGGCAAGATCGTGGCCCGGATCGGCGTGCTCGGCACCGACGGTTCCCCGATCGGCTGGGGACGGTCGACCGCCCGCGCCCTCGCGGTGTGCCTGGTGCTGCCGGCGGTCGTGATCGGTGCCGAGCGCCGGTCGCTGGCCGACCTGGTGCTGGGCACGGTCGTGCTGCGGCGCCGCTGACCCCTCCCTGAAACGGTTTTCCGCCGTTGCGGAGAGGTTGCGTTCCGATAACGATGCTTGCCGCGCTGTGGACCCGGATTGCCCACGGGGGTGGGCGCGGGTACCTTGGGGCGCAGATTCACCCACGGCGCCCACCATCTCTGGCTGCGGCGCCGTTCAACCTTGGAGGGAACATTGGGCACCAAGAAGCTCGTGGCGGTCGCCGCCACGTTCGTGGCAGGGGCACTCGCCCTGTCCGCGTGCACCCCGCAGCCGGCTCAGCCGGGCGCTACCGCGACCCAGCCGGGCGGCACCCAGACCCAGATCAACACCGCTTCGTCGGTGTCGGTCATGTGGAACCAGCCGATGTACTCGATGAACAACGTCACCACGTTCGGCAACGCGACCGCCAACGCGAACATCGTGTACCTGACGAATGACAACTTCATCTACTACGACAAGGACCTCAACATGGTCCCGAACACGTCGTACGGCACCTACGAGAAGACCTCCGACGATCCGCTGACGGTCAAGATGACCCTCGCGGACACCGCCATGTGGTCCGACGGCGTCCCGGTCACCGCGGCCGACATCATCCTCGCCTACGGCGGTCAGAGCGGCCTGTTCAACACGGTCGTCGACGCCGACGAGGTGGCCGGTCTCTACAACGAGGACGGCACGATGAAGGAGGTCGGAGCGGGCAAGGTCTACTTCGACTCCAGCTCGGCCGGCCTGCAGCTGATCAAGGACTTCCCGGTCGTTGACGGCAAGAGCGTCACCGTCACCTACTCCAAGCCGTTCGCGGACTGGGAGCAGTACATGTCGACCTTCGGCGCCGGCCTGCCGGCCCACATCGTCGGCAAGCGCGCCCTCGGCATCGAGGACCCGACCCAGGCCGCCCAGGCCGTGCTCGACGCCTTCAAGAACAAGGACGCCGCGGCGCTGTCGAAGATCGCCAACGTCTGGAACCTCGACTGGAACTTCGTCGAGATGCCGACCGACGCCGACCTCACCGTCGGTTCCGGGCCGTACACCCTCTCGGAGTACCAGAAGTCCGCGTTCCTCACCGTGAAGAAGAACGCGAACTACAAGGGCGCCCACGTCCCGACCGTCGAGTCCATCACCGTCCGCTACAACGAGGACCCGATGGCCGCCGTGCAGGCGCTGCAGAACGACGAGGTGCAGTTGATCTCGCCCCAGGGCACCGCCGACATCCTCACCGCGGCGCAGGCGATCAACGGTGTGCAGGTGTACACCGGTGACGAGGGCACCTTCGAGCACGTCGACCTGACCTTCAACAACGGCGGTCCGTTCGACCCGAAGAAGTACGGTGGCGACGCCGAGAAGGCGTGGAAGGTGCGGCAGGCGTTCCTGCTGACCCTGCCCCGCCAGGCGATCATCGACAACATCATCAAGCCGATCAACCCCAACGCCGCCATCCGCAACTCGTTCTTCGTGGTTCCCTCCGCGCCGAACTACCCGGCGATCTCCGAGGCCAACGGCATGGGGACGGTGTTCGCTGACGTCGACATCGAGAAGGCCAAGTCGCTGCTGGCCGAGGCCGGGGCGGAAGCTCCCAAGGTCCGGATCCTGTACGGCAAGTCCAACGTCCGTCGTCAGCAGCAGTTCCGGCTGATCCAGGAGTCCGCCGCCAAGGCCGGCTTCGAGGTCATCGACAACGGCAACGACGACTGGGGCGCCAAGCTGGGCGACAAGTCCTACGACGCGTCGCTGTTCGGCTGGCAGTCCACCGGCACCGGCGTCACCGAGTCCGATGCGAACTACCGCACCGGCGGCAACAACAACTTCGGTGGCTACTCCAACAAGAAGGTCGACGGCTGGCTCGACGACCTCCAGACCGCCGTTGACCCGGCCGAGCAGCTGAAGATCGTCTCCACGATCGAGAAGCAGCTTGTGGACGACGCCTTCGGCGTCTCCATCTTCCAGTTCCCCTCGGTCACCGCCTACACCAGCAAGCTGACCGGCATCGACCCGATCGGGGTCTCGCCGACCATCTTCTGGAACTTCTGGGAGTGGAAGATCTCCTGATCAACGCAGAAGTCAGTGGATCGCTGACCCGGTAGCGGGTTGTCGATTCCCGCGGTGGGGCGTCAGGGCATATCCTGACGCCCCACCGGCATGCTGAAAGGTCATGGTGAGGACACTCAGATGATTCGCTTCCTCTTCCGCCGCCTGCTGCTCGCGCTCGGCACGCTGCTGGTGCTCTCCGCGGTGGTCTACTTCATGGTGGACCTCGCCGTCGACCCCCTGCAGGACCTGCGCCAGAGCACGTCCCCACAGAAGGCCGAGCTCATCGCCCGCCGGGTCGCCCTGCTCCAGCTGGACCAACCCTGGTGGGTGCGGTACTGGGACTGGCTGAGCGGTTTCGTCCGCGGTGACCTCGGGCTGGCCTGGAAGACGCAGGAGCAGGTCACCAGCCAGTTGCAGGACGCGGTGGCAACCTCGATCTCGCTGGTGCTCGCGGCGACGGTGCTGGCACTGCTGCTCGGCATCATGGTCGGCATCGTGAGCGCGCTGCGCCAGTACACCGCCTTCGACTACTCGATCACCTTCGTCTCGTTCGTCCTCTACTCGCTGCCGGTCTTCTGGGTGGCGGTGCTGCTGAAGCAGTTCATGGCGATCGGGCTCAACGACTTCCTCAACAACCCCTTCCTCAACTGGCCGGCGACGATCATCGCCGCCGTCGTGATCGGGCTCTTCTGGGCCGGCGCCCTCGGTGGCGACCTGCGACGCAAACTCATCACCTTCACGGCCGCCGCACTGATCACGATCGGGACGTGGTCGTTCGCGGTCTACTCCGGGTGGCTGGACGCCCCGGCCTTCGGCGTCATCGGCGTCGCCGTGGTCGGGTTCGCCGCCGCCATCGCGGTGACGATGGTCTTCGCCGGGATGAACAACAAACGGGCCCTCTACTCCGCCCTGACCACCGCGACCGTGGGCGTCGCGATGTGGTGGGCGATGCAGTGGTTCTGGTTCTACTACGCGATGGACATCGGCTGGATCCTCGGGCTGCTGGTCACGGCGATCGCGGTGGCGATGCTGATCGGCTGGCTGTGGGGTGGTCCGGACCGCGGCGTGTCCATGCGTGGGGCCGTGATCACGGCCATCGTGATCGCGACGATGACCTTCATCGACCGCGTGATGCAGGTCTACCCGATCTACTTCCAGGCCGTGCGCGGCCGTCCGATCGCCACGATCGGGGCCCAGACCCCCAACCTGGGGGGCGACTTCTGGGTGCAGCAACTGGACCGGTTCACCCACCTGCTGCTACCGACGATCGCGCTGGTGCTCATCTCGTTCGCGTCCTACACCCGCTACCAACGAGGCTCGATGCTGGAGGTCCTCTCCCAGGAGTACATCCGGACCGCCCGCGCCAAGGGTCTCTCCGAGCGGGTCGTCATCGTGCGGCACGCGCTTCGCAACGGCCTGATGCCGCTGGCCTCGATCATCCCCGTCGACCTGGTGGCGGTGATCGGTGGTGCGGTGATCACCGAGACGATCTTCGGCTGGTCAGGCATGGGACGGCTCTTCATCCTCTCGCTGGGTAACGCCGAGGTCGACCCGGTGATGGCCTACGTGATGATCACCGGTGCGCTGGCCATGGTGGCGAACCTGCTGGCCGACCTCCTCTACGCCGTCCTCGACCCACGGATCCGGGTGAACGCATGAGCAACGACGACAAGCCGCTGGACAACCTGCCCGAGGACCAGCTCCCCAGCGAGCAGGGAACCCCCGAGATCATCCCGGGCGACCACCCCGCGACGCCGGGCGCAGTCCAGGACACCGCCGGGCTGGAGCCCGGGGGGCTGGCGGACGAGGGCGACGAGGGCGCGGTCGGCCGCGGCGAGGGTGTCGGCGAGGCCAAGGAGGTCGAGGGGCTCTCCCAGGGCCAGATCGTGTGGCGCCGGTTCGTCCGCCACAAGGGCGCCATGTCGGGGCTCGGCGTGCTGGTCTTCATCGCGCTGCTCGCCACCACCGCCCGCGGGCTCGGCCCGATCCCGGGCTGGTGGCCGAAGCAGCCGCTCGCCTCCGGCACCATGATCGGACGCGGCGAGCCCAGCCTCACCCTGCCGACCTGGCTGGGGGGACCGGGCTTCAACATCGGCGAGCACCCGTTCGGCCAGGACAACCTCGGTGCGGACAACTTCGCCGCGGTGATGGCCGGCATCCAGACGTCCCTGCTGGTGATGCTCGTGCTGGGGGCCACCTCGCTCCTGGTCGGGGTGACCGTCGGAGCGCTGTCGGGCTACTACCGCGGCAAGCTCGACACCTTCCTGATGCGCGTCACCGACCTGTTCATCACCCTGCCGGTGATCGTGATCGGCGCCGTCCTGGGCAAGTTGCTCTCGGCGGCACCGGAGAAGTTCGGGCTGTCGCTCGAGGCCGCGCAGGTGATCAAGGGCAACATGCCGTTGCTGCTGGGCCTCGCGCTCGGCCTGGTGCTGTGGCCGAGCATGGCGCGCCTGGTGCGCGCCGAGTTCCTCGGGCTGCGGGAGCGGGAGTTCGTCGACTCCGCCCGGGTGGCCGGGGCGACGGACTGGCGGATCATCACCAAGCACATCCTGCCGAACGCGGTGGGCGTGATCATCGTGAACACCACCCTGCTGATGTCCACCGCGGTGGTGCTCGAGACCGCGCTGAGCTACCTGGGCTTCGGCATCTCGGCGCCGAGCGTGTCGCTGGGCAACCTGATCTCGATCAACCAGGGCGCCTTCCAGACCCGTCCGTGGCTGTTCTGGTGGCCGGGCCTGTTCATCATCCTGATGGCGCTCAGCATCAACTTCATCGGCGACGGCCTGCGGGACGCCTTCGACCCGCGCACCAAGCGCATCCCGTCCAAGCGCGAGATGGACAAGGCCCTGGCGGCGGCCGCGGCCGAGAAGGAGGTGGCCCGGTGAGCAAGCGCAACCAGGTCGTCGAGACCGGTCTCGACGGTGCCGTCCGGCTCTCGCGCCGGATCGGCGACGGAGAGGTGAAGAAGGGCGACACGATCCTCCAGGTCCGTGACCTCGGGGTGAAGTTCTGAGTGAACGGCGAGTGGTTCGACGCCGCCGACCACGTCGACTACGACTTGCGGGCCGGCGAGGTGCTCGCGATCGTGGGCGAGTCGGGTTCGGGCAAGACCCAGTCGTCGATGAGCCTGATCGGCCTGCTGCCCCCCAACGGACGGGCGACCGGCTCGGCCAAGCTGAAGGGCACCGAGCTGATCGGGCTGTCGGGTACCCGGCTGCGGGAGGTGCGGGGCAACGAGATCGCGGTGATCTTCCAGGAGCCGATGACCGCCCTGAACCCGGTATACACGGTCGGCTTCCAGATCGCCGAGACCCTGCGGACGCACTTCGTGATGGCACCGTCGCAGGCCAAGGTGCGGGCGCTGGACCTGATGAAGCTGGTCGAGATCCCCGAGCCGGAGGCGAGCTTCGACAAGTTCCCCCACCAGCTCTCGGGCGGGCAGCGGCAGCGCATCATGATCGCCCAGTCGCTGGCGTGTGACCCGAAGCTGCTGATCGCCGACGAGCCCACCACGGCGCTGGACGTCACCGTCCAGGCCGAGATCCTGAAGCTGATGCGCGAGCTGCGCGAGCGGGTGGACGCGGCGATCATCCTGATCACCCACGACATGGGCGTGGTGGCCGACATGGCCGACCGGATCATCGTCATGAAGGACGGCCGGGTCGTCGAGCACGGCACGTCCGACGAGATCTTCAACCGCCCCCAGCACCCCTACACGCAGGCGCTGCTGGCCGCCGTGCCGCATCTCGGCACCACGGCCACCGACTTCGCGCCGGCGCTGAAGGTCTCCCTGGTCAGCGACGGGACGACGCCCGTCCCGCTCGCTCCGGGCGACGAGGGCGCGACCGCGGCGCTGCTGATGGAGGACGTCTGCATCGACTACCCCAAGCAGGGTCGCCGGCCGGTGTTCCGCGCCGCCCACAACATCAACCTGCGCGTCGACCCGGGCCGCGTGGTCGGTCTGGTCGGCGAGTCCGGCTCGGGCAAGACCACCATCGGACGGGCTGCGGTGGCGCTGCTCCCGATCGCCGAGGGGAAGCTCTCGGTGGCCGGACGGGACATCACGCACGCCACCAACGCCGACCTCTACCCGTTCCGGCGTGACGTCGGGATCGTCTTCCAGGATCCGGGGTCGTCACTGAACCCGCGGCTGCCGGTGGGGGAGTCGATCGGGGAGCCGCTGTACCTGCACGAGAAGCTGCGGGGCTCGGAACTGTCGAAGCGTGTGGAGGCCCTGCTGGATTCGGTGGAGCTGCCGCGCAGCATGCGGAACCGGTATCCCCACGAGCTCTCGGGCGGCCAGCGGCAGCGGATCGGCATCGCGCGCTCGCTGGCCCTGGAGCCGAAGCTGCTGATCGCGGACGAGCCGACGTCGGCGCTGGACGTGTCGGTGCAGGCCCGGGTGCTGAAGCTGTTCGCCGACCTGCAGGCACGCTACGGGTTCGCCTGCCTGTTCATCAGCCACGACCTGGCCGTGGTGGAGATGCTCTCCAGCCAGATCGCGGTGATGAAGGACGGCCGGCTGGTCGAGGTCGGCCCGACGCCCGAGATCGTGAACAACCCCCAGCACCCCTACACCCAGCGCCTGCTGTCGGCGGTGCCGGTGCCTGACCCGGCCGAGCAGAAGAAGCGCCGCGAGCTGCGTGACGCGATCATCGCCCAGCAGCACATCGTGTCCTGAGCGACCCGCGACCGCAACGACGAAGTCCCCGCCTCGATCGAGGCGGGGACTTCGTCGTTGCGGTGGCCAGGGCCGGGATCGAACCGGCGACCTTTCACTTTTCAGGCGAACGCTACTACCATCTGAGCTACCTGGCCGTGGAGATGACAGCGACCCCGACGGGACTCGAACCCGCGACCTCCGCCGTGACAGGGCGGCGCGCTAACCAACTGCGCTACGGGGCCTTGTGACAGGCCTGCGGGCCGTCTCCGGCCAGCCCCGAAACTATAACGTAGAGATTCGGCCGGGGGGAAATCGCGGGGCCGGCCCCGCCTCGTCCATCGTGGCCCGACGGGCCAGGGCGACGCCTGGAGGCGCTCGTGATCACCAACGCCAGCCAAGGATGACGAGCAGTGTCATCGCGCCTGGCGGTACGGTCCCCAGCGAGGCGCCGGGCGGAAATCTTGAGTGATCAGAGATGAACAGGGTTGACAACCATTGTCAGGCGGCGTAGCGTCACACCTGTGACTACGACGATGAAGTACGCAACCCGGCTGAACTCTTATGTGGCTGATGGGCGGGATGTGGCGTCTGCGCTGCGGGAGATCGCGGCGACTGGCTCGATCAAGTTCGTGGACCTGAACTACCCCGAGCACTTCACCGATCTGTCGGTGGCCGAAATGGGCCGGTTGCTGGGGGAGTTGGGGCTCACGCTCAACAGTGTGGCGATGCGGTTCCGGAAGGAGTTCCTCCACGGCGAGTACACCAACCGTGATCCCCAGCTCAGTCGGCGGGCGATCGAGTTGACCAAGGAGGGCATCGACGCGACCGCGGCGCTGGGGTGTGACCTGGTGACGGTGTGGCTGGGCTATGACGGGTACGACTACACGTTCCAGAAGGACTACGCCGCCGGCATCAACCAGGTGGTGGCAGCGTTCCAGGAGCTCGCCGACTACCGGCCTGATGTGCGGCTGAGCATCGAGTACAAGCCGTACGAGGAGCGGGTGCATGCCCTGATCTCGAGCTTGGGCATCACGTTGCACGTGCTGGATCGGATCGATCGGGCGAACGTGGGGGCGACGCTGGACTTCTGCCACATGTTGATGGCCGGTGACATGCCGGGTTTCGGTGCGGCGTTGTTGCTGGAGCAGGGCAAGTTGTGGGGTGTCCACCTCAATGACGGCAACAACAGTGTCGATGACGGTCTGATGATCGCCTCGGTGCATCCGTGGGAGACCGCGGAGTTCCTGTACTACCTGCTCCGTCACGACTACGACGGGGTCATCTACTTCGACACCTTCCCCAAGCGGGAGGAGGCCGCCGCCGAGGCGGTCGCCAACGCCGACACCGTCGACCTGTGGGTGTCGAAGCTCCACCACTACGGCATCGACAACATCACCGCACTCATCCAAGAAGCTGACGGCGTGAAGACACAGCTGTTCAGAAACGCACTGTAGGAGGAATAGGAATGAAGGCAACAAAGGCGTTGGCGGCACTCGCGATCGGCGTGCTGGCACTGGTCGGCTGCACCGGCCCCGGCGGCACCCCCGCCAGCCCGGGCGCGTCGGGCGCGACCCTGGAACCCATGACCAACCCCGACGAGGCTGCCGAGGGCAAGGACTTCACCGACGTCCGCACCGCCCTGGGTGCCGTCCCGAAGGTCGCCGGCGACATCAAGCTCGGCGGGGTGGCGAAGGCGTTCGAGAACGAGTACTGGCGCACCCTCAAGGAGGGCATGGAGATCGGCGCCCAGAAGATGACCCAGCTCGGCGGGATGACCGTGAGCATCGACATGCGCTCGGCGCAGGGCGAGGGTGACGAGCAGGGCCAGCTCGCGATCGCCAAGGACATGATCAACAAGAAGTACTCGGCGCTGTTGCTCTCCCCGATCTCGGACGGCAACCTCGTCCCGGCGGTCGAGGACGCGACCAAGGCCGGCATCCCGGTGGTGAACGTCAACGACGGCATCATCGCCACCGCCCCGAACTACGTCGGCCCCAAAGCCAAGCAGAACGGCTCCTCGGCGGCGGAGTGGATCTCCACCAAGCTCAACGGTCAGGGCGAGGTCGCGATCGTGATCGGCATGCCGAAGGCATTCGCCGCCCGGCAGCGCACTGCCGGCTTCGAGGAGTACATGGCAGCGAACGCTCCCGGCATCAAGGTCGTCGAGAAGCAGAACGCCGACTGGGACCGTGCCAAGGCGAAGGACCTCGCCGACACCTGGATCAAGAAGCACCCCGACCTGAAGGCCATCTTCTGCAACAACGACACGATGGCGCTCGGCGTGGTCGAGGCCGTCAAGGCGTCCGGCAAGCAGATCCTGGTCGTCGGAGTGGACGGCATCGGCGAGGCCTACGAGTCGATCAAGAAGGGCGAACTGTCGGCGACGATCGACTCCTTCCCGAAGTACAAGGGCCAGATCGCGGTCGAGATGACCATCCGGATCCTCGGCGGGCAGAAGGTGCCGCGCGTGGTGTGGACGCCGCAGGCGCTGATCGACTCGACCAACGTGAACACCCCGGCCGAGCAGATCATCAGCTGGAAAGATCCCAACTTCTGATCAACTGACGGACCGGGGGCGGCGTCCTGCGTCGCCCCCGGTTTCCGGTCAAGGAGGACGACCATGGAAGCTCTCACGCTGCGGCACGTGTCGAAAAGCTTCGGTACGAACACCGTGTTGAAGGACGTCAACCTCGACATCGAGGCCGGGACGCTCCACTCGATCGTCGGTGAGAACGGCGCGGGCAAGTCAACGCTGCTGAACATCATCCACGGCGTCTACTCCGACTACGACGGCGAGGTCAACCTGTTCGGCCACACCGTCGGATTCAAGTCCCCCTTCGAGGCGATCAGGGCCGGCATCTCCAAGGTCCACCAGGAGATCCAGATCGCCCCCGACCTCACCGTGGGCGAGAACATCGCCCTCGGCTCCGAGGGCGCCTACCTCCGTGGCGGCCTGCTCGACCGCAAGCGCCTCTACGCCCGCACCGATGAGCTGCTCGACCGGCTGGGCTGCAGCTTCCGCAGCAACGTCCGGGCCGGGTCGCTCACCGTCGGCGACATCCACATGGTCGCCATCGCCAAGTCGCTCTACCACGACGCGAAGGTCATCTCCTTCGACGAACCGACCGCGTCGATGTCCGATCGTGAGGCAGACATCCTGTTCGGTGTGATCAAGGACCTGCTCGCAGCGGGCATCACCATCATCTACGTCAGCCATCGCCTCGATGAGGTGATCACACTGTCGGACCGGATCAGTGTGCTGCGCGACGGTGCCGTGATGGGCACGTGGGAGCGCGGCCACATCGACAAGCAGACGATGATCGAACGGATGGTTGGCCGCGAGCTCACCACCGTCCTGCAGGAACTCCAGATCGCCACCTCCGAACAGCCCGTGGTGCTGAAGGTCGAGGGCCTCACCGGTGACCGCTTCCACGACATCAGCTTCGAGGTCCGCAAGGGCGAGGTGCTCGGCTTCTCCGGCCTCGTCGGGGCCGGACGGACGGAGGTCGCCGAGGCGATCTTCGGCGCCCACCCCTACCAGTCGGGCAGCATCGAGGTGAACGGCGAGCCGGTCACGATCCGCAGCCCCCGGGACGCGATGGCCCACGGCATCGCCCTGGTGCCGGAGGACCGCAAGCGCCACGGGTTCGTCCCGAACCTGGACAACAAGATGAACATGTACCTGCCGCTGTTCGAGAAGCGGCAGGCGCGACTCGTCAACAAGCGCAAGATCAACGAGAACTTCGTCGCGCTGCAGGAAGCGCTCAACATCCAGCCCAACGACCCCGACTACATGACGGTTCAGCTGTCCGGCGGCAACCAGCAGAAGATCATCCTGGGCAAGTGGCTGGCCACCAATGCGGACATCCTGATCTTCGACGAGCCCACCAAGGGCATCGACGTCGGCGCCAAGGCCGAGATCTACCTCATCATCCAGAAGCTGGTCGAGGCGGGC
>Ga0073899_10000275_pt1 | contig 47924 bp, 41 predicted proteins | sample KloWWTmetaKNB5Ph_FD_88975 | JGI IMG/M metagenome (GOLD analysis project Ga0073899, IMG submission 88975) | Active sludge microbial communities from Klosterneuburg, Austria, studying microevolution and ecology of nitrifiers - Klosterneuburg... | ecosystem: Engineered > WWTP > Aerobic digester >... | reverse complement strand
CTGACGGCCGACGTCTCAGACCTCGACGCCGAGCAGGCGAAGCTCGCCCGCCTCTACGCCGGCTTCATGGACACCGAGCGCGCCGAGCACCTGGGTGCGGCTCCCCTCACCGACCTGCTCGAGCGCGTCGACAGCATCGGCGACGTAACGGCCCTGCGTCACCACCTCGGGTGGTCGGTGCGCCACGGGGTCGGGTCGTTGTTCGGCACCGAGGCCGAGGCCGATCCGGGCAATCCGCGCCGCTACGTCCTCTTCGTCGCCCAGGACGGCCTGGGGCTGCCCGACGAGTCGTACTACCGCGACGACAAGCACGCCGGCGTTCGCGACGCCTACGTCGCCCACGTGGAGCGCACCCTCTCGTTGGCCGGCGTGGCCGACGCGGCCGGCCAGGCGAGCGCGGTGATGGCGCTGGAGACCGCCATCGCCGCCTGCCACTGGGATCGGGTGCGCTGCCGCGACCTGCGCCAGATGTACAACCTGATGACGCTGGGAGAGCTCTCCGACACCGCCCCGGGGTTCGGCTGGGAGGTCGTGCTCGACGGCGCCCGCATCGACGACCGCGCCGCCGAGGTCGTCAACTGTCAGCCCTCGTTCTTCACCGACGTGGCGGCGCTGATGACGCCGGAGCGGCTCGACGCCTGGCGCGCGTGGGCGAGGTGGCACGCCGTGTCGTCGATGTCGCCGTACCTGTCCGGCGCCTTCGTCGACGAGAGCTTCGGCTTCTACGAGCGCACCCTCCAGGGCACTCCGCAGCTGCGCGACCGCTGGAAGCGAGGGGTTGCCCTGGCCGAGCGCGTCCTGGGAGAAGCGCTGGGCAAGGAGTACGTGGCTCGCCATTTCCCGGAGGCGGCGAAGGCGCGCATGGACGCCCTCGTCGCGACTCTCGTCGAGGCCTATCGACAGTCGATCACGGCGCTGGAGTGGATGACCGACGCCACCAAGGCGGAGGCACTCGACAAGCTGGCCAAGTTCACCCCGAAGATCGCCTACCCCGACGAGTGGCGCGACTACTCGGGGCTCGAGATCCGCGACGACGACCTGGTGGGGAACGTGCAGCGGGCGGCCTCGTTCGAGCTCGACCACAACCTCGACAAGCTCACGGGCGAGATGAACCCGCACGAGTGGCTGATGACGCCCCAGACGGTCAACGCCTACTATCACCCGCTCCGCAACGAGATCGTCTTCCCGGCAGCCATCCTGCAGCCGCCCTTCTTCGGCTTCGAGGCCGACGACGCCGTCAACTACGGCGGCATCGGCGCCGTGATCGGGCACGAGATCGGGCACGGCTTCGACGACCAGGGGTCGACCTGCGACGGTGACGGCCGGCTGCGCGACTGGTGGACGGCCGACGACCGGCAGGCGTTCGAGGAGCGAACGCGGGCGCTGATCGGCCAGTTCGCCGTTCTCGAGCCTGCCCAGACCCCCGGCCATACGGTCAACGGCGAGCTCACCATCGGCGAGAACATCGGCGACCTCGGCGGGTTGGGCATCGCGATCAAGGCCTGGCGGCTGGCGGGCGGCGACCAGGCGGCCGACATCGACGGCTACACCGGGCTGCAGCGGCTCTTCCTCTCGTGGGGCACGATCTGGCGCACCAAGCTGCGCGACGAGGCAACCCTGCAGCGGCTCGCGACCGATCCGCACTCGCCGCCGGAGTTCCGGTGCAACCAGATCGTGCGCAACGTCGACGACTTCTACGTCGCCTTCGGCGTCGGGCCCTCGGACGCCCTGTGGCTCGACCCCGCGGAGCGGGTCACCATCTGGTGATGGCGGGGTTCTGAGCGCAGCGGTTGGGGTATCGTCGCACGCGCGATGACTGACCCGACCGACGCCTCCGGGGGGCCGTCCGCCGACGACGACCTGGTGCGGCGGTCGGAGGTGGTGCGGCGGGCCGGCGTGCTCATGCTCGGCGCCGGCACCAGCGGTCTGCGCGTGCGCGAGGTCATGCGGGCCGTGGCGTCGACTCTCGGCATCGACCACCTCTCTGCTCAGGTGACGTCGACCGACATCGTGCTGACCGTCGGTCGCGGCGGCCGCTACCGCACCCTCGTCGGCGAGATCGGGTCACCGGGAGTCAACGCCCACCGCATCGCGCTGCTCAGGGAACTCATCGAGTCGCTGCCGGTCACGTCGACGATCGCCGACGTGACCCGTCGGCTGCAGGCGGTCGAGCGCACCCGCCCGCTGCACCGGCTCTGGCTCCTGACGGTGCTGGTGGCCGTCGCGTGCGTCTCGGTGACGGTGCTGGGCGGGGGCGGGTGGGTCGAGGCAGTGGCGGTGCTCCCCGCGTCGGCCCTCGGGTTCGCGGCCTTGCGCCGGCTGCAGGCCTGGCAGCTCAACCACCTCGCGAGCGTCTGGACGGCAGCGGTGGTGTCGTGCGCCGGCTACGTCGCCTTCGCCCAGATCGTCGCCCTCGCCGTCGGCGGGCCCAGTCCGCGGCAGGCGGTGGGCTTCATCTGTGCCGCGATCTTCCTCATTCCCGGCTTCCCCCTCGTCACAGGTGGGCTCGACCTCGGCCGGCTCGACCTCCAGGCCGGGGTGCCACGGCTGGCGTACGCGGGGATGGTGCTCCTGGCGATCGCCCTGGGGGTGTGGGTCGTGGCCGTCGTCGCCGGGATCAGCCCCGATCCGGCGCCCGTCCTCACCGGCCCGCTCTGGCTCAGCTGGCTGATCCGGGTCGCCGCCAGCTTCTTCGCGGTGTTTGGCTGGGCGATGATGTTCAACTCCCCGACCCGGGCGGCGGTCACGTCCGGAGTGGTCGCGGCACTCGGGAACGTGGTGCGGCTGGTGCTGCTCGACGGCGGTGCGAGCAATCACGCCGCCACCTTCGTCGGCTGCCTGCTGATGGGGCTCCTGTGCGCCCTCGCCGGCCGCTTCCTGCGGCTCGAGAAGATCATCATGACCGTCCCGACCCTGCTGGTCTCGATCCCCGGCAGCTCGGCCCTGCGCACCCTGCTCTACTTCGATCAGCGCGACGTCGTGCTGGCGGTGGAGAACCTCGTGGCCACCGTCCTCGTGGTGGTCGCGATGATCGCCGGGCTCTCCGTGGCCCGCATGGTCACCGATCCCGAGTGGGCGTTCACGCGTCCGGAGATCAGCGACGTCCGAGTGGCGCGGCTGCGCCGGGCGCTGGGCTTCGGTCGTCGTTCCATGCGCTCCAGGAATGGTTCGTAGGTGCGTACGTCATTGGACGCATGGTTCGTCTGCTGGTGCACTAGTTGTCAAGCCCCTCCTGGGGAACGTCCGACCGCAGGACGGAACTCGAGCCATGCCCACCAGGCGACACCTCGGGCCGCCCTGCCGCCCCAACTGGACCTGTAGGTCAGGATCTGACCCGTGTACGGGTCAGATCCTGACGCACAGGTCCAGTTGGGGCGGCGGAGCGAGCGGTCGGAGTACGGAAACGACGAAGGAGCAGACACCATGACGAACGTCACCACCTGGGAACGGACCCTCACGGCGCTCACGCTGGCGGCCGCCACGACCCCCTCGTTCGCCGAGGTCTTTCCCGACCGCGACGACGAGAGCTAGACCGAACGGCTGACCACCGCGTCGCAGAGGTCGCCGAGCGCCCGCTTCGCGGCACCGTCCGGCAGGGGCGCGAGGAACGACCGGGCCCGCTCGGCGCGACGGGCGATCTCGGCCCTGGCCTCGTCGAGAACCGGGTGGGCACGCAGCATGGCCAACGCGCGCGGCACCTCGGTGTCGTCGAGCGGACGCGACACCAGCTCGCGCAACTCCGCGTCGGCGTCGTCGACCGACCGTGCGAGCAACAACGTGGCGAGCGTACGGACCCCCTCGCGCAGGTCGGTACCGGGCGTCTTGCCCGTCGCATCGCTAGTGATGTCGATGAGGTCGTCCGACAGCTGGAAGACCACCCCGATCTCTTCGCCGAACCGGGTCAGCGCGTCGAGCTGCTCAGGGGCGACACCGGCGACCATGCCACCGAAGCGCGCGGAGGTGGCGATCAGCGAGCCGGTCTTGTCGGCCACGACGCCGAGGTAGTGATCGAGCGGGTCGACGCCGTCGACCGGACCCAGCAGCTCGGCGATCTGCCCCTGCACGAGCCGGGCGAAAGTGTGGGCCTGAAGCACGACGTAGTCGACCCCCAGGGTGGCGACGATCGACGAGGCCCGCGAGAAGAGCAGGTCGCCCACCATGATGGCCACCGAGTTGCGCCACCGCGCATTGGCGGACGGGGCCCCGCGTCGCAGTTCGGCCTCGTCCATGACGTCGTCGTGATAGAGGCTGGCGACGTGGGTCAACTCCACGACAAGACTCGCCCGTACGGCGGCCTCCACATCGGGGTCGTCGCTCAGCGCCGCGGCCAGCAGCACCAACATGGGCCGGAACCGCTTGCCACCCGCCGCCGTGATGTGCTGCGCCACCTCGGTGACGAACGGGGTGTCGGCAGTGGCCGCCTCCATGAGGCGCGCCTCCACAGCAACGAGTTGCTCTGCGCCCCAGCGCCGCAGTGCCTCGTCGGCCTCGTGTTCCGCCGACACGCTCACACCCTTTCCCGCACGCCGATCAGCGAAGCAGCTGGCCGGAGATGGTGGCGAGATCCAACGCCCACCCCGGAACGATACCCAGGGCGACGGTGGCGATGCATCCCGTGACGATCACGATCCAGGTGCCGAGGCCGGGCGTGCCCACCTGGGCGGTCTGCTCGGTCTCGTCGGTCAGGTACATCGTGGCGATCACGCGCAGGTAGAAGTACGCCGCGACGAGGCTCATCAACACGGCCACGAGCACGAGCCACCAGTAGCCGCCGCGGAAGGCCGCCGCGAACACCACCCACTTGCCGATGAAACCGGCGGTCAGCGGGATGCCGGCGAAGCTCAGCATGAACAGCGTCATCGCCCCGGCGAGCACCGGATGCCGCTTGCCCAGGCCCGACCACGCGGCGAGGTGGTTCTGTTCGCCGGTCTCGCTGCGCACCATGGTGACGACCGCGAAGGCCCCCAGCGTGGCGAAGCCGTAGGCCGCCAGGTAGAACCCGATCGCCCCTGTGCTGCCGAGCTGGCCCGCCGCCACCCCGCTCTGAGGGGTGGCAGCACCGACGACGGCGGTGAGCAGGAAGCCGGCGTGGGCGATCGACGAGTAGGCGAGCATGCGCTTGATGTCGGTCTGCACGATCGCCAGCACAGCGCCCAGCGCCATGGTGAGGACCGCGACGATCGCCACGACCGGCTGCCAGTCCCAGCGAGCCGGACCGAGCGCCACGTAGAGCAACCGGACCAGGGCGCCCACCGCGGCGATCTTGGTGCAGATGGCCATGAAGGCGGTCACCGGTGTCGGAGCCCCCACGTACACGTCGGGGGTCCAGGAATGGAACGGCACCGCGCCGAGCTTGAAGAGCACGCCGACCGTCACCGTCACGAGTCCGAGCACCAGCAGCGACTGCCCCTGCGTGGCGGTGGGGATGGCGGCGGCGATCGCCGAGAACGAGAACGAGCCGGAGAAGCCGTAGAGCAGCGCCGCCCCGAACAGGAAGATCGCGCTCGACAGCGAGCCCAGGAGGAAGTACTTCAACGCGGCTTCCTGACTGGCCAGCCGCCGGCGACGAGCCAGGCCGCTGAGCAGGTAGAGGGGCAGCGAGAAGATCTCGAGGGCCACGAACATCATCAGGGTGTCGTTGGCCGCCGGGAACAGCAGCATGCCGGTGACCGCGAAGAGCATCAGCGGGAACACCTCGGTGTGCTCGTACTTCAGCGCCTCCGCCCTGCGCTCCAGCGGCGACGCCGGGACGGCGGCCGCCATCGACACGAAGGTGGTGACGCCGCCGTAGAGCCTGCGCTCGGCGAACAGCAGCGACGCCAGCAGGGCGAACACCAGCACGAGACCCCACCACACCTGGGTCGGACCGTCGATCGCGAGCGAGCCGACGGCGGCGACCGTGCGGTAGGACGGTCCCCACGTCATCGCGAGCACGAACAGCCCGCCGGCCAACGACAACGTGGTGATGATGAGCTGCGCCTCGTCGCGCAGGTGACGCGGCGCGAGTGCCTCGATCAGTACTCCGAGGCACGCGGCCAGGAACACGATCAGCACAGGTCCCAGCAGACGGAACTCGATGGTCGGAACCACGAACTCGAGCGGTGTCATCGGTTGGCCCCCTTCACGGCGGGCGTGGGATCGGCGACACCCACGTGGCTGATGGTGGCCTTGGCGAGCGGTGCGATCGCGTCCAACGCCGGCTTGGGGAAGAAGCCCAAAACGAGCAGCACGGCGATCAGCGGCACCATGACGAGCCGCTCACGCCCGTCCAGATCGCGATCGACCGTACGTCTCACCTCGTCGGTGGGTTGACCTGTCATGACGCGCTGGTAGACGTACAGCACGTACAGCGCCGCCAGCACGGTGGCGAGCGTGCCGAACGCGGCGTGGACGGGGTAGCGCTGCCAGGTGCCGGCCAGCACCAGGAACTCCGAGACGAAGCTCGACATCCCGGGCAGGGCCAGCGACGACAGGCCCGCCACGAGCGACAGCCCGGCGAGCACGGGTGCGACCTGGAAGACGCCCCTCGTGTCGGGGATCAGCGCCGACCCTCGACGTTTGACCAGGAAGCCCAGCACGAGGAACATCGCCGCCGTCGAGAAGCCGTGGTTCAGCATGTAGAAGACCGACCCGGTGATCGACTGGCTGGTGAGGGCGAAGATGCCCAGCACCATGACTCCGAAGTGGCTCACCGAGGTGAACGAGACGAAGCGCATCAGGTCTCGCTGCCCGATCGCGGCGATCGCCCCGTACAGGATCGAGATGACGGCCAGCACGATCATGAACGGCGTGGCCATGCGCGAGGCCTCGGGGAACAGACCGAGGCAGAAGCGGAGCATGCCGAACGTGCCGATCTTGTCGAGCACACCGACCAGCAGGGTCGACGAGCCGGGAGTCGCCTGCTCCGCCACGTCCGGCAGCCAGGTGTGCACCGGCACCATCGGCGCCTTCACGATGAACGCGACGAGGAACCCGGCGAACAGCCAGGGCTCGAGGTTGGCCGGGATGTCGAGCTTCATCAGGTCGGCGAGCAGATAGCTCGGCGATCCGGTCTGCGCCTGGAGCACCCCCACGCCCACGACGCTGAACAGCATCACGAGTCCGCCGGCGAGCGAGTACAGCAGGAACTTGACCGCCGCCGCGCCCCGCTTGACGCCGCCCCAGCCGCCGATGAGGAAGTACATCGGGATGAGGGTGGCCTCGAAGAAGAGGTAGAACAGCAGCACGTCGGTCGCCAGGAACACGTACAGCGCCAGCGACTCGAGCGCCAGCACGAGCGCCACGTAGGTGGACGACTGCCAGCGACCCGTCTGATCCTCGCCCGTGCGCCACTCGGCCAGCAGCACGACGGGCACGATCACCAGCGTCATCAGCACCATGAGCAGGGCCATGCCGTCGAGACCCAGCGCGTAGTAGGCCCCGAACGGCCGGACCCACATCACCTGTTCGGCCAGGTCGGCGCCCTGGCCGTAGCGCACCGCGACCACGACGCCGAGCGCGAGCGTCGCCAGGGCGACACCCATGCCGAGGAGCCGCCCCGTGGGTCCCTTGACCAGCGCCACTGCCACCGCGCCCAGCATCGGCAGCAGGGCGAGGGCCGTGAGCCACCCGATCACCATGTTCTTACTCCCCTTCTCAGACCAGCCGGCCGATGACCAGGAACAGCCCGATGACGAGCAGACCGAGCACCATCGTGAGGCCGTACGAGCGCACGTAGCCGTTCTGCAGCCTCCGGAGGCCCGACCCGAAGCCGAGCGCGACCTCGGCGCTGCCGCGCACGGCACCGTCGACGACCTTCTCGTCGATGGTGGTGACCGCCGACGTCAGCGCCTGCCCGGGCCGCATCAGCACGGTCTCGTTGAAGGCGTCGCCGTAGAGGTCGTGACGCCCGGCGATGATGAACGGGTTGGAGGTGTAGGGCACCGCAGCCGGGATCGGACCACGCCCGAAGAGCCACCACGACACACCGATGCCCACCGCCACGACCGCCATGGTGGCGATGCCGACCGGCGTCAGGTGCGGGTACCAGTGCAGACCCGGGTCCTCCCCGCCGACAGCGGGGGCGAGCCAGCCCGCGATCCACGCGTTCATCGCCACGCCGGCGACGACGCTCGGGATGGCCAGCAGCACCAGCGGTGCGATCATCACCGCGGGCGACTCGTGGGGGTGGACCCCCTCCTGCCACCTCTTCTGCCCGAAGAACGTCATCAGCATCAGCCGCGTCATGTAGAACGCCGTCACCCCGGCACCGATCAGCGCGCACAGACCGAGGACGGTCGAGTGCTCCCAGGCGGCCTCGATGATGTGGTCCTTGCTGTAGAAGCCCGCGAACATCGGGAACCCGATGATGGCGAGGTAGCCCATCGCGAACGTGACGAACGTCCAGGGCAGGTACTTGCGCAGCGCGCCGTAGTGGCGCATGTCGACGTCGTCGTGCATGCCGTGCATGACCGAGCCCGCACCGAGGAACATGTTGGCCTTGAAGAACCCGTGCGTGAGCAGGTGGAAGATCGCGAAGGCGTAACCCTCGGGCCCGATGCCGGCCGCCAGCATCATGTAGCCGATCTGCGACATCGTGGAGCCCGCGAGCACCTTCTTGATGTCGTCCTTCGCGCACCCGATCCAGGCGCCGAACAGCAGCGTCACCGTCCCCACGATCGCGACCGCGGTCATCGCCGTGGTCGACTGGGCGTAGATCGCGTGCGACCGGACGACGAGATAGACCCCGGCGGTGACCATGGTGGCGGCATGGATCAGGGCCGAGACCGGGGTCGGGCCCTCCATGGCGTCGAGCAGCCACGACTGCAGCGGCACCTGGGCCGACTTGCCGCAGGCCCCGACGAGCAGCAGCACGCCGATCGCGGTGGCCCAGAAGGACGACAGCCCCGGCGCGCCGGCATTGACGTCGACGAACGACGACGACCCGAACATCGCCAGCATGGTGAAGATGGCCAGCACCATGCCGAGGTCACCGACGCGGTTGACCACGAAGGCCTTCTTGCCGGCCGTGGCGGCGGTGGGCTTGTGCTGCCAGAACGAGATCAGCAGGTAGGACGCGAGCCCCACCCCTTCCCAGCCCACGAACAGCACCAGGTAGTTGTCGGCCAGGACGAGCGTGAGCATGGCCGCGATGAACAGGTTGAGGTAGGCGAAGAACCTGCGGCGGCCGGGGTCGTGGGCCATGTAGCCGATCGAGTAGACGTGGATCAGCGATCCGACGCCGGTGATCAGCAGGGCGAACACGATCGACAGCGGATCGACGAGCAGGCCGATGCGGAAGGTCCACGACCCGGCGGTGACCCAGTCGTACAGCTGGCTGGACACCGCGCGCTGACCGGGGTCGCGGGCCAGCAGATCGAGGAACAGCACCAGGGCGATCACGAACGAGGCGATCGGTGCCACGGTGGCGACGAAGTGTCCCCAGGCGTCGGTGACCTTGCCGGCGAGCAGCAGCAGACCGGCGACCGCGAGTGGGATCGCGATCATCAGCCAGGCGTACTCGAACAGGCCGGTGGCCGGCACGGGGGTGAGGGTCTCGAGGAGTGTCACGTAGGCCACCTAGTACTTCAGCAGGTTCGCGTTGTCGACCGAAGCCGATCGGCGGGTACGGAAGATCGCCACGATGATCGACAACCCCACGACCACCTCGGCCGCGGCCACCACCATCACGAAGAAGGACGCCACCTGGCCGTCGAGGTTGCCCCACTGCCGGGCGAACGTGACGAACAGCAGGTTGCAGGAGTTGAGCATCAGCTCCACCGACATGAACAGCACCAGGGCGTTGCGCCGCACCAGGAAGCCGAGCACCCCGATCGAGAAGAGGATGGCGGCGAGGATGACGTAGGCATCGGCGCTCATCGCTCGCCCTCCCCTTCGGTGGCGGCGGCGATCTCACGATGCACGGCCGCGGTGGCGGCCCCCAGTGCGGAGGCGTCTCGGGTGGGCGCGCGCTGCACGAGCACGTCGGAGATCGAGCCGGGCGCGGCGGTGCCGTCGGGCAACACGGCCGGTGTGGCGATCGAGTTGTGGCGGGCGAAGACCCCCGAACTCGGGCGCGGACCGGGATGGGCCCCGGTGGCGGCGTAGCCGGCCAGGCGCGCCTTGACCCTGGTGGTCTGGTCCTGACGAGGCGTGATGCGCTCGCCGTTCGCGAGCACCATGGCGCCGACCGCGGCGGTGATCAGCAGCGCGGCGGTGGCTTCGAAGGCCATCACGTAGCGGCCGAAGATCAGGGCGGCGAGTCCCTGGATGTGACCCTCGCTGGCCGCGTTGGCGGCGTCGAACCCCACCGGGGCACTGACGAACGTGCGGGACAGCGCAGCCACCAGCAGGATGACCAGACCCCCGGCCGCGAGGAGGGAGGCGACGCGTTGTCCCTTGATGACCTCGACCATCGACTCGTCGGCGTCGACGCCCACGAGCATGACGACGAACAGGAAGAGCATCATGATCGCGCCTGTGTAGACGATGATCTGCACCACGAAGAGGAAGGGCGCGTCCTGGGCGGCGTACTGCACGGCGAGACACACCATCACCAGCGCCAGGAACAACGCCGAGTAGACGGCCTTGCGCGACAGCACCATGCCGAGCGCCCCGATCACCATGAGGGGGGCACAGATCCAGAATGCGACCGCGGCCCCGCTCACGAGCGGTACCAGCAGCGGTGTCATCGGTGACCAGCCTCCTTCTCGACGCCGGTTTGCGTGGTCGTGGCGACGGGGCGGCGGTTGTCCGGCTGACCGGTACGGGGCAGCCCCAGGAAGTACGCCTCCTCGCTCGGGCCGAGGCGTCGCGGATGCGGCGGCTCCTCCATGCCGGGCAAGAGGGGGGCGAGCAGTTCGTCCTTGGTGTAGATCAGCTTCGCCCGGGTGGTGTCGGCGAGCTTGAACTCGTTGCTCATCGTGAGCGCCCGCGTGGGGCAGGCCTCGATGCACATGCCGCAGAAGATGCAGCGGAGGTAGTTGATCTGGTAGACGCGGCCGTAGCGCTCGCCCGGGGAGAACCGTGCCTCGTCGGTGTTGGAGCCACCCTCGACGTAGATCGCGTCGGCGGGGCAGGCCCAGGCGCAGAGTTCGCAGCCGACGCACTTCTCGAGCCCGTCGGGCCAGCGGTTCAACTGGTGGCGACCGTGGAACCGGGGCGCGGTGACCTTCTCCTTGCCCTTCTCGGGGTAGCCCTGGGTGAAGGTCGGCCAGAACATGGTGCGGAGCGTCACCCCGAACCCTGCCCACTCGCTGAGGAATCCCATCATGCCTCCTTCGGCGTCGTGGCCGGTTCGGGCTCGGACCGGGCGGCCCGGACCACGCCCGCGAGCTCGGGCAGGTACTGCCCGGGCATCGGCGGCACGGGGTAGCCGCCGGCGAAGGCGTCGAACTCACCGGCCTTGACCTCGGGCACCCGGCTCTTCTTGTCGTCCGAGTTCGGTCTGAGCGACTCGTCGTCCTCGTCGCCCAGGACGCGGCCGAGGATCACCACCGCGATCACGGCCATCAGCGCGATGACGCCGATGAGCACGAGCAGCGAGACCTCGCCACGCAGCACGTTGACCGTGCCGAGGGCGACGATCCACGCCAGCGCGATCGGCAGCAGCCACTTCCAGCCCAGGTCCATCAGCTGGTCGTAGCGGAGGCGGGGCAGCGTGCCGCGCAACCACACGAAGCCGAACATGAACACCAGCACCTTGACCAGGAACCACACCGGCCCGAGCCAGCCCGAGTCGATGCCCGGGATGAGGTTGAGCGGCCAGGGGGCGTGGTAGCCGCCGAGGAACAGCGTGGTGGCGACGGCCGAGACGGTGGCCATGTTGATGTATTCGGCCAGGAAGTACATGGCGTAGCGGAAGCCGGAGTAGTCGGTGAGGTAGCCGGAGACCAGTTCCTGCTCGCACTCGACCAGGTCGAACGGGGCGCGGTTGGTCTCGGCGACCATGGAGATGCAGTAGATGACGAACGAGGGGATGAGCAGCAGCGCGTACCAGCCGGGGAAGTTGATCGCCGGGATGATCGGCTGCGCCTGCGCCTCGACGATCTCGGACGTCGACATGGTGCCCGCCTGGAGAAACACCGCGACCAGGGCCAGACCCATCGCGATCTCGTAGCTGATCATCTGAGCGGTGGAGCGCAGGCCGCCGAGCAGGGCATAGGTCGACGACGACGCCCAGCCGGCCAGCACGATGCCGTAGATGCCGACGGACGCGATGGCGAGCACGAACAGCACCGCCACCGGCAGGTCGGTCAGCTGGAGTCGAGTCCGGACGCCGAACATCGTCACTTCGCCGCCGAGCGGGATGACCGCCCAGGCGGTGAACGCGGCCACGCCCGTGAGGAAGGGGGCGAGGTTGAACACCCACTTGTCGGTTCCCGCGGGACGGAAGTCCTCCTTGAGGATGAGCTTCGCGCCGTCGCCCAGAGCCTGGCCGAGCCCCAGCGGGCCGTTCATGATCGGCCCCTTGCGGTGCTGCATCTTGCCGACGACGCGCCGCTCGAACCACACGTTGAAGATGGTGAACACGAGCAGGAACACGAAGATCCCCAGCACCTTGATGAGCACGATCCACCAAGGGTCGTTGCCGAAGAGTGCCATCAGCGTCCTCCGTCCTTGACCGCTACGACGCCGCCGGCAGTGACGCCGAGCGTCTCCGCCACCGACCTGCCCGGGGTTCGGGCGGGTACCCAGACCGCCCCGTCGACCATCGACGGGTCGACCACCAGGTCGTAGGCCGACGATCCGTGGCCGGTGGTCAGCGTGACCGTGGCCGCGTCGGCGAGGCCGAGGCGTGCCGCGGTGGCGACCGAGAGCCGGGCGACGGCCGGGCGGGCGGTCGCCAGGAGGTTGTCGGACCCGTCGTTGTGGCGGGAGTCGTCGACGAGCTGACGATGCGCCGCGAGCACCACCTCATCGCCCATGGCCGTGGACACGGCCTGCGGGCTCACCTCGGGAGCCGCGACTCTGGCGCCGTCCCAGGCGCCGAGCTCGGTGAGCTCGGCCAGAGCGGCCGCGGGGGTACGGATGCCCAGGTTGCCGCCCAGCGCGTCGGCGAGCGCGGCGAGAATGCGGATGTCGGTCATCTCGTTGGGCGCCTGCCGGTTGACGCGGCCCACGGGACGAGGGCGGTGCTCCCAGTCGTGGAACGTGCCGGTCTGGGCCTCGAGCAGAGCGGCCGGGAAGACCACGTCGGCCCGCTTCGCGACCTCGGACAGGCGCTGCTCGATGCTGACCAGGAAGCCGACCTGCTCCAGCGCCGCGAGCGCGGCCGCCGGGTCGTCGAGGTCGGCCGGCTCGACCCCGGCGACGACGAGGGCCGCGAGGTCACCCGTTGCTGCGGCGGCCAGCTGGGCCACCGTGTCGCGGCCCGTCGCCGCCGGGAGCGACGCGACGCCCCAGGTGGCGGCCGCATCGACGCGGGCCGCGGCCTCGGCGACCGGACGGCCACCGGGCAGCAGGGAGGGCAGACAGCCGGCGTCGAGGGCCCCGACCTCGCCCGCGCGACGCGGGATCCAGGCGAGACGGGCGCCCGTACGGCCGGCCAGCGCAGCGACGGCGCTGAGGGCTCCCGGCGACGCTGCGAGGCGCTCGCCGGCGAGGATGACGGTGCCGGCGTCGACGTCCGACAGGGCCGCCACCGCGGCGGCCTCATCGCCCGGCACGGTGGGGACGAGCGAGGCCGACAGCTTCTCGGACCCGCGGGAACGATAGGGGGCGACGGTCACGACGGCCAGCCGCTTCTTGCGGACCGCCTTCCGGAGCCGCAGGAACACGATCGGGCACTCGTCCTCGGGCTCGAGCCCAACCAGCACGACCTGCCGGGCCGTCTCGAGATCGGCGTAGGTGACCGACTCCCCGAGGGCACGGCCGGCGACCAGCGCGGCGAGGAACTGCTCCTCCTCGGCCGAGAGGCCTCGGGCGCGGCAGTCGACGTCGTTGGTGCCGATCACCGTGCGGGCGAACTTCTGGTAGGCGTAGGACGCCTCGACCGTGAGCCGGCCGCCCGCGAGGACGCCTACCGAGGAGCCGGCTGACCTGAGTCCCGCCACGGCGGCGTCGATCGCCTCGGGCCAGGAGGCGGGGCGGAGCACCCCGGTCTCGTCGCGCACGAGGGGCATGGTGATGCGGTCGTCGCCCCGGGTGGAGACGAAAGCGAAGCGGCCGACGTCGCAGCTCCACTCCTCGTTCACGTCGGGGTCGGCGCCGGCGAGGCGGCGCTTCACCTGGTAGTGGCGGTGGTCGACGCGGAGCGCGCACCCGGCCGCGCAGTGCTCGCAGCTCGACGCCACGCTCACGAGGTCGAACGGACGCGCCTGGAAGCGGTAGTCGGCGCTGGTGAGGGCTCCGACGGGGCAGATCTGGATGACGTTGCCCGAGAAGTACGAGTCGTAGGGCTGGTCGGCGTAGGACCCGACCTGCTGCAGCGCCCCGCGCTCCACGAGGGCGATGAAGGGGTCGCCCGAGATCTGCTCCGAGAACCGGGTGCACCGGGCACAGAGCACGCACCGCTCGCGGTCGAGCAACACCTGAGCCGAGATCGGAACCGGCTTCGGGAAGGTGCGCTTGACGCCGTCGTAGCGGCTGCGGCCGGGGCCGTGCGACATGGCCTGGTTCTGCAGCGGGCACTCCCCGCCCTTGTCGCAGATGGGGCAGTCGAGCGGGTGGTTGATCAGCAGCAGCTCCAGCATGCCGACCTGGGCCTTCTCGGCGACGCCGCTGGAGACCTGGGTGGCGACCTTCATGCCGTTCATCGACTCGAGCGTGCACGCGGCCTGCGGCTTCGGCATGCCTCGTCCGTTGCCCATGTCGGGCACCTCGACCATGCACTGCCGGCAGGCGCCGACGGGGTCGAGCAGGGGGTGGTCGCAGAACCGCGGGATGGCGATGCCGAGCCGCTCGGCGGCACGGATCACCAGCGTGCCCTTGGGCACCGACACCTCGATGCCGTCGATGAACAGGGTGACCTGCTCGACGGCCGGTGCCACCGCCTGGTCGCCGGTGGGCTTCGCGGTGACGGTCATCAGTGGCCTCCCGCCGGGGTCGACGTGCTGAACAGGGCGCTCTTCCCGTAGGGCAACAGGTCCCACGCCGCCGTGGTGTAGCCGGCCTCGAACTCGGGCCGGAAGTACTTGACCGCGCTGGTCACGCAGGCGACCGCGCCGTCGGCGAGGGCACAGAACGACTTGCCCCCGATGTTGTCGCACAGGTCGAGCAGCTTCTCGACGTCGCCCGGGCGACCCTGCCCCGACTCGAGCTTCGAGAGGAGCTGGACGAGCCACCACGTACCCTCGCGGCACGGGGTGCACTTGCCGCACGACTCGTGCTTGTAGAACTCCACCCACCGCAGCGTGGTGCGCACGACGGACACGGTGTCGTCGAACACCTGCAGTGCCTTGGTGCCCAGCATGCTGCCGGCGGCGGCCATGCCCTCGTAGTCGAGCGGCAGGTCGAGGTGGTCGGCGGTGAGGATGGGGGTGGACGACCCGCCGGGGGTGAAGAACTTGAGCTCGTGCCCCTCGCGGACCCCGCCGGCGAGGTCGAGCAGCTGACGCATCGTGATGCCCAGCGGCGCCTCGAACTGGCCCGGCCGGGCCACGTGACCCGACAGCGAGTAGATCGTGTAGCCCTTGGACTTCTCGGTGCCCATCGACGAGAACCAGTCCTTGCCGTAGCGCAGGATCGACGGGACGGACGCGATGGACTCCACGTTGTTGATGACCGTGGGCGAGGCGTAGAGGCCTGCGACGGCCGGGAACGGCGGACGCAGTCTGGGCTGGCCGCGGCGACCCTCGAGAGAGTCGAGCAGCGCCGTCTCCTCGCCGCAGATGTAGGCGCCCGCGCCGGCGTGCACCACGATGTCGAGGTCGAACCCGGAACCGAGGATGTCGCGTCCCAGGTAGCCCGCCTCGTAGGCCTCGGCGACCGCCTGCTGCATGCGACGGATCACGTGCAGCACCTCACCGCGGATGTAGATGAAGGCGGTGTGCACCCCGATGGCGTAGCTCGAGATGATCACGCCCTCCACCAGGGTGTGCGGCGACGCCAGCATGAGCGGGATGTCCTTGCACGTGCCCGGCTCGGACTCGTCGCCGTTGACCACCAGGTACTTGGGGTTGGGGTTGTCCTTCGGGACGAACGACCACTTCATGCCCGTCGGGAACCCGGCCCCGCCACGCCCGCGCAGCCCGGAGTCCTTGACCTCGGTCAGCACGTCGGCAGGCGCGCGGGTCAACGCGGTGCGCAGGGCGGAATAGCCGCCGGTCTTCTCGTAGGACGCCCGTTGCCAGCTGCGCTCGTCGGCCCAGTTGGCGGTGAGGACGGGGGTCAGGGTGTCGGTCACTTCGCCTCCTCAGCGGTGGGAGCCGAGGCCCCGGGGCCTGCCGGTGCCTGCCAGCCCTTCTCGTGGGCGATCCGCAGCCCGAGCAGCGACGGCTCCCCCGCGGACGGTCCCTCGTCGGCCAGGCCGTCGTTGAAGCCGGCGAGCACACGCTCGGCCGCCTTCCAGCTGGTGAGCCTGGCGCCGCGGGTGGAGGCGACCTCGGTGCCGGCCGCCAGGTCGTCGAGCAGGGCGGTGGCCGACTCGGGGGTCATGTTGTCGAAGAACTCCCAGTTGACCATCATCACCGGCGCGTAGTCGCAGGCCGCGTTGCACTCGATGCGCTCCAGCGAGATGGCTCCGTCGGCGGTGGTCTCGTCCGGACCGATGCCCAGGTGCCGCGAGCAGGCGTCGAGCAGGGCGTCGCCGCCCATGACGGCGCACAGCGCGGTGGTGCAGACCCCCACGTGGTGGCGTCCGGCCGGACGCCGCTTGTACATCGTGTAGAAGGTGGCCACTCCCGACACCTGGGCGGTGGTGATGCCGAGCACCTCGGCGCACGCCTCGATGCCGGCCGTGGACACCCGTCCGTCGACCGACTGGACCAGGTGCAGCATCGGCAGCAGCGCCGACCGCGGCTGCGGGTAGCGGGCCGCCAGCTCGCGCAGCTCGGCGATGGTGCCCTCGTCGATGCTGGTGGACCGGTCGGCCATGTCGACCGACCCCGACTCCGGGAACCACGACGTGAACTCGTGACCGCTCACCGGTCGACACCTCCCAGGACGGGGTCGAGGCTGGCCACGGCCACCACGACGTCGGAGATCATCGCGCCCTCGCACATTGCCGGCGCGGCCTGCAGATGGTTGAACCCTGGGTCCCGGACGTGGCAGCGGTAGGGCCGCGTGCCGCCGTCGGACACGAGGTGACAGCCGAGTTCGCCCTTGGGCGACTCGATCGCCACGTAGACCTGGCCCGGCGGCACCCGGAAGCCCTCGGTGACGGTCTTGAAGTGGTGGATCAGGGCCTCCATCGACTGCCCCATGATGTGCTTGACGTGCTCGTTGGAGTTGCCCTGGAAGTCGCCGCCGACGGTCAGCTGGGCCGGCCAGCCGATCTTCGGGTCGTCGACCATTACGGGCTGCCCCTGGGTTGCTTCGAGTCGCTCGTAGCACTGCTCCACGATGCGCAGCGACTCCCACATCTCGGCGAGCCGGATGCGGAACCGCCCGTAGGCGTCGTTGCTGTCCCAGGTGATCGTGTCGAACTCGTAGGTGTCGTAGCCGCAGTAGGGCTGCGCCTTGCGCAGGTCCCACGGGAAGCCGGTGGCGCGCAGCGGGGGGCCGGATGCGCCGAAGGCCATGCACTGACTGAGGTCGAGGGTGGCCACGCCCTGCATGCGCATCTTGAAGATGGGGTTCTCGTTGCAGAACGCCGCGTACTCGGGCAGGTGCTTGTGAAGCCAGTCGATCACGCCGCGCAGCAGGTCGAGACCGTTGTCGGGCAGGTCGATCGACACGCCGCCCGGACGGACGTAGGCGTGGTTCATGCGGGTGCCGCAGACGGCCTCGAAGAAGTCGAGGATCATCTCGCGCTCGCGGAAGCCGATGGTCATCATCGTCAGGGCGCCGATCTCCATGCCGCCCGTGCCGACCGCGACCAGGTGGCTGGCGATGCGGTTCAGCTCCATGAAGAGCACCCGGATCACGTCGGCGCGCTCGGGCACCTCGATCTCGAGCAGCTTCTCGACCGCGAGGCAGTAGACGACCTCGTTGAAGATCGGGGCCACGTAGTCCATGCGGGTCACGAACGTGGGCCCCTGCGCGAACGTGCGGAACTCCATGTTCTTCTCGATGCCCGTGTGCAGGTAGCCGATGCCCGGGCGCAGCGACGTGACGGTCTCGCCGTCCATCTCGAGGATCAGCCGCAGCACGCCGTGGGTGGACGGGTGCTGGGGACCCATGTTGATGACGATGGTCTCGTCGCCGCGCTCGGCCTGGGCGCTGACGATCTCGTCCCAGTCGCCGCCCTGCGCGACGTACACGGTCCCTTCGGAGTCGACGGTCGTGCGGGTCTGGTCGGTCATCGGTAGCTCCTGCGCTGGTCGGGCGGCGGCACCACGGCGCCCTTGTACTCGACCGGTACGCCACCCAGCGGGTAGTCCTTGCGCTGCGGGAAACCCACCCAGTCGTCGGGCATGAGAATGCGGGTCAGGTGCGGGTGGCCGTCGAACACGAGGCCGAACATGTCGTAGGTCTCGCGCTCGTGCCAGTCGGTCATGGGGTAGGTGCGCACGAGCGACGGGATGTGGGGGTCGGAGTCGGGGCACGTCACCTCGACCCGGATGCGGCGCTTGTGGGTGATGGAGAGGAAGTGATAGACGGCGTGGAGCTCGGCGCCCTCGTCGTCGGGGTAGTGCACCCCGGACACCGAGACGCAGATCTCGAAGCGCAGATGGGCGTCGTCGCGCAGCTGGCGAGCCACCTCGGGCAGCTTCTCGCGAGGCACGAAGAACGTGATCTCGCCGCGGTCGACGACGACCCGGTCGAACTCCAGGTCGACCAGCGCCAGGATGCGGTCGGCCACGTCGTCGAACCAGCCGCCGTAGGGCTGCTGGGCCGCCGGCCAGCGGACGTAGGTGCGCTGGATCAGTCCGTAGCCCGACGTGTCGCCCGTACCCGACGACCACATGCCGGCCTTGACCACCACGTCGTCGGCGGTGACTCCGGACTCGGCGACGGGGGCGACGTCGAGCGACGGGTCCTGGCCGGTCATCGCAGCAGCCCCTTCATCTCGATGGTGGCAGGGGCGACGAGGGCGGCCTGCTCGGCCTCGTCCTGCTGACGGGCGAGGTTGGCGCCGATGGCGCCGAACTTCTTGTTCTCCCAGTCGAACAGTTCCTTGCGGAGCTTGAAGATGGCGTCGATGAGCATGTCGGGGCGCGGCGGGCACCCCGGCAGGTAGATGTCGACCGGCACGATGTGATCGCAGCCCTGCACGATGGCGTAGTTGTTGAACATGCCGCCCGAGCTCGCGCAGGCACCCATCGACAGCACCCACTTGGGGTTGGGCATCTGGTCATAGACCGTGCGCACGATCGGGGCCATCTTCTGGCTCACGCGGCCCGACACGATCAGCAGGTCGGCCTGCCGCGGCGAGGCGCGGAAGACCTCCTGGCCCCAGCGGCCGGCGTCGAAGCGAGGCGCGCCGAACGCCATCATCTCGATGGCGCAGCACGCCAGGCCCATCGTGGCCGGCCAGAACGACGTCTTGCGCATCCAGCCCGCGATGCCCTCGACGGTGGTCAGCAGGATCCCGGACGGGATCTGGTCCTCAAGCCCCATGTCGTCGCTCCGTCCTCAGTCCCAGGTCAATCCGCCGCGCTTGAGCACGTACAGGTAGGCGACGAGCACCGTCGCGATGAACAACACGACCTCCACCAGCGCGAACGGCCCCATCTGGTTCGCCGACACGGCCCACGGGTAGAGGAAGACGATCTCGATGTCGAACACGATGAAGAGCATGGCGGTGATGTAGTACTTCACCGGGAAGCGCCCGCCGCCGATCGGCTGCGGAGTGGGCTGGATGCCGCACTCGTAGGTGTCGTACTTGTTGCGGTTGTAGCGGGCCGGGCCGACGAAGATCGACAGGGTCACCGACAGCACGATGAAGCCCGCAGCCAGTGCCAGCAGTCCGATGATCGGTGCGTAGGGATTCATCGAGGGTCCTCCGCTCGCGGGTGGTCGTGGCTCATTTCTACCGTCTCGCCGCCCGATGCGCGGACGTACGGGCAACGGCCGCACGACGCAGGACCAGACGGGTCCCATCTCACCACACAGAAACGTGTCGTCATGCCGACGGGGCCAGCTTGGCCAGCGCGTTGATGAGCCGGTCGTAGGCGTCGTGGCCGGGGTGGTCGGTGAGGTTGGCCAGCAGCTTGTGCACGAGCTTCATCAGCCGCCGCCGCGGCAGCCCGTAGGTGGTGCAGAGATGCATCACCCGAGGGTCTCCGATGAGCTTCACGAAGATGCCGCCGAGGCGGTAGTAGCCGCCCCACTCGCGCTTGAGGGTGGTGACGTAGGCCGCGAGCGCCCGTTCGGCCGACGCCGACCCGTGGCCGCGGTAGTGGGCCTCGGCGATGTGGTCGGCGGCGTAGCGGCCGGCCTCCATCGCGTAGGCGATGCCCTCGCCGTTGAAGGGGTTGACCATGCCGCCGGAATCGCCGACGAGCATGAGGCCGCGGGAGTAGGCGGGCTGCCGGTTGAACCCCATGGGGAGCGCCGCGCCGCGCACGTCGCCGACGCGGTTCTCGTCGCGGAAGCCCCACTCGGCGGGCGTGTGGTCGAGCCAGCGCTTGAGCAGGTCCTTGTAGTCGGTCTTGCCGAACGCCGACGACGTGTTGAGCATGCCGAGCCCGACGTTGCACGTGCCGTCGCCCATGCCGAAGATCCAGCCGTAGCCGGGCAGCAGGTTGGAGCGGTTGGGCTCGCCGTCCCAGAGCTCCAGCCACGACTCGAGCCAGTCGTCGTCGTGCCGCGGCGAGCGGTAGTAGGTGCGGACGGCGACGCCCAGCGGCCGGTCGTTGCGCTTCTGCAGACCCATGGCCAGGGCGAGCCGCGAGGAGTTGCCGTCGGCGGCGACCACCACCGGTGCCCGGAACGTGCGACCGTCCTTCGTGGTGACGCCGACGATGCGGCCGGTCGGCTCGTCGATCACCGGACCCGTCACGTTGGCGCCCTGGTGGAGCGTGGCCCCGGCGGTGACCGCATGCCGGGCGAGGAGGTCGTCGAAGTCGGCGCGGGGCCTGACCAGCCCGTAGGACGGGAAGTCGTCGAGCTCGGGCCACGGCATCTCGAACGGTTCGGTGCGGCCCCCGTAGATGCGGAGCCCCTTGTTGCGCAGCCAGCCGGCCTCGGCCGTGGTGTCGATGCCGAGCTTGATCAGCTCCCGGGTGGCGCGCGGGGTCAGGCCGTCGCCGCAGACCTTCTCGCGGGGGAACGTGGACTTCTCGAGCAGCTGCACGGAGAGTCCGGCGCGGGCCAGATGGGTCGCGGTCGCCGATCCGCCGGGACCTGCTCCCACGATGACGACGTCGGCTGTGACCGTCTCCCCCATCGTCGCATTCCTCCTCGTCACCTCGGGACCGCGGTCATCCTACGGGCTGGGCCCCGGTGGGGCGAACCGACCGGCGGCCGGCGGACCGGCCCTCCGGACGCCGCCGTGCGGGTCAGGCCCCGAGCGCCTCGACCATCGGCACCAGCTTCGCCCGGGTCTCGGCGAGCTCGGCCTCGGGCTCGGAGTCGGCCACGATGCCGCACCCGGCGAACACCTGCACCGTACGTCCCGACACCCTGCCGCACCTCAGCGCGATGCCCCACTCGCCGTCGCCCGACGAGTCGATCCAGCCCACCGGACCCGCGTAGCGACCCCGGTCGAGCTGCTCCAGGGCTCGGATCAGCCCCAGCGCCGACACCGTGGGCGTGCCGCACACCGCGGCCGACGGGTGCAGGGCCGCTGCCAGGGCCAGCGCGCTGGCGCCCCGGCCGGCCGCGTCGTCGCCCCGGTCGCAGACCCCCGTCACGTCCGAGGCCAGGTGCATCACGTTGGGCAGCTTGAGCACGTAGGGCTGGTCCGGCACGTTCATGCCCGAGCAGAAGGGCGCCAGGGCGTCGGCCACCGACGCGACGGCGTACTCGTGCTCGGCGAGATCCTTGCTCGACTCGGCCAGCGCCTGGGCCAGCGCGACCTCGTCGGACTGCTCCCCGTGGCGCCGGATCGTGCCGGCGAGCACCCGTGAGGTGGCCAGGCCGCGCTCCCGCCGCACGAGCAGCTCGGGCGTGGCGCCGACCAGGCCGTCGACGTGGAACGCCCACGTGGACGGGTAGCCGCCGGCGAGGCGGGCGAGCACCTGCCGCACGTCGATGGGCTGGGCGGCGGTGCCGGCCACGTCACGCGCGAGCACGACCTTGCCCAGCTCGCCGGCGCGGATCCGGGTGACCGCCGCGGCCACCGCCGCCTCCCACGCCTCGGGGGCGAGGGCACCGGTGCGCCACGTCACGTCCGGCGCGGCGCCGAAGGGTTCCCCCGGCGGCGGCAGGTCCGGCTCGCCGTCGACGGCCGTGATCCAGCCGGCCCCTGCCCGCCGGCCCACCACGACGCGCGGAACCACGAGCACCGACCGCGCCGCCGACGTCTCGGGATCGAACGCGAAGGAACCGAACGCGAGGGGCCCCACCCCGTAGCCCGGAGCCACGTCGGACGTGTGCGTGAGGGTGCGACAGACCTCCGCCCACCAGGCGTCGGCCTCATGGATGGAGTCGGTCTCGAAGCGCAGCGCCTCGCCGAGCCCCACCACCCCCTCGCCCCGCCGGAGCCAGGCCGTCCACGTGTCGCCGGCGGGCAGGTAGGCCTGCAGCGCGCCGGGATCGGCGATCGCACGGGTCGTGGCCGTCAGGGTCCGTACGGTCGGTGGCACGCGCGACAGGGTAGCCGTTGCCACCTCGGCCGCGCACTGGGCCCCGGGACGACCGGTCATCGCTTGGCGGGGGGCGGGATGCGGGTCTTCCCCGCCGGAGCGGCCGTACCCTGGGCCCCCTTCAGGTCGGCCAGCTGCCGCTTCTGTTCCTCCTGCATGGCCTGGGCCTCCTCCATCGACATGCCGCCCTGCAGCAGGAAGAAGACGACCCCCGCGATGACCACCGACACCCACGGCGACCAGCCGAGCAGGAGCGGTCCGGTGACGCCGGCCATCACGTCGATGCCGCGGAAGAGGTTCACCATGAGCCCGGGCGGCATCGCGCCCATGCCGGTCTGCACCATGGGCGTGCCGTAGTCGGCCGGCTTGGCCGTCACCCACCGGACGGCGGCCAGCAGTCCGGCCACCCCGGTCAGTCCGGCATGGATCACGGCGTCGAGCAGGGGCAGGTGCTGCGTCCCCGAGCCGAGGCCGGCGAAGGCAGGGACGGCCGCCGCGGCCCACAGCAGGGCCAGGACGGCCGGCACGGTCATCACGGCACGCCGGATGTCCTGGGTGGAGAAGGGGAAGGCCCGCGCGAGGCCCTTGGTGCGCGAGAGCACGCGGAGGCTGCCGAGCAGCGGCACGAGGGCCGTCATGAGCACCATGCCGGAGATGAACGGGCTGAACGAGCCGAGGCCCAGCGCACCGACCGCGTAGGGCACGACGAGCCCGACCAGCAGGAGCAGGAGCGACTTCGGGAACCGGATCAGCCGCTGCAGGTCACGCCAGACGAGCGCGTTGACGCCGAGTCCGCGACCACGGGTGGGACGGACGTGCCCCCGGTCCATGGCATCGCGCTCCACGAGGATGTCGCGCATCAGGCCCACGTCCATGGCGAACATGGCGCCCTGCATGCCCGACACGAGCGAGCCCCCCGACAGCAGGCGCGCGCGGCGCATGCCGTCGAGCCGGGCGAAGGCGGCCGCGCCGCCCGCGAGCAGCAGGACGACGCCGACACCTCCCACGATGCCCGCCAGCCGGACGCCGAGGGTGAGGTCGAAGCCGAGGGTCGTCCAGCCGGCCGCGACGGCGACCACGGCCATGAGCGCGGTCAGCCCGAGGGCGCCGGCGAGCCAGGTGAGCACGCGAACCGTCCAGTGCCGGTCGGCGCCCTGCTCGGCAGCGGCGAACGCGGTGAGACCCGCGGCGCCCAGCGCCGAGGCGGCGGCCCAGATCCCGGCCTCGGCGAGGGGGGATCCGGTGAGGGCCGCGACCAGTCCCCCGAACAGCGCCGACACGATGCCCGCCACCACGACCACGGCCACGAGCCGGCCGGCGAGCAGCCGCGACCGCCGCACCGGGGCGTCCATCAGCCAGAAGCCCTCGGCTGCGGACGCCACGATCGGCCCGAACAGGCGAGCCACCGCAAGGGTGACCGCCAACGTGCCGAAGAGGGCAGCCCACGGCAGCAGGGTGCGTCCGGTCTGGCAGGTGGCCGTGGTGCACTCGGCCGCGATGCCCTGCGCCCGCCACACCACCGACGCGATCATCGCGCCGATCATCACGACGGCGAGCACGGCCACGTAGCCGTCCTGGATGACCTCCCAGATGTGCCGGGTGGCCCTGCCGCGACGCCAGTCCTTCATGAGGGAGCGCAGGTCGCGCTCGGAGACCGGCTCGGGCACCAGGTCGACGAGGCTGTGGTGCCACACCGGGCCGGCGGGCTCGGGGGGCGCCTCGTCGGCCGGAGCGGGGCTCGGCACCGACGCGGCGGCGGGCTCCTGGACCGGCACGGTCGCCTCGGGGCCGACAGGGGCGACCGGGGACGGGGAGGCCGGACGTGCGTCACCCGCCGGGGCCGGACCCGGCCGGGACGATGCCTTCTTGCGGGCCCGCTTGCTCATGCCGCGCCGTCCTGCGCCCCGCGAGCCCCTCCGATGCGGAGCGTCCGGGTGGCGACGCGCTCGACGAGGGTGGGCTCGTGGCTGGCCATGACGATGGCCAGGCCGCGCTGACGCTCGGCCACCAGGCGCTCGGCCAGCCAGGCGACGCCCTCGACGTCGAGGCGCTGCTCGGGCTCGTCGAGGATGAGGAGCTGCCGCGGCCGGACGAACGCCGTGGCCAGTGCGAGCCGTCGCCGCTGTCCCGACGACAGGGTGCCGGGCAGCTGACCGGACTGGGGCACCAGCTGCACCTCGTGCAGCACCTCGTCGACGGCCGCGTCGGCGTCGGGCAGGCCGTGGGCCCGGGCCAGCAGGTCGAGGTGCTCCACGACGGAGAGGTCCGGGAAGAAGTCGAGGTCGTCGATCACGGTGGCCAGGTCGCGGCGGATCTGGGGGCTGGACTCGCGCATGCGCTCGCCGCACACCTCGATCGTGCCCTCGTCGATCTTGTCGGCGCCCACCAGGCAGCGCAGGATCGTGGACTTGCCCGCTCCGTTGCGTCCGGTCAGCGCGACCGCTTCGCCCGGCCAGACCTCCAATGAGAAGTCGGACACGATCGTCACCGGCCCGTAAGCCTTCTTGAGCTTCGAGACCCTGAGCACCGGAATGCGCTGCTTCGCCATGAGGCGATTCTCCCCTACCGCGCCAGGTGCCTCGTACGCCGGACCTCGCGGCAGGACGAGAGCCTCGAGAACTGTCCGAGGTGCGTGAGAGAGTAAGCGGCGTGATGAGGCAGGGAGCGAGGGCCACGCTGGCCAAGCGGCGCGCAGAGGTGTCGGCCATGTTCGACGGGGTGGCGCCGCGCTACGACCTGATGAACGACCTCGCCTCGCTCGGGCAGGATCGGGCCTGGCGGGCCGAGGTCGTGGCGGCCATCCGCCCGCGTCCGGGCATGACGGTGCTCGACCTGGCCGCGGGCACGGGCACGAGCTCGGCGCCGTTCTCGGCCCGCGGCGCCTTCGTCGTGCCGGTCGACCTGAGCCTGGGCATGCTGGCCGAGGGGCGTCGACGCCATCCGCAGCTGCCGTTCGTGGCGGGCGACGCGCTTGCGCTGCCGTTCGCCGACGGCGTGTTCGACGCGGTGACGATCTCGTTCGGCCTGCGCAACGTCTCCGACACCCTGGGTGCGCTGACCGAGTTGTCGCGGGTCACCCGCCCCGGCGGCACGATCGTCGTCTGCGAGTTCTCCACCCCCCCGTGGCGTCCCTTCCGGTCGGTCTACAGGGGCTTCCTGGGCACGGCGCTCCCCGCGGTGGCCGGGGTCGCGTCGGCCAATCCCGCCGCCTACGACTACCTCGCCGAGTCCATCCTGGCGTGGCCCGACCAGCAGGCGCTGGCCGAGATGATGTACGACGCGGGCTGGTCCGACGTGGAGCACCTCAACCTGTCCGCGGGCATCGTGGCGCTCCACCGGGCGAGGCGGCCGGAGTGAACGGGTTCGTCCTCGACGCCTACGCGGCCCGCAGCTGCCCGGTGAAGACCCAGAACCACTTCCATCCGGCGATGCAGCTGCCGCGGCTCGACGACGACGAGTCCCTGCACGAGGCGTTCCTCGGGGGCGCGAGCTTCAAGACCCTGACGATGAACACCCTGCTGGAGCGCTTCGCCGGCCGGGCGGTCGACTGCCGTTCCCTGTCGAACCAGTCGTGGCAGGTGCAGGTCGACGCCGCCACCGCGGCGATGGCCGACGGCGTCGACGTGGTCATCGGCGGAGTCCTGCCGCTCGACGTCCCGGGCCACCGCTCCGGCCGGGCCGATCTCTACCTCCGGGGCCCCGACACCGGCGCCGGTACCCCCGGCTACCACCCGGTGCAGGTGAAGTACCACCGGGTGCTGGAGCGGCAGACCCCCGGGCCCGACCGCGAGCCGCAGCGCCTGTCGCGGCTCGGCGAGCCGCTGCTCCGCACCGCTCTCGACGAGGCCGAGCAGTCGTTCCGGTTCTCGTCGCGCGAGCTCGACCTGCTGCAGCTCGCCCACTACTGGCGCCTGCTCGAAGCGGCCGGCTTCGCTGCGGGGGGTGGCCCGTGGGCGGGTATCGTCGGCACCGACCAGGTGGCGTCGCTGGGCAACGTCCGGGTGATCAGCTGGGTGCGGCTCGACGTGAAGGCCATCCGTACCTTCTCGCGCACCGCCGCCACGGGGTGGCGCCGGCGGTCGCCGTTGGAGCGCTACGACCACGAGCACGGCTTCCGCGTCAAGGTGGCCCAGGTCGCCCAGCGCCAGTGCGGCACGCCCGACGATCCCCCGCTCGTCGTCATGCCGATCCGCGTCCGGGAGTGCGACCGGTGCGTGTGGTGGGAGACCTGCCGCCCCCTGCTCCACGACGACGACCTGTCGGTGCGCATCGACAAGTCACCGCTCGACGTGCGTGAGATCGCCGTCCTGCGGCGCGCGGGCATCGTCACGGTCACCGATCTGGCCGAGGTCGACCTCGACGCGCTGCTGCCGTCCTACCTGCCCGAGGTGGCCCACCGGCACGGCGGCGAGGAGCGGCTCCGGCTGGCCGCCCGGCGTGCGCGCCTGATGCTGTCCGGGGTCGAGCTCGAACGCACGACCCAGGGTCCGGTCGGCCTCCCCATCGGAGAGATCGAGATCGACTTCGACATCGAGACCTCGGCCGAGGACCGCGTCTACCTGTGGGGCTTCCTGGTCCACGAAACAGGCGCCGACGGTGAGGGCAGCTACGTGGAGTTCTCGGAGTTCTCCGAACTCACCGACGCTGCCGAGCTGTCGTTGGCCGTCGCCGCCGTCACCTGGCTCCGGGAGCTCGTCGCCGCCAACCCCGACGCACGGGTGCGCGTGTTCCACTACTCCGACTACGAGCTCGTCCGACTCACGCGACTGGCCGCCGCCGATCCCAGCGGCACGCTGGCGTGGGCCACCGAGTTCGCCGCCGACGCCTTCTGCGACCTGTTCGAGGTGATGCGGGCCAACTTCTTCGGCACCCACGGCCTCGGCCTCAAACACGTGGCCGGCCACGCCGCCGGCTTCGCCTGGCGCGACGACGATCCCGGCGGCCTCAACTCGCAGCGGTGGTTCGACGACGCCGTGCACGCCGAGTCACCCGTCAGGCGCGAGGAGGCGCGCCGGCGTGTGCTGGAGTACAACGAGGACGACGTGCGGGCCACCGCGGCCCTCCGCCGGTGGTTGCGCGATCAGGCGACGCACGTCACAGACCCGCGGCACGCCGAGCCAGCGCCCTGAGCCGGTCGGCGTCGGCGCGCCGGCCGGCGCGGTCGAGCCGTACGACGACGACCTCGATGCCCGACCAGGGCCGGGCGAGAACCGCCACGAGCGCCGGGTGGTCCGACACCTCGGTGACGCGCACCCCGTAGCCGCGGGCGACCTCGGCCACGTCCACGCCGGGAGGGGTGGCGAACACCCGCTCGAACGTGCCCGCGCGCTCGGGGGAGCCGTGCTCGAGCAGGGCGAAGATCGACCCGCCACGGTCGTCGGCCACGACGATCCGCAGCGTCGGCACCGGCTCGCCCGTCGGGATGACGAGCCCGGAGGCGTCGTGGAGGAAGGTGAGGTCGCCCATCAAGGCCGTGGTCGGCCGGCCGGTGGCGAGAGCGATGCCCGCGGCGGTCGACACGGTGCCGTCGATCCCCGCGAGGCCACGGTTGGCGTAGGTGTCCGGCCACGGCCGCCCGGCCGGGGCCAGGTCGGCGTCGCGCACCGGGTTGGAGGAGCCCAGCACCAGCACGTGCCCGGTCGAGGCCGCCACCGCCGCCGCGAGCGACCGCCCGGAGAGTCCGTCGCTGCCGGCGTCGAGACGCAGGCGAGCCAGCGTGGCGTCCGCTCGGTGCCACCGCTCGAGCCAGGACGGGTCGCCGACCGGCAGCCTCACCGACCCGACCACCTGGCTGACGGCCGCGCCCGGGTCGACCCACGAGGCTCCCGCCGCCACGGCGACGATCTCGACGTCACGCCTGGAGAGCAACCGCGAGACCGGACGCGACAAGGTGGGATGGCCCACGACGACGACCCGCTCCACCTCGTCGTCGAGCAGCGGCAGCAGGAGCTGGTAGTGGGTGACGGCGGTGGTGCCGCCGCGGGCGTTGGACGACGGCTCGGCCAGCAGCGGTACGCCTGCCCGCCCGGCCTCGGCTGCGACGGCACGCCCCTCGCCCGGGGGCAGGTCGCCGGCGACGACCACGGTGCGAGGACCCGCCGGAAGGCCGACGGCAACGGGAGCCGGACTGCTCTCGACCGAGAACGGGGTGCCCGCCGGCGCGGCCGGCAGCTCGCCGAAGAGGGGGTCGGGCAGCTCGACGTTGAGGTGGGCGGGGCCGGGGAGCCCGGAGCGGCTGCCCCGCGCCGACGTGACCACCCGCCGCAACGCGGAACGCCAGGAGTCGGGCGCGGACTCCGACGCGACGATGCGGGCGGCCGCCCGAGGCACACCGCCGAACATCCCGACCTGATCCGCCGTCTGGTTGGCGCCCGTCCCGACGAGAGTCGAGGGCCGGTCGGCGGTGACGGCGATGACCGGCACGCCGCTGTGATGAGCCTCCATGAGGGCGGGCAGCAGGTTCCCCGCCGCCGTGCCGGACGTGGTGACCACGGCCACGGGCTGCCCCGTCGCCTTCGCCAGCCCCAGGGCCAGGAACGCGGCCGTCCGCTCGTCCACGCGAACGTGCAGGCGCAGCCGTCCCTCGGCATCGGCGGCGTGCAGCGCGTAGGCCAGGGGGGCCGACCTCGACCCCGGGCACACCACCGCCTCCTGCACGCCGAGCGCGCACAGTTCGTCGACGATCACGGCGGCGGCGAGCATCGAGACGGTCACGGCCACATCCTGCCCTGCCGCCGCTCGGGACGGTCCACGAAGGCCGATCAGGAGGCCGGTGCGTCGACGGCCGACGCCTCGGCCAGCCTGCTCCGCCACCACTCGGCCGTGGCGGGACCTGCCGCCGCCGCCTCGAGGAGGGGCGGGTCGACCGCCACGTCGCGTACCTCCAGCCAGCCGTCGACCGCCACCAGGGGGGACCGCGTCACGTCCGCCGCGAGGAGGCCGGCCGTGTTGAGGCCGCACGCGAAGTCCAGCCTCGGCAGGGCCGCGGCCAGGGCCAGTCCGGCGCGCAGGCCGATCGACGTCTCGAGCGCCGACGACACCACCACCGGCAACCCGAGCCGCTCGGCCAGCGCGAGGCAGGCCCGTACCCCGCCCAGCGGCTGCACCTTCAGCACGGCGATGTCCGCCGCGGCCAGGGCCACGACGCGCTCGGGGTCGCCGGTTCGCCGGATCGACTCGTCGGCGGCGATGGGCACGTCGAGCCCCGCCCGGGCGAGGGCCACCCTGAGTTCGGCCAGCTGCTCGGTGGTGGCGCAGGGCTGCTCGGCGTACTCCAGGTCGTAGGGCGCCAGCGATCGCAGCGCGGCGAGGGCGGTGGCGACGTCCCACGCGCCGTTGGCGTCGATGCGAAGCCTTCCCCTGGCGCCGAGCGCGTCTCGGACCGCGGCGACCCGCTCGACGTCGTCGGCCGTCCGGCCTCCCGGCTCGGCCACCTTGACCTTCGCGGTCGTACAGCCGGACGCCCGCACCCTCTCGTAGGCGGCCGCCGGATCGAGGGCGGGGACGGTCACGTTGACCGGGACCCGGTCGCGACGCGGCGCGGGGAAGCCCTCGTCGGCCATCTCTCTGGCCGCCCGGAGCCACGTGGCCGCCTCGCCCGGGGGGTACTCGGGGAAGGGGCTCCACTCCGCCCAGCCGGCACTGCCCTGCCAGAGCACACCCTGCCGCCGCGTCAGACCCCGGAACCGGGTGGTGGTGGGAACGTCGTAGACGATCACCGGCCCACGACCCAGCCCAGCGCGAGTCCGGCAGCCAGCACCAGCTCGGCGAGGCCGGTCTGCTTCAGCACGCGGATGAGAGCCTGGGCCGTCGCTCCCGCGAGCACGGCCCGCACCGGCCGCACCACCAGCGCCACGCCGACGAGGCCGAGCAGTGCCCACCAGGTGGTGACCGCCGCCGCGCCCACGACCCCTGCCAGGGCGATCCCCGCGAGGGTCGCGTACCCCCACCTCGTCCGGGCGTCGCCGAGCCTGACCGCCAGGGTCCGCTTGCCCGACGCGGTGTCGCCGACGAGGTCTCGCAGGTTGTTGGCGACGAGGATGGCGCACGCCAGCGCGCCGACCGCCGCAGCAGCCGCCACCGACGACCAGGGCACCCGCCCGAGCTGCACGTAGGTGGTGCCGCACACGGCGACCAGCCCGAAGAAGACGAACACGAACACCTCGCCGAGGCCGGCGTAGCCGTAGGGACGGGTGCCTCCGGTGTAGAACCAGGCCGCCAGGATGGCCGCGGCCCCGAGGGCGAGCAGCCACCAGTACCCGGTGAGCACGACCAGCGCCAGTCCGGCGACCGCCGCCACGCCGAAGGCGCCGAAGGCCGCCGCCTTCACGTGCTCGGGACGAGCCGCGCCGGACCCGACCAGGCGCAGCGGCCCGACCCGGGCAGCGTCGGTGCCGCGGATGCCGTCGGAGTAGTCGTTGGCGTAGTTGACGCCCACTTGAAGGGCGAGGGAGACCGCGAGCGCCAGGAGCGCGCGGCCCGGGTGGAAGCCGCCGGCCCACCAGGCGGCGCCGCTGCCCGCAAGGACGGGCGACACGGCTGCGGGCAGCGTGCGGGGGCGGGCTCCCTCGATCCACTGCGAAACCGTCGCCACTCAATCCCCTCCGGGCCAGAACCGCGCCAGCGCGCGCCGGTCGATCTTGCCACTGGCAAGCCGGGGAAACGAAACCAGCACGCGCGTCTCCTTGGGCACTGCGGCGCGGCCGACGAGGGGTTCGAGCTCGTGCCGGACCCGGTCGGCCGTGGTCGCGTCGGTCGTCGCCGCCACGACGCGACGGCCCCAGTCGGCGTCCGCGACGGCCAGGACGACGACTCGCTCGGCCCCGAACGTCGCGTCGACGACGCGCTGCAGCTCGGCCAGGTCGACGTTGACTCCCCCCGAGATCACGACGTCGTCGACCCGCCCCGCCACGGTGAGCGTGCCGCCGTGCCACGAGCCCCGGTCGGACGTGGCGAACGTGCGTCCCGACAGCACCTCGGCGGTGGCCACCGGATCGAGCCGGTAGCCGGCGAAGACACTGGGGCCGGTGATCAGGATCCGCCCGTCGGCTCGCACCGCGACCTCGACTCCCGTGAGCGGACGGCCGTCGTACACCACCCCGCCGCACGTCTCCGTGGCGCCGTAGGTGGCGACGACTCGGATGCCTGCGACCTCGGCGCGCCGGCGCAGGTCCGGCGCGAGTCCGGCCCCACCGACGAGGACGGCGGCGTAGCTCGCCAGCGCCGCCGTCGCCCCCGGGTCGGCGAGCGCCCGGTGCAGCTGGGTCGGCACCACCGAGGTGTAGGACCGGTCCTCCCCGGCCGGGGGCACCGGGCCGCCCACGACACGGGCAGGCAGGCCGGCGACGTGGGAGCGGGCCAGGATCATGAGCCCGGCCACGTAGGACACGGGGAGGGGGCAGGTCCAGCGGCCCGGGCCGCCGAGGCGCTCGTGGGTGGCCGCGGCGGCCGCCAGCACCCCGCTCCGGGTGAGCACGACCCCCTTCGGGCGTCCCGTGGAGCCGCTGGTGGCGAGCACGAACGCTGCGTCGGGAGTGGACTCCGCCAGGTCCGGACGCAGCATCGCGAGCGCCGCGGCTCGCTCGGCCGGGTCGCGGGGCAAGGGCGCCACCACCTGGCCCGGCGTGTCGAGGGCGTGCGCCACCGCCGGGGGGACGTCCCCGGCCTCGACCACGAGCAGCCGCGCCACGGCGCCCAACCTATCCCCACGTCCAGTCCCTGAGACGACGGACCGCGGCGGGCGACCCGGCCGGCCACCTGGGGTATCATTAGTTGCACTACCTAACAGAACCCGGGCCGCCCGAGCGTGCCAGGGAGAACGTCGAGATGACAACCAACACCGAGCCCCCCCTGGCCGACCTGGCGCGCGAGGTGCGGATCGCCTCGCAAGCCCTGACCCGGCGGGTCAAGGAGAACACCCTCGGCCTCGCCCCCCATCTGTTCACCGTGCTGGTCTGGCTGGAGGCCGGCCCCGCCACGGCCGCCGATCTGGCCGGCCACGAGCGGGTCTCGGCGCCCTCGATGTCGAAGACCGTCGGGGAACTCGAGGAGCGCGGCTACGTCGCCCGGCAGACCGACCCGACCGACGCGAGGGCCAAGATCGTCACCCTCACCCCGTCGGGCCGCCGCGCCGTCTCCCAGGGCCGGGCCGAACGCGACCACTGGATGGCCGACCGGCTGGCCGAGCTCACCCCTGCGGAGCAGAACCTGCTGCGCGACGCCGCCGCCGTCCTGCGACGGGTGGTCGAGCACCCATGAGCCGCACGTTCTCGTCGCTCGCCATCCCCGACTACCGCCGCTACTTCATCGGCGCCACGGCGTCGAACATCGGCATGTGGATGGCCCGGACCGGGCAGAGCTGGCTGGTGCTCACCCAGCTGACCCGGGGGGACGCCGTCTCGCTCGGCCTGCTCACCAGCCTCATGTTCATCCCGACGCTGGTGCTCACTCCCCTGACCGGCTGGGTCGCCGACCGCTTCCCGAAGAAGCGCATCATCATCACCGCGCAGGTGCTTCTCTTCGTCGACATCGTGCTGCTCGCCGTGCTGACGCTCACCGGTCACGTCCGCCTGTGGCACGTGTTCCTGCTCGCCTTCCTCGACGGCCTCGCCGGAGCGTTCGACGGCCCGGCCCGCCAGTCGATCATCTCGGAGCTGGTGCCCCCCGCCTCGCTGTCGAACGCGATCGGCCTGGGCTCGATGTCGTTCAACACCGCCCGCCTGCTGGGCCCCGGTGCCGCCGGCGCCCTGATCGCCCTGCTGGGCACGGGCACGGTGTTCGTGATCAACGCGGTCACCTACGTCGTCCTGATCACCTGCATGGCGAGGATCGGGTTGCGCCGGCCCACCCGATCGGTGGGCAGGAACCGCGGCGACAAGGTGTCGGTCGGGGCCTATCTGCGCTCCCACCCCGAGCTCGCGCTGATGTTCACCGTGGCCGGGCTCATGGGCACGTTCGCCTTCAACCAGACCATCACCAATCCGCTCATGACGATCGAGGTGTTCGGGAAGGGCGCCGGCGAGTTCGGCGCGCTGGGGTCGATCATGGGCATCGGGTCGCTCACGGCCGCCTTCCTGGCGGCGCGGCGGCCACGCCCCCGGATCCGCCATGTCGTGCTGTCGCTCGGCGCCTTCGCCGGCTCGCTCGCGGCCTCGTCGCTGGCTCCCGACTTCACCACCTTCATGGTGCTGCAGATCCCGATCGGCCTGTCGAGCGTGTCGGTCATGGTCACCGCCAACGCGATGGTTCAGATCGGCACGGCTCCGGAGCTCCGTGGCCGGGTGATGGCGCTGTGGGGTGCGGTGGTGATGGGCCCGGCACCGTTCGTGTCCCCGCTGCTGGGGCTGGTCGGCGCCCAGTTCGGCGCCCGTGCCACCGTCGCGGTCTGCGCCGCGGGCATCCTGTTCGCCTTCCTCGGCACCACGGTCTACCTCTTCGTGCACGAGAGCGTGCACATGTCCGTCTCGGTGCGCCGCCCGTTCGTGAGGGTCGACACGCACGGCGAGCCGGTGCATCTGCGCGGCTGACCCTGCGAACCGGGCCCGCGCCCGGCCGGGGTGCGGCAGGGTGAAGGCATGCCCTCACGACGCAGGCGGCCGGCGCGCGTCGCCCACCGCGGCAACACCTACGGCCGCCGCGAGAACACCCTCGCGGCTTTCGCCTCGGCCGTCGAGATCGGCTGCGACTGGCTCGAGGTGGACGTGCGCACCACTCGCGACGGCAAGGTCGTCGTGGTGCACGACGCGACGCTGTCCCGGCTGTGGCGCCACCCAGCCGCGGTCGCCGACCTCGACCTCCACGAGGTGCGCTCCCTGGGACTCGCCGACCAGCGGGTGCCCACCCTGGTGGAGGTGCTCGACCTGGCCTCGCGTACGGGCACGGCCGTGCTGATCGACGCCACCTCCGCGACGGACGCCCTGAACGCGCACGCCACCGTCACCGCCTTCGGCCCGTCCGTCCTGACCCGCATCGCCTATTGCGGCGCCACGGATGCCATGCTCGCCCTCCGCGCCGCCGACCCTGATGCAGCCCTGCAGTACGGCCACCCGGGGGGACCTCTCGACGACCAACTGCTGGGTCTGGTACGGCCGTTCGCGGTGAACGCCGACTGGACGCTCTACGACGTGCCGCTCGTCCGGGCGCTGCACCAGCGCCGGCTGGAAGCCTGGGCCTGGACGGTCGACGACGCCGACGACATGACTCGCCTGATGGCGATGGGTGTCGACGGCATCACGACCGACCGGGTCCGTCTGCTGAACGCGGTGGTCGACGACCACCACCGCGCACCCAGGGCCGACGACGTCGCGCCGCCCGCGGCGAGGCCAGTCGACCTCGACCGCAGCACCGAGGTGGCGCGTGAGCTGGCCGAGTGGGCGGTGCTCTACACCCGCGATGCCCCGCTGGGGTCGGTCGCCGCGAAGAAGCACGCCGCCGACGTGGTCACCGAGGTCGATCTGGCCGTGGAGCGTCACGTGAGGGAGGTGGTGACGGCCGAACTGCCCGGGCACCTCGTCGTCGGCGAGGAGGAGGGTGGCGAGTCCGCTCCGGGTGTGCCCACCTGGTACCTGGACCCCGTCGACGGTACGACCAACCTCGCCAACCACGTGCCGTGGACGTCGTTCAGCCTCGCCCTGGCCATCGACGAGACGCCCCTGGTCGCCGCCGTCACCCACCCGTGGCAGGACCAGGTGCTGCTCGCGACCCGCCACCGTGGCGCGTTCCGGCGCGGCGAGCGCCTGACAGTGTCGACGGGGCGGCTCCGGGTGATGCTCACCGAGCTGAGCGCCCACGCGCCGTGGCCCGGGCTGCCCCGGCTACTGGACCGTGCCGCCGCCGCTCACGTCACCCTGCGGATTATGGGCTCGGGCACGCTGACCCTGTCGGGGATCGCAGCGGGCTGGGGCCAGGCCGCCGTCGTGCATTCCTTCTCGCCGATCGACCATCTGGCTGCCCTGCTGCTCGTGCACGAGGCAGGCGGGGTGGTGCGCGACGAGAACGGACGCGACACCCTCTTCCCCGAGGCGGGCCTCGGCGTCATGGTGGCCTCCCGGGCCGCCGCCGACCAGGCGTTCGCCCTGTGGCGCGGCTGACGGGCGCCGCCCCTGGCACCCCGACCACCGGTCGGACGACGGGACGTGACCCGGTCGGCCGCTGAGCGTAGACTCACGGCCAAGCACACGTGCTCCGGGGTCGGTGCAACTCCGAACCGGCGGTGATAGTCCGCGACCCGAGGCGACTCGGCTGATCCGGTGGAACTCCGGGACCGACGGTCATAGTCCGGATGGGAGGCGCACGGGACGCTCCTGCGTCCGCGCCCGGCGTTTCGACGTCCGGGCCGGAGAACGTGGGTGCGTCCGGCGACGGCTGCCGTCGTCCACCCCCGGTCCACGTCCGACCGGGAGGGGCCATGACCCACGCGACCGCGACCACCGCACGCGCCACCGCGCGTCGTCGTGGCGCCTCGCGCGTGGCGCCCGGGGCCCGCGCCTGGCTCGCGCCCGGCCTCCTGGCGCTGCTCGGACTCGCCGGCTGGACCGTGGCCGCCCGGGGCGTGCCGGCCTTCCTTCTCCCTTCCCCCGCGGCGGTGGCCGCGAAGGTGGCCACCGGACTGTCGGACGGCTCCATGTGGCCCTACATCGGGGGCACGTTCCTGGAGGCCGCGCTCGGCTGTCTGGCCGGCGCCGCGGTCGCCCTGCCCCTGGCGGTCACCATCCACCGGTCGCGGTGGGCCGACGCCGCGACGCGTCCGTTCCTCGGCGGCACCCAGGCGATCCCGGCGATCGCGCTCGCGCCGCTGCTCGTGCTGTGGCTCGGCTACGGGCTGGGCGCCATCGTCGTGCTGTGCACCCTGATCGTGTTCTTCCCGATCCTCGTCGTGGCCGTGTCGGGACTGGCCCACATCGATCACGACGTGGTCGACGCGGCCCGCATCGACGGCGCCTCGTCGTGGCAGCGCCTGGTGCACGTGGAGCTGCCGCTGGCCTCGCCGGCGGTGATGGCCGGGCTGCGCAACGGGTTCACGCTGTCGGTCACCGGTGCGGTCGTCGGCGAGATGGTCATGGGCGGCCAGGGCCTGGGCTCCGTCCTGACGGTGCAGCGCGACCGGCTCGACACGGCCGGCATGTTCGCCACCATCGTGATACTCGCCTTGCTCGCCTCCCTGGCGTACGGGGCACTCTCGCTGGTCGAGCGCCGCTCGGCCACCATCGCCGCCCTGCGGCACGACCAGGAGGAATGATGCGACGCCTACTCGCGCTGGTGATGGTCTGCGCGCTCGCGCTGACCGGGTGTGCGTCCACCGGGGCGACCCCCGCCCCTTCGGCGACCACGGCGGCCTCCGGGCCCATCCCGGTGGTCGGACTCACCTACATCCCCAACATCCAGTTCAGCCCGTTCTACGTGGCGGACCAGAAGGGCCTCTTCGGCCGGCCCGTGAAGCTGCGGCACCATGGCGCGAGCGAGGGGCTCTTCACCGCCTTGGTCACCGGTGACGAGCAGTTCGTGGTGGCCGGCGGCGACGAGCTGCTGCAGGCACGCGCCGAGGGCGTCGACCTGGTGGCCGTCGCGTCGTACTACCGCCGCTACCCGGTGCGGATCATCGTGCCCGCCGACTCCACCGTCACCACGCCAGCCCAACTGAAGGGACTGCGGATCGGGCTGCCCGGCAAGTACGGGGAGAACTGGTTCGGACTCAAGGTCGCCCTCGCCGAGGCCGGGCTGACCGAGGCAGACGTCACCATCGTCGAGATCGGCTACACCCAACAGGCCGCGCTGGCCACCAAGCGGGTCGACGCCGTGATCGGGTTCGTCAACGGCGACGTGGTGGCGCTCGACGTGGCCGGCTTCGCCACCCGCTCCATCGAGCTGGGCGCCGACGTGCCCCTGGTCAGCATCTGCCTGATCACCACGAAGGCCTACGCCGCCCAGAACCCCGCCGTCGTCAAGGCGGTCGCGAAGGGCACCGTCGCCGGGATGGCGGCCGTGGCCGCCGACCAGCCCGGTGCCGTGGCGACCTCGGAGGCCTACGTGCCGGGGCTGTCGGACGCGTCGGCCAAGGCGACGGCGACCGCGGTGCTGGCAGCCACCGCCCAGCTCTTCCGTGCCTCGGACGGTACGGTCACCGGCACCCTCGACCAGTCGCAGTGGCAACGCATGTCCGACCGCATGGTCGCGGCCGGCCTGCTGAAGCAGCCGGTCGCCCCGGTCGACGCGATGACGAACGCCTACCTCGGCTGACCGCGGCGCGCGATCTGTAAACTGATGCGGCCCCTATAGCTCAGTCGGTCAGAGCAGCGTCCTTTTAAGTCGCGGGTCCCGGGTTCGAGCCCCGGTGGGGGTACCACCGTCCGCGCCGCGGGCCGCCGCACCACGATCCCTGCCGGTCCGACAGGGGCGGCTGCTGCAGTCCGCCGCGGCGCCGACCACACTGGGGGGATGGACTGGTGGGTGGTCGCGATCGCAACGAGCGCGGGGGCCTTGGCGCTCGCCTGGGGGGTCGCGGCGGACCGTCGCCGGGCGCGTCGCCTTCGCGAGGCCGCCGCTGCCCCACCGCAACGGCGCCTGCCCTCCCTCGACGAGCAGGCGCCGCCACCGGCCTACGTCTCGGAGCAGGCGGCTTTCACCCCGCCGCGGCCGGCGGTCACGGACCCGGAGGCCGAGACGATCGCGCTCGCCTGCCGGGCCGGCACCGCGCTGCCGGGCGGCTGGGCCGACGCGGCGTTCGTCACCGACGCCGCCCGGGGGTGGGCCGTGGTGCGCGACCCGCTGGTGCTGGCCTGCTCGGGAGTGGGGTCGTTCAGGGAGCTGTTGCCCGCGGTCGCGGCGGCCAAGCGGGCCGGGCGCGCGCTGGTCGTGGTGGCGCCCGCCGTGGAACCGCAGACCCTACGGACCCTGGCCGCCAACGCCGTGCAGGGCCACCTCCCCGGGGTGACCGTGGTCTGCCGGAGCCTGGCGGAGGTCGGGCAGCTGGCCACGGCCGCCGGTGCCACGATCCTGAGCCGCGACCACCTGCAGAGCGGCTGGCTCCCCGAGTCGGCCCTGGGCCGCTGCGCCGTCTGGGTGAGCGACCGCGACCACTCGTGGCCGCTGCCAACCCTCTAGTCGAACCTTCAACCAGAACGCTCGACTAGAGGTCGAGGGCAGGTCGCCGACAGCGCCGGTTCACGACCACCCGAGCTCGTGCAGACGCTCGTCGTCGATGCCGAAATGGTGTGCGATTTCGTGCACGACGGTGATGGCCACCTCGTCGACCACGTCGTCGTAGGTGTCGCACAGACGCAGGGTGGGACGGCGGAAGACGAAGATCCGGTCGGGCAGCGCACCCGAATACCACGAGTCGCGTTCGGTGAGCGGGATCCCCTCGTACAAGCCGAGCAGATCGGGTTCCGAGGCCGGGGGTTCGTCCTCGATCAGCAGCACCGCGTTGTCGACCAGCGCGAGGAGCTGCTCCGGGATCCCGGCGAGTGCGGCATCGACCAGGGAATCGAACGTCTCGTCGTCCATCTCGATCGCCACACCGCGAGTCTAGCCTTAATCACATCATTGTTTTTCCCGCCCCGCACTGGGCGTGTCGCATTTCGCGAATGGCACGGAAATCCCTGAACCCTTGCTGGGGAAAACCCAAGAGAACTACCGTCCGCCTATATCGACAGACACAGTGCGTGACGCATCGCCCCGACAGTGACGTACGCCACCGCGACAAGGGAGTTCACGTGAGGTTCGTCACGCGGTCAATGCGAGGCGCCGCTGCCGCCGGCGTTCTGGCGATTGCCCTTCAGACGCTCGGCGGGATGGCGGCAGGCCCCCTCGCGTCGGCCGACACCGTGCTGTCGGCGACGACGGCGGTGAATGTGCGCACGGGTCCGGGAACGTCGTACTCGGTGCTCGGGGTGCTCTACCAAGGAACCCAGGTGACGGTGCGCGGCGCGGCTCAGAACGGCTGGACGCCGGTCACCTACCAGGGCAAGGAGGCGTGGGTCTCGAGCCAGTACCTCGCCGGCACCGCCACGCCGACCCCGCCCGTCGCCCAGGCCCCGTCGGCGCCCACCGCCACCACCCTCGAATCACTCAACGTCCGTTCGGGCCCCGGCCTCGGCTACGCCGTGCTCACCGTGCTGGCCAAGGGATCGACCGTCACCCTCACCGGGCGCACGTCGAACGGCTTCAGCGAGATCGGCACCGACCGCTGGGTCTCGACCTCATGGATCACCACCGCCCCGGTGGCCTCGCGACCGCTGGTCACCACACCGACGACGCAGGTACGCGCCACGGCCGCCCTCATGATCCGCACCACGTCGGGAACGGACTTCACCAACCTCGGTGACGTGCCCGTCGGGACGGTGCTCGAAGCCACCGGCGTCGTGACCGGTGGCGTGGCACAGATCCTCTACCAGGGCCAGCTGCGCTGGGTGAACGCCGCCTACGTCACCCCGGTGGAGGCGGCCGGACCGGCACCGGCCACCGGAAACCTGCCCGCCACCACCGGCACCCGGTACGCCCTGGTGGCCCTCGACATCCGCAACACCTCCGCCGACACCTACACGGCGATCACCGAAGTACCCCGCGGAACGGCGCTGAAGATCACGGGGGTGGTCGAGAACGGGCGCGCCCAGATCGTCTACGCCGGCGCCGTTCGCTGGGTCACCGCGATGTACCTGTCGGTCACGGCCCCGGCTGCCACCGGCGACTATTCCACCGGACTCACGGGGCTCCAGCCCCGGGCGCAGGCGATCGTCGCCGACGTGAGGGTGCGGTTCACGCTGATCAGGACCATCTACGGCGTCCGGCCGGACACCATCCCCGATCATCCGAGCGGCCGTGCGGTCGACCTGATGCTGCCCAACTACGCCAGCAACGCCGCGTACGGCCAGCAGATCGCCGACTACTACAAGGCCAACGCCGCCACCTTCGGCGTGGAGTACATCATCTTCCGGCAGCGGATCTGGAGCGTCGCGCGGAGCAGCGAAGGCTGGCGCTTCATGGCCGACCGTGGCTCCGACACGGCCAACCACATGGATCACGTGCACATCACCGTGAAGGCCTGACCGGCTGACAGGGTGACCGGCTGACGGCCGGACGTGACGGACGGCGGCCCGCTCCTCGGGGAAGGGAGCGGGCCGCCGGCTGTCACAGGTAGTGCCGCTGCGCCCGCTTCTCGGCCTCGTACTCCGCCGACGCCCGCCTGGTCGACTCCAGGGTGGAGGTCTGCGGCACCGGGACGTCCCACCACGCCGAGCCGGGCGGGTTCGGGCCGTAGAGATCGGTCTCGATGTAGAGCACCGTCATGCGGTCGGACGCCACCGCCCGGGCGTAGTTCGCGCGGAACTCGTCGATCCCCGCGCAGCGCAGCACCGTGGCCCCCCAGGACGCCGCGTTCGCCGCGAGGTCGAACGGCACGGGCTCGCCGTCGAGGCGCCCGGAGCCCGTACGCATCAGGTACCTGGTGCCGAACCGCTGAGAGCCGCGGGACTCGCTCAGGGCCCCGATCGAGGCGAAGCCGTGGTTCTGGAGCAGCACCACGATGACCTTGAGGCCCTCGGCGGCGATGGTGGCCAGCTCCATCGGCAGCATCTGGTAGGTGCCGTCACCCACGATCGCCACGACTTCGGCCTCGTCGCCGACAGCCATCCGGACCCCCATCGCGGCCGGGATCTCGTAGCCCATGCACGAGAAGGCGTACTCGAGGTGGTACTGCTCCGGCGTGGCCGCCCGCCATAGGGCCTGCAGGTCGCCGGGCATCGAGCCGGCCGCGTTGATGAGCACGTCGTGGTCGCCCATGAGCTCGTTCAACGCGCCGAACACCTCCGTCTGCGCGGGCAGGGGACGGTGGTCGCGGTGGTAGCACTCGTCGACGACCTCCTGCCAGGCCGCGTCCAGGTCGATCGCACGCTGCCGGTGGGCGGCGTCGGCGGTCCAGCCCGCCAGCGCGTCGGTGAGCGCGACCAGGGCCTCGCGGGCGTCGGCCACGAGCACGGCGGCCGAGTGCTTGGCTGCGTCGAAGCCGAGCACGTTGATGTTGACGAACCTCACCTGCGGGTTCGCGAAGACCGTGTGGGAGGCGGTCGTGAAGTCGGAGTAGCGGGTACCGATGCCGATCACGACGTCGGCCTCGCGCGCGAGCGCGTTCGCGGCCGTGGTGCCGGTGGCCCCCACCCCGCCGACGGCGCTGGGGTGATCCCAGTTGATCGCACCCTTGCCGGCCTGCGTGTCGGCGACGGGGATCCCGGTCGCCGTCGCGAAGGCGCGCAGTGCGTCCGCGGCCCCCGAATAGACCGTGCCCCCGCCGGACACCACGAGCGGTGCCTTGGCGCTCTTGATCAGGGCCACCGCCCGGGCCAGCGCCGCGGGCTCGGGGACCGGACGCGCCACGTGCCACACGCGGCGGCGGAACAGCTCGACCGGCCAGTCCCAGGCCTCGGCCTGCACGTCCTGGGGCAGGCAGATGGTCACCGCGCCGGAGTCGGCCGGGTCGGTGAGGACGCGCATGGCCGCCAGGAGCGACGGGATCAGCTGTTCGGGACGGTTGATCCGGTCCCAGTAGCGGGAGACGGGCTTGAACGCGTCGTTCACCGAGATGTCCAGGGTGCGCGGATCCTCGAGCTGCTGCAGCACCGGGTCCGGAACGCGCGTCGAGAAGATGTCGGACGGGAGCAGCAACACGGGCAGGCGGTTGGTGGTGGCCAGGGCCGCACCGGTGATCATGTTGGTGGCGCCCGGACCGATCGAGCTCGTCACGGCCATGGTCTGCAACCGGTTCTTCGTCTTGGCGTACGCGGCCGCCGCGTGCACCCCGCCCTGCTCGTTGCGCACCAGGTAGTAGGGCAGCCGCTCCACGTCGTCGCCCTCGCCCTCGATCCGAGGCATGGCGCCGAGCTCGTCCTGGAGCAGCGCCTGACCCAGACCCGCGACGTTGCCGTGACCGAAGATGCCGTAGACGCCGGCGATGAGCCGCTGCTCGACCCCGTCCCGCTCGGTGAACTGGCGGGCCAGGAACGTCACGACGGCCTGGCCGACGGTGAGGCGGACGGTGCTCATGGGTCTCCTTCTGTCAGATCCGGACGTGCCGAGGGACGCCCCTGTCGCCGCTCTCGTGCGGCCCGAGTGCCCGATCTCGCTCGACTGCATTCTGCTCGGCGGCGTGGGCTCCCCGCAGGACTCGGCGTGTCGGGGTGCTCACCATCGCTCGGCTCGAGGGGGAGACGTCGCGGGACGCCTCCCGCGTCCCCCGCGTCCCGGCTCTCAGGCGAGTGCCCTGAGGGCCGCCAGCGACGCGCGCGCGGCCTCGACCGGGCCTTCGCCGGCCGGCGGCTCCTCGTCGAGCATGACGTCCTGCTCCAGCACGTAGTAGCCGTCGAAGCCCACGGAGTCCAGGGTGGTCACGATGCTGCGGAAGTCGATGTCCCCCTGCCCGATCGGCGCGAACATGCCGCCCTTGACGCCCTCGGACCAGGTGATCTCGCCTCGCAGCAGCCCGTCGCTGATCCGCTTGTGCACATCCTTGGCGTGCACGATGCTCACGCGCTCGGCGTACTCGCGGGTCAGCTCCTCCACGTCGGCACCGCCGGCGGCGAGGTGACCGGTGTCGAGGCAGAGCCCGACGGTCGAGTGGTCGAGGACGCGGCGAACCTCGTCGACGTTCTGCACCATGGTGCCCCAGTGCGGGTGGACGCACGCGGTCACGCCCTGCTCCCGGCAGACCTGGCCGATGCGGTCGAGGTTGCCGAAGAGCGTCTGCCAGCCCTCCTCGGTGAGGGTCGGACGGTCGTCGTAGCCGGCGCGTCCCGAGTCGGCAGCCAGGATCAGGAACTCACCGCCCGCGGCGGCGAACGCCGCCAGCTCGCGGCGCACGGCCGGGATCGGGTCCTGCTCCGGATCGTGCATCACCGCGAGGAAGAACGAGCCGACGGGCTGAAGGTCGAAGCCGGCCACGGCCGCCGCCCGTGCGGCGGGCTCCTCGGGCAGCCAGCCGCCCGGCCCGAACTCCGTCGCGGTCAGGCCGATCTGACGCATCTCGGTCAGGACCCGCTGCGGCGACATCTGGTAGCCCCAGCCGGGTACCTCACACACGCCCCAGGTGATCGGGGCTCCGGCGATCCTCATGGTCACTCCTTCGACAGACGGTTGGCCGGCGGACGGGCCGGGTTTCACAGGTGGACGGTCCGGCCGGTGCGGGCCGACTGCGCGGCCGCCTCGGCGATGCGCAGCGCCGCGATGCCGTCGGCGACGGTGGGCGACACCGGCCGGCCGGCTACCACGGCATCGATGAACGCGGTCAGCTCCTCGCGGTAGGCGTCGGCATAGCGCTCGAGGAAGAAGTCGAGGTAGGGGTCCTGCGCATCCGACGACGCGGCGGTGGAGAGGCGGACCGTGGTGGGCCGGTGGTTCTCGGCCAGGATGCTGCCCTTCGGGCCGAAGGCCTCCAGTCGCTGGTCGTAGCCGGTGGCGCAGTGTCGCGAGTTGACGATCGTGGCGACGGCCGAGGTGGCCGTCTGGAGCACGATCACGGCGCCGTCGAAGTCGCCGCTGCCGGCGAGGGCGGGGTCGAGGTGCTGACCGGTCGCGGTGACAGAGGTCACGTCGCCCAGGAAGAACCTGGCGGTGTCGAAGTCGTGGATGGTCATGTCCTTGAAGATGCCGCCGGAGCCCGCCAGGTAGTCGCTGGAGGGTGCCGCCGGATCGCGGGAGATGATCGTGAGCTGCTCGAGCTCCCCCACCTGACCGTCCGCCACCAACGCACGTGCCTTCGCGAAGGACGGGTCGAAGCGGCGGTTGAAGCCCATCATCACCGGAACGTCCGGGTGGTCGGCCAGCCGGCTGCCGAGCTCCTCGGCGACGGCGAGCTCCATCGCCACGGGCTTCTCGCACAGCGCCGGCTTGCCGGCCCGGACGGACGCGAGAATGTGCTCGGGATGAAGCGAGGTCGGGGAGCCGATGACCACGACGTCGACGTCGGCGGCACCGAAGACGTCGGCCGTGTCGGTGCAGGAGCGGGCGCCGTGCGCCGAGGCCACGGCGAGCGACGCCTCCGCCACGGGGTCGCAGACGAGCACCAGCGTCGCCGCCGGGTGCTGAGCGATGGTGCTCGCGTGGACGCGGCCGATCCGGCCGGCCCCGATCAGGGCGAACCGCAGTGGGGCTGGCATCGTGACTCCTCGTCGCTGGCGGACCGGGCTCGATGCCGGCCCTGGGGCCATACCCAAGACAACCGTTCTGTCAGGCCAATGTCAAGTTCTTGTACGCACAAAGGCGTGTCGCGTCAGTGCGTGACGAGGGTCATGCTGAAGTCGTAGAGCGTGGGGCGGTAGACGCTCCGTCCGAACTCCACCACCCGGCCGGTGCCGTCGTACGCCGTGCGGCGCATCGTGAGCAGCGGCGCGCCCTCCGCCTCGTCGAGCAGGGCCGCCTCGTCGGCCGTGGCCGCACGCGCGCCGATCACCTGCCTGGCCGTGGCGATGGCGACGCCCGCCTCCCTCAGGCACCGGTAGAGCCCGTGCTCGTTGAGGTCGGTCCACGAGGGCGCCAGGTCGACCGGGAGCAGGTTCGTCATCAGCGCGAGCGGCCGGCCCTCGGCGGAGCGGAGCCGCGCCACCCGGACGACGCCACTGCCCACCTCCACTGCCAGCAGGTCCGCCTCCTCCTCGTCGGCCCCGTGAACGTCGTAGGAAAGCACCTTCGTGGTCGGGGCCGCGCCCATCCGGGCCAGGTCGTCGAACAGCGAGGTCAGGGCGATGGGCCGGTGCACCTGCGGCGGGGTGACCGTCGTCCCGACGCCACGCTTGCGGCTCAGCAGGCCCATGCCGACCAGCTCCTGCATCGCCCGGCGCGCGGTCGGACGGGACACGTCCAGCCGCTGGGCCATGGAGACCTCGTCCTCGATCATGGTTCCCGCCGCCAGCTCGCCCGAGACGATCGCCTGCTCGATGGGGGTGGCGATCTGCCGGTACAGGGGTTCGTCCGACTCGCGGTCGACCACGATGGCGGGGGCGTAGTAGTCGCTCATCCTCACCTTCGTCCACGGGGCCGGTCCCGGGGTGCGGGATCCGGACCACTCTAACTCCCTCTGGCTGTCGTGCTTTGTTCTGACAAACGCTTGCAGATGTGCCGGACTTCGGGCAGACTGATGCCAGAAGAAAGGTGGGGCACGTGGCCACAACAGCAGCACCGTCTCGTCTGGACGTTCTGACCATCGGTCGCAGCGGGGTCGACATCTACCCGTTGCAGACCGGCGTGGGGCTGGAGGACGTGACGACGTTCGGCAAGTACCTCGGCGGTTCCCCGGCGAACGTGGCCGTGGCCGCGTCCCGCCTGGGTCACCGGTCCGCGATCGTCACCGGCGTCGGCGACGACCCGTTCGGGCGCTACGTGCGTCGCGAGCTCGCCCGGCTCGGGGTGTCGGCCGACTACGTCTTCACCGATCACCAGTTCAAGACGCCCATCACGTTCTGTGAGATCTTCCCGCCCGACGACTTCCCGATCTGGTTCTACCGGGCGCCGTCGGCACCGGACCTGCAGGTGCGGCCCGAACACATCCCCGACGCCGTACGCACCGCCAGGATCTTCTGGATGTCGGTGACGGGCTTGTCGGTGGAACCGACGCGGAGCACGCACCACGCGGCCGTGGACCTCCGCGGCCGCACCCCGCTCACCATCCTCGACCTCGACTACCGGCCGATGTTCTGGGCCGACGAGAACGAGGCCCACGCGGAGGTCGAGCGCATGGTGGCGAAGGTCGACATCGCCATCGGCAACCGCGAGGAGTGCCGGATCGCCGTCGGCGAGACCGACCCCGACCGGGCCGCCGACGCCCTGCTCGATCGCGGTGTCCAGGTGGCGGTCGTGAAACAGGGACCGCTGGGCACCCTGGCCAAGACCCGAGAAGAACGCGTCGTCGTGCCGGTCACCCCGGTGGAGGTGTGCAACGGTCTGGGGGCGGGCGACTCCTTCGGAGGAGCGTTCTGTCACGGTCTGCTCCAGGGCTGGGATCTCGGCCGCGCCGTGGCGTTCGCCTCGGCCGCCGGTGCCATCGTCGCGACCCGGCTCGAATGCTCGACGGCGATGCCGACCGAGACGGAGGTCGACGACCTGATGGCCGCCCACCCGGAGGTCACCACGACGGTGGAGCGACTCGCATGAGCCTCATCGAGCGTCTGAACGCGATCCGGTACCACGATCCCGAGGCGATTCGCCGCGCGTTGGCCGACCGCCCCCGCGGCGGGCTGCCCGAGGGCGACGCGAAGCTCATGGTGATCGCCTGCGATCACGCGGCACGGGGAGCCCTGGGCGCGGGATCCGATCCGATGGCCATGGGTTCTCGCGAGGAACTGCTGTCGCGCTGCGTGGCGGCGCTGGAGCGACCCGGCGTGAACGGGTTCCTCGGCTCGGCCGACCTCATCGAGGACCTCGCGCTCCTCGGTGCGCTGGACGGCAAGCTCGTGTGGGGAACGATGAACCGTGTCGGGCTCGAAGGGGCCTCCTTCGAGATGGACGACCGGTTCAACTGCTACGACGCCCGGGGCATCGCCGAGGCCGGCCTCGACGGCGGCAAGATGCTCCTTCGCATCAACTACGACGACCCGGGCACCGCGTCCACCCTCACAGCCTCGGCCGAGGCCGTCAACGACCTCGCCGAGCGTCGCCTGATCGCCATGGTCGAGCCCTTCATCTCCGCACGCCGGGCCGGGGGGATCGTGCACGACCTCAGCGCCGACGCCGTGATCCGCTCGATGGCGATCTCGTCGGCCCTGGGGCGGACCTCGGCCTACACGTGGCTGAAGCTGCCGTGCGTCGACGACATGGAGAGGGTGATGGAAGCCACCACGCTGCCCTCCCTCATCCTCGGCGGCAAGGTCCCCGACGATCCCGAGGCCGCGCTCGAGGGCTGGGCGGCCGCGCTCAAGCTGCCCAACGTGCGAGGACTGGTGATCGGCCGGTCTCTGCTGTTCCCACGCGACGGCGACGTGGCGGCAGCCGTCGACCAGGCCGTCGCACTGCTGTGACAGCCCGCCACCCGAGCCGGTGGCACCGCGGCCGGCCTCCTCGGCCGACCGATCGCGTCCGACACCACATCGACCCACTCCTGCCCTAGCCACCCACGCCAGAAGAATCGGGGAACCTCACATGACCGCACCCGCCCGCATCACCCACCTCATCGGCTCG
>Ga0073899_10000274_pt1 | contig 47925 bp, 37 predicted proteins | sample KloWWTmetaKNB5Ph_FD_88975 | JGI IMG/M metagenome (GOLD analysis project Ga0073899, IMG submission 88975) | Active sludge microbial communities from Klosterneuburg, Austria, studying microevolution and ecology of nitrifiers - Klosterneuburg... | ecosystem: Engineered > WWTP > Aerobic digester >... | reverse complement strand
GGAACGCCTCGGCGGAAGGCCGCTGCCCGCTGACCTCCTCGCCCGGGCGCTGACCCACTCGTCGTATCTGAACGAGGCGGATTCCACCGCCGAATCGAACGAGCGTCTCGAGTACCTGGGCGATTCGGTTCTCGGGATGGTTATTGCCTCCGTGCTCTTCGATGCGTTCCCCGAAGCGGGCGAAGGCGAACTTACCCGGATGCGGGCCGATATCGTCCGCGGAACCTCGCTGGCACGGGCAGCCGAACGGCTGGGACTGGGCGAGTATCTGATTCTCGGCCGCGGCGAAGAGGCGGCAGGGGGCCGCGAACGCGACCGGAACCTCGCCGGCGCGCTTGAGGCGGTGGTCGGCGCGGTCTACCGGGCCCAGGGTTTTCGCGCCGCGCGGGCCCTGACGCGGAGGATCCTCAAACCGGAGCTCGAAAGGACGCGGCGCCACGGCGCGCTCGTGGATGCGAAGAGCTCGCTCCAGCACATGGTCCAGGCGCGATGGCACGAACCGCCGGAATATGTGACGGTTGAAGACGCGGCCGGCTCACCCGCCCGCCGGTTCGCGGTTGAAGTGCGAATCGCTGGCGAGGCCCTTGGCCGGGGCGAAGGGCGCAGCAAGCGGGAAGCACAACAGCAGGCTGCCCAGGAAGCCGTCGCCTGGCTCACCGCTCAGAAGCGCGGGGAGGGCTAGCGCCATGTACCTGAAAAGGCTCTCCATCCAGGGATTCAAGAGCTTTGCCAACCGGACGACCTTCGAATACGGGCGCGGCGTCACCGCGGTGGTTGGCCCGAATGGCTCTGGCAAGAGCAATGTCTCCGATGCAATCCGCTGGGTGCTCGGCGAACAGAGCAGCCGCCTCCTGCGGGCGAAGAAGCAGGAGGACGTGATCTTCGCCGGCGGCAAGGACCGGGCGGCTGTGGGTATGGCCGAAGTGGTGCTCACGCTCGACAACGAGGAGCGCTGGCTGCCGGTTGATTTCGCCGAGGTGGAGATCGCCCGGCGCGTCTACCGGAACGGCGATTCCGAGTACCTCCTGAATGGCTCGCGGGTCCGCCTGCGCGATGTTATCGACCTCCTGATGAAGGGCGACGTCGGCCAGAACAGCTACTCGATCATGGGCCAGGGCCTGGTGGATGAAGTCCTGAGCATGTCGCCGGATGAACGGCGCTCGTTCCTCGATGAGGCGGCGGATGTTAAGCGCTTCCGGATGCGCATCAGGGAGGCGCAGGACCGGCTCGCGGCTACGCGCGATAACATCGGGCGGGTCTCGGTGATCGTGCAGGAGATTGAGCCCCGGCTCGCCCAGCTGAGCCGCCAGGCAGAGCGTGCCGCCGAGCACAAGCACCTGAGCGCGGAGCTGACCGAGCTCTTGAAAGCCTATTACGGCCACCTCTGGAACGAGGGGCAGAACACCCTCGTTCGCGCCCGGGCAGCGCTCGACCAGGGGAGCGCCGAGAACCAGGCCGCCGCCCAGCGGGTGACACAACTGCGTGAACAGCTCCGCACCCTGTCTGAAGAGATTCGCAAGCGGCGCGATGCCATCTCGCGACGCGATGCCCGCAGCACGGACATCGAGCAGCGGCTGGCTGCCACGGAACAGGCCATCGCGCTCGACAGGGAACGCCATTCGATGGTCTCCGCCAGGCACGAGGAAGTCCGTGGCGAGTTGGAGGCGGTCGAGGGCGAACGCATGTCGCTGGCATCGACCGATGTTGATGACGGCCGCCGGGGGATAGAAGCCTCGGGAGAAGCTGACTCCGCTCGTGAAGCGACCCAGCGCGCTCGCCAGGAGCTCGATGCCGCCGAGCGCGAATACTCGACGGTTCGCAGCCGGGTGCAGCAATTGCGCGATGGCGCGGAGGACGACGATCGGCGCTCGAAAGCCATGCAGGGCGACATTGATGTCGCAGGGCGCCGGATCGCCGAACTTGAACGGGAAATCGAGCAGCTGACGGCCCGCCGAAAACAGGTGATCGTTGAGCTGATCGGCTATGGGCGGCGGTTTTCCGAGGCGCGCGCCGCTGTTAGCCAGGGCGAGGACCGGCTCGATGGCGCCCGGGCGGCCGCGGATGCGGCCCGGGAACAGCTGATGCGCGTGCAGGAAGAGGTCCGGGAGTTCGAAACCGCGGGAAACAGCGACCTCCGCGAACTCGACCACCTCGAAGGCCGGCTCGATGCCCTGCGGCGCGTCCAGGCCGAGCACGATGGTGTCGCCGCGGGAACCCGAAGTGTCCTGATCATGGGCCAGGTGCTAATGGAGGAGTTCGAGCCCGGCAGTCTCGGTGAGCCGCCCGAGGTCCCGGGGGTTATCGGTCTGCTGTCGCGCCAGCTCAAGGTTCCGGCCGGCCTCGAGACCGCTATCAATGCCGCCCTCGAACAGCGCCTGCATGCGGTCATCGTCGAAAGCGAAGCGGTTGCCCTCGATGCAATTGGCGCACTCCAGCGCCGGAAGCAGGGCAGGGCCCAGTTCCTCCCGCTCGATGCGGTCCGCCATGTCTACCCGCTGAACCTGCAGAAGGAGCGAGGCGTGGTGGGCGTTGCCGCAAAGCTGGTTCGCTGCGACCAGCGGATGAAGCCCCTGGTCGATACGCTCCTCGGGCGCGTGATTGTGGTCGAGGATGTCCAGACCGGGCTGCGGATGATCAGGCGCGCGCTTGGCTCGGTCGTCACGGTCGATGGCGTGTACATCGAACAGACTGGCGTGATGGCCGGGGGATCGACGGGCGCCGATGAGGGCGAGTTCATCCGCCTGCGCGAGCTCGAGGAATTGCCCGAGCGTATCGAAGAGTTGCAGAAGCGCACGCAGGTCACATCGGAGCGGGTGGCGAACGCCCGGGCCGCCATCGAACAGGTGGCGAAGCGCTCGCACGAAGCCGAGGCCGAGTACGAGATGACCCGCCGCGCGCTTGAAGGCGCCCGCTTCGATCTCGAACGGGAGCGAGAGCGCCTGCATCGCCTGCGCAGGGACATGGGTGCGATCCGATCCAAGCGGGTCGATATCGAACGGGAGCAGGATGGCCGGGCGGCGCAAATCGGCCAGGCCACCCAGGCGGCAGGCCAACTTCAGCAACGCCGCGATGAACGCCGGGCCGAGCTGGAATCGCTCGAAACCGATCTCGTCCGCGTGACAGAACGCCGTGAGGCCGCAATCCGCTCCGTCTCGGAAGCGAGCGCCAGTCTCGCATCGATCGAAGGCGAGCGGCGCACGCTGATCGCCATGCGCGAACAGCACGAGAAGTCGATCGCCCGGCTGGATAACCAGATCGCCGCCAAAAAGCTCCAGGGCCGGAACCTGGAGCTGGAGGCAAGCGTCATCGATGAACGCCTGGCCAAACTCTCCCGGGATCTCGAAGCGATCCGGGTAGAGCAGTCCCGCTATGCGGAGGACGCCGCGCCGGACAGGGATGAGCTCCATCGCCTCGAGAACCACGAGCGGACCATCCAGGATGAGTACAACGAGGCACAGGAACAGCTCCTGGCTATCGATCGGAAGCGGCTCGACCTGGAGGCTGAGCTCGCCCGCACCAGCGAGCACCTCGAACACCTCCGCCTCGAAATGGAGCGCGAGGGGCTTGCCCCGGACCGGACGGGCCGCATCGTATCGTTCGATGAGGCGATGGCGACTGACCCGATGTTCGATGCCGATTCGCTCCAGGCGCCTCGCATCCAGGGGGGCGCGGAGGTGGATGTGGAAGCAATGCGCGCGCGCATCGAGGAGCTCCGCCGCCAGATCCGCCGGCTTGGCGCCATCAACGCCGAGGCGCCCGGCGACTACGCGGAGTTCCAGGAACGGCACGAATTCTTGACCACCCAGCTGGCTGACCTCTCCGATGCCGAGGCACAGCTGCGCAGCGCGATTTCTGACCTGAACGAGGAGATCCGCACGCGCTTCACCACGACGTTCGAGCGGGTGAACACCAGCTTCGGTGAGTACTTCCAGGCGTTCTTCGGCGGCGGGAGCGCAACGCTCCTGTTGACTGACCCGGATAACCTGGCCAATGCGGGCGTCGAAATCGAGGCACAGCCCCCGGGCAAGCGGATCAAGAGCCTGGCTCTGCTCTCCGGCGGCGAACGGTCGCTGACGGCGGTGGCGCTCCTCTTTGCGCTGCTCACGGCCAACCCTGCGCCGTTCTGCGTGCTCGATGAGGTGGACGCCGCGCTGGATGAGGCGAACGTGGGCCGGTTCACCGCATCGCTCCGGAAGCTCTCCGAGAAGACACAATTCCTGGTGGTGACCCATAACCGGCGGACGATCGAAGTGGCTGATGCCATCTATGGCGTCTCCATGGGCCGCGACGGAGTCTCGAAAGTGCTCAGCCTGCGGCTTACGGATATTCCCCAGAATTGAGCGCCGCCAACTGCCCGTTACCCTGCGGAGCGGTACCATCGCGCCAGGCCCCGGAGAAGGAGCTGCCGTGAGGTTCTGGCGCAGGAAACCCGTAGAACAGGAACCGGAATCGGGCGAGGCCCCGGCTGCGATACGGGCGGAACCGGAACTCGCCAGCGAGCCCACGCCGGAAGAGAAGGCCGAGGTTCACGAACAGACCGAGCGCGCGGTGGAGCGGACGCGGCGCGGCTTCTTTGGCCGCCTCGGGGGCCTGTTCGAGCGGGCGGATTTCGATGATGAGATCTGGGACGAGCTGGAAGAGATCCTTGTCGGCGCGGATGCGGGCCTGCCGACGACCGGGGCAATCCTGGGGGCGGTGCGCGGGCGGGTGAAAGAGGAAGGCGTGAAGCAGAGCAGCCGCGTCCGTGAGATCCTCCGCGACGAACTGGTTGCCATTCTGCACGAACCGCGCGAGACGCCGCCGGCCTGGGCCCGGGCCGATGCTCCTCCCATGCTGATCGTGCTCGTCGTCGGTGTAAATGGCGCCGGCAAGACGACGTCGATCGCGAAGATGGCGCACGCATTCAAGCACGATGGGGCGACGGTAGTCCTCGGCGCCGCCGATACGTTTCGCGCCGCCGCGACCGACCAGCTCAAGGTCTGGGGGGAGCGCATCGGGGTTCGCGTCATCGCCCACCAGCCCGGGGCGGACCCGGGGGCTGTGGTCTTCGACACGCTGGCCGCGGCCGAGAGCACCAGGGCCGATGTCGTCATTGTGGATACCGCGGGCCGCCTGCACACCAAGGCGAACCTGATGGAAGAGCTGAAGAAGATCAACCGGATCATCCAGCGCAATCATGCCGATGGCCCCCACGAAACGCTGCTTGTGCTCGATGCGACGATGGGTCAGAACGGGCTGATGCAGGCGAAGACGTTCGCCGATGCGGTCGGCGTCTCCGGGATTGTCCTGGCCAAACTGGATGGGACGGCGAAGGGCGGCATTGCCTTCGCCATCGCACATGAACTGGGCATCCCGGTCCGGTTCATCGGTACCGGCGAGAAGATGGACGACCTGGCGCCGTTTTCCCCGGAGGACTTCGTGGATTCGCTGCTCGCCTGAGGAGGCGTCATGGGCGACGTACTGGCGTTCTGGACGGTTGCCATGGTGGTTGGCCTCTCTGGCTTTCCGCTGGCGGCGGTTCTGCTGCGGCGCCTGCCTGATGCCGGCGCGGGCCTGAGCTTCGCCTTCGGGTTGCTGGTGGCCAGCTATGGCTACTTCATCCTCCGCACGCTATCGGTGCTCCCGGCGGGCCGTGGCGGATTCGTGCTTGCGGTCGCGCTGCTTTGGCTGGTCGCGGCGGTGGTCGCCGGGCGCGATCGCTGGTTGCTGGTGACCTGGCGGCGCGCGTGGCCCGGGGCCGTAGCCGCGGCCACCCTGTTCTCCTTCGCGTTCTTCGGCTATCTCGCGTTCCGTTCGTACAACGCGGATATCGGTGGCACCGAGCAGCCGATGGATCTGATGTACTTGAACGCGGCCCTCACCTCGCCCGAATACCCGCCACACGATCCGTGGCTGGCCGGGGAGCGGGCGAGCTACTACTACTTTGGCTACGTCCAGTCCGCGGTTCTCACCGGGGCGGCGGGCGTGCCGGCGTCTTCGGGGTACAACATGGCGCTCGCCTATACGTTCGCGGCAGCCGCCGCGGGTGTGGGTTCGCTGGCCTTCGCGCTCGCGCGCTGGATCGGGGGTCGGCGCTCGAGGGGACGGGGGCCTGCAGCCGCAGCCGCCCTGGCGCTCCTGCTGCTACTTTTCGTGGGGTCGCTCTCCGCGGTCTTTGAGTGGTCGGCCGCCCACGGCCACACCAACGAGCCGCTCTTCGAGGCGTTCGGTGTTGAATGGATGATTCCCTGCGAGCCGGGCGAGACAGAGAACTGTTACTCCGGCCAGCTCAATCCCCGCACGGACCACTGGTACCCCGGCGAATTCTGGTTCTGGTGGCGCGGCACACGCATCATCCCGGGAACCATTACCGAGTTCCCGTTCTTCAGCTTCCTCCTGGGCGACCTCCACCCGCACGTGATGTCGCTGCCGCTGGTGCTCCTTTCGCTCGGGCTCTCGCTATCGCTCTGGCGGGGGCGGGGCGTGCTCGACTGGCGGCGGCACCGCCAGAACCCATGGCCGGGCGTGACGCTGGCGGTGGTGTTCGGCGGCCTGGCCTTTCAGAACGCGTGGGATGTGATCACCTTTTCCGCCGTGCTGGGGCTGGCAGCCTGGACACGCAATCTCCGGCGCCAGGGGGTGCCGCGCGCCAGCCTGGCGGTTGCCGGATACCTTGGCCCAATCGCGATGCTGGCACTCCTGGCCTATGCGCCATGGTGGCTGACGTTCGGTTCGCAGGCCGATGGTCTCTACGCCTACACGGGTGCGGGCACCCGCCCGGCGCACGCCTTCCTGCAGTTCGGTCCGCTCCTTGCCGGGGCGCTGTTGGTGCTCATCTTCGCGGGCAGGAGGGCGCGCGCGTGGCTCGTCGATGCCCTGCTGGGCACCGCCTGGATCCCGTTGCTTCCTTTCGTCGGGTGGCTGGCACTTGCCGGGGTCCGGGGTGACCTTGCCGAGGGGCTCGATGCGCGAACGGCAGAAGGATGGGTGACGCTCGCTGCGTACGCCCTGGCGGTCTGGGCGCTCGCAACCGCGGCCGTGATGCTGGCCGCTGCCCGGAGCGCCGCCGCCCCGGCTGCCGCTCTTGCCGCAACCGGGGCACTGTTGCTGTACGGCGGCGAGTTCTTCTTTATCCGCGATGTCTTTTTCGGCTCGGTGCCGCGGCTCAACACGGTCTTTAAGCTCTCGTACCAGGCGTGGGTGCTTTTGGCGCTCGCCGGGGGCGCCGCGATTTCCGTAGGGCTGGGCCGGGCCCGGGCCGGGCGTTCGCGCGCCGGCCTGCTGGGGGCGCCCATTCTTCTTCTCGTCATGGCCGGCCTGGCGTACCCGCTTCTCGCTGCCTTCAACCGGACCGAGGGTTTCAGCCGCGAGACGACGCTTGACGGGCTCTCGGCTGTCGCCCGGAACGACCCGAACGACTACGCTCTGCTGCGCTGGCTCCAGGAAAACGCCGGGACCGGCGACGTCATCTTCGAGGCGACGGGCCGGCGCTGGAATGCGGGCACGGGGGCAGGACCGGTGATCGTAAGCGCGGGTGTTGATTATTCCGATGCTGGCCGGATGGCGGCACGATCGGGTCTGCAGACGCCGATTGGCTGGTATTTTCACGAGATCCAGTGGCGCGGCGACACCGCCGCGAACCGGGCCGAGTTCTCGCGCCGCCAGAACCTGGTCGATGCAGCCTACACCTCCCGCGATCCGGAAGAAGTGATCGCAGCCATGCGGACCTTCGAGGCGCGCTACCTGGTGGTTGGCACTCTCGAGATGGCGAGCTATCCGGGGTTGCTGCCCGATTACGCGGCATTCCTCGACACGGTTTACGAAGCGGGCGCCTACCGGATCTACGCGATTCCGGAATACCGGCGGGTGGCGACCTCGTGACCGCACCGTGGGCGACCGGCATGCAGCGGGAAGGCGGCGAAGTTGCCGTTTCCGCCGGGGCACTGCTCTGGTGCCTGTTCGGCGGGCTGTTCCTCGTGTTGCGGTTCGCGGGCATCCTCTCAGTCCCGGTTGGGGGCGCCGAACTCGATGGACTGGCGGGTGCGTGGCAGGCGCATGTGGGGAACAGCGATCCGCGGTTTACCCCGACGTTCTTCCAGGCACTCGTGGCCGCCACGTTCGAACTGAGCACCTCGGAAATGCCCGCCCGCGCCCTGGCCTTCCTCGCATCGGCGAGCATGCCATTTGCGCTCTACCGGCTGCGCCCCGTCCTTGGCGATGGTGGCGCGCTGATGGCGCTTCTTCTCCTCGTCTTCGATGCGCCGGGCACGGTACTCGGTTCGACCGGCAGTGCGCCGGGGTTCGATCTGCCCATCGCCCTCTGGTTGTTCGTGCTCATCCAGGAGCGCCGCGCGCGCGCCTGGCACTGGGCGCCGGCCGGGTTCGTGGCAGCGACCTCGGGGCCGGTGTGGTTGCCGCTGGCGCTTGGCGCTGGGATTGTTCGCCTCTTCCGGCAGGAGTATCCGGGGCGGGAGGCGCTGATGTACGGGATGGGGGGCGCGGCGGCCGGTGTGGCGCTGGCGAGCCTGCGCTTCGGCGTGGGCTGGAATGGGCTGGTGGTGCCGCCATTCGATCTGCTGGCCAATGGGTTCGAGCGGGAATGGTCGACCGAATCGACCGGCTATCTCGCGGCGCTCTACTTCACGCCCCAGATCCTGCTTGGCCTTGCTGTCGTGGCACATGAGGCCTACGCGGTTGCCGGAGGGTCGAGGCTCGATCGGGCGCGCATGGATTTGCTGGCGTGGGGGGCCGCCGCCGGCCTGTGGCTGATTGCCGCGATTGGGAGCCACGACCCGGTTCCGCTCGCTGCCCTCGGTCTTCCCCTGGCGCTCGTCTGCGGGCCGGCGGTAGCCCGGGCACTTTCAGCCGCGCGGGCGGCGGACTGGACGGATGCCCGAATGGGAGTGCCGGCCATCATGGCCGCACTGGCTATTGCCGCCGCCTTCGCGCTCCAGTGGGCGCGGGCTGGCCGTGTTGGTGGGACCGAGGAGCAGCTCGCTGTCGCCGGGATGGCCATCGTCGCCGTCGCCTGCGTGGTGTGGATCGGCTGGGAACGAAGCTCATTGCCGGCACTTGCCGTGCCGCTGGCGATGGTCGCCCTGCTGTCTGCCGTGGCCAGCCTGTCGCACGTCGTATTCGGAAGCCCGCAGGAGCCGCTCACATCGCCGGTGAGCACGCTCCAGGCGCGGGAGATCCGGGACATTGCGGTGGAGGCGCGGTCTGCACAGGGTGGCCTGATCGTCCTTCACCCGAGCCTCGAACGGGCTCTGACGTGGCCGTTCCGCGATTCGGACGAGGTGGTCGTGGCATCGGGGAGCGTGCCCGATGCGGTCGTGGTGATCTGGCCAGCCGATGCGCCGCCGCCCGATGGATTCAGCCCGTTGGATGGCCGCTGGGCGATTGCCGAGGAAAGGCGAGGTCCAGAAGCGGGCGTGCTGGACTATCTCCGATGGCTCGCGAACCGCAATACTCTGCCTGTTGGGCGCCAAACCGTGAACGTCTACCTGAAGGCCGCACCATGACCGTTCAGCCCCATCAACAGGAGACTCCCCGGCCGGCCGCGCTCGACCGCGTGTTGGCTTCCCGGCTTTCCATCACGCGGGAGACGGCGGCCTATGCCGCACTGCTCATCGCGGCCGCGCTCTTCCGCTTCTGGGATCTCGGGTCGCGTGCCCTTCACCATGATGAGAGCATTCACGCGCAGTGGTCCTGGGGCCTGCTGCAGGGCAACTACCACCACAGCCCCGTCTTTCACGGCCCGTTCTACTACCACGCCCAGGGGTTGGTCTTCTTCCTGTTCGGCGCGACCGATTACACCAGCCGGGTCTCAGCGGCCATCTTTGGCACGCTGATCGTGGCTCTGCCGCTGCTCTTCCGCGACAGGCTCGGAAGGGCGGGGACGCTGGCCGCGGTGGCATTCATCGCTTTTTCGCCCACGCTGGTCTACTTCAGCCGGTTCTTCCGCGAGGACATCTACATGGGCGCCTTCACGCTGCTCATGGTCCTGGCGATGTGGCGGTACATCGATGAAGGCCGCGAGCGCTGGCTGTTCGTCTTCGCGGCGGGGTTCACGGGCAATGTGCTCACGAAGGAAGGTTCGTTCCTGGCATTCGCCGTCTTCCTCGTCTACCTGGATCTCTACCTCGCCAACCGGCTGGCGATCCTGACGCTGGAGGCCCGGGGTCTGAGCACCGCCCCCCGGCGGGCACTGCTGACACTCGGCTTCGCACCCTGGGCATGGGCCGTCGCGGCGCTGTGGCCGTTCCTCGGCGCCATCCGCCGCAACCTGGACTGGGGCGACGACCTGCCCCGCTGCGGCGAAGTGCTCCTGTTGCTCGGCACGTTCACTCTGCCCTTGCTCACGCCGGTAGCGCGGACCGCGGTCCTCGAACGATTCGGCCTGGTCGAAAAGGATCGGCTGAACTGGGAAAAGAGCCTCCAGGGGAACATCGCGGGGCGTGATGCTATCGCCCTTGTTGGCCTCTTCGCGGTTACCTCGAGCGTCGCCGCGTTCGCCGGGCTGCAATGGAAGCCGAAAGCATGGGGAATCGCGTTTGCCGCCTCTGCCCTGGTCTACCTGAGTCTGATGACTTCGCTCTGGACGAACCTGGACGGCCTCGTGAGTGGTCCGTGGGGATCGCTGGATTACTGGTACAGCCAGCAGGACGCCCACCGCGGCGATCAGCCGTGGTTCTACTACTACATGCTGATGCCAGCCTACGAATTTCTGCCTCTCGTGCTGGTCCTGGGTGGTGCGTGGTGGTCGGTGGTACGGGGAGATGCGTTTTCGCGGTTCCTGGTGTTCTGGCTCGCTGGCATGTGGGGTGCACTCTCGTGGGGCGCTGAAAAGATGCCATGGCTGAACGTTCACCTGGCGTTGCCAGCCTGCATCCTCGCGGCGTGGACAGTGCAGCGGGCATGGGACGGCTGGCGCACGCGTACCCTGGGCGCCGGCCGGGCCGCGTTGATTCTCGGTAGCGCGGCGCTCATCTCGGCCGGCGGGCTGGCGCTCGTCGTCTACCTCCCGGGTGGGCTGGCATACCACATCCTGCGAGTGCTGTTGGCAGCGGCCGTGGTGGGAGCCATCGTGGTGGCGGCGTGGCCTCTCGGGAGGAGTTCGGCGCCGTTCGTAGCCGTGGTTGCCGTGATCGGCGCGCTCGCCTTCTTCTCTGTGCGGACCATGATTGCGGCGGTGTACGAACGCGGCGATGTGCCCAGGGATATGCTGGTCTATACCCAGTCATCGCCCGGCCTCAAAGACGTGGCAGACCAGATCAACGCGCTGGCCGATGCCTCGGGGATGGGTTACGACCTGCCGATCGCGGTCGATACGACTGACTCCTTCGCGTGGCCCTGGGCGTGGTATCTGCGCGATTACAAGGCCGTTTCCTACTCCGACTTTTCGAACGGACCCCCGGCCGGGAACTTTTCGGTGATGCTCGTCGCGTTCGCCAATGTCGGGCGCGCCCAGGATTTCGCGGCGAGCCAATCTACCGTCCAGTACGGCAGCCCCCAGCGCTATCCCCACCGCTGGTGGTACGACGAGACGTATAAGTACGCCATGAGCGTGGAGGACGGGCTGCCCTGCTACTCGCGCTCGGGCAACTGCGGGCCATTCCGGCTGGAGACGTGGAAGGTCATCGGCGAGGGTGTCTTCGGCGGCGGATGGCTCGATGCGTGGTACTCATACTGGCGCGACCACGACCCGGACCGGCAGCCGGGATCAACCGACGCGTTTGCCTTCTTCCCCGCCAATTTCGATATCACGACGGGGCGGCTTTCGGCCCGGCCGATCGAGCCACCGCCGCCGGGCACGGACAGCGAGGGCAGGCCCTCGTTTGGGGGAACCGGGTCGCTGCCGGGGCAGTTCTTCGCGCCGGTTGATGTGGAGGGCGACGCGCAGGGCAACCTCTACGTCATCGACAGCGCCACGAAGAAGCTCCAGAAGTTCGATGCCGCGGGTAACTTCATCGCGGCGGTGGACATCCGCGCGAACCCGGCCGACCCGGGTGAACAATCGCAACCCTGGGGGCTGGCTATCGGCCCGAACGGTGAGGTGGTTGTCGCCGATACCTTCGGCTGGCGGATGCGTGTATTCGACCAGGAGCTGAAGTTCGTGAGCGGGTTCGGGCAGGCGCCGGATACGTCGAAGGCTCCGGGGCCATTCGACCTGTTCGGGCCGCGCGACGCGGCGATCGATGCAGCGGGCCAGGTGTGGGTGACGGATACGGGGAACGATCGCATCCAGGTGTTCACGCTGGCCGGGGAGTTCGTTCGCACCGTTGGTGCGCAGGGCAAGGGCCAGGGCCAGTTCGATGAGCCTGTCGGCATCGATATCGCCCCGGACGGTGCGATTGTGGTGGCCGACATGTACAACCGCCGCGTACAGGTGCTCAACGCCGATGGGACGTATCGCTCGGAGTTCGCGGTCGAGGGGTGGGGCGGGCTGGAAGTGACCGACAAGCCCTACCTGCGCGTCCTTGCCGATGGCCGGATTGCCGTCGGAGTCCCCTCGGCGAACCTCGTGCGCATCTACCGCGGCGATGGGACCGTGGCGGGAACCATCGTTTCCAGCGGCGAACCTATGGCTCGCCCTTATGGGATGGTGGAGACGGCCGATGGTAAGCTCTGGGTAGTCGAAGGCGGGGCAGCCCGGCTGAGGCTGTTCGAAATCCCCTGATCAGGCGGTCCCGTGGTTCGTTCAATCCGCTTCTGGGCCAGCCTGCTTATCAGTGTGGTGCTGGTCGCCCTCTTCCTCCGTGCGACCCACCCGCGAGAACTCGCCGATGCCTTCGAAGAGGCGAATTACTGGTGGCTCATCCCCGGGACAGGCGTGCTATTCGTGGCGATCATGGCGCGCTGCATCCGCTGGTCGGTACTGATGCGGCCGGTGGCGCCGATGAGCGCGATGCGGCTGTTTCCCTACGCCATCATAGGATACATGGCCAACAACCTGCTCCCGGCGCGCGCGGGCGAGCTGGTGCGAGCCTACGTGCTTGGCGACCGCGAGGGCGTTTCGAAGATGGGCACGTTCGGCACGATCGCCGTGGAGCGGCTCTTCGACGGTGTGACCCTTGTGTTGATGCTGCTCATCGCGGGTTCGATTGTGGGGTTCAACGATAGCCGGCTGCAGGTCATCGCGGCGGTCTCGACGGGGCTGTTTGTGGTCGCTCTGGCCGCGTTCTACCTGCTCACACTGAACGAGGACCGTGCCCGGCGCGTGATCCACTTCTTCCTGCGCGCGCTCCCCGAACGTTTTGAGCACCAGGCGGAGACGATGGCCGATGCGCTGGTAGGGAGCCTGCGATCGGTCCACGATTGGCGCTCGCTGGTGCTGGTCTCACTTTTCAGCGGAATCGCCTGGACCGTTGAGGCCGGCGCGTATGCGGTGATCGGCCAGGGGTTCAACATGGATGTCGGCTTTGGGCACTACGCGTTGCTGCTCGCCGCCGCGAACCTGGCCATCATCATCCCGACCTTTTTCGGCGGCACAGGCCCTTTTGAGTGGGCTTCGAAACTGGTCCTGGTGGGCGGCGGCGTGGCCGATAACGTGGCCGGCGCCTACTCGATCGTCGCCCATGGGGTGATTCTCATTCCGACGACGGTTCTCGGCCTCATTTTGCTCTGGTTCTACGGCGTGTCGTTCCGGCGGATCACCCACGTCCAGGTTGAAGAACAGGGAGTGACACCATGAGGGCCGCAATCGTCGGAGCCGGCGTGGCGGGGCTCGCCGCCGCGAAAGTCCTGCGCGAGCGCGGGCACGAGGTGACCATTTTCGAAGGCCGCGATGAAGTGGGCGGCCAGGTGGTGACCTTCCCGGTGGGTGGCGAAGAGCTCGAATGCTTCTACCACCACATCTTCACGAACGACACCGCGGTCATCCGCTACATCGATGATCTTGGCCTTGGCGATCACCTGAAGTGGATAGAGCCCCGCAATGCCCACTTCGTCAGGGGGAAGATGTACCCCTTCGTCACCCCCATGGATCTGCTGAAGTTCACGGCCATCCCGTTTGTGAGCCGTGTGCGGCTCGGGCTGGCTGCGCTGTGGCTGCGCGGGAAGAAGGATGGAATCTCCCGCTACGAGCACGTTACGGCCCGGGCGTGGATGCGCAGGGCGGTGGGACAGAAGGCCTTCGATGCGTTCTGGGGCGCACTGCTCCGGGGGAAGTTCGCCGACCAGGCGGACAACGTCGGCATGGTCTGGCTCTGGAACAAGGTCTACCTGCGCTTTTCATCGCGAAAGAGCGGCGGTTCGAAGGAATCGCTGGGATACCTCGAAGGTTCGTTCAAGCGCTACTACCGGGCGCTGGCCGACCAGGTCGAACGCGATGGCGTGAAAATCCACCTCAATACGCCGGTTGAGCGCGTTGAGGTGGCCGGGAGCGCCGTGAGGGGCGTGCGGGCGGGGGGAGCGTTCCACGAATTCGACCAGGTGTTGATGACCACGCCCAACATCATTTCGATGCAGATCTGCCCTGATCTCCCGGATGGCTACCGAAGCGTGCTGGAGAAGGTGCGCTACCAGTGGGCAACCTGCCTGGTGCTCTCGCTCGATCGGCCGCTCACGCCGTACTACTGGCTCTCGATCGGCGATGAGCTCCCGTTCGTCGCGTGCATCGAGCATACGAACTTCATGCCCCGCGAGCGCTATGGCGGCAACCACATCGTCTACCTTTCCAACTACACGCCGCCGGGGCACCCGGTCCTCGCGATGGAGGCCGATCAGGTGTTCTCCGCCTACCTCGAAGGCATTCGGAAGCTGAACCCGGCATTCGATCCTTCCTGGGTGCGTGAGAAGTGGTTCTTCAAGGACCCCGGGGGCCAGCCGGTGATCACCACGAACTACTCGGCTTCCATCCCGGATATGCGAACCGGGATCGAGGGGCTTTTTCTTTCCAACACCACACAGGTCTACCCCGAAGATCGCGGGCAGAACTACAGCCTGCTCCTCGGCGAGAAGGCTGCGGTGCTGATGGATGAAGATGCCCGGAGGGCTGCCGGCGCCCGCGGCGCGGGAATTTAGAGTGGCTGGCCGAGCCGCTTTGCGCGGCGTCGGCTATAGTAGTGTCCGATTTCACAAGCGAGAGGTCCCGGTCTATGACCGCTGAACCCGGTGTGCAGGAGCTCCGAGAGCTCGTAGCCGAATTCGAGCCCGGGCGCGGGCACGTGCTGCCAGCGCTCCACAAAGTCCAGGAGCAATATGGCTACATAACGCGGACAGCCATCGAGGTTGTCGCGACCCAGCTGAACACCACACCGGCCATGATCTACGGGTCGGTTTCGTTCTACAGCGACCTGCGGACCCACCCCCCGGCCGAGACGGAAGTGGCCTGGTGTTGTGGGCCGGCCTGCCGCGTAAAGGGTGGAGACCGCATCCGCGCAGTCCTTCAGCAGGAGCTCGATCTCCCGCTGAACGGGCAAACCGCGGATCACCAGATTGGCCTCCACATCGGGCAGTGCAACGGCACCTGCAGCGAAGCCCCGCAGGTGTGGGTGAATGGCCAGGTGGCCGGAAACCTCACTCCCGCGAAGGCAATCCGCCTGGCGCGCGATCTGAAGGCGGGCAAATGAACACGCGTCTCGAATCGATCATTGCCGCGGCAAAGCAATCGTGGAACGCCGAACAGGCCTCCGGGCGTATCCGCATCAACGTCACGCTCGATACGTCCTCCAGGGCAAGAGGGGCGGACCAGGTCCTCGAAAAGCTCCGGGCCGCGGTGGAAGAGAAGAGGATTGTCGCCGACATCGGCGTGACCGGTTCGTGGGGATTCTGCTGGATGGAGCCGTGCGTGACCGTGCGGACTGCGGCCGGCACGCAGACGGTCCTCTACGGCAATGTCACGCCCGACCGGGTTGATGAGTTGATTGCGAAGGCCGCCGCCGGACAGGATCTGCCTGAGATGGCACTTGGCGTGGTTGAAGGGAATGCTACCGCCGAAATCCCGTTGCTGAGCGATCATCCCTTCATGCAGGGACAGGTGCGCCGGTTGATGGCCAACCTGGGCCGGACCGACCCCGAAAACATCGATCACTACCTGGCGAACAGCGGTTATGAAGGCTTTGGCAAAGCCATCGGGATGGATGCTGAAGCACTGGTGAAGGAGATGCTGGATTCGAGCCTTGGCGGGCGCGGCGGTGGCGGCTTCCCTGCTGGCCGGAAGTGGGACTTCCTGCGCACGGCTACGGCTTCGCCGCGCTACCTCGTGTGCAATGCCGATGAAGGCGACCCCGGGGCATGGGTGAACCGCATTCTCATGGAAGGCGATCCCCACCTCATCATCGAGGGCATGCTCATCGCCGCGATGGCGTCGCATGCCGATGCGGGCTACATCTACATCCGCTACGAGTACCCGCTCGCGTTCGCCCGGATGCAACGGGCGGCCGAGCAGGCCTACGAAAAAGGACTCCTTGGCAAGAACATCCTCGGCAGCGGCAAAGACTTCGAAATCGTCGTCTTCCTCGGCGCCGGCGCCTATGTATGCGGCGAAGAGACAGGGCTGATCAACTCGATCGATGGCTATCGCGGCATGCCCCGGATCAAGCCGCCCTTCCCCGCCCAGGCGGGGCTCTGGAACAAGCCGACGAACGTGAACAACGTTGAATCCTATGCCAACGCACCGATGGTCATGCGCAATGGCGCGCTCTGGTGGAGCTCGGTCTCCGATGCCAAGGAGAAGGGGACGAAGATGTTCACCTTCTCCGGCCATGTGAAGCAGCCTGGCTGCATCGAGATTCCTTTTGGGCCATCGGTACGTACCGCTCTGGAGCAGTACGCCGGCGGGCTGAGTGGCGACCGGCCGCTCAAGGGCTTCCAGCCGGGCGGCCCGCTCTCTGGCGTGCTTCCCGCCTCAGATCTGGACCTCACGCTGACGCTCGATCCCTATCGCGAACGGGGAATGTTCCTCGGCTCGGGCGGAATCGTGTTCTTCGATACCTCCGCGTGCATCGTGGACCTGTGCCTGCTCTATCTCGGATTCTGCGAGGACGAGAGCTGCGGGCGCTGCACTACCTGCCACGGGGGAACGCAGCGCGCTACCGAAATCCTTCGCCGGATCAGTGCCGGTGGCGGCCGCGATACCGACCTGGTCAACCTGGAACGGCTGATCGGCACACTCGTCTGGTCGAACTGCCTGCACGGCCAATTCTCGCTGACGAGCGTGAAGACCTCGCTGAAAACGTTCCGCGATGAATACCTGGAGCACATCGAGCAGAAACGCTGCCGTGCCGGTGTGTGCGCCGGCCTCATCGACTATCGCATCCGTGCGGCGGGCGATTCGGCGCTGCCCGAGGCGGCCGCGATTTGCCCGACCGGGGCGATCGTCCAGGAAGGCTCGGGGTACCGCATCGATGATGCGCTGTGCATCCGCTGCGGCGCCTGCCGGGAGGTAGCCCCGAACGGGATCGAGGTAGTCGACCGGTTTGCCATCGCGGTGCCTGCGGGGGCCGCGGCCGGGGGCTAGGGGGCAGGCTCGTTCCCGTGCAATCGGAGCACATCCGTTCGCCCGCCGGTAGAATGGCGTATCCCGCCGGCCGGAGTTGTTCCCCGTGTCCACTCCCATCAGGCTCCAGTACCTCGAACTGAAGGAGCGCTATCCGGACACGATCCTTTTCTTCCGGCTTGGGGACTTCTACGAAACGTTCGACGACGACGCAAAGCTGGTGGCGGCCGCGCTGCAGATCACGCTGACCTCGAAGCCGATGGGGAAAGACCTGCGCGTGCCGTTGGCCGGCGTGCCTTATCACAGCATCGATGGACACGTGGCGAAGCTGGTTGCCCGGGGCCACCGGGTGGCAATCTGCGAGCAACTTGCCGACCCATCGGCGGTGAAGGGCCTGGTCCCGCGCGATGTCGTACGGGTGGTGACCGCCGGGACGGTGACCGCCGACTCGTCGCTGGATGCGACGGCGCCCAATTACCTGGCCGCGCTCGTTCGCCGCAAGGGAGAAGCCGGGCTGGCGCTTGCGGACATCACGACCGGCGAGATACGGCTCGCGACGGGAGCCGAAGCCGAAGCGGAGATGGCCAGGAGCGTGCCATCCGAGCTGATCCTCGAAGACCCGGCCGATGAGCCGCCGGGCTTGAGCTGTGTGGTGGTGGCGCGCCCCCAGGTGGGCCAGCTGGCGACCGAATCGGCACTGGCGAGCCAGTTCGGAGAGCACGCCCTTGCGAGTCTGACCGGCAGCGAGGCCGAGTCGGCCGCGCTCGCCCACGTCCTTCTCTACCTCGGCGAGACGTATGCGGCCGCGCTGGGTGTGCTCCAGCGGGTGCGCCGGGTTGCCCCTGCGGGCGTGCTCACCATCGACCAGCGCACGCTGCGTAATCTGGATGTGCTCCCGCAGGCCGGCCGGACATCCTCGCTGATCGATGTGCTCAACCGGGCGAAGTCGAACATGGGCAGCCGCCTCTTGCGCCAGTGGCTCACGCATCCGCTGCGCGATGCGCCCGCAATCGAAGATCGGCTTGACGCGGTCGAATGGTCGGCCGGGCACCCGCTCGAACGGGAGCGCTGCCAGCTTGTGCTGCGGGGGATGCCGGATATCGAGCGCATCCTGGGGCGGGTGGGTGCGCGTTCCGCCGGGCCGCGCGACCTGGCGGCCCTGCGCGGGGGGCTGCGGGCCACGCTCGATCTCGGGGCGCACCTCCCCCGCGAGGCGCTGCCCACGCTTCTCGGCCAGGCACTCCACGGCCTGGCGGCTGCTTCGGAGGCGCTGCTCACGCTCGATGCCGCCCTGGACGACGATCCTCCCCCGGGATTCGATGAGGGCGGCGTCATTCGTCCCGGGTTCAGCGGCGAGATCGATTCCCTCCGGGCGATGACGCGGGACGCCCGCGGATTCCTCCTGGGGCTGGAGCGGCTCGAACGGGAGCGGACGGGGATCAAGACGCTCAAGGTGGGCCACAACCGCGTCTTTGGCTACTACATCGAGGTTTCGGGTGCGAATGCCGCACTCGTGCCCACGCACTACCAGCGGCGCCAGACGCTGGTCGGAGCGGAACGCTACGTGACGGAAGAGCTCAAGGAGCACGAATCGCGCCTCGTCGGTGCGCGCGACAGGCTGGTCGAGCTGGAGCGACAGGCATTCGCGCAGCTGGTCGAGTCACTCGGGGCGAGCCTGGGGGCGCTCCAGCAGGTGGCCGAGGCGATTGCCATGGTCGACCTTGTCCTGGGGCTCGGAGAGGTGGCAGCCGAACGCGGGTATATCCGGCCATCGATGGGTGGCGATGCAGTCCAGGTCCTGGGGGGCCGGCACCCGGTGGTCGAAGCCGCGCTGGGGCCGGGGCGCTTCGTCCCGAACGACTGCACGTTCGATAGCGATTGCCAGGTCCTCATACTGACCGGGCCGAACATGAGCGGGAAGTCGACGTTCCTCCGCCAGGTGGCCCTGATCGCGCTGATGGCCCAGGCGGGATCATTCGTGCCGGCGCGTGAGGCGCGGCTGCCGCTGTTCGACCGGATCTTTTCCCGTATTGGCGCGCAGGATGACCTTGCGGCGGGACAATCGACCTTCATGGTGGAGATGGTCGAGACCGCCCAGATCCTCCACCAGGCAACGCCCGATTCGCTGGTGGTGCTCGATGAAGTTGGCCGGGGGACAAGCACATTCGACGGGATGGCGATCGCGCGGTCGGTGGTTGAGTTCCTGCACAACCGCAGGGAAATTGCCGCGCGAACGCTCTTCGCGACGCACTACCACGAACTGACATCGCTCGAAGGCGTGTTGCCGCGCGTTCGCAATGCGCACGTGGCAGTGCGCGAAGAAGGCGCCGAGGTTGTCTTTGAGCACCGGATTGTGCCGGGGCCGAGCGACCGGAGCTACGGCATCCATGTCGCGCGCCTTGCCGGCTTGCCCGCGGCCGTCGTATCGCGGGCCGCGCACCTGCTTGCGGAGCTGGAGTCCTCACGGGTGCCGGCCGGGTCGAATGGTCATGCCGCGCTCCAGCCCGTGTTGTTCGGTGGGCCATCGCCGGTGGAAGACGAGCTGGCCCGGCTGGACATCGATGGGATGACGCCGATCGAAGCGATCCAGAAGCTCTATGAGCTGCGGGCGGCATCGCGCCATGGCACGGGAAGTTCCCGGACGTGAGCGCCGTTGAGGAAACGCGCTTTCCGCGCGGGATTCGCGTCCTCTCTCCCGAGGTGGCCGCCCGGATCGCGGCGGGCGAGGTGGTCGAGCGGCCCGTCTCGGTGGTTCGCGAGCTGCTTGATAACGCCATCGACGCGGGGGCGAGCCGGATCACGCTGGAGTTTGAGGAAGGGGGCGTGGCGCTTATTCGCGTCACGGACGACGGCCGGGGCATGGAGCCCGAGGATGTCGAGCTGGCGTTCGAGCGGCATGCCACTTCCAAGATCAGCCGGCTCGATGACTTGCTCCAGGTGCACACGCTGGGGTTCCGGGGCGAGGCCCTGCCATCGATTGCCGCGGCGGCCGATGTTGAGGTGGTTTCGCGTGCGAGCAAGCAGCCGGTTGGCGTATTCCTGGCCCTGGTTGAGGGCCGGGCAGTGCGCCGGCTTTCGCGCCCGGCGCCTGTCGGAACGAGCCTGACGGTGCGCGATCTCTTTGCCCGCGTTCCGGCCCGGCGGAAGTTCCTTGGCACCGCCGCGGCAGAATCGCGGGCAGTCATCGTCCTGGCCACCCACTATGCGCTGGCCTACCCCGGGGTATCGTTCCAGGTGGTCTCGGGAGGCCGGAGAGCGCTGACCACGAGTGGTGATGGCGATATTCGCCATGCCTTCGCGGCGGTCTACGGGGCCGGGATGGCGGCGGCGATGCTCAATGTGGAGTATGCGGAAGGGGTGGTTTCGGTGGCCGGGCTCGCCGGGCCGCCTTCGGTTCACCGGGGCAACCGCAGCGCGATCTCGGTGTTTGTGAACGGCCGCTGGGTGCAGAGCAGGCCGCTGGCCTTTGCGGTGGTCGATGCGTACCAGTCGCAGCTCCCCGGTGGCCGGTTTCCTGTTGCCGCGATCCATATCGCGCTGCCGGATGAGGAAGTCGATGTCAACGTCCACCCCGCGAAGGCCGAGGTGCGGTTTCGCGATGAGCGGTCGGTCGGCCGTGCGGTCCGGCACGCAATTACGCGGGCACTTGAAGGAGCGCGTCCGGTGGACTGGGGGCCGCGTGACGAGCGAGCCGATCCGCGCCCGGCTGTGCTGCTGGCCGACCCGGGCCGGCTCGGCTCCGCGCCCGAAGCGCTCCGCGCTCCCCGGCCCGTGCAGGCGGTGCTGGAGCTGACCCGGCGTTCGCTTTCAGGCCAGGGGGATCAGCAGATCGCGAGGCCCACACAGCGCGACCTGCTCCCGCTCTTGCGGGTGGTAGGGCAGCTCGGGGCGACCTACATCGTCGCCGAGGGACCCGACGGGATGTATCTGATCGACCAGCACGCGGCGCACGAGCGCGTCGTTTACGACCGGTTGGTGGCGAAGGCCGGCAGCGCCGAACCACCCGCCCTGCAGCCACTGCTCGAACCAGTCCTGCTCGACCTGGAGCCGCCGCTGGCGGCCGTGCTTGAGGAATACCGAGGCACGCTGGCCCGCCTCGGCCTGGAGACGGAGCCGTTCGGGGAGCGGAGTGCGCTCATCCGTGCGGTGCCCGCGGGCCTCGGCGCGGTCGATCTCAGCCAGGAGGTCGGGCGGCTGCTGGAGAAGCTCGAGGGCGAAACCCGGGTTGAGGGCGCTTTCGGGAAGGCCGCCGCCACCGTTGCCTGCCACAGCAGCGTGCGCGCGGGGATGGCGCTTGCGATGGACGAGATGCGGCGGCTTGTGGAGGACCTCGAACGGACCACCGCGCCGCGTACGTGTCCCCACGGGCGCCCGACGCTCATTCACCTGGGCACGGAGGCGATCGAACGGCAGTTTGGCCGGCGTTAGCCTCCGCGCACCTGGAGTGCGGGGATGGCCCTGCTGCTCTTGAACCCGAGTTCGATAGGCCGCCTGTGAGCTGCATTGCCCGCGGTATCGACAACACCGCGGAAAGCGGCCCGGGTGCCGATGTCGAACCGGCCGGTGTTTCCCGGGATCAACGGAGTGGTGAGCGGGGCGCCGTCAGCCGTCGTGATCTTCGGCGGGGAGCGTGGCGGCCAGGTGTTTCGACATAACAACGAAGTGAGCGGGGCGGCTCAGCTGGTGGAGATAGTCTTCCGGCCAGGGCGCGGTGGCGGTTTCGCTGTAGCCGAGCCGCCCGTACCAGGTGGGCAGGTCCTCGCGGAGATTGACAACCCAGAGGTCCATTTCGGTGCATCCAGCCGCCCGGCAGCGGTGCTCGGCAGCTTCGATCAGTTCCCGGCCGAGGCCCTGTCCCTGGTGGGTGGGGGAGACGGAGAGCATGCCGAAGTAGCCGCGCCCTTCCTTCACCGCCACGTAGATGCAGCCCGCGACTTCGCCCGCGGAGGGCTCGGCTACCAGGAAGGCATCCTTCTCGATCAGTGTCTCGACTTCTTGCTTGTCGGTTCGGTCGCCGACCTTGAAGAAGTCCTCAACCCGGTAGGCAAGGTTGATGATGCCGGCCAGCGTGGCGGCATCGCCGGGGGTTGCTTCGCGAATGGTACAGGTCATCGCAGCTTCACCATCTCACAGTAGTTATGGGGGATAAGGAAGTCCCAGTGGCCGGCCGGGTAGGGCTCCTCGCTCACCAGCCGGTAGTCAAGCTTCTCGTAGTAGGGGACGAGGCCGAACTCGCGCAGGGTGCCGAGTCCAATCCCGCGGTAGCCTTCTTCCGCGGCGACCTGCCCGGCAAACTCAACGAGGCGGCGGCCGAGGCCACGGCTCATGCATTCCGGCTCAACTGCCGCCAGCCCGAAGTAGAGTGCGCCCGCCCAGGGGTGGCTTGCCGATTCTCCGGGGTGGGCCGCGGAGGAGGCACTGCCGCCACCGCAATGAACGCCGTCCTCGATGAACCGTTCGGCTGGAGCGATCATCGATGAGGCGATGAGGCGGCCGCCGGCCTCGGCGAGGATCAGGCGGGCGTCCGGGCCCGCTTCCTCCGCGTACTGCACCGGGGAGGTCCGCGGGAGGCTGGAGATGTGGCTGTAGCGCGCGAACGCGCGATTGACCAGGGAGGCGACCGCATCGAGGTCGGCCTCCACGATCCGCACGAGCCGCAAATCCGCCTTCATCTGGATGGCTGCCTGTTTGTTGCCCCTGCCGGGGAGGACGTCCCGGCAGCGCGCCATGTTCTCGCGGCCGCCGCCCCTGGGCATGGCCGAGAAGTGAACCGGGTCGCGGGGGACGATTTCTGTGAGGACGGCTCCGGGGGGGTTATCACCAGTGTTCGTGCCCGCTTTGGGCGGCTCGCCAGCGCTCGCCTTGGGGCGCCACAGCCGCGGCGGAGGCCCGATCGTTGATCGCCTCGATGCGCCAGCCGCGAGCGGGCAACCTGGACGTTCCCGAGGATTTCGCCGAGGATCCGCACGCCGAGCTGGTTTCGCTCGGTTCGGCGGGCGCGGTGGATGGCGTCTTCAACGTCTTCGGGGCGGGAGTGGGTGGCCCCGACGGCCGGGCTCGCAGCCGTTTCCGTGACCTGGCCAGCGGTGGTCTCTCTCATGAGCCTTCCATCCGGGTGGTACCTCAGCAGGGTACCAGCGGCCGCCGCAGCGGTCTCGGATCAGGCCCGGACGTCGAGATTGCGGCCGAGGTTCGGGTCGAGCAGCTCGACCACCTGGCGGGCCATCTCGTTCGAGACGTGGACGGCCTTGACCGCGGCGCTGAACGCGATGCGTCCCTGGATGCCCTCGACGGGCTCAACCGGGACGCTCGTCGGAGCGAGGGCACTGAGGAGATTCATAGATGCATCATGCCCCCTCTGCCGGTTGCCGGTGCAGGCAGCGGAGCGTGACAGTCCGGTGACATCGGCTTCTGCCCCGGGGCCGGCCCGGTGACGTGCGTAACGGTCGCGGGGGCGGTGTAGAGTGAAGAACGGGGCGGGTTGCATCTGCGCGCAAAGGGGCCGACGCTCGCACCATGTCCGAAAACACGTACAAGACCGATGGCCGCATCGATTCCTTCGAGAACCGGTTCCCCGGCCGCGATTACGAGATCGAGTTCGTAGCGCCCGAATTCACCAGCGTTTGCCCGATGACCGGCCAGCCCGATTACGGGACGATCATCGTGACCTACACGCCCGCCGAACGCTGCATTGAGCTGCGGAGCTTCAAGTTCTACCTCCAGACGTACCGGAACCGCGGGATCTTCTACGAAGACGTGGTGAACACGATCCTCGACGAAATCGTCGCGGCGATTGCGCCGCGGCACGCGATGGTGACCGGGGACTTCAACACGCGGGGCGGCATTTCGGCGCGCGTGACAGCCTCGTACATGGCGCCAGACGGGAGCTGAGGGGCAGCCACCGGGCGCCGGAGGCGCGCCGCCGAACGACCGCGTCGTTCGGCGGCGGGTGTGGCGGCGGGGTTATTTCTTGGCTTCGCGCGCCTGGATCTCAACGATCGTGTTCGCGATCAGGCGGGCATGGGGGTACGGCTTCCACCCTTCGGGCGTGTTGTAGTAGCGCGTCCCGCTCTGGTACTCATCGGGGGCGCGGTCTCCGTACTCGACATCGATGCCGTTGACGCGGATGGATGGCGAGCCGAGGAACTGCCTGTCGCGCGCGTCTTCCATGCCATCCACTTCGGTGTACATGACTTCGATGGTGGGATCGGTGGCTTCCAGGGCCTGCCGGAGGGCTTCTTCGGCCTGGGCGGTGCGTCCGGTGGCCTTGGAATAGAGGAACTCAATCTGCATGTTCGTATCCGGTATGTTGGTGTGGGCGGCTTGCCGGCCCGGGCGAGCCCGTTTGAGGGATCAGCCCCGGGCCGGGGTTGCCAGGTAGCTAATACTGTGACCGGCTGACTTCTTGCTGCAAGTGCGGGGAGCCGCTCACCCCGCCAGCAGTGCGATGGTGACGCCGTCACCGCCTTCATTCGCGGCTGCCGATTCGTACTGGCGGACGAGGGGGTGGTTGGTCAGTGCTTCGCGGATCGCCGCCCGGAGTGCGCCCGTGCCCTTGCCGTGGATGATGCGGACGAACGGCAACCCGGCGCGAAACGCGCTATCGAGGTAGGTCTCGAACTGCTCCAGCGCGGCTTCGGCGCGCTGGCCGCGCAGGTCGAGTTCGATGGGAACCGGGGGGCCCATGGGCACGGTGATCCGTTCACCGGTGGGGGTGGGCGTTTCGATCCGGTCGATCCGCTCGACCGAGACCTTCATGCGCAGCGAGCCAAACTGGACATCAACGCGCCCGTCTTCTCCCACGCTGCTGAGGGCTTCTCCCAGTTGGGGGATATCGCGGACATGCACGCGATCGCCGGGCTCCACTTCCCTGCGGGGCACAAACGGCTCGCTGGCCTCTGGTCTTGGTGATTTCGCCCGGCTCGCGAGGCGCTGAACCTCGCGGTCGATTTCGCGGAGCGTTTCCCCGGCCGCTCCGGGATCGAAGTCGCGGGTGGCGGCCCGGCGTTTGGCTGCATCTACTTCGCGGCGCAGGCGGGCGAGGCTGTCCTCGGCCTCGCGGCGGGCATCGTCCAGAATTGCGGCGCGCTCCTGCTCGATGCGTTCCCTGCGTTCGGCAAGTGCGCGGCGGAGGTCTTCGGCCTCGCGGCGCGCGAGCTCCTCCCTGTGGCGCGCTTCCGCTGCCGCGGCTCGCTCCGCGCGGATCTCCCCCAGCAGGGTTTCGAACTCGAAGTGTTCGGGGGCAAGTTGTGCCGCAGCGCGGTCGAGGACCTCATCCGCCAGGCCGAGTCGCCGGGCGATGGCGAGCGCGTTGGATTGGCCCGGCAGGCCGACCGTGAGGTGGTACGTCGGGCTCAGGGTCTCTAGGTCGAATTCGACGGATGCGTTCCGCAGGCGCGGGTCGCTGTGGGCGAAGACTTTGAGCTCACCGTGGTGGGTGGTCGCGATGAGCGTGCAACCGCGTTCGAGCAGCGTTTCGATGACCGCCCGCGCGATTGCGGCGCCTTCCGCGGGATCCGTACCAGCGCCAAGCTCATCGAGGAGGACCATCGTGCCGGCCCCGGCGCGGCCGAGAATGCCGATGATGTTCCGCATGTGCGAAGAGAAGGTGGAGAGCGATTGCTCGATCGATTGCTCGTCGCCGATATCCGCGAAGATGTTGGGATAGCACCGGATTTGGCTGCCTTCGTCGCAGGGGACGGGAAGCCCCGCCTGGGCCATGAGTGTCAGCAGGCCGAGTGTCTTGAGCGCAACGGTCTTGCCCCCGGTGTTGGGACCGGTAATCAGGATGCCGGCATAGGTGTTGCCGACTTCGAGGTTGATGGGAACCACGTGTCCGCTGAGGAGCGGGTGGCGGGCGCGAACGAGGACGGTGCCGCCATCGGGCCGAAACCACGAATCGACCGCTCCCGGCGGCGGGAGCCCGGCGCGCATCTTCCGGCCGAGGCGGGCCTTGGCGCTGATGAGATCGAGTGTCGCCAGCGCCAGCAGGGAATCAGTAGCGAGGGGGGCGGCGTCCCCCAGGATGGCGCTCAGGCGTTGCAGGACGCGGCGCACTTCCCGTTCCTCGGCGAGCTGGAGCTCGCGTACCTGGTTGCCCGCCTCGACAACCGCCATCGGCTCGATGAACAGGGTCGCTCCGCTGGAAGAGACGTCGTGGACGATCCCGGCCAGTTGGCCCCGGTAGTCAGCCTTGACCGGGATGACCTTGCGGCCGTTTCGCTCGGTGAGCAGTCCGTCCTGGGCCACGCCCCTCCGCATCGCATCGGCGAGCGCGGCCTGGGCGCGTTGTTCGAGCCGGGCCTCGGCCGCCCGGAGTTCGCGCCGGGTGGCGGCCAGCTGGTCGCTCGCCGAATCGGCCACCTCGCCGCGGGCGTTTATGGCGCGGTCCACTTCATCGGCGAAGGTCCGGAAGTCGCCGATGGCATCAGCGATGGCGGCAAGCCGGGGGACGCGGTCCCGCACTTTTTCGAGGATGGTGCGCGCACGGCGGGCGGCCTTCAGGGTCTGCGCGGCCTCGGCCAGGCTGCCCGGCTCGAGCGGCTGGCCGATCGCGGCAGCGTGGATGAGCGGGCGAATATCGTGAGCTCCCGCAAAGGGCAGATCGATGCCGAGCTGGTCGAGCAACCGAATTTCCGCGGTTTCGAGCTGGCGGGCGGCGGCCTCGTGGTAGCCGGGCTCGGGGCGGACACCCAGGGCAAGCTCCCGCCCGAGGCTGAAGGCTGCTTCCGCGGCCAGCAGCCCGAGGACTTTTTCGAATTCGAGGACACGGATTGTGTGCTCGTCCATGGAGCTCCAGCGTAGCGGGGGGATGTGTGCGGAGCCAGCATCCGCGGAAAGCGCTCGCCTGAGGAACACACCGCCCGTATGCTAAGCGCCATCGACTCTCTCTAGAGAAGTAGAGGCAGCGAGCATGTTCTCGAAAGTCCTCGTCGCGAACCGCGGCGAAATTGCCCTGCGGATCGTGCGCGGCCTGCGTGACCTCGGCATCCGCTCGGTGGCCGTCTATTCGGAAGTTGATCGGCTCTCCCAGCACGTCCGGTATGCCGATGAAGCGCATCTCATCGGCCCTGCCGATGCCCGCCAGAGCTACCTCAACGTCGAGCGGATCATCGATGTAGCGCGCAGCTGTGGCGCCGATGCCGTCCACCCCGGTTACGGGTTCCTCGCCGAAAACGCGGGCTTCGCGGAAGCCTGCGAGGCGGCCGGCCTGACCTTCATCGGGCCATCGCCCGCGTCTATCCGCCTGCTGGGCGACAAGATCGAGGCGCGCCGGATTGCGGAAGAGGCAGGTGTGCCAGTGCTGCCCGGCAGCGTCGAAGTGACATCGATCGACGAGGCGAGTGCCCTGGCCGAGCGCATTGGATTCCCGGTGATGGTCAAGGCCGCAGCCGGTGGTGGTGGCCGCGGCATCCGCCTGGTGCGCTCCAGGGGCGAGCTGGCCGATGCGGCCGCCCGCGCGATGCAGGAGGCGCAGGCGGCCTTTGGCAATTCCGCCATCTACGTGGAAAAGAACCTTCAGGGCGTGCGCCACATCGAAGTGCAGGTGATCGGTGACAGGTTCGGCAATGTGGTGCCGGTGGGCGAACGGGAATGCTCGATTCAGCGGCGGCACCAGAAGCTCATCGAGGAATGCCCCAGCATCGCTGTTTCGCCGCAGCTTCGCCGCAGCCTAACGCGGGCCGCGGTCCGGATCGCGCGGGCCGCGAATTACCATAACGTGGGGACGGTGGAGTTCCTGCTCGCCGAAGATGGCAGCTACTACTTCCTTGAAATGAACACGCGCCTCCAGGTGGAGCACCCCGTGACCGAGATAGTGACCGGTACCGACCTGGTGAAGGACCAGATCCTGGTGGCGGCTGGCGAAGAGCTCCCGTACGACGAGGCCGACCTGCTCACCCGCGGCTGGGCCATCGAGTGCCGGATCGTCGCCGAGGATCCGTTCAATGGGTTCCTTCCCTCGGTTGGGCGGGTGGTGTTGGCGCGGGAGCCGGCGGGCCCGGGAATCCGGGTGGAGAGCGCCCTGTACGACGGGGTGGAAGTGACCCCGTACTACGATTCCCTGCTCGCCAAGGTGACCGCCTGGGGAAGGAACCGTGAAGGAGCGCGGACGCGGATGATGCGTGCCCTGGCGGAGTTCAAGGTGGTGGGTGTGGCCACCAATATCCCCTACCTGGAACAGATCCTCGAGCACCCGGATTTCGTCCGCGGGCAGTTCGACACCGAATTCCTTGACCGGCATGAAGTGCTGGTGGAGGAGCACCTGGCCGAGCAACGGCGGTTCGCGGAGATAGCTTCGTTGCTGATGGTGACCGGGGGCGAAACGGACTACGCGGACTACGCCGCGACGAACGGGGCTGCGCCCGTTGCCACCAACGGAAAAGGCTCCGGTGCCGGCGCATGGCGCCGCCAGATGGCCGGGGCCGGATCATCGAGGGGGATGGGGCGATGGCCGAGAAGTATCTGATCCGTAACGGCGATAGCGAAACGGCGTATGAGATCGAACGGGACGACGATGGAATCCTCGTCCGGGCGGAGGGTGAGGAGCAGTGGAACCGCACCGAGTTGCACCGGATTGGTGAGTCACAGCTCTACTTGCTGATGGTGGATAACCGGCCCATCGAGCTCTATCTCGAACGCCGCCGGGGTGGCGCGATCGCGACGATTGGCCGGCACGCGTTCGATTTTGATGTCGAGCGCTGGCGCCCCCAGATGGCGGCACGGGCCATCCGCGCCGAAGAAACGGGTCAGAAGAAGATCACGGCCCCGATGACCGGGAGCATCGTCGAAGTGCGGTGCGCCGCGGGCCAGGAAGTCCAGGCGGGGGATGTCCTGCTCGTCATCGAGTCGATGAAGATGAACAACGAGCTCCGTTCGCCGGCCGCCGGCGTGGTCGAGCAGGTACCGGTGGTACCAGGCCAACGGGTGAATGCGGGCGCGCTGCTCGTGATGTTGCACGTGACGTAACCCTAATCGAAACAACAAGCCGCTGGGCCCATGGTATTGACCCGGGCCTAAAAGGGCCGGTACGGTAGCGGTTGGCCGTGCTAGGCGGGGAGCTAGCGGTGCCCTGAACCCGCAATCCGCTATAGCGGGGTTGAATTCCTGCTCGAGGGCTGTGGTTCTGGGGACTGTTCTTTTCAAGCGGCGTTGACGATCTGGTCCTGCGCGGCGAGGCGCCTCGAACCTGGTCAGGTCCGGAAGGAAGCAGCCATAAGGGGAACGCTTCGGGTGCCGCAGGGTCACCGGATCTGAGCTGGCTGATCCAGGACAAGCCCGGGGTCCAGTTCGACAGCAGGTGCACGGCCTTGGAAAATGCTGACCCCGGGCGCTGACGCCCGGTGATCTTGTGAGGGTGTGGTTGACCCAGGCGCTACGAGACCCGGTCCTGCGGGGTGGGCGGGTAGCCAGCCGGCGCAATCACCGGCACGAGCTGCTTATCCATGCCCGGCGATTCCGCGGACGCCACCACGCGGCGGCGATCCTCGTGATCGCCGTGGTTGCAGGTGGCCTTTTTCGCGCCTTTCCGGGCCGCGATGTGACAATCCTCAGCGGTGGCCAGGCCTACCGCGTGAGCGCCACATTCGATACCCCGAGAGAAGCACTCGACGCAGCCAATATCGCGCTTGCCCCCGGCGATCGCGTGCTGGTCGCCGGGAACGAGCGGCACACGTCGATTGCCGTGCACGAGGCGCGCGCCGTCCTCGCGTTCGCCGATGGCGCGCGTGTTGAATACCGAACGACCGCATCGACCGCGGCGGGAGCGTTGGCCGAGGGCGGCATCGAGCTCCGGCCGGGAGACCTCGTCTACGTTGGTGGCGTGCTGGCGAGTGGACGCGCCCCTCTTGCGGGGGCTCGCTACGCGTCCAGTGCCGCTCCCGGGCTCGAACCGGTCGCGGGTGAGGAAGTGCCGGTTCAGATCGCCGTGGTGCGCGCGCGCCCTTACACGGTGTACATCGATGCCCTGCGCGTTGATACGCGGACGGCCGCGACCGATGTGGCCGGGCTGTTGGGTCACCTTGGGCTGACCGTCCGCGAAGGAGACCTGGTGCATCCGCCGCTCGATGCCGGGTTGACGGCCGGGATGACGGTCTACCTGGCCAAGGCCCGGACCGTCAACGTGACCCTGAACGGGAAAGAGACAGCCCTGTACACGCAGGCGGCGACCGTTGGGGAGATCCTCGCGCTGCTTGGCCTGGACCCTGGCCCTGATGATCTGCTCTCGGTCCCGCGGGAGGCGGTCGTCTTCAACGGGATGAGCCTGGTCATCGGGACGACCGAAGTGGCCACCGAGGAGACTTCGGAGGACATCCCGCCGCCGACGGTGTTCGAGGACGATCCCGCCCTCCCCAGGGGCGAAGTGCGGATCGTGGGCGGGAAGCCGGGGCGACGGACAACCACCTACTCCGTGACCTATCGGAACGGCCAGGAGACCTCGCGCACGGTCGCATCAATGGCCGTCGCGGGAGCGCCCGTGCCTACGCGGCACATCACGGGGACGGCGGCTGTTGATGCACCCCGGCCGATGGTGAGCTCGGAAGGCTACAGCGGGCCGTATCGTCAGAAGGTGCGCGTGTGGGCCACGTGGTACAACGCCAGCCACGGCGCCTGGAGCCGGGACGACCCGAACTACGGCCGGACCGCCTCCGGCGCGATGCTCGACCATGGGATTTGCGCCGTCGATCCGTCCGCCATCCCGCTCGGCACGCGCTTCATGGTGCCCGGGTATGGGGTCTGCCTTGCGGCCGATACCGGCGGAGGAATCCAGGGCTGGAAGATCGACCTCGGCTTTCCCGAAGCCGCCGGATCGAATCCCTGGAACACCGGCTTCGTTGAGATCTACATCCTCGACTGAGTTCGGCCCGGGCCGATACCATCAACTGATGCCCCCTGCCCGCCTCCCTGGCCCTCGTCCGCGCAAAGCGCTCGGACAGCACTTCCTGCGCGATACCGGGATCCTGCGCGATATCGCCCATGCCGTTGACTGCCCGCCCGGTGGTGTTGTCGTCGAAGTCGGTGCGGGCACGGGCCAGCTCACCGAAGTCCTTCTCGATCGTGGCCTGCCTGTCATCGCGCTGGAAATTGAACCACGCCTCCTGGCGCATCTGGAGCGGCGCTTCGGCGATTCCGAAAGCCTCCGCCTCGTGCAGGCTGACGCGCGGACGGTCGACGTCGCGGCGGTGGTCCCCCGGGGAACGCCGTTCGCGGTGGTTGGAAACCTGCCCTATTTTGCCGCCAACCCGATCATTCGCCACTTTCTGGAGGCGAGTCCCCGTCCCGTCAGCATGGTGGTGATGATCCAGCGCGAGGTTGCGCGCGAGATTGCCGCCCCGGCCGGCGACTGGTCTCTACTCACGATCTCGGTACAGGTCTATGCCGAAACACGGCATCTGTTCGACGTGGCGCCGGAGGCGTTCGACCCACCGCCCGCCGTCGTCTCATCGGTGATTCGCATTGACCTGCGCCCCGAACCGCTGGTCCCGCCGGAACGCAATGCCGAGTTTTTCGAGCTTGTTTCGAAGACCTTCCGCAACCCCCGAAAGCAGATCCACAATTCGCTTGCCCGCGGTGTGTGGCTCCCGCCCGGAGGCGCGCGCGAAGCTCTCGAATTGGCCGGGATCGATGCGATGCGGCGGCCTGAGACGCTGGACATCGCCGAATGGCTGCGCCTGCTCGACGCCTGCGCGGAGGTCCGGAAGCGTGCCTGAAATTGGCAGCGGACTGGCGCCGGCGAAGATCAACCTGGTCCTGGAAGTGCTCGGGAAGCGCCCCGATGGCTTCCACGAAATCGCGACGGTCTTCCAGGAGATCGAGCTGGCCGACAGGGTGACCGTCTCCCTCGGCGGCGAGGGCTGCGTGGCCGCCTCGGGGCCCTACGCGGAGGAAACACCCCGTGATGCGACCAACCTCGCGTGGCGGGCAGCGGCCGTGCTGGCAGAGATGGCCGGGCACGATGTGCGGGGGCTCTCTATCGACCTCGTGAAGGAAATCCCGGCAGCGGGAGGCCTTGGCGGCGGTGCATCCGATGCGGCCGCGGTGCTGCGGATCCTCGCGCGGGCATGGCCCGAAGCGACTCCCGCGATGGTTCAGGCAGCCGCCACCGTGGTTGGCAGCGATGCGGCGTTCTTCCTTGCGGGAGGAACAGCGTTCGGCAACGGGCGTGGCGAACTCATTGCCCCGCAGCAAGCATTGCCGGTCCACGATCTCGTCCTGTTTATCCCGCCGTTCACGCTCGAACGAAAGACGGAGCGGATGTTCTCCGCGCTCGGCAAACTCCCGTTCGACCGGGGCGGTGCTGCGGCGGATTTTGCCGCCAGCCTTCCCCGGATGGTGTCACCGGCGGACCTGTTCAACGCGTTTGAACGAGTCGCGTGGGATCTTTTCCCGGGCCTGGAGCGCCTCCACTCGGCGGTGGAGGCACGGATTGGCGGCCCGGTACGGCTGGCTGGAGCCGGTCCTACTCTCTTCTGGATAGGGCCTCCGGGCAAAGGTGACGCCGTGGCCGCGGTGGCCGCGCCGCTCGATTGCACGGTCATCCTCACTCGATCGGCGGGCGGCCGATGAATGCGGTCATCGGCGGATGGGCGGCGGGCTATGCGATGGCGATCCTTTCAACCTTCGCGCTGACGTACCTGGCAATCCAGCCCGGGCCCCAGAAGTTCGTGCAGAACTGGATCGACCCGGGCGTGCCAGGGTTCCTGCTCGCCGTCCCGATTTCGATAGGAACGACGGTGCTCTGGACAATGGCGGGCCTGGTGCTCGCCTCGGCTTACGTGCTCGGGGGATTCGAAGACAAGCCGGGTGCACTGGGCACGCCGAGCTGGCAGTTCGCCCTGATCATGGGTGCGTTGGCCTTCCTGCCGGTGCCGATCCTTATCGCGCTATCGCGGCGGATGTGGTGGCTGTGGGTCGCGATGTCGCTCGCATTTGCCGGGTTGTTCGGGTGGCTGATGCCCCTGCTCGCCGAGCGATGATATACTTCCGGCACTCGTGAAAATCTTTACAAGACAATCGGAGGCGCCGCGTGCCGGGCACAATCATTGATATGCACCTGCACACCACGCGTGGCGCTTCTGACTCCATGCTCGACCCAGACGATCTCATCACCGAAGCCACGCGCGTGGGGCTCACGGGGGTGAATATCACCGAACACGACCGGATGTGGGAGTCGTGGGACCTCAGCCCGTTTCGCAAGAAACACCCGCACATGTTCGTTTCGAACGGCATGGAAGTGTCGACCGACATGGGGCACATTCTCGCCGTTGGCCTCAAGGGCTACGCGCCGGGCATCCGGCGGCTGGAGAAGCTCCGCGAGGTGGCGAACGAACACGGCGCCTTCCTGATCGTCGCCCATCCGTTCCGGCACTTCTTCGATCCGGTTCACTTCAAGCGGGAAGGCAAGGAGCCATTCAACCTGACTCCGGAACAGGCGGCAAAGCTGCCAGTCTTCCAGCTCGTCGATGGGATTGAAGTGCTCAACGGCTGCAATACGCCGAGGGAGAACTACTTCGCCCTCCAGGTTGCGAAGGCCATGGGCAAGCCGGGTACCGGCGGCTCCGATGCACACAGCACGCAGGGCATCGGTTACTTCGCGGCCGTGTTCGATGAAGAAATCCTGGGCCCAGAACACATGCTGGACCAGATGCACAAGGGCCGATTCCATCCGGGACGCGGGTTGCCGGAAGGCAAACTTAACAACTACTGGGAAACGGCAGAGCCGATTCCCTTCTACGAATGACATCGGGATGAACGCATCGGCTTTCGGAAAGAGCTGGACGATCATCGCCCTCATGGCCCTGGTGTGCCTGCCGGGCATTGTGCTGCGCTTCGCGGGGATCCACCCGGACCCGATCCCCGGCGCCATCGTTTTCGGGCTCGCCATCCTCGCGGCGGCGTTCCTCCTGAGCTGGGGGGCCGAGACAGCGGAGCTCGACATTTCCCAGGGGCTGGCCCTCGCGATCATCGCCATCATCGCGGTTCTCCCCGAGTACGCGGTCGATTTCGTGCTCGCCTGGAACGCGGGCGCCGACCCCGCGGAAGCCGAGCGCGGCCTCGCTATCGCCAACATGACTGGCGGAAACCGGCTGCTCATCGGCGTTGGCTGGCCGATCGTCTTCGTCCTGTTCTTCTACCGCACCAGGCTGAAGGATCTGATCGTCGATCGCCAGCGCAGCCTGGAACTGACATTCCTGACGATTGCCACGCTCTACGTCATCTTCATTCCGCTCCGCCACCACGTGAGCATCATCGACACGATCGTGCTGGTGTCGCTGTTCGTCATCTACCTCTACTTCACATCCAGGGTGGAGTCCGAGCACGTTGAGCTGGTTGGGCCGGCCCGGGCCATGGGCTCCCTCACCGATGCGCCCCGGCGTGCGCTTGTGATCACCGTGCTCATCTACAGCGCGGTGACCATCTTCTGCTCGGCCGAACCGTTCGCCGAATCGCTCGTCCACATCGGCGAGGAGTTCGGGGTCTCGGAGTTCCTGCTCATCCAGTGGCTGGCGCCGCTCGCTTCCGAATCGCCAGAGGTGCTCGTTGCCTGTTTGCTGGCGTGGCGGGGCCGGGCCGCGGCAGGTATGGGCGTGCTCATTTCTTCGAAGGTGAACCAGTGGACGCTGCTGATCGGCACACTCCCGATCGCGTTCCTCGCTTCGGCCGGCGAGTTCGGGTTCACCAACGGCCTGCCGCTCGATGACCGGCAGCGGGAGGAGATCTTCCTCACGGCGGCCCAGTCGGCCTTCGCGATCGCGGTCTTCATCAACCTTCGCATGGGCCGCAAAGAGGCGATTGCACTCTTCGTGCTGTTCGCCACGCAGTTGTTCATCACGAATGAGCAGGCCCGCCTGGTGTATGCCGGAGCCTATACGCTGCTCTGCATCGTGCTGCTCATCGCCAGCAGGGAACAGATTCCCCAGACGATCGGCGACGCCTGGACGATCATGAGGGGGAGGGAGCTGGTTCCCCGCCCGGGCGATCCACCGCCCATGCACTCGCCGGCCGAACACTAAACGAAAAGCCCCGCCATCCGGCGGGGCTTTTCGTTTGGGTGAGTGGTACGCCCGGGAGGATTCGAACCTCCGACCTTTGGGTCCGCAACCCAACACTCTATCCCCTGAGCTACGGGCGCAAAAAAAGAGATGGTGCCGAAGGTGAGATTTGAACTCACACGCCCGTGAAGGACACTACGCCCTGAACGTAGCGCGTCTGCCATTCCGCCACTTCGGCACTCCAGCCATTATCGACCTGAAAGTGGGAGCGTTCAACCGGGGGGCGTTTCGCGGGTCTCTGGTGGGCGGTACTGGACTCGAACCAGTGACCTCGTCGGTGTGAACGACGCGCTCTAACCATCTGAGCTAACCGCCCGCGAATCATCAGTCTATGCCGCGGCGGCCCCTCCGTTCAACAGCCGCACCTTTGCTACAGTGGCCCTATGACCAGCGAGACACGCATCGAACGAGACGCACTCGGCGAATTTCCCGTGCCGGCAAGCGCCTACTACGGCATCGAAACGGCCCGCGCGGCCGCCAACTTCCCCATTTCCGGCGAACGGATGCCCCGGGCCTTTATCCGTGCCCTCGGGCTCTTGAAGGCAGGGGCGGCACGCGCGAACCGCGATTTGGGACTCGTTGACGCGGATCTCGCCGGGGCAATCCAACAGGCGGCCTCTGAAGTCGCGAATGGCGACTTCGATGCGGAGTTCATTGTTGACGTGTTCCAGAGCGGTTCGGGCACCTCGACGAACATGAATGCCAACGAGGTGGTGGCCAACCGCGCGAATGAGCTGCTGGGGCGGGGGCCGCGCGGCGTCTACGTGCCGGTCGATCCCCACGACCATGCGAACCGCGGTCAGTCATCAAATGATGTCGTCCCGACAGCTATCCACCTGGCGGCGGTGACGCGGATTCGGAAGCACCTCCTGCCGGGCCTGTATCGATTGGAGGCGTCGCTCCAGCGGAAGTCGGTAGAGTTTGACGGTGTGGTCAAGACCGGCCGCACACACCTGATGGATGCGGCGCCGATTCGCCTGGGACAGGAGTTCCGCGGATATGCCGGGCAGGTGGAGCGGGCACGCCGGCGCGTGACGCTTGCCGGAGAATCGCTCCGCGAGGTGGCACTCGGGGGCACTGCTGTTGGTACCGGCATCAACGCGCACCCGGAGTTCGCCGGGCGGGTGCTCGCCTACGTCTCCGAACGCGAAAAGGTCCAGCTCACGGAAACGGCGAACCACTTCCAGGCGCAATCCTCGATCGATGCGCTCGTCGAGGCGAGCGGGCAGTTCCGCACGGTCGCGATTTCGCTGGTGAAGATTGCGAACGACATCCGCCTGATGGCTAGCGGCCCGCGCGCAGGGATCGGGGAGCTACAACTCCCCGCCATCCAGCCAGGAAGCTCGATCATGCCGGGCAAGGTGAACCCGGTGATCCCCGAGGCCGTCATCCAGGCCGCGGCCCGGGTGGCCGGCAACGATGCGACCATCGCGATGTCGGGACAGTGGGGATTCTTCGAGCTCAATACGATGCTTCCCGTTGCGGGGGTGGCCCTGCTGCAATCCATCGAGCTGCTCGGGAACGCCGCCACGGTGCTCGCGGAGCGGTGCATCGATGGTATCGAAGCGACCGGACGCGGTCCGGAGGTGGTGGAACTCGGGTTGAGCATCGCGACCCCGCTCGCGCAGCCCGCCGGCTACGACCAGGTGGCGGCGGTAGTCAGCGAAGCGCTTGCCACGGGCCGCACAATCCGCGAGGTGGCGGCCGGGCGGCTCAAGCTTGCCCCGGAAGAGCTCTCGCGGCTGCTCGATGTCCGGCGGATGACCGGGGACTGACGACCGGGTCCTACGGATCGAGCGGGTGGAAGACGAGTCCGGTGCCCAGCTTGGGGTGGAAGAAGGTGGACTTCTGAGGCATGCGCTCGCCCTGGTCGGCCAGCTGCATCACCGATCCGATACTGACCGGATTGAGCAGGAATGCGGTGGAGTTGGTATGGCCGGCGATCCACTCGATCACCTCGTGCGGGTCGTGCGAGTACTCAACGGCGCCGGCTCGCAGGTCATCGTCCGAGATCCCCCAGAGGGGTTCGAGGACGCCATAGCGGAGCACGTTGGGGGCAATGTCCGCCCAATCACTGCTCCGCCCTTCCGGAACCTGGCCCGCGAGCGCTGAGCCCCCAATCCGCCGGAGAATGTGAACCTGCCCCGGTTCGAGCCCGAGGGCGACAATGCTGCGCGGATCGGCGGAAAGGAGCGTGGCGAGCTCGGCCGCCGACTCGGCGGCATCGCCGATCAGCTTCACGTGGGTGCTTTCGAAGGCGCCGCCGAGGCGTTCCTGCCAGTCGTGGGGGGCGCGCCGGGGCACCATGCGGTGGATCGGCCGGATGACCAGACCGGGATTGGAAGCTGAGACGATGGCCGCCATGGCGAAACGGGCCGGATGGTCGCGGGGGAGTTCTTCGCGACTGGCCCGCCAATCGCGGTAGTTCACCGCGGTTTCATAACGGTGGTGGCCATCGGCGATGTAGAACGATTCGGCGAGCAGGGGGGCAAGCTGGCGCATTTCGAGGCTCCCGGCTTCGACGGCCCAGAAGCGGTGGTGCTCACCGTCGATGGTCTGTGCCTGGCCGTGGGGCGGCTGCCCGGCGATTGTTGCCTCAATGAAGGCCGCGAGCTGTCCGGCGCGGTCGCGGGCAATCATGAAAACCGGGCTGAACTGGATTGCAGAGGCCTGGAGGAGCTTGAGGCGGTCTTCCTTGGGCCCCGACATGGTGAATTCGTGCGGCTTGATCGCTCCCGTCTCCCATGGCTGTGCTTCGACGGCGGCGATGAGCGCCCGGCGGAGGAAGACGTGACCCTCTTCGACGAACTCCTGCTCATAGACGTAGAGCATCGGCCGTTCGTCGCGGCGAACCATGGCGGCCTCGTGCCAGCCAGTAATGAGGCTGGCAACCCGGCCGTAGCGCTCCTCGCCGCCGCCGGCAAGCTCGAGGTGGACTGCGTTGTGGGGATTGCGGGCGGCGAGCGCCGCCTGCTGGGCGGGAGTGATGACATCGTACGGCGGCGCAAGGAGGTCGCTCAGTGGTCCGGCTGCCGGGGTGTAGCGGAGGCCGCGGAAAGGGAGGAACTGGGGCATCAGGACTCCTTCAGTGTCTACGACAGTTTGTTTCAGGAACCGGCCGAACCTATGATCAATCCCGCTCCATGCATCCCCACTGCGTCTTTTGCAACATTGTAGCCGGGCACGAGCCTGCGAACGTGATCTACGAGGATGACGAGATCATCGTGATTCAGAATGTCCTGAAGTGGGTTCCGGTTATGCTCCTGGCGATGACGAAGGAGCACACCACGCAGGCCGAGCTGTGGGAACACCACATCGGCAAGGTGGGCCAGATTGCCGCGGAACTTGGCAAGCGGTTCTGCCCGGGGGGCTTCCGCCTGCTTACCAACTTCGGATACGACGCGATGCAGAGCCAGGAGCACGGGCACCTGCATATCCTCGGCGGCGAGTTCCTCGGGCATTACGTGGGCTAGGACCCGGCTTCCAGGGCAGCACGCTGCTTCTCGAAGAGTTCGAGGATCCCTTCGCGGGCGAGGTCCAGGAGGGCATCCATTGCCGAGCGGCTGAACGGTTTGCCTTCAGCGGTGCCCTGCACTTCCACATAGTCATCGCCGCCAGTCATGACGACGTTGAAGTCGACCTCGGCCGTGGAGTCCTCTTCGTAGCAGAGGTCGAGCATGGGGACGCCTTTGATGATGCCCACGGAAATCGCTGCAATGGGCGACTGGATCGCCGCCGCCGGTACCCCGGCGGATGCCAGCTTGCGCACTGCCAGCTGAAGCGCGACATAAGCCCCGGTAATGGATGCAGTGCGGGTTCCTCCATCGGCCTGGAGCACATCACAGTCGAGGGTGATCGTCCGGGGCCCGAGCATTTCCAGGTCGACGACGCCGCGCAGGGAGCGTCCGATGAGCCGCTGAATCTCCTGGGTGCGCCCGCCGGGCCGCCCGCGCTCGCTCTCGCGCTGGCTGCGGGTGTGGGTGGCGCGCGGCAGCATCGAATACTCGGCAGTCACCCAGCCGCTCTGGGTGTTTCGCAGGAAGGGTGGCTGGCGGTCTTCGACGCTTGCGGCGCAGAGCACCCGGGTTCGTCCGAACTCGACCATGCAGCTCCCTTCGGCGAAATCCAGGACGTTGGTCGCCAGGTGAACCGGGCGAAGCGCATCGGGGCGCCGCCCGTCGATGCGAGTAGTCATAACGTTGCTCCAGTGTGGGGTTCGAGCACGGGGCTCCCGGGTTACCGTACGTCCGCCGGGAGTGGTGCGCAAAGCTACCGGGCGGTCGAAACGCGGATCTCCCGGCCGTCCGAGGTGATGGTGACGCGGCCGTTGAGGTCAGTGCGGTAGAGGCGGGTACCGGAGAGAGCGGCAACTACCTCTTCGGCGGGATGGCCAAACCGGTTGCCCTCGCCTACCTGGATGACCGCGACTGCCGGGTTCACAGCTGCCAGGAACGCCGGGTCGCTGGTTCGTGAACCGTGGTGTGGCACCTTGAGGACCTCGGCCGTGATGCCGCCGTAGGACATCAGTTCCCGCTGGACGCCCGCTTCGATGTCTCCCGCAAGCAGGAACGACACGTCGCCGAAGGTGATGCGGAGGACGATCGAGGCAGCGTTGGGCTGATTGGCGCTGAAGCCTCCGGGCGGCCAGGCCACCTCAAAGGTGACCCCATCGATCAGCAGGCTATCGCCCCGTGCGAGGGCCCCCCGGGGCGGCAGGCGGCCTTCGAAGGCCATGAACGTTTGCGTCGTGTTCCGGGCGCCGCCGTCGAATCCGGTGGCGATGGACAGTCGTTCGGCGATGCCCGGCAGGCCGCCCATGTGATCCTCCTCGGGGTGGGTGAGGATGATCGCATCGAGTGAGCGGTCCCAGTGTGGCATGGCGGCGCCCAGCTCCCGCGCGAGGCCAATGGCGCTTGGGCCGCCGTCGATCAGCACCTGGCGGCCGTGCGGTGTGGTGACCAGGATGGCATCGCCCTGGCCAACATCGAGGAAGGCGACGCTCAGGCGGCCCGGACCGGCCGCAGGCAGAAGGCTCACCGGGATGGCAGCGAGGGCGAAGGAGCTGCCGGCCCCGGCCGCGAGCAGCCATCCGGCCGTCTTCCGGCGCCGTTCGAGGGCGGGCTGGCTCGGAGGCAGCGGCGGGAGGTAGCGGTAGGCGGCAAGGGCGGCGGCGCCCAACGGCACGGCCGCCGCGAGGGCAGCGCCGGGTGAGCCTCCGCCGATGCCGACCGAGGCAAGTGGGATGGACGACGCGAGCCTCGCGACTTCGTGGATGTACGAAAGCGGATAGTAGGCGGCGAACCCCGCCACGTTGCCGGGGCCGGCCGAAATGAGGCCCAGCAGGGCCGTAACGACGCTCGCCCAGAACGCGAGGACGAAGAAGGGCTCGACCACGATGTTGGCGAGCGGGCTCACGAGTGAGATCTCCCCGAAAGACGCCCACATGATCGGCGCGGTGGCGGCACTCGCACTCAGCGAAAGCGCGGCAACCTGGATGAGCCAGCGTGGAACGGGCACGTTCAGCCGGCCGATTGCGCGCTCCATCGCGAAGTCGAGCCAGGGGGCGATGGTCAGGAGGCCCGCGGTGGCTGCCATGCTCAGCTGAAAGCCGGGATCGAGCGTGTTGAGTGGATTGATCGCAGTCATCGCGATGAAGGCGGCGCCGAGGGCCGGCAGTCCGCTCTGGGGCCTGCCCAGGAGCCCGCCGCCGAGGTAGATACTCGCCATAATCCCTGCCCGGATGACACTTGGCGAGAAGCCCGCGGCCAGCAGGTAGGTGGCGATGGTCAGGGCGGCCGGGATTGCCGCGCGCCGCCGCCCGATGGACGGGACGAAGATCGCGAACGTGACCGCGCTGATGAGCGATACGTTCGACCCGGAAACGGCGACGAGGTGGCGCAGCCCCGACCGGTTGAAGGTCTCCTTGTCTGCCCGCGAGAGGTTCCCATCCCGTCCAAAGGCGATGCCCCCCGCGAGGGATGCCTCCGGTTCGGGGAGGGACCGCTGCAGCGATTGATCGAGCGCAATGCGGGCGCGCGTGATGGCGCGGGCAGCGCTCCCATCGCCCGGTTGCACCAGCGCCGTTCGCCGCGACCGCATGGTCGCCAGGATTCCCCGCTGGCGGAGGTAGGAGCGGTAGTCGAAGCCATCGAAACTGGGCGGCAGCTCGATCTTCCCGGTCAGCTCCAGCCGGTCGCCCGGCAGATAGGCCGCGTACTGGTGCACCGTTGCGCGGATGGTGCCAGCGGTGGCCACGGTTACCGATTCGAACGTGAGCGTTTCGGCCCGGATGTCGTAGGTGGTGCTCGATGGCCCCGGGTCGGGCTCGGAGACCACCGTCCCGAACAGGGTGACTTCCTGGTCCACATAGCGCGCCAGGTGAGGGGGCGCTTCATTCAGGGTCGCGGCGAGTTGCCAGCCGGCGCAGGCCGCCGCCGCCAGCAATGCCGTTGCCAGCCGCCAGCGCCGCCCCCCTGTCGCCATGGCGAAGATGGGCATGGCCACGGCGATCCAGGCGGCGCCCATCCACCAGGGTGCGCCCCAGGCCGCGACGGGAATGACCCCGGCCAGCCACGCCAGGGCGAGTGCGATAAGGATCACGGCGCGGACCGTATCAGAAGCGCGCCTCGCGGCGCCATGGGGTTTGACGGCCCTTCCGGGCCTCCGTATCGTCCTGCAACGAAGGCGGGGAGCGCACCAACGCCGCAGTCTGCACCAGGAGTTCGCCGATGGTATCCCAGCGCCGTGATGCCGCGATCGTGGGCATCCATGAATATCCGAAGCGGAAGGCCCCCGGCGTCACTCCGTTGCAGATCAAGGCGGAATGCGCGGCCCGCGCTCTGGCGGATGCGGGCCTCTCCTGGTCCGATGTCGATGGCCTCTACGACGCGCAGGATGGCGCCGGCATGTCCGGCCTCAGCCTTGCCGAGTATTTCGGGCTCAAGCCGAACGTGATCGACACCACGGCGGTGGGCGGGAGCTCGTACGAGTTCCATGCCGCCCACGCTCGCCGGGCGATAGCCGCGGGCAAATGCCGGGTCGCCCTGTTGACCTACGGTTCGACGGCACACAGCGACATGTGGCGAATCGGGTCCATGGGTGGGGGTGCGGGGGCCGGTGCGGCCAGCCCGTTGAGCAACATGACCGACCCGTGGGGCATGACGCTCATCGCCAACTACGCGATGGTGGCCCAGCGGCACATGTACCAGTACAGCACCACCAGCGAGCAGCTTGCGCGGATCTCGGTGGCGACGCGGGCCCATGCGATGCGAAACCCGGAGGCCGTGCAGGCGATGACTGACCTGCAGTTCGTTGGCGTGAACGAGATTTCGGTTGAAGACGTCCTCAACTCGCGCATGATCGCCGACCCGCTACATCTGCTGGAGTGCTGCATGGTTTCGGATGGCGGCGGCGCCGTGGTGATCGCCTCGGCCGATGTCGCCCGCGATTGCCGCAAGAAGCCAGTCTGGATCATCGGTTCGGGCGAGGCCACGAAATACTCTGAAAATGGCGGCGACCTGACCGTGAGCGCAGCCGCCCAATCCGGGCCGCAGGCCTGGGCGGAAGCCGGCATCGGCCCCGGAGAGATCGACATCGCGATGATCTACGACTCGTTCACGATCACCGTGCTCATGATGCTGGAGGACCTTGGCTTCTGCGGGAAGGGTGAAGGCGGCGCCTACGTGTCGGAACAGCGCCTGCGCTGGGATAGCCCGCTCAAGCCCGCCCTGAACACGGATGGCGGTGGTCTCAGTTCGAACCACCCCGGCATGCGCGGGCTGTTCCTGCTCATGGAAGCCACCCGGCAGCTCCGCGGCGAATCGACTTCGCAGCGCGAAGGCGCCCGCCTGGCCATCGCCCACGGCAATGGCGGCATGCTTGCGACGAGCCACACCGGTGGCACCATCATCCTCGCGGGGGACTGACCATGGACAGGCCGCAACCACGTTTTCCCGAACCCGATACCGAGCCCTTCTGGGACGCCACCAAAGAGCACAAGCTCATGTACCAGGTCGATCGGGATACGGGCGACGTCGTTTTCTTTCCCCGTGCCCACAATCCGAAGAACGGGTCGCGCAACCTTGAATGGCGGGAATCGAAGGGCGAGGGGACGGTCTACACCTACAGCGTGGTCCGTCTGAACCGTCACCCGGCGTTTGCCCCACTCGGCGCCTATGCCGTCGCCTACGTCGACCTGGACGAGGGGTTCCGGATGCTCACGAACATCGTCGGCGTCGCCGATCCGACGCGCGACATCTCGATCGGGCAACGCGTGAAGGTGCAGTGGGAGGATCAATCGAGCGGGATTTCCCTGCCGATGTTCGCGCCTGCCTGATCGCGCCCGTACTTCGGGAAGAGACGAGGGGCCGTTCGCTTGCGAACGGCCCTCGTCTCTTCATTGCCCGATGTGTGGGATCAGGCCTTGACCTTCGAGAGGATGCTCTGGATATCGACGAAGCGGTCGCCGGCATTCTTGAGCTGGGAGGCAGTGCTGGTGCCCACGCCGATGATCTCGACGCGAAGGCCCTTCATCTGGACGACCTCGACCAGCCGCTGGAAGTCCCCATCGCCCGAAACGAGGCAAATGACGTCCAGGCGGTCGAGCATCTCCATGATGTCGAGGGCCATTTCGATATCGACGTTTGCCTTGATGCTGCCATCGGCGAAGCGCTTCAAGGGCTTGGTGACGACGCGGAAGCCCTTATCGATGAACGGTTCGGCGAAGCGTTGTGTTTCGAGGCTGACGCCGGGATCGTCGTGCACGGGCGAATAGGCGATCGCGCGAACGAGCAGGCGGCCGTCCGTCAAGAAGTCGAGCAGCTTCCGCCAGTCGATGCGGGCGCGGAGCCGGTCACAGGCGAGCTCGATATTGGCGGCATCGACAAAGACACCGACACGTGCTGGTGCCGCGCCGGTGGCCGCACCGCCGCCGCTGGCGAGCCTGCGCGAGAGATCTTCCTGGACTTTCACGAGCTGTTGGAGCTGTTTGCCCTGTGATTCGATAGCGCGCGCGAGCGCGGCCAGGTCGCCCGCGGGCGGCTGGGGAGCGTTCCGGGGCTCCCTGGGGGCCTCGGTCTCAGGCGTTGAGGCTTCGCTGCGCGGTTTTCGGGACCGGGGCGCGCGTGCGGGGCGCTCGGTGGCGGGTGCTTCTGCCGGGGGTTCCGGCGTTTCGGGGGCAGCGGCCCGGGGCGCGGCCCGGCGGATGACCCGCTGGGAGGCCGGTTTGGCCGCCTCAGGCGGGCTTGCCGGTTCCGTGGCCGCGGGCTCCGGTGCCGAAACGGCCTCGGGGGCGGTTGCCCTGGTGCGGGAGCGGCTGGATCGAGTCCCGCGCGCCGGCGGCTTCTTCGCGTCGTCGAGGGCTTCGGGTGACGGTTCCGGGAGTTCCGGTTCGGTTTCGATGGCGGTGGCGGCTGTCGCCTTTTCGCGCCGTGGGAAAATATTGAGGACCATGTGCTGTTGGGGTTACCCACCCATCCTTTGCAAGACACTGATGCGAGCAGCAACGTTCTTCGCGATGCGCTCAATCGCTTTCGCCGACTCGGAGCCGGGCGCCCCGTGGACGACAGGGACGCCGTTATCGGCGCCCTCCCGTACCGCGGGTTCAATGGGGATCGCGCCCAGGAAGTCGATCCCGAGTTCTTCGGCGGCTTTTTCGGCGCCGCCATGCCCGAAGATGTCGTACCGCGTGCCGGTATCGGGGGCAATGAAGTAGCTCAGATTCTCGATCATGCCGAAGACGGGCACATCGAGTTTCTCGAACATCGCGACGGCCTTCATCGCGTCCTCGACGGATACGTTTTGAGGGCTGGAGACGATCACGACGCCGGTGATGGGAGCATCCTGGGCCATGCTCATGGAGGCATCGCTCGTCCCGGGGGGCAGGTCGATGATGAGATAGTCGAGCTCGCCCCACGGCACGTCATGGAGGAGCTGGCGGACGGCACTGCCGATCATCGGTCCGCGCCAGATGGCGGGGGTTCCCTTCGGAAGCAGGAAGCCGATGGAGACCACGCGCACGCCGTACCGTTCGATCGGGCGGAGACCATCGCTGGCGCCTGCCTGCAGGCCCGCCTGGAGGCCGAACATGGTTGGCTGGTTTGGCCCGGTGATGTCCGCATCGATCAGCCCGACGCTTGCGCCGCTGCGGGCGAGCGCCACGGCGATGTTCGTCGCGATCGTCGATTTCCCCACGCCGCCTTTGTTGGAAGCTACCGCAATGATGTTGCGGACGCCTTCAACCGGCTTTTGTCCTTCGCGGGGACTGGTTGCGCGCACGTTGGCACCCCAGTCCAGGGTGACGGTTCCAACTCCGTCCAGGGCTCCGAGGGCGCCCCGGACGTCTGCCTCGATCGTTTCCTTCAGAGGGCAGGCCGGCGTGGTCAGCTCGATCGTGAGGCGGATGTCCGCGCCATCGACTACGACGTCCTTGACCATTCCGAGCCGGACAATGCTCGCGTGGAGTTCGGGATCCTGGACACGATCGAGCGCGGCGATGACGGCGTCGCGGTCGAGGGAGGGAGCTGAGGTCATGCGGATGAGGAGGCCTTCCTGCCGCCCTGGAGCAGTATCGGAGGGTGAGCCGTGGCGGAACCCACGCCGCCGGGCGGCGCCATTGGGGACTGTCCGGCGGGGGTCGGCGCCGCATTGGCGGCACACCGTCCGGTAAAGCGATCGTAGCCCGAGTTGGGCCGCGGGAGCAAACGGTTTACCCGGCATTTCGGCCGGGACGGCTACTTTGGCTTTGCGCCCCCGTGAAAAATGGTAGACTCTGCCTACCTTCCGGTAAGCAAGAACAGGGAGACCGCATGACAGACATGGCTATTCGAGAGTCCAGCGCTTCATCTGCGCTGTGCCGCCATCACTGGGTGATCGAAACCCCCAACGGTTCGCTGAGCCGTGGGCGCTGCAAGCGCTGCGGCCACGCGCGCGAGTTCCGGAACTCGACCGAAGACCTGCTCTGGGATAGCGACAGCTTCAGCCTCAACGGTTCGCGCGGGCGCGGACGCCGGCCCGCCTCAGATTCCTGACGGGGCCGGCTGGCCGAAGCTTTGCGCAACCGGCTGGCTCGCACTGGCCGGTTCTTTTTTCGGCTGCGCCGCAGCGGCTACACTCATCACCGATGTCACCCGAAACCAGCGTTGACCTCGCGCCGGGGCGCAAGCTCTCGCTCCCGCTTCGCAACCCCGTCATGCCGGCCAGCGGCACGTTCAGCTGGGGCATGGAGTTCGCGAAACATTTCGACATCAATCGCCTCGGTGCGGTGGTTTCCAAGGGCGTGACGATGGCGCCCCGGGGCGGCAACCCGCAGCCCCGCGTGGCGGAAACGCCGGCAGGCATGCTCAATAGCATCGGCCTGCAGAACATTGGCATCCACCAGTGCATCAACGAGATGGCGCCCGCCTGGTCCCGATGGGATGTCCCGGTCATCGTCAACATCGCGGCCGACTCGGTCGACGAATTCGGCGAGATGGCACGGATGCTGGATGGGGTACCCGGGATTTCCGGGATCGAGCTGAACATCAGCTGCCCGAACGTCGATACCGGCGGCATGGAGATCGGCCAGAGCGTCGAGGCTTCGGCTCGTGCAACCCGCGCGGCTGTCCGCAACACCGATCTGCCCGTGGTGGTGAAGCTCACGCCGAATGTGACGGACCCGGTGGTGCTCGCCCTGGCCTGTGAATCCGAAGGCGCCGCGGCCATTTGCGCGATCAACACGGTCCTCGGGCTGGCCATCGACACGCGCCGGAGGAGGCCCGTCCTGCCTCGCGCGCGGGGCGGCCTGAGCGGGCCCGCGATAAAGCCGGTCGCTCTGCGGATCGTCTATGACGTTGCCAGGGCAGTCAGCATCCCGGTCATTGGTTGCGGCGGCATTGCCAGCGGTGAGGATGCCGTCGAATTTCTGATGGCCGGTGCGACGGCTGTCCAAGTTGGAACCGCGACCTTCGCGAACCCGCGCGCTCTGCTCGACGTGATCGAGGGACTCGAAGACTGGCTCGTCCGCGAAGGTGTGCGCGATGTTCACGAGATCATTGGTTGCGCGCTGCCCGGGGGTATGAAGCGGGCTTGAGCTCACGGCGGTGGTCCTCAGCCGTCACCCTGCCCCGATGGCCAGCGCTACCCGGCCGCTGAGCAATCGCCCGTGGCACCGCATCGCGGTATGCTGGAGTCCCGTCGGGGTGTAGCTCAGCCTGGCAGAGCGCTTGGTTTGGGACCAAGAGGCCCACAGTTCAAATCTGTGCACCCCGACCATGGTTTTGCCCCGGCACGGGCCCTGCCATACCATGGCCGTATTCCTCCACTGCTTTCCCGGATAGGCCCCCAATGAGTGACGAATACGGCGTCGACCTTGATGAAGTCTTCAACGTCATCGATACCGCCGATGTGCTCGTCGTCCGCTTTCACCTGGTCGACAAGCGCCTGCTGATCGACTTCCGAACGAAGGCGGGTGTCTTGCCG
>Ga0073899_10000273_pt1 | contig 47933 bp, 39 predicted proteins | sample KloWWTmetaKNB5Ph_FD_88975 | JGI IMG/M metagenome (GOLD analysis project Ga0073899, IMG submission 88975) | Active sludge microbial communities from Klosterneuburg, Austria, studying microevolution and ecology of nitrifiers - Klosterneuburg... | ecosystem: Engineered > WWTP > Aerobic digester >... | reverse complement strand
GATCCAGAAGGCCATCAAGGACAGCAAGATGAAGGTCCAGGCCAGCATCCAGGGCGACACCGTGCGCGTCACCGGCGCCAAACGCGACGACCTGCAGGCCGCGATGGCGCTGCTGAAGAAGGAGGTCGACGAGATGCCGCTGAGCTTCAACAACTTCCGGGATTGAGCGGACCCGGCCACTGCGGGATCGGCGGCCTGCATGACAGGCCGCCCGGGCGGATCAGAACGTCTCCCACTCGTCACCCCCCGTCGCCGCAGCGGCGGCAGCCGGTGCAGGCTTCGCAGCTGCGGCGGGCACCGGGTTTGAGGACGCAGGCACGGCCAAGGACTGGGCAGGGGCAGCCAGCGGCTTCACCAACGCGGAGGGAGTGGCCACAGGCCGCTCCGCCTCATGCTGCAGGCGAAACACCGCCACCGACTGCACCAGGTGGTCGGCCTGGCGGCGCAGGCTTTCGGCCGCGGCTGCGCTCTCTTCCACCAGCGCGGCGTTCTGCTGGGTGGCCTGGTCCATCTGGCTGACCGCCTGGCCGATCTGTTCGACGCCGCTGCGCTGCTCCTCGCTGGCGCTGCTGATCTCGCCCATGATGTCGGTGACGCGCTGGATGTGCGTGACGATGTCGTGCATCGTCGCGCCGGCCTGCTCGACCAGGGCGTTACCCTGCTCCACCCGCTCGACGCTGGCGGTGATGAGCGACTTGATCTCGCGTGCGGCTTCGGCCGAGCGGCTGGCCAGGCTGCGCACCTCGCTGGCCACCACGGCAAAGCCGCGGCCCTGCTCACCCGCGCGCGCGGCTTCCACCGCCGCATTGAGCGCCAGGATGTTGGTCTGGAAAGCGATGCCGTCGATCACGCCGATGATGTCGCCGATCTTGCGGCTGGACGCGGCAATGCCGTCCATGTTGGCCACCACCAGGCTGACCACCTCGCCGCCACGCTGCGCCACCGCACTGGCGCCCAGGGCCAGTTGGTTGCCCTGGCGGGCGTTTTCGGCGTTCTGGCGCACGGTGGCACCGAGCTCATCCATCGACGCCGCCGTCTGCTGCAGGCCGCTGGCTTGCTGCTCGGTGCGTGCGGAGAGATCCTGGTTGCCCTGGGCAATCTGCGAACTGGCGGTAGCCACGCTGTCGGCACTTTGGCGGATGGAGGCGATCACCTCGGCCAGGCGGCGCTGCATGCGCTCAAGCGCCCCCAGCAGCTGCCCCTCTTCGCCGCCGTGACCGGCGTCGATGCGCTGGTCGATGCGACCCGCGGCGATGCCTTCGGCCACGCGGTTGGCTGTCGAGAGCAGATGCCCGACGCGACGGCCTGACAGAAACAACAACCCCATCATTGACGCCGCCAAAGCCAGCGCGGCGCCGATGGCAAACCGGGCCCACAGCCGGGCGCTTGCCTCGGCACGCGCCACCGCTGCAGCGGTGCGCTGGTCCAGCAGGGCGAAGAACTCGTCCACAGGTTTCATGATGCGTGCCTTGTTCTGGTGGTAGGCCAGGTTGTGCATCATGTCCCGCGCACGGGCGCGGTTGGCCTCCAGCTGGGCCGCCTCACCCGGGTTGCCGTCCTCGTTCAGGCCCTTGGCGAGGTTCATCGCAACGGTCTCGGTCTTGACCAGCGCATCCGAGTTGGCCTTGGCCTCGTCGAGCTTGGCCAGTTCTTCGGGCGCGAAGCCGGCGCGCTTCATCAGGTCGAGCAGCGGCGCAGTGTCGGCCGGTGAGCGCGGGCTGTCTTGGCCAGCAGCGCGGAAGTCCCAGTAGATGCGCTCGTAGGCCTGCGGGCGCGCCCGCTTGCCGTTGCGGATGTCCAGGATTTCGAAGTACTGCTGCTCCCACTTCGCCTCGCCATTGCTGACGACGAAGGTGCGCGCCAGCCGGGTCAGGTCGTCGGAGCTCTGGCGCAGTTCATCGGCCAGCAGGAAGGACTGGTAGCGCTGCGCTGCGGCCTGAACGGCCTGCTCGTCGTAGTGGCCGCTCATCAGCAGCGCCCCGACGGTGGCACAGGACAGGGCGGCGACGGTGGCACCGCCGGCAAGAAAGGTCTGTCGGATGGACAACATCATGGCGGAAAACTTCTCCGGAGAGGAACAACGAGAGGAGCTGGTGCGGCCGAAAGGCCAGGAGTCAGGCGGCGGTGCGGAACACCGCCACCGCCTGCACCAGGCGGTCGGCCTGCTGGCGCAGGCCCTCGGCCGCAGCGGCGCTTTCTTCGACCAGCGCGGCGTTCTGCTGGGTGCTGCGATCCATCTGGGTGACGGCTTCGCCCACCTGCTGCACGCCGCTGTCCTGCTCGGTGCTGGCGCTGCTGATCTCGCCCATAGGTCGGTGACACGCTGGATGTGGGCGACGATCTCCTGCATCGACGCCCCGGCCTGGTCGACCAGGGCGCTGCCCTGCTCCACCCGTTCCACGCTGGCAGTGATGAGCGTCTTGACCTCGCGCGCCGCCTCGGCACTGCGCTGCGCCAGGCTGCGCACCTCGCCGGCCACCACCGCAAAGCCGCGGCCCTGCTCACCGGCACGCGCGGCTTCCACCGCGGCGTTGAGCGCCAGGATGTTGGTCTGGAAGGCAATGCCATCGATCACGCCGATGATGTCGCCGATCTTGCGGCTGGACTCGGCGATGGCCTCCATGTTGCCAACCACCTGGGCGACCACCTGGCCGCCGTGCTGCGCCGCAGCGCTGGCACCCTGGGCCAGCTGGTTGCCCTGGCGGGCGTTGTCGGCGTTCTGCCGCACGGTGGCGCCAAGCTCTTCCATCGACGCTGCGGTCTGCTGCAGGGCACTGGCCTGCGCCTCGGTGCGGCTGGAGAGGTCCTGATTGCCCTGGGCAATCTGGGTGCTGGCACTGGCAACGTGCTCGGCGTTGCTGCGTACCGTGCCGACGATGCCTGCCAGCGACTGCTGCATGGATTGCAGCGCCTGCAGCAGCTCGGCCACCTCGTCAAGGCCGCGCGACTGCACGGGGGTGCTCAGGTCACCCTCCTGGATGCGACGGGCTGCGCGGGTGGCCTCGGCCACCGGCTCGGTCACCGAACGGGTCACAGCCCAGGCCAGCGCCACACCGGTCAGCAGGGTCACCAGCACGCCGACGGAGACGATCCACAGCATGCGCTGGCGGGTTTCGCCGGCCGCGGCGTACTCGGCTGCCCCAATATCCACCTGCAGCTGGATGAGCTTGTCGAGCTTGCCCTGGGCCTCGCGCAACAGCGGCAGGGTGCGCTCGCCGTACATCCGCTGGGCCTCTTCGGCCAGGCCTTGATGCAGGGCGTCGCGGATCTCGACCAAACCGCCCTTCAGGTAGTTCGCCCGCGCCGCCTCGAAGGCCTCGGCCAGGGCGCGCTCGCGCTCGTCCATCGCCGTGCGCCGGTAGGCCTTCAGGCGCTGGTCGATCTCGGCCGTATTACTGGCCATCTCGGTGCTGCGGCTGCGCAGGTTATCGGCGTCCGGCCGCGCAATCATGTCCATCACCAGGATGCGATTGCGCAGCATGCGCTCGTTGACCACGGCCAGCTCCTGCAGCGCGACCATGCGGTCTTCGTAGACGACGCGCAGGCCTTCGTGCAGGCGCTCGGCGGACCAGACGCCGAGCAGCGCGACGGCCAGGAGAAAGGACAGCATCACGCCGAAGCCGAGCGAGAGGCGGGCGCGCAGTCTGAGTCGGAGCAGGAAATTCATGGGCACGGTCCTTCTCGGCCGGCCGGCAGTCCTGTACGACACCCAGGGGCCCGCTGGCCGTAGTAGCGGGGTCGAGTGTCGGCCGCTGGTGCCGCCACCATCCGGCGAACAAAGGCGGCTGGATCCACCATTTCGGAGCGCTGGGCAGGCTGTCGCTGCAGGGACAGGCCAAAAACGAACGGGCGTGCTAAAAACCGCGCTTCATCGTGGCCACGCGGGGCCGGTCCCGCGGCGAGCACAGCACAGGAGACGCGGATGGATCTGAACTTCACCGACGAGGAACTGGCGTTCCGCGCCGACGTCAAGCAGTGGGTGGCCGACAATCTGCCGGCCGACTTGAGCCACAAGGTGCACAACGCGCTGCGGCTCACCCGTGACGACATGCAGCGCTGGGCGCGCATCCTGGGCAAGAAGGGCTGGCTGGGCTACGGCTGGCCGAAGCCCTTCGGCGGCCCGGGCTGGAACGCGGTGCAGAAGCACCTGTTCGAGGAGGAATGCGCCATGGCCGGCGCGCCGCGCATCGTGCCCTTCGGCCCGGTGATGGTGGCCCCGGTGATCATGGCCTTCGGCACGCCCGAGCAGCAGCAGCGCTTCCTGCCGGGCATCGCCAGCGGCGACGTGTGGTGGAGCCAGGGCTACTCGGAGCCGGGCTCGGGCTCGGACCTGGCATCGGTCAAGACCCGTGCCGAGCGCGTCGGCAACAAGTACATCGTCAACGGCCAGAAGACCTGGACGACGCTGGGCCAGTTCGGCGAGTGGATCTTCTGCCTGGTGCGCACCAGCACGGACGGCAAGCCGCAGACGGGCATCAGCTTCCTGCTGATCGACATGAAGTCGCCCGGCGTGACGGTGCGCCCGATCATCCTGCTCGACGGAGAGCACGAGGTGAACGAGGTGTTCTTCGACAACGTCGAGGTGCCGGTGGAGAACCTCATCGGCGAGGAGAACAAGGGCTGGACCTACGCCAAGCACCTGCTCGCCCACGAGCGCACCAACATCGCCGACGTGAACCGCGCCAAGCGCGAGCTGGAGCGGCTCAAGCGCGTCGCGAAGGCCGAGGGCGTCTACGACGACCTGCGCTTGCGCGACCAGATCGCACTGCTGGAGGTGGACATCGTGGCGCTCGAGATGATGGTGCTGCGCGTGCTGAGCGCCGAGAAGAGCGGCAAGAGCAGCCTGGACGTGGCGGGCCTGCTGAAGATCCGCGGCAGCGAAATCCAGCAGCGCTACACCGAGCTGATGATGCAGGCGGCCGGGCCCTTCAGCCTGCCCTTCGTGCACGAGGCGATGGAGGCCGGCTGGCAGGGCGACTTCGTGGGCGCCGCGCACTGCGCGCCGCTGGCGGGCACCTTCTTCAACTACCGCAAGACGACGATCTACGGCGGATCCAACGAGGTCCAGCGCAACATCGTCGCGCAAACCGTTCTGGGGAGCTGAGCCATGGATTTCGATTTCACCGACGACCAGAACTCGCTGCGTGACGCGGTGGCCCGCTGGGTCGAGAAGGGCTTCGGCTTCGAGCGCCGCCACGCGCTGGCCAAGGCCGGCGGCGCGACCCGCGCGGTCTACGCCGAGCTGGCCGAGCTGGGCCTGACGGGGCTGGCGATCGCCGAGGAGCACGGCGGCCTGGGCTTTGGCGCCGTCGAGGCGATGGTGGTGATGGAGGAGCTGGGCCGCGGCCTGGTCAACGCGCCCTACCTGCACGGCGCGCTCGTGGCGCCCTCGCTGCTGGGCTTCGCCCCCGCCGAGCTGCAGGCCGCCTGGCTGCCGAAGATGGCCAGCGGCGAGGCGCTGGTGGTGCTCGCCCACCAGGAGCGCGGCGCGCGCTACCGGCTCGACCAGGTGAGCACCCGAGCCAGTGAGTCCGGCGGCACCTGGACGGTCACGGGCGCCAAGAGCCTGGTGCCGGCCGGCGACGAGGCCGACGCCTTCCTGGTACCGGCGCACACCGCGCAGGGCATCCGCATCTTCCTGGTCGAGCGCGCGGCCTGCCAGGTGCGCGGCTACCCGACCCAGGACGGCGCGCGCGCTGCCGAGATCACCTTCACCGATGCCCCCGCCCAGCTGGTGGCCGAGAACGGCTTGGTGGAGCTGGAAGGCGCCATCGACGTGGGCATCGCCGCGGTCTGCGCCGAGGCGGTCGGCCTGATGGAGCGGATGACGGCGCTGACGGTCGAGTACATGAACACGCGCAAGCAATTCGGCGTGACGCTGGCGACCTTCCAGGCGCTGCGCCACCGCATCGCCGACGTGAAGATGCAGCTCGAACTCGGCCGCGCGATGAGCTACTACGCCACGCTGAAGCTGGGCGAGCCGGCCGATCAGCGCCGCCGCGCGCTCAGCCAGGCCAAGGTGCAGGTCGGCCAGTCGGTGCGCTTTGTGGGCCAGCAGTGCACCCAGCTGCACGGTGGCATCGGCGTGACCGACGAGTACGTCTCCAGCCACTACTTCAAGCGGCTGACGATGCTGGAGATGCAGTTCGGCGACACGCTGCACCACCTCGGCGAGGTGAGCGCGCGCATGCAGGACTCGGCCGGCGTGTTCGCCTGACCCAGCCCGCAAGGGGGTGTGGGGCGTGGGGGGGCGGGCGGACTGCGGGAGTGTCGTGACTTCGCGCACACTCTCGGCATGACGACCCCCGCCCCTGCCGTTGCCCCCTACCCCGGCGCGCTCACCGACGTCGCGCCCCTGAAGGTCGGCCACTTCACCGACCCGCGCCGGCCCACCGGCTGCAGCGTCGTGCTCTGCGAGGCCGGTGCCACCTGCGGCGTCGACGTGCGCGGCGCCGCGCCCGGCACCCGCGAGACGGACCTGCTCAAGCCGGACAACCTGGTCGAGCAGGTGCACGCCGTGCTGCTGGCCGGCGGCAGCGCCTTCGGGCTGGACGCGGCCAGCGGCGTGATGCGCTGGCTGGAGGAGGCCGGGCACGGCTTCCCGGTCGGCCCGGCGCGCGTGCCGATCGTGCCTGCGGCGGTGCTGTTCGACCTGCTGGTGGGCGACCACCGCATCCGCCCCGATGCCGATGCCGGCCATGCCGCCTGCGTGGCCGCCCGCCGCACGGCACCAGCGCAGGGCGGCGTCGGCGCCGGGGCCGGCGCCACGCTGGGCAAGCTCTACGGCGTGGCCCATGCGATGAAGGGCGGCATCGGCAGCGCCTCGCTGCGCGCCGGGCCGTTCACGGTGGGCGCGCTGGTCGCGGTCAACGCACTGGGCGACGTGCGCGACCCGCACAGCGCCCGCCTGCTGGCCGGATCGCGCCGTGCCGATGGCACCGGCCTGCGCGACGCCGCCGCCTGCCTGGCCGCGGGCGAGCTGCCCGCCGGCGCGCTGGCCGGCATGGCCACCACGATCGGCGTGGTCGCCACCGACGCGGCGCTGACCAAGGCGCAGGCCAACAAACTGGCCACCATGGCGCACGACGGCCTGGCGCGCAGCATCTCGCCCGTGCACACGATGACCGATGGCGACACGCTCTTCGCCCTGGCCACCGGCAGCGTGCCCGGCCGGGCCGACCTGACCGTGCTCGGCGCCCTGGCCGCCGAGGTGACCGCGCGCGCGGTGGTCAACGCCATCTGCGCGGCCACCGGCCTGACCCTGCCCGACGGCAGCCGCCTGCCGGCCGCCGCCGACCTGATCGATTGAAAGCCCGAGAGACGCACCGATGGCCCGCAAGAACGCCCCTCACAAACCCACCGGCCCGGCCACGATGCCCCTGGCCGATGTCCTCTTCAGCCAGGGCCTGGGCGCCCGGCGCGAGTGCGAGGGCCTCGTGCTGGCCGGGCTGGTGCAGGTGGCCGGGCGCACGCTCACCGACCCCTACGAACCCATGGTGACCGACGGCCTGGTGCTGGAGGTGGAAGGCCGGCCCTGGCCCTTCCACGCCCAGGCCGTGATCCTGATGCACAAGCCGGCGGGCTACGAGTGCTCGCGCAAGCCCTCGGCCTGGCCCAGCGTGCTGACGCTGCTGCCCGGACCGCTGCGCCGGCGCGACGTGCAGCCCGTCGGCCGGCTCGACGTGGACACCACCGGCCTGCTGCTGCTCACCGACGACGGCGCGCTGATCCACCGCCTGACGCACCCCAAGCGCCACGTGCCGAAGGTCTACGAGGTGACCACCGCCCGCCCGGTGGAGGACGCCCAGCTCGACAAGCTGCGCGCTGGCGTGGTGCTGCACGACGAGCCCACCGCCGTGCGCGTGCTGGCCTGCGAACGCAGCGGTGAACCGGGGGGTGAGTGCGCCATGCGCATGACCCTGGGCGAGGGCAAGTACCACCAGGTCAAGCGCATGGTGGCCGCGGTGGGCAACCACGTCGAGGCGCTGCACCGCAGCGCCTTCGGCGCGCTGACGCTGCCGGCCGACCTGGCGCCGGGTCAGTGGCGCTGGATCGACGACCCGGCGGTGATCTGGGCCGCCGGGAGCTGAGCCGCTTCAACCTCGCCCGTTGTCTCTGACGCGACAGGGTCTCGCCCACACAGGCCCGATGTGCGCGGGTAAGTACGCTGCGTACTTTTGCGCTTACGGATCTAGTCTTGACACAAATCATGGGGCGCGAAGCCCCATGACTGTTCTGGAGGAGACCATGAGCGTGAAACTGACGATCAACGGCCGGGCCGCCACCGCCCAGTCCGAGCCTGCCACCCCGCTGCTGTGGGTGCTGCGTGACGAGCTGGGCCTGACCGGCACCAAGTTCGGCTGCGGCGCCAAGCTCTGCGGCGCCTGCACGGTGCACCTGGACGGCGAGCCGATCCGCTCCTGCTCGACGCCGCTGTCGCGCGCGGCCGACCGCACGGTGTCGACCATCGAGGGCCTGTCCAAGGACAACAGCCACCCGCTGCAGAAGGCCTGGATCGCGCACGACGTGCCGCAGTGCGGCTACTGCCAGAGCGGCCAGCTGATGAGCGCGGCCGCACTGCTGGCGGCCAACCAGAACCCCAGCGATGCCCAGATCGACGAGGCGATGAGGGGCAACCTCTGCCGCTGCGGCACCTACGTGCGCGTACGCGCCGCCATCAAGACCGCCGCCGCCGAGATGCGCCGTGGCAAGGCCTGAAGGGAGACCCGACATGAAGCAAGCCCAACGCGCCGCCAGCCTCTCCCGCCGCAGTTTCCTCAAGTCCTCGGCCGCCTTCAGCGGCGGCCTGATGGTCGGCTTCGTGCTGCCCGCCGGCCCGGCCACCGCCGCCGGCACGATCCACACGCCCAACGCCTGGGTGCACATCGCCGACGACAACGCCATCACGCTGATCTCGGCGCGCGCCGAGATGGGCCAGGGCGTCTACACCTCGATGCCGATGCTGCTCGCCGAGGAGCTGAACGTGGACCTGCGCAAGGTACGCGTGGCCTTCGCGCCCCCCGGCAAGGCCTACGGCAACGCACTGATCTTCGGCCTGCAGCTCACCGGCGGCTCCACCTCGGTGCGCGAGGGCTGGGAGCGCCAGCGCCTGGCCGGCGCCCAGGTGCGCGAGATGCTGATCGCCGCCGCGGCGCAGCGCTGGAAGGTCGATGCCGCGCAGCTGCGCGCCGAGGACGGCCAGGTGCTGGGCCCCAACGGTCGGCGCGCCAGCTATGGCGAACTCGCCGCCGAGGCATCCAAGCTGAAGGCGCCCGAGAAGGTGGCGCTGAAGGACCCGAGCCAGTTCCGCATCGTCGGCAAGCGCACGCCGCGGCTGGACACGCCCGCCAAGGTGAACGGTACCGCCACCTTCGGCATCGACGTCAAGCTGCCCGGCATGGTCTACGCCTCGCTGCAGCAGTGCCCGGTGCAGGGCGGCAAGGTGAAGTCCTTCGACGCCAGCAAGGCACGCGCGATGCCCGGCGTGATCGACGTGGTGCAGATCCCCGACGGCGTGGCGGTGGTGGCGCAGAGCTACTGGCAGGCCACGCAGGCACGCGAGCAGCTCAGCGTGCAGTGGGACGAGGGGCCGAACGCCGGCCTGGACACCGCGGCGATGATCGCCGGCACGCGCGCCGCGCTGGCCAGCGGCAAGCCCTTCCCGATCAAGCAGCAGGGCGACCCGGATGGCGTGATCGGCCGCGCCGCCAAGGTGCTGCGCGCCGAGTACCTGACGCAGAGCCTGTCGCACGCGCCGATGGAGCCGATGAACTACACCGCCCACGTCGAGGCGGACCGCGCCCGGCTGATCGGCCCCACCCAGTGGCCCGATGCGCTGCAGGGCGCCATCGCCAAGATCCTCGGCCTCAAGCCGGAGACCGTCACGGTGGAGAACACCTTCCTGGGCGGCGGCTTCGGGCGGCGCATCGACTTCGACTACGCCATCCAGGCCGCGCAGATCAGCCAGGCGGTGAAGCGCCCGGTCAAGCTGGTGTGGACCCGCGAGGACGACATGCAGCACGACTTCTACCGGCCACTGGGCGTGCACCAGCTGGCTGCGGCCGTCGGTGCGGATGGCAAGCCCACGGCGCTGACCTGGCGGGTGGCATCGCAGTCGGTCACCGGGCGGGTGTTCAACCTGCCGGCCGAGGCGCCCGACGCGCTGATGACCGAGGCCGCCGTGCCGCTGTACGACATCCCGGCGGCCCGCCACGACGCCGTCAAGCACGACGCCGGCCTGCGCGTGGGCTACTGGCGCGCGGTCAGCCACAACATGAACACCTTCGCCAACGAGAGCTTCATCGACGAACTGGCTGCCGCCGCCGGCAAGGATCCGGTGGCCTACCGCCTCTCCCTGCTGGAAACCCAGCCGCGCCTGGCCAACGTGCTGAAGACCCTGGCTGCCAAGGCCGGCTGGAGCACGCCGGCCGCGGCGGGGCGCTACCGCGGCGTGGCCGTATTCGAGGGCTACGAGACCCACATCGGCGCGGTGCTGGAGATCTCGATGAAGGACGGCGCGCCGCAGGTGCACCGCGTCACCGTGGTGGCCGACCCGGGCCGCATGGTCAACCCCGACACGGTGGAGGCGCAGATCCAGTCCAGCGTGGTGTTCGGCCTGTCGGCTGCACTCTGGGGCGAGATCACCGTCGACAAGGGCCGGGTGCAGCAGTTCAACTTCGACAGCTACCGCGTCATGCGCCACAACGAGGTGCCGGCGATCGACATCACCCTGGTCGAGAGCCGGGAGAAGCCCGGCGGCATCGGCGAGCCGGCCACCTCGCTGATGGCCCCGGCACTGGCCAACGCGGTCTTTGCCGCGACCGGCAAGCGGGTGCGCCGCACGCCGATCCGGCCGGAGGCGATCGCGCAGGCCTGAGCGTGCAGGTCTGACCGCACAGCCAGGCAGGCGCATCGGGCCGGGCACCGATAATCCAGGCCCATGCGCATCTTCCGCGGCCACCACCACCCCGGCATCGCCCCGGCCTGTGCCCTGACCATCGGCAACTTCGACGGCGTGCACCGGGGCCACCAGGCCATGCTCGCACTGCTGACCAGCGAGGCCCGGCACCGGCGCCTGCCCAGCTGCGTGATGAGCTTCGAGCCGCACCCGCGCGATTACTTCGCCCAGCGCGCCGGCCGGCCCGAGCTGGCGCCCACACGCGTGGCCACGCTGCGCGACAAGCTGCTGGAGCTGGAGCGCTGCGGCGTCGACCAGGTGGTGCTGATGCCCTTCAACGAGCGTTTTGCGTCGCTCTCGCCCGAGGCCTTCGTCGACGACGTGCTGGTGCGCGGCCTGGGCGCGCGCTATGTGCTGGTGGGCGACGACTTCCGCTTCGGCGCCAAGCGCTCCGGCGACTACGCGATGCTCGACGGGGCCGGCACACGCGCGGGCTTCGACGTGGCGCGCATGCTGAGCTACGAGGTGCACGGCCTGCGCGTGTCCAGCTCCGCGGTGCGCGAGGCGCTCGCCCAGGGCGACATGGCACGCGCCACCGCGCTGCTCGGGCGGCCCTACAGCGTCTCCGGCCACGTGCTGCACGGGCGCAAGCTGGGGCGCGAGCTGGGCTTTCGCACCCTCAACCTGCGCTTCGGCCACCCCAACCCGGCCGCGCAGGGCATCTTCGTGGTGCAGGTCTTCGGCCTGACCGACCGGCCAGGGCCACTGCCGGGCGTGGCCAGCCTGGGCGTGCGCCCGACCGTGGAAGACGCCGGGCGCGTGCTGCTGGAGGTGAACTGCCTCGACTGGCCCGCATCGCTGGGCAGCGAGGGCGCCTACGGCCGCGTCGTGCAGGTCGAGCTGCTGCACAAGCTGCACGACGAGCGCCGCTACGACGGCCTGGACGCGCTGCGCGCGGGCATCGCCCAGGACGTGGTCGACGCGCGCGCCTGGCTCGGCATCAGCTGACGGAGCGCCCCGCGATGGCCGTGGCGGTCGACCCGGCCGAGGTGCAGTTCAGCGCCATCCGCGCCCAGGGGGCGGGCGGCCAGAACGTCAACAAGGTGTCCAACGCGGTGCACCTGCGTTTTGACATCCGCGCCTCTTCGCTGCCCGAGGCGGTGAAGGAGCGCCTGCTGGCCCTGGCCGACAGCCGCATCAGCACCGACGGCGTGGTCGTCATCAAGGCGCAGGCCCACCGCAGCCTGCCGATGAACCAGGCCGAGGCGCTTGAGCGCCTGCAGGAGCTGGTCGACGCGGCCGCCCACGTGCCCAAGGCCCGCCGTGCCACCAAGCCGACGCGCGGCTCGCAGCAGCGCCGCCTGCAGGGCAAGGCGGTGCGCGCCGGCATCAAGGCGGGCCGCGGCCGGGTCTCCGATTGACGGGCTCGGCGGGTGGATGCCCGCGCCCGGTCAGGCCGCGCGCTTGAAGGTCGCCAGCAGCGCGCCCGCGCCGACGAAGAGCGAGCCGAACACCCGGTTCATCACGCGGATGTGGTGCACCTCGCGCAGGCTGCGCAGCACGCGCGAGGCCAGCGCGGTGTAGCCGGCCATCACCACCAGGTCGGTGAAGCCCAGCGTCAGCGCGATCACGCCGTACTGCGGCGCCAGCGGCTGCGCCAGCTCCAGGAACTGCGGCACCACCGCGAGCAGGAACACGGTGCCCTTGGGGTTGACGGTGTTGACCATCCAGCCGCGCAGCACCAGCTCACGCCGCCGGGTGCGCGCCCCTGCGCCGGGCGCGGCCGAATCCGGCGCGGCCTCGGCCACCATCGGCTTGGCCGGGGCGCGCCACTGCTGGATGCCCAGCCACACCAGGTAGGCCGCACCGGCCCACTTGACGAGGGTGAAGCCCAGGCTGGAGGCGGCAATCAGCGCCCCCAGGCCCAGCCCGACGACCAGGATCTGCGTCCAGATGCCCAGCACCAGGCCCAGCGTCATGAAGTACCCGCGCAGGAAGCCATGGTTCAGGCCCGAGCTCATCGCGGCGACCGCACCCGCGCCAGGTGAGAGGCTGATCGCCCAGGAGGCGGCAAAGAAGGCAAGCCAGGTGGACCAATCCATGCAGGGGCTCCGATAAAACCGCGATTGTCGGCGCAAGCCGGTCTCCCCTGCCGCCCGCGACAATGCGGCATGAGCCGAGCCAAGACGATCTACACCTGCAGCGAGTGCGGCGGCACGAGCGCCAAGTGGCTGGGCAAGTGCCCCGCCTGCAACGCCTGGAACACGCTGGAGGAGACGGTGGCCGAGCCGGCGGCCAGCGGTGTGAAGAACCGCTACCAGGCGCTCGCCCGCACCCAGCCGGTGGCGACGCTGGCCGACATCGAGGCCGCCGACGTGGCCCGCACCCCCACCGGGCTGGAGGAACTGGACCGCGTGCTGGGCGGCGGCGTGGTCGAGGGCGGCGTGGTGCTGATCGGCGGCGACCCGGGCATCGGCAAGTCCACCCTGCTGCTGCAGGCGGCCGAGGCGCTGTCGCTGCAGATGAAGGTGCTGTACGTGACCGGCGAGGAGTCCGGCGCGCAGGTGGCGCTGCGGGCGCGCCGGCTCGGCCTGGGCGGCACGCAGCTGCGCGTGCTGGCCGAGATCGGCCTGGAGCGCATCCAGGCCACGCTGACGGCCGAGGCGCCCGATTTCTGCGTCATCGACTCGATCCAGACGCTCTATTCCGAGCAGCTCAGCTCGGCGCCCGGCTCGGTGGCGCAGGTGCGCGAGTGCGCCGCCCAACTCACCCGCACGGCCAAGGCCAGCGGCTGCACCATCGTGCTGGTCGGCCACGTCACCAAGGAAGGTGCGCTGGCCGGCCCGCGCGTGCTGGAACACATCGTCGACACGGTGCTGTATTTCGAGGGCGACACGCACAGCAGCTTCCGGCTGGTGCGGGCGATCAAGAACCGCTTCGGCGCGGTCAATGAGATCGGCGTGTTCGCGATGACCGAGCGCGGCCTGAAGGGGGTGACCAACCCGAGCGCGATCTTCCTGTCCACCCACGGCGCACCGGTGCCGGGCTCCTGCGTGCTGGTGACGCTGGAGGGCACGCGGCCGATGCTGGTGGAGATCCAGGCGCTGGTCGACTCCGGCGGGCCCAGCCCGCGGCGGCTGTCGGTGGGCCTGGACCGCGACCGGCTGGCGATGCTGCTGGCGGTGCTGCACCGCCACGCGGGAGTGGCCTGCTTCGACCAGGACGTGTTCGTCAACGCGGTGGGCGGCGTGCGCATCAGCGAGCCCGCCGCCGACCTGGCGGTGCTGCTGGCCATCCAGAGCTCATTGCGCGGCCGGGCGCTGCCGCGCGGGTTCGTGGCCTTTGGCGAGGTGGGCCTGGCCGGCGAGGTGCGCCCGGCGCCGCGCGGGCAGGAGCGGCTCAAGGAGGCGGCCAAGCTGGGCTTCTCGGTGGCGGTGGTGCCCAAGGCCAACCTGCCGAAGAAGCCCATCGAGGGGCTGGAACTGCACGGCGTGGAGCGCATCGAGCAGGCGATCGACCTGGTGCGTGCGCTCGGCGACGGCCACGCGGGACCGCCACCGGCCCCCTGACGCCCGGTGGCGCAGCCGCACCACCGTTGCGCGAAGGGCACCGATGGCCCTTGCCGCAGCACGGCCGACGCACCGTGGTCACGCGATGAGATGATAATTTTCGCTTTGGCAGTATCGAAACAAGCGGCGGGACGTCCATGGCCAACAAGCTGACGGGGCAGACTTTCAACATGGTGCTGGCAGGATCGGCGCTGCTGATCGGCTGGTTCTTTTACGGATGGCAGGGGGTGGTGGTGAGCGTGACCATCATCGCGTTCTGGATGGTCCTGCAGTTCAACCAGGCCACCCGGGTGCTGCGCCAGGCGGCCAGCCAGCCCAAGGGGCAGATCGACAGCATCGTGCGGGTGCAGTCCCGCCTGGCCCACGGCATGACGATGGCCGAGGTGCTGCGCATCACCGGCAGCCTGGGCGTGCCCACCGAGCGCCGCGACGAGTGGCTCTGGCGCGATGCCGCCGGCCACGAGATCGCCGTGACGCTGCGGCGCAACGTGGTGGTGCGCTGGGCGGTGGCCCGCGCCGACGAGAGCCGCTTCGTCGAGTACCCCGACGAGTCCTACGACAAGGCGGCCTGAGCAGCATCTCCTCCTGCTGCCCTCACGGCCCCCCCTGCGGCCGCCCTGCTCAGGCGAGCAGGTAGCCCACCCGCAGGCACAGCGCGCGGCTGTGCTGGAAATCAGCGCGCAGCACCTGGGCCGCCTGTTCGTGCTGCCCCGCCTCCAGCGGAGCCTCGGCGCTGGCCAGCTCCCAGGCCTTGGCCGTCGCGGCCAGGCGTTTCAGCCCCAGGCTGGCCACGGCGCCCTTGAACTTGTGGGCCGCGCCGCGGATGGCGGCGGGGTCTGCGGCGGGGTCGAGGGCCTGCAGCAGTTCATCCAGTGCGGGCGATGACTCGGCCAGCAGGCCGGCCAGCAGCGAGCGATAGCCCTCCAGGCCGACGGTGACGCAGATCTCGGCAATCGCCTCCAGGTCCAGCCACTCGGCGATCTCGCCGCGGCGCACGCGCAACCGCGGGCGGGGGGCCGCCGGGGCGGGGCCGGTGGCCGGCGAGGAAGCCGGCGAGGAGACCGGCAACAAGGCCGGCAAGAAAGCCGGTGCGGCAGCGGAGACGGCCACCGCCGGGGTGGGGCCCGGCCCCGGCTCGGGCGGCTGTACCGGCGCCTGCACCGGCGGCGTTGCGGGCAGCGGGCTGTCTTCGGCCGCAGCCAGGCGGGGCACGAAGCGACGCAGCGCCTCCACCACCACAGGCACCTGCACCGGCTTGGTGATGAAGTCGTTCATCCCCGCCTCCAGCGCCCGCTGGCGCGCGGCATCGAAGGCATCGGCCGTCAGTGCGATGACTGGCACGTCGCAGGCCGGCGGCGGCAGCGCGCGGATGGCCCGCGTGGCGGCCAGGCCGTCCATCACCGGCATGTGCACGTCCATCAGCACCAGGTCGCAGCGGTGCAGGCGCAGCCACTCGACCGCCTCGGCGCCGTTCTCGCAGAGGTGCACGCGGTGCCCCAGGTGCTGCAGGATGGCCTGCATCAGGCCGCGGTTGACCGGGTGGTCGTCGGTGACGAGCACCTCGGCGCTCAGGGCGGCGGGCACCGGCGCCGCGCTGGGCGGGGGCGCGGCCTCGGCCGGGGCCTGCACGCGCTCCAGCGCGATCGTCACCGTGAAGCGGCTGCCCTGCCCGGGCGCACTGTCCACCTCGATGTCCCCGCCCATCAGGCGCGCCAGGCTGCGCGAGATCTCCAGGCCCAGCCCGGTGCCCCCGTAGCGGCGCTGGATGGAGGCATCCCCCTGCGAGAAGCGCTGGAACAGCCGCGCCAGTGTGGCGGCGTCCATGCCGATGCCGGTATCGCTGACCTGCAGGGCCAGCCGCTCGGGGGCGCCTGCGGCCGCCGGGCGCACCGCCACCGCCAGGCGCACCTCGCCGCCGGGCGTGAACTTGATGGCGTTGCCCAGCAGGTTGAAGAGGATCTGCTTGAGGCGCTTGCCATCGGCACGCAGCGTCTGCGGCACCTCGGGCGCCACCTCGCAGTGCAAGGGCAGGCCCTTGGCGCGGGCGTGCGTGCCCATCAATGCGGCCACGTCATGCACCAGGCGGCGCAGGTCGACGTCGTGGGGGTGCACCTCCAGGCGCCCGGATTCGAGCGTGGAGATGTCCAGCACATCATTGAGGAGGGCCAGCAGGTGCAGGCCCGATTCACGCGCGGTGGCCAGGTGCGCGCGCTGCTGTGCCTGCAGGGGCGTGGCCTCCAGCAGCGACAGCATGCCCAGCAGCCCGTTGAAGGGCGTGCGCAGCTCGTGGCTCATGTTGGCCAGGAAGGCGCTCTTGGTCCGGCTGGCCTGCTCGGCGTCCGCGCGGGCCTCCTGCAGGTGCTGCGCGAGCTGTTCCAGGCGGTGATGGCGCTGGTGCAGCGCGCGGATCTGCCGCATCACGATGACCGCGAAGGCCAGTGTCAGCAGGCTCTGGAACACCGTCAGGCCGATGGCGATGCGGTTCTGCAGGCGCACCGCCTCGTTGCGCCGCGTCACCTGCTCGCCCACCGCCTGGTTGACCTGCAGGGCCAGTTCACGCATCGGGGCGGCCAGCCGGTCCAGGCGATGCACCAGGTCGTGCCAGACCCGTGCATCGCCGGCCCGGGCGCCGCCCTCTCCCTCTGCCAGCAAGGGGTCGGCGTGCTGCACGAAGGCCTGCAGCGCCGCCAGCACCTCGGCCTGGCGCGGCAGGTCCGACAGCACCGCCCGGGTGCGGTGCGGATCGATCAGGCTGATGCGGCTGACGAAGATCTCGTAGCGCTCGCGCACCCCCTCCAGGCCGGAGGCCTGCGGGTGATCGGCCAGGTCATCGAGCACCTGGCGCAGGCGCAGGGTTTCCGCCTCCAGCTGGTAGAAGCTCCACACCAGGCTGTCGCCCTGGTAGGACACCGTGTCGTTGAGCAGCCCGAGCGCGCGCGACTGCACCCAGGCCACGCCGGCAAAGGCCAGCACCAGCACCAGCCCGATGAGCGAGAGCCAGCGCCCCGGGCCCGCTGGGCGTTCGCGCCCCTCGGCCGCGGCAACGCCCGGCGCGGCCGGCTCCACGCTCACTCGACCTCGATGTGCTTGAGCTGCCAGGCCGAGCGGCTGTAGTAGCGCTCGGAACGCAGCGCCTCGTCGCTGTCGAAGGGGTAGATGATGAACAGCGGGCCCTTGTCGCGCACCGGCATGGGCTGGTCATCCATCAGCCGCGCCAGCACGACCGGGTAGCGCTTGCAGTCCTCGACCGGCAGCGTCACCTTGTAATCATTGAGCGCCACGGCGCGCAGGGTCTGCCCCTTGGCGCCCGCGGCGGCCAGCACGTCACGCAGCAGCGGGCCGGTGAACTTGCGCGCGGCCGGGTACCAGGGGGTGCGGGTGCTGAAGCTGTGCTGCGGCAGGGCGGCGAGCATCGCCATGTCGAACTCGGCCCGGTCGGCCGCGTTCTTCTCGCCGATCAGCCCGCCGATCGTCAGGACGACGCGCCCCTGCGGGCGGTCGAGCGCGCTCGCGGGCCGCCACAGTGCCGCCGCCAGGGCGGCGCCCAGCAGCACGCGCCGACGCGGCATCGCAGAAGAAGGATTCATCTCGGTCTCCAGGGGCGCAAACGCGACGCAGCCCGCCGTGACGGGCGGGCGAGAGGGCGGGGGCCGAAGATCAGCCGAAGTGGCAGATGTAGTGGTAAGGAGCGCCTTCGACGCGGATCTCGAAGCTCGCGTTGCCCGGCACATGGAAGCGCTCGCCCGGGCCGAAGGTCTGCCAGTCGGTGGCGCCGGGCAGCTTGACGCTGCAGGAGCCGGCGACGGTTTCCATGACCTCGGGGGCGCCGGTGTTGAACACCAGCGAGGCCGGCAGGATCACGCCGACGCTCTTCTTCGTGCCGTCGGCCAGCGTGATGGAGTGGGAGACGCAGCGCCCGTCGAAGTAGACGTTGGCCTGGGTCTGGACGGAAACGTTGGCGATCTGGGTGGTGCTCATGGGCTGGAAGGCTGGAGGTGGGTGAACCCGGTCGGGTGAGACCGGATTCTAGGGAGCCCGCAGTGTCCCGCTCGTCCACACAGCGCTCTCCAGCGGCAACCGCGGATCCGGCTCTGCCGGTCCGCTGGTTGCGCCCCCTTGAGGGGGAGCGGCGTCAGCCGCTACGGGGGTGGGTCACTTCTCTGCGGCCATGAACTTCAGCGTCGTGCCGCTGGTGGCGGTGACGATCCAGTTCGTCGCGTCGTAGCTGACCCTGCCCCGGCCCGAGGTGATGATCGGCAGCATGTAGGCGCTGCGCGGCAGCAGCCAGGTCATGTCCGTCAGCGAAGTCGGGTGGCTGGCGGTGAAGTTGCCGAAGCCGAACACCGTGTTGGCGCTCCAGGTCACGCCCAGGCGGCGCTGGTTGAACTGCGCCAGCTGCGTCATCGTGTACCAGTTGAACTGGCCGGCCGCCTTGAGCGTGTCCGCCCGGGTCAGCAGCGCGTTCACCACCGGCAGGTGACCCCGCGCACCCGGCGGGTGGTTGTAGAACAGCCGGTTGGTGCGGTGGTTGACGACGAAGCTCTGCAGGTCCTGCAGCCACTGGGTGGTGGTGGCATCGGTGACGCCGAAGTCCTCGAACTCCTCGAAGGTCGCGTACTTGCCCTGGGGTGCGATCGGGAAGCTCCACAGCTTTTGCGTCAGCCGCGCCCCGTTGCGCCAGGAGCGCACGGCGGATGCCCCAGTGTCGCCAACGAAATACATGCCCACCACGCCGTGGTTCTCCAACCAGTTGACCGCCCAGCTCGGGTTGTTGCCCTGCGGCGCCGAGTACTCGGTGGTGGTCCGGCCGTACAGGCGCTCCACCGCCGCCACGTTCAGCTGCACCCAGGGCAGGTAGGTGGCGGCGTTGGTCTCGTCGGCCCCCAGGCCAAAGAGGTCATGGTTCCAGCCGCCGTGCGCCGCCAGCTCGTGGTTGGCCGCGAGCGCGTCGACGCGCTTGAACTGGGTCTGCGAGGCGGTGTTGCTGTCCAGCAGCATGCCCAATCCGTCGCCCTGCGTGACGGTGTCCGGCCCGGCGGTGAAGTGGATGGAGAACGGCCCGCGCCTGAGCACCGTGGTCGTGTCCATCAGGGCCTTCATGTCGGTGTTCAGGTCGTCCCCGTCATCGACGTGCCAGTTGTAGACCAGGCCGCCGACGCCCTTGGGCTGCATCGACATCACCGGAGCCTTCACCAGGTCGCGCGCAAACAGGTTGAGGAAGCCGTGCAGCGGGGCCGCGTCGGTGCCGATCGCCTTGAAGTAGCCCAGCGGCATGTTGACGAACATCACCTTGCCGCTGCCCACCGTGCGCGTGCCCGCCACCAGGCCGTGGTCCGGCGAGGTGAGGATCGGCGTGCCGGCGTAGCTGCCCTGCGTGACGTAGCTGAAGTAGCTCACCGGGCCGTAGGCGTAGCCGCTGATGGCCTGCAGCGCCGTGCTGGTGGCGGCTGCGGTGACCAGCGTGCCCGAGGAGATGGTGCTGGTGGTGGTGCTGGTCGTGGTGGTGGTCCCCGTGCCGCTGAGCAGCTTGGTCAGCAAGCTGCTCCAGGACGTGGCCGTGCTGACCTTGGACAGCAGGCGCAGTGCGCTGGTGGTGGAGGTGGTGGTGCTGGTCTTCGACAGCGTGCTGGTCGTGCCGGCCACGGTCACGGTGGTGGTGGCCGGCGCGCCACTGGTGGTCGGCGCGGAGAGCGCATCCAGCGCGTTCAAGCCGAGCAGGTCGCGCACCAGCTGGGTCTGCGCCAGGCGCACGTTGCGCGAGCTGGCGTCGATGCGCTTGAGCGCCCGGGCCTCGATGAAGGGGCGCATCGCCTTGCTGCCACCCGCATCGCTGCTGCTGGCGGTCACGAACGCCGCGGTGCTGGTGGTGCTGGCCGACAGCGTGGTGGTGGTGGTCCAGGGCACGTACTTGCCCGGGGGCAGGTGCAGCGCATCGAGCTGGGCCTGGGTGCCCACCGCCGGCCCGAAGCCGACCATGCGGTCCAGCAGGGTGTCGTAGAGCACGTAGTCGACGCCGGCCAGGGCCGAGAAGCGCGACTTGCCGGCGGCGTAGAAGCCGCTGTCGTTGAGCGCGCCGGCGTCATAGACCAGCATCAGCTTGCCGCCCAGGTTGGCGTACTGGGTCACGGCGGCCACCACCGCGTCGCTGGCGGTGATGTGGGCGCTGTCGGGCAGGATCACGCCAGCGATCTGCGCGGCCGCGGCGCTGCCCAGGGCGATGAACTGGCTGTCGGTCATCGTCCGGATGCGGATGCCCTCCTCGGCGGCCGAGTCGGTCCAGACCTGCACGGGCCAGCTGGTCGCGCTGGCGCCATCGGGCACCAGCAGCACCAGGGTGTCACGCGCCACGGCGGCGTGCGCCAACGGCGCCATCAGGCCGGCGCCGACCAGCAGGGCAGCGGCCAGGGCCTTGAGGCGGCGCGGCGCCCGGTGCGGGGAAGCAGCAGGGGGTTTTGACAGTGTCATGGCGGGTCCTCTCAACGGTCAGGGGTGGAAACAGAAAGGGGTGTGGACAGGGAGCGGGGTTCGGGCGGTGCAGCCGGGGCCGGGGCCGGGTCGGGCAGCGGCGCCTGCGGCGGGCCGGGCTCGGCCAGCCAGAGCAGCCAGAGCAGGTCGCTGACCTGGAAGGGCCAGGGGAACGGTGGGGGGCCGGCCAGCCAGGCGCGGCGGGCCCGCGCCACCCAGTCGGCCGCGGCGCGGGCCTCCCCGCTGCAGTGCGCCGCCACCGCGGCAGCGGGCCACCAGAAGCCGGCCGGATCGACGTTGCGCGCCGCCCAATGGCGCTCGGGCGTGTGCCAGGCCGCCGCGGCGCGCTGCCAGGCGGCGCGGTCCCGGCTGACCTGCGCCGGGTCGCGCCCGGCGGGCCCCCACAGCAGCGGCCAGGCCTGCGCCATGCTGTCCGGGTACCAGCGCGCCAGGCGGGTGGCCGGGCCGTTCAGGCTCACGCGCCAGAGCCCCGCGGGCCCGTCCCAGAGCGAGCGCTGCAGGGCGTCCTGCGTGCGCTGCGCCCGGTGGCGGCTCACCGCCGCGCCGGCCGCATCGCCCCAGACCTCGGCCTGCAGTTGCGCCAGCGCCCGCCAGCCCGCGGCCACCTCCACCGCGTCCATCAGGTAGGCCACCGGGTGGTCGGCCTTGGCCCAGCTCAGGCCCTCGGTCTGCTGCAGCGTGGCCAGCGTGGCCGCGGCCACGTCGAAGGCCGCCCGCAGCGCCGGCTCGCGCAGCAGCGCCGCGTCACCGCCGTGGCGCAGGTAGGCCTGCGCCATCAGGAAGAAGGACGCCAGCGTGCTGTCCACCGCGTCGATCTGGCGGCAGTGGCGCGCGTCGATGTCGGCCGGACAGGGAGACTGCTGCGAGCCGTCGGCCAGCACCCAGCGGTCATGCAGCACGCCCCGGTCCGGGCCGACCAGCGGCAGTTGGGCGGCCTGCCAGCGCAGCCAATCGGCCGCCTCGCGGCGCATCGTTGCATCCACCCGCAGGGCGCCGACGAAGCCCAGGTTGGCTTCATAGGCGGCCACGTGGTGCCAGGTGCGCCCGCGCCGGTCCACGTGCGCTGCCCCCAGGCTGCGGCGCACCGCACCGTGGGTGGCGCGGCCCGGTGCGCGTACCACCAGGCGGCGCATGGTCAGCACCGCCGCGTCCCGGAAGGCCGGGTCGACCAGGTTGCCCGCCGGGCAGGCGCTGTCGATGGGCGGGGCGGCAATCGCGGCCGGCGGGTCCTGCGCCAGCGCGCCGCCGGCCCACGCGGCGAACAGCACCGTGCCGATGGCGCGCGCGGCCCGAACAAGGGTGTGTCTTACACGCACGTCAGGCCCCCAGCCGCAGCGAGCGCTGGTTGGCCCAGCTCATCGCCCAGCCATAGATCGCCACGAAGCCGATGATGGCCACGATGACGCCGAACATCAGGTGCAGCAGCGGCATGGCCAGCACGCCGAAGGTGGCGATCACCAGCGCGTGCAGCGCATACAGCAGCGGCGCCAGCAGCAGCAGCCAGCCCCAGGTGAGGCCGGTCACCGCCAGGCGCTGCGCCCAGGTCACCGAGAAGAGGTAGTAGGTGCCCAGGTGGATCCAGGGCGCCAGCAGCATCAGCGACCAGCACTGCTGCAGGCCGTTGCCGATGTGGTCATCCACCGAGTGCGGGAAGCTCGCCGGCCAGAGCCAGAAGAAGAACACCGCCGCACCCTGGATCAGGGCGCAGAAGCGCAACAGGTAGGCGCCGGGCCGCGCGGCATCGGGCAGGCGGCCGACGGCCCACCACAGCAGGGCCACGCCCAGCGCGTTGCCCGCCAGCGTGAGATCCTGCGGCGCCGAGACGGCCAGGCTCACCCGCGGCGCCCCCATGTGCCAGGGCATCATGCCGGGTTCGATGCGCGCGGACCAGCGCCCGCCCAGGCCCATCTGGTCGAGCCACCACACCAGCTGGGCCGCCCAGGCCTGGCCGATCGGCTCGCGCAGCGCCACCAGCAGCAGCGTGAGCGCCAGCGCCAGCAGCGTGCTGTGCAGCAGGCGGCCGCGCGGCAGCTGCAGGCCCCAGATCGAGCGGTGCATCACGCTGCGCGCGCTGCGCTGGCCGCGTCGGTCCAGCTCGCCCAGCACGGCGTGCTGCAGCGAGTGCTGGAAGGCGGGGCCACGGCGCCGCGGGGCCGGGGTGCGGGTCAGGAATCGCATGAAGGCGCTCACCGTGGGGCGCTCACATCTGCATGAACAGCCCGCCGCCCAGCGTGTTGCGGCGGTAGGTCGGATTGCTGTAGTGCTCGGCACGCAGCAGCAGGCCCCAGCCCGGGTCGACCCACCAGCGCCAGTCGAGCCCGACCGTCGTGCTGTGGAAATCCACCAGCTGGCTGCCCGCGCCCAGCGCCTGCCAGGCCTCGGTGCCCCGCGCGGCGCGCAGGCTGAGGTATTGCTGGCCCTCGCGGCCCAGCGTGGCGGCCAGGTAGGGCATGCGCGAGTGCACGCCGCCGGGCTGGCTGCGGTTGAAGCTGCTGCCGGCCTCCAGCACGACAAAGCCGTTGACGTAGTAGTTGGCCGACACACGCAGGCCGGTGTCGGAGCGGCTGCCGTCGTAGAGCGCGCGGTAGCCGCCCAGCGTGGTGACGAACTGGCGCCGCAGCCCCCACTTGCGCGAGACCGAGGCATCGACCCGCTTGCGCGCCCAGTTCGGCCCGCCCCAGCCGCCCAGCAGCGTGGCGCTGCCGAACCAGGCCTCGCTGAACTCCTGGGTCAGGCCCAGCCCGGCCACGCCGCCGGTTTCGCCGAACTTCTTCTCCGACAGCAGCTCGGCCGCCAGCAGCGTGCCCGGCTGCGCCGACCAGTTGGCGCGCAGGTTCACCGCCGTGCCGCGCGGCAGGCCGGCGCTCAGTTCGCTCTGGTTGCCCAGCAGCTCCACGCTGGCGCGCTGCGGCTGGCGCAGGCCGGGCTCGGCGGCCTGGGCGCGCACGGAGGCCAGCCCCGCGGCCAGCAGCAGGCCCATCGTCATGGCAGGGGGAACCCGCCAGAAGAGGTTCTTCGGTTCACGCATGTTCAACGCTCCTCGGCTCGGCGGCCGGCGAGTGGCCCAGGTCCTGCTGCAGCACGTCGGCGATGCGCCGCGCGGTGGTCCCGTCGCCGAAGGGGTTGACTGCCTCGCGCATGCGCCGCAGCCCGGCGGGCTGGCGCAGCAGGCCGCTCACCGTCTCGACGATGTGGGCCCGGTCGGTGCCGACGATCAGCCCGGCCCCGGCGTCGATCAGCTCCGGCCGCTCGGTGGTATTGCGCAGCACCAGCACCGGGCAGCTCAGCGCGGCGCCCTCCTCCTGGATGCCGCCGGAATCGGTCAGCGCCAGGCTGCTGTTGCGCAGGCACCAGAGCAGCGCCGGGTAGTCCAGCGGCGGGCACAGCGTCAGGCGGCCCTCCAGCTCGTGCACCAGCGGGCCCAGCTCGGCGTAGACCGCATCGCTGACCGCCGGGTTGCCGTGCACGGGCCAGACCACCGCCAGCTCCGGGTGCGCGCGCAGCAGGTCGGCCACGCTGCGGGCGATGTTCTCGATGCCCTCGCCCCAGTTCTCGCGCCGGTGCGCGGTCACGGTGATGAGCTTCCAGCCGGCATAGCGCAGGCCGGTGCGCAGCGCGTCCAGCTCGGCGGGCAGCACCGAGCGCCCCTGGCCGAGCAGCGCCTCGACGCGGGCGGTGCCGGCCAGCGCCGCGTCCACCGCGGTGTTGCCCACGGTGTGCACGCCCTGGTCGGGCACGCCCTCGTGGCGCAGGTTGGCCGCCGCCTTGGGCGTGGGTGCGAAATGCCAGTGCGCCAGGCGCGCCGTCAGCTCGCGGTTCATCTCCTCGGGGAAGGGCTCGCGGTGGTTGAAGGTGCGCAGCCCCGCCTCCACGTGCCCGATCGGCACGCCCTGGTAGAAGGCCGCCTGGGCCGACGCCAGCGTGCTGGTGGTGTCGCCATGCACCAGCACCGCGCTGGGCTGCACCGCATCGAAGATCTCGCCCAGGCGCTCCAGCAGCAGTGCGTTCAGGTGCGCCAGGCTGCCGTTGCTGCGCTTGAGGATGACCTCGTGCTCCGGCTCGATGCCGAAGAACTCGTACAGCGGCTGCGCCATCTCGCGGTGCTGGCCGGTGTGCACCCAGGCTACCGGCAGGCCGCGGCGGCGCAGCTCGCCGTGCACGGGCGCCATCTTGATGATCTCGGGACGGGTGCCGACGGAAATGACGATGGGGCGTTCCATGGTGGTCATCGGTTCTCAGGTTGCAGAGGAAGTCGGTGCCGCGGGGGGTGCGGGGGTGGGCGCAGGCGTCAGGGCAGGCGTCAGCGCAGGCGACGGGGTGGGGGCGGACGTGGCAGCGGGCGTGGGCTGGGGCAGCAGCCGCAGCTCCAACTCCAGCTCGCGGCCCTCGCCGGCCACCACGCGCCAGTGGTTGTCCGCGGCGTCCACGCGGGCCTCGCCACGCTTGACGTCCGGGCGCAGGTAGCGCTCACGCGGCAGCAGCCAGGTCAGCCCGGCGAGCGACGCGGGGTGCTCGGCGTGCAGGCGCTGGGCACCCGGCCCGCCCAGGCCCAGGCCCGTGCCCAGCGGGAGGCCCGCCGCATCGTCGAGCGACCAGCGCGCCTGCAGGCGGCGGTTGGCGAAGTCGGCGTACTGCGCCATCGTCATCCAGGCCAGCCGGTCCTGGGCGATCAGGGCACGCGTGTCCTCCAGCCACTGGCGCAGCGCCTCCGGGTACATCACCAGCCCGAAGGGGTGGAAGTACACCAGCCGCACGCTGCGGTGGTCGGCGCAGAAGCGGTCCAGGTCGCGCAGCCAGGCGGCCACCGAGGCCTCGGGCGCGTTGGCGGCCTTGACCTCCTCGAAGGACGCCAGCGCGCCGAAGCTCGACACCGGGAAGGACCAGACCTCGCGCGGCGGCACCGCCCCGTCCTGGTAGCTGCGCGTGGGCGGCATGCCGGTGTCGCCAGTGAAGTAGTACGAGCGCATGCCGCGCTCGCGCAGCCAGGGCGTCAGCCAGGCCGGGTGGTTGCCCACCGGCGCGGAGTACTCGCGCATCGGCCGGCCGGTGATCGCCGTCAGCGCGGCGGCATTGCGCTCGATCAGCTCGGTGGCCACCGCCGGCTCCAGCTTGCCGACCTGGGAGCCGAACCAGTTGTGGATCCAGCCGCCGTGGCTGCCCACCTCGTGGCCGGCCTGCGCCAGGCGCTGCACCCAGGCCTGCGCATCGGGGTTGTGCAGCAGGTCCATGCCCTGGCCGTCGCCGGCCTCGTCGACGTCCGGGCCCACGGTGAAGTGGATCGAGTACGGCCCCTGCTGGAAGGCACCCAGCTCGGCCGCCCGTGCCATCGCCGGCAGCGCCTTGCGGTCGTCGACGTGCCAGTTCATCACCAGCGCACCGCGGCCCTGCGGCACCGCCGACAGCTGCGGCAGCCCCGCCACCTGCTGCGCGAAGTAGCGCAGCAGGCTGTGCAGCGGCAGCGCATCGGTGCGCAGCTTCAGCTGCGTCAGCGGCAGGTTGACGAACAGCACCCGCCCGGCCCCGCTGCGCCGCAGCCCGGCCACCAGGCTGCCGTCGGGGGCCTCCATCAGCCGCGTGCCGTCGTAGCCGCCGCGGGTGACGAAGCTGGTGTAGCGCAGCGCACCGTAGACGTAGCCGGCCAGCGTCAGCGCCTCGCCCGCGGCGGGCGGCGGCAGGTCGCTGGTGTGCGGCTGCCCGCTGGCAGAGCGCAGCAGCTTGCCCGGCGGGATCTGCAGGGCCTCCACCTGGGCGGGTGGCACCGCCACGGTGGTCTCGCGCAGCATGCCCGTGCGCAGGTCGCCGTACATCGCATAGTCGACCCCGGCGAGGTCGGACAGGCGGGCGCGGTCGTTCAGGTACTGGCCGTCCAGGTCCATCGTGCCGGCGTCGTGCACCAGCATCAGGCGGGCGCCGTCGCGCACCTGCTCGCGCAGGCGCTGCAGCAGCACGTCGCCCATGCGGCGGTGCAGCTGGTCGGGCAGGATCAGCGCCGAGCTGCGGGCCAGCGAGCCGTCGCGCATGAACTGCGATGCGGTGGCGGTGTCCAGCGGGAAGCCGAGCTCGTCGGCCGCATCGCGCCAGGCCTGCAGTGCCGCGGCATCGGGCATGCCCTCGTCGGGCAGCAGCAGCAGCAGGCGCTGCACCGCCGGCTCGCCCGCCGGGCCGGTCAGGCCGGCCCACAGGCGTGCCAGCGGGCCGGGCACCGAACCGCTCAACGGGCCGGACAGGCCCGCCGCCAGCAAGGCCAGCAGCACGGCCAGGAGCAGCCCCCCCAGCGGGTAGCGCAGCCGCCACAGCAAGCCCCCGGCGGGGCGCTGCGCGCTGGTGCCATCGACATTGGCCCGGTACAGGCGCGGACGATCGCAGGCGAGCTTCATGCCAGTGCCCTCCCCGGCAGCACGCCACTGTCGTCCGCACCGTCGGCCACGAGCTGCATCTTGTCAAGCGCATCGCCACTGTCGCCGGCCCAGACGGTGCCGTGCACCACCACGCCCAGCGCCACCTCGATGCGCGGCGCACAGACCGTCGCCGGCCGCCCGGGCGCACCCACGATGCAGCCCGGGCCGAGCAGCACCGCACTCTCCGAGGCCACCGAGCCCAGCACCTGCACGCCCGCGCCGACCACCACCTCGCCGTGGGCGATCACACTGCCATCGACCGCACAGCCCGCACCCAGGCCGATCGCGCCATGCGCCTTCAGGCCACCCGCCGCATGGCAGCGCGGGCCCAGCGCCAGGTCGCCGTGGCAGACCAGGTCGCCATCCCAGGTACGCCCGGGCGCCACCGCCAGCGAGCTGCCGGCCACACCGCGGCCGGTGACCTCGTTCCAGGCCACCAGGTCATCCAGGTCGGGCTCGCCGGTGGGCACATGGCCCAGCGGGTCGCCCACTGCGAGCCGCATCGAGCCGCTCCAGACGGTGCCATGCACCACCACGCCCTGGCCCACTTCCACCCGCGGTGCACGCACCGTGGCGTGCGCACCGGGCACGCCCACCACACAGCCCGGGCCGAGCACCACCGCGGTCTCCGACACGATCGAAGCGCGCACCTGCGCGCCCGGGGCGAGGTAGATCTCGCCCGAGGCCATCAGGCCGCCGTGCACCTGGCAACCCGCGCCCAGGCTGATCATCCCGGCGGCCTTCACCGAGCCCTGGGCCACGCAGCCCTCGCCCAGCGTCAGGTGGGCCGCGCCCATCAGGTCGCCCTCCCAGTGGCGCAGCGCCGGGATGCTGATCGAGTGGTCGACCATCGCCACGCTGCGCGCACCATGACCATGATCACTGCCCGCAGCCTGCCAGCGCACACCCTCGATGCCCGCCAGCGTGCCCTGCGCGTCCGAGGGCAGCGCCCCGGCAAAGCAGATCGTCGGCGCGTGCAGCAGCGCGAAACTGACGTTGCGGCCCATCAGGATCAGCTCGTCGGCGCTCAGGCGCCCCGGCACCCGGCACAGGTCGCCCACCGCGACGCTGCGCCCGTGCACCCAGCGCAGCACGCGCACCCGCGGCGGCAGCGTCAGCCGGCCACCGGCCAGCAGCGCCCGGTAGGTGTGGCCGGCAGCGGCGCGCAGCGTGCCGCGCGCGGCGATCTCGGCCAGGCCATGCAGGCCTGCCGGCAGCACCGCGTCGCCCTCGCCATACCAGATGCGCTCGCTGCGGCCGGTGCGCTGCTCCTTGCGGGTCAGCAGCCCGGAGGGCCAGGTGGCGCTGCGCGGCAGCATCGACAGCGCCGTGCCACCCAGCTCGTCCACGCCCTGCGCCAGCGCCGCGTCCAGGCGCTGGGCGAAGCGCCTCGCCAGGTAGTCGGGCTCCAGCGCATCGGCCTCGTCGATGGGCAGCGGCGTCACGTCCGTGGGCCGGCGCCACTCGCGCAGCGCCGGCAGCAGCGGCAGCAGGATGACGCCCAGCGTCAGCAACAGCAGGAAGGCCGCCGCGATCATGCGCCGGCCCTCGGTTGCCCGGCCGCCGGGGCGCTGCGGTAGCGCACCGTCTTGTCCCACTTGAACTGGGTCTTGCCGATGCGGTCCAGCAGCACCTGCTCCAGCGCGCCGCGGCCGATTGCCACCGCGCTGACCAGGAAGCCCAGCCAGTTGAAGGCCAGCAGCCGGATGCGGTTGTGCGAGCGGTCCATGTGCGTGGCCGCGGCGATCTCGAAGAAGGCCGCGAAGTTGCCCAGCGCGCCATGCGTCATGAAAGCGATCACCACCAGCGCCGGCGCGATCCACTGCATCGACACCGTGAAGTACAGCAGCAGGCTGATCACCCAGCCCAGCATCAGCACCGGCGCCATGATGTAGACGCCCAGCAGCAGCGCGCCGTCGATGCGCTCGGCCCAGCTCAGGTGGCGCGCGGCCAGCACGCCCGCGGTGTGGCGCCACATCGCCTGGTTGTGGCCCTTGGCCCAGCGCTTGATCTGGCGCACCCGCACACCCCAGTTCTGCGGCACCTCCTCGTAGCACTCGGCGCGGTTCTGGTAGACCGTCTTCCAGCCGCCCAGCAGCAGGCGGTAGGTCAGGTCGGTGTCCTCGGCCAGCACGTCGTCGTGCCAGCCACCCACCGCGTGCAGCGCGCCCAGGCGGATGCCGCCCACCGTGCCGCCGTACTGCGGCACCAGGCCCAGGTTCATGCGGGCCTGCTGGTCCACTTGGTAGCCGCCGGAGCGCTCCAGGTCGAGCAGGCGCGTCAGCAGGTTGGCGCCGCAGTTCTGCGGCACCACCCGGCCCATCACCGCGCCCACCTCGGGGTCGAAGAAGGGCGCCATCAGCCGGCGGATCAGCCCGCGCGAGGGCAGGTAGTCCGCATCGAAGACGATGATGAAGTCGGTGTCCACCGTCTCGGTGGCGTCCTTCAGCGCCGCGGCCTTGCCGGGCTTGCCGCCGGTGCGGTGGAAGGGCCGGATGCGCCCCGGGAAGCGCTCCACCACCGCGTCGATGATCTCCCGCGTGCGGTCGGTGGACCGGTCGTTCATCGGCACCACCGTCATCCGGTCTTCCGGATAGTCCACGCTCATCAGGTTGACGAGGCAGTCCTCGATCACCGCCTCCTCGTTGTGGGCGGCCACGAAGATGGTCACGCGCGGCCAGTCCGCGCTGACGATGCTCGCAAAGGGGTGGCGCTGGTGGCCGAACAGGCGGTTCAGCGAGAACCAGTAGTGCCGCGCCGCATACGCCGCCAGCAGCAGCACGATCACCATCATCGAGACCACCAGCGTCCAGGACCACAAGGGCCCCAGCGGGCTGCTCAAGGTGACGTTCCAGCCCTCGACCCCGGAACGTGCCGCCTGCGCAGGCACCGCCGCCGCGGCCAGCCCCAGGGCCATCACCACGGCCACCGCGGCCTGCACCACCTGGCTTGCGCCCATGCGCCGCCGGGCAGCGCACCGGCTGCCATGAATGACCGTTCCAACCCCTGACCTGTCCATCTGTACTGACATTCCCTCTGCAACCCGGCGGCCTTCAGCCACCGGCGGCGGTCCCCACGCGGCACATGTGCGACACACCGTATCAATTGGTTTCTTGTTGTAAGTCTAGACCGTAAATGTGACGTTTTTCACATTCGGTTACGAATTTGCCTGCTTTCGGGGCGAGCCCGACACCTGTACCTCCGCGGCCGGCATCGGCCGCCAGGGCGCACCAGGCCTGACTTGAGGGGCATCCATCGGCCCGGATCGCGGCTTGGCGGCGCATCGGACCCTCGCCAGACCACCCCCTCGAACCAGCGCCCACATCCCGGGGGAGCCACCCCGGTGCGAAATCAGCCACCCAGGCTGTCGGCAGCACACCACAGCGGCGAGGCCGGGCAGGGCTGTCCCAGCGGCGACAGGACCTCCGGGACAGCCCGGTGGGCGGCACGCAGGCAGCGGCGTAGCCTGGGCGCCAGCCAGGTCGTCCCCGCGCCGCACGACCTCTGCCTCCGCCCCACCTTCACCGCCCAGAGAGAGAACCACCGCCGATGTCTGCCGCCCCCGCCCACGCATCCCAAGCCCCCAGTTCGTCGAGCCCCGCTGCCCTGCCCACCCGCGCGCACCACGCCCACTGGCCCAAGCGCATGCCGCGCGAGCTCGCGGTACCGCAGACCTCGCTGTGGTTCAACCTGGAGGTCGCCGCCCGGCGTTACCCGCAGCGCCCGGCCTACGTGTTCCTCGGCCGGGAGCTGAGCTACCGGCAACTGCACGACCAGGCGGAGGCGCTCGCTGCCTGGCTGCGCAGCCAGGGCGTGCAACGCGGCGACCGCGTCGCGCTGTTCATGCAGAACCTGCCGCAGTTCGTCGTCGCCTTCTATGCGGCCATGCGTGCCGACGCGGTGGTGGTGCCGGTCAACCCGATGAACAAGGCCGACGAGTTCGGCCACTACATCACCGACCCGGACACCCGGGTGGTGATCACCAGCGCCGACCTGGCGGGCATCGTTGCCCAGGCCAACGACGCCCTGCCCGCCGCGCAGCGCCTGCGTGCGGTGCTGGTCAGCCAGCTGGCCGACTACCTGCCGGCCGCCATCCCCGACGACCTGCAGCCCGCCCCGGCCATCGCCCGCTGGCTGACCACCGCCGTGCCACTTCCAGAGGGCGCCACCGCCTGGGCCGACGCGCTCATCGCAGGCGAGGCGGCACGCGGCTCGCTGGGCCCCTGCAGCGCCGGCCCCGACGACCTGGCCCTGCTGCCCTACACCTCCGGCACCACCGGCCTGCCCAAGGGCTGCATCCACCCGCACCGCACGCTGATGCACAACGCGGTGGGCAACGCGGTCTGGGGCACGGCCGGGGCGGAAACCGTGGGGCTGGGCGTGGTGCCCTTCTTCCACATCACCGGGCTGGTCAACGGCGTGCTGGCCAACGTCTGGGCGGGCGCCACCACCGTCATCCTGCCGCGCTGGGACCGCGACCTGGCAGGGCGGCTCATCTCACGCCACCGCATCACCCACTGGACCTGCATCCCCACGATGGTGATCGACCTGTTCGCCAGCGAGCACTACCGGAGCTTCGACCTCTCCAGCCTCACCAGCATGAGCGGCGGCGGCGCCGCCATGCCCCAGGCCGTGGCCGAGCGGCTGCTGCGCGAGTTCGGCATCACCTTCACCGAGGGCTACGGCCTGACCGAAACCGCCGCCCCCAGCCACCTCAACCCGCCCGACCGCGCCAAGCTGCAGTGCCTGGGCGTACCCTTCTTTGGCACCGACGCGCTGGTGGTCGACCCGGTCACGCTGGAGCCCCTGCCCGCCGGTGAAGTTGGCGAGATCGTCATCCACGGCCCGGAGGTCTTCAACGGCTACTGGAAGCACCCCGAGGCCACCGCGGCCGCCTTCTTCGAGCTGGACGGCCGGCGCTACTTCCGCAGCGGCGACCTGGGGCGCGTGGACGAGGAGGGCTACTTCTTCATCACCGACCGCCTCAAGCGCATGATCAACGCCAGCGGCTACAAGGTCTGGCCCAGCGAGGTGGAACTGCTGCTCTACAAACACCCCGCGGTGGCCGAGGCCTGCATCATCTCGGCCAAGGACGAGTACCGTGGCGAGACGGTCAAGGCCGTCATCGTGCTGCGCGAGGCCGCTCGCGGCCAGTCCACCGCCGAGGACATCATCGCCTGGAGCCGCGAGCACATGGCTGCCTACAAGGTGCCCCGCCTGGTCGATTTCGCCGACGCGCTGCCCAAGAGCGGCTCGGGCAAGGTGATGTGGCGGCTGCTGCAGGAGAAGGAGCAGCGGGGCGCTTAGCCACAGGGTTCGGCCCCCGCAGGAGCCCCATGTCGTCACCAGAAGGGCCTCAATGACGACAGGCCGGGATCCGCGCATGGCTCCAACACCTTGCGATGCCGCATGGCCCGCTCGCGCCGGCCCGGCATGATCGTTGGCTGGCTCTGGCCCGTCGCTGGGGCGTGACGGATGCAAGGAAGGCGAGATGGCGGTGACGACGATATCCGGGCGGAGAGCCCCGCTGCGCAGACCTGGTTTGGGCATGCTGCTCCTGGGGCTGGGGATGGGGCTTGGGTTGGGCGCGGCGATGCTGGCAGGGCCGGCCGGCGCGGCCGAGCCGGCGGGAGCGCCGGCCGCAGCGGACCTGGCGCGGGCCGAAGCGATCGTGAAGGAGCGCTGCCACCTCTGCCACGGGCTGCAGGGAGAGTCGGCCAGCGCGGTGTTCCCGCGGCTGGCGGGGCAGCATGCGCAGTACATCGCCAAGCAGCTGGGCGACTTCCAGTCCGGCCAGCGCAAGAGCGAGACAATGAAGCCGCAGGCCGCGCCCCTGACGCCCGCGGAGATGCAGGCACTGGGTGCCTACTTCGCATCGCGCAAGGTGCCGGGTCGGGCGGGCCGGGATGCCGACCTGCTGGCGGTGGGCCGCTTCATCTACCAGCGCGGCAACACCTTCAGCGGCCTGCCCGCCTGCGCGAGCTGCCACGGCCCACAGGCCCACGGCACGCCGCAGCTGCCACGGCTGGCCGGGCAGCACCCACGCTACATCGAGGACCAGCTCCGGCAGTTCAACACCCGCGAGCGCACCAACGACAACGCCGTGATGCACGCCGTGGCGTCCAAGCTCACCGAGCTGGATGCGCACGCGGTGGCGAGCCACATCGCGACGCTGGATTGAGGAGGGCGCCGGGCGCGGAACAGCGGATCAGCGGATCCACGCCATCATCCAGGACGCGACCTGAACCCCCTTGAAGGTCAATATTAGCCAGACTAGACTAAGCCTTTGCTTTCAGGAGCTGCCATGCCCTCTGTCAACATGCTGCAGGCCAAGTCGTCGCTGTCGCGCCTGGTCGACGACATCGAGCAGGGGCGCGAACGGGAGATCGTGATCGCCCGCAATGGCCGTCCAGCCGCTCGGCTGGTACCCATGCACGCGGGCCCGTCCGGTCCGCGCATCGGCGTGGCGAAGGGCCGCTTCGAGGTGCCGGACGACATCGACGCCCACAACGACGACGTGGCCCGCTTGTTCGCGGGCGCAGCGGTGGCGCCATGAATCTACTGCTGGACACCCATGTGGCGCTGTGGGCAATCACAGACAGTCCGCGGCTGTCGGCACGGGCGCGTGAGCTGATCGGGGCGCCGCACGCATCGGTGTGGGTCAGTGCCGCCTCGGTGTGGGAGATCTCGATCAAGCATTCGCTTGGCCGGGGCGACATGCCGGTGTCGGGCGAAGAGGCGCTGCGCTGGTTCGAAGCGTCGGGCTACCGTCTGCTGGCCGTGGAGGCCCATCACGCTGCTGCGGTGGAGGGCCTTGAGGCGCATCACCAGGATCCGTTCGACCGGCTCCTGGTCGCGCAGGCGCTGGTCGAGCCGATGCGGTTGCTGACCCACGACGCGACGGTGGCGCGCTACGGCGACACCATCGTCAGGGTGTGAACGCCGCCGTCGGCAGCGCATCGCTCGCGTTTGCCGAGCACTGGTTCACCGAGCGCGGCTGGGCGCCGTTCGACTTCCAGCGCGAGGTCTGGGCCGCGATGGCGGCGGGCGACAGCGGGCTGCTGCACGCCACCACCGGCGCGGGCAAGACCTACGCGGTGTGGTTCGGTGCGCTGGCGCGCGCTGCCCGTCTGGGTGTCGCGCTGGACAGCCGGACCGCGCCGCCGCTGGGCGTGCTGTGGCTGACGCCAATGCGCGCACTGGCGGCGGACACCACGCGGGCGCTGGCGCTGCCGCTCACCACGCTGGCACCGGGCTGGACGGTGGGGCTGCGCAGCGGGGACACGCCCTCGGCCGAGCGCGCCCGGCAGGACCGGCGCTGGCCCAGCGTGCTGGTGACCACGCCGGAGTCGCTCTCGCTGATGCTCACGCGCGAGCGTGCCCACGACGAGCTGGCCGGCATCCACACCGTGATCGTCGACGAGTGGCACGAGCTGATCGGCAGCAAGCGCGGCGTGCAGGTGCAACTGGCGCTGGCGAGGCTGCAGCGCTGGAATCCGGCGCTGGCGGTCTGGGGCGTGTCGGCCACGCTGGGCAACCTGGCCGAGGCGATGGCGACGCTGGTCGGGCCGGTGCGCGCGCCCCTGGCGCGGCTGGTGCGCGGCCGGGTACCGAAGGCGCTGGTGATCGACACCCTGCTGCCCAACGACGCCGGGCGCTTTTCCTGGGGCGGGCACCTGGGCGCGCAGATGCGCGACCCGGTGGTGGCGCAGATCGAGTCCGCGGCCACCAGCCTGGTGTTCACCAACACCCGCTCGCAGGCGGAGATCTGGTACCAGCTGCTGCTGGATGCGCGGCCGGACTGGGCCGGCTCGATCGCGCTGCACCACGGCTCGCTGGACCCGTCGGTGCGCGCCTGGGTGGAGGCGGGGCTGAAGGCCGGGCAGCTCAAGGCGGTGGTGGCCACCTCGTCGCTGGACCTGGGCGTGGACTTCCTGCCCGTGGAGCGGGTGCTGCAGATCGGCTCGGCCAAGGGCATCGCGCGGCTGCTGCAGCGCGCCGGCCGCTCGGGCCACGCGCCGGGGCGGCCCAGCCGCATCACGCTGGTGCCCACCAACACCATGGAGCTGGTGGAGGCCGCCGCCGCCCGCGAGGCGGCGCTGGCCGGGCACGTCGAGGCGCGCAGCAGCCCGCACGAGCCGCTGGACGTGCTGGTGCAGCACCTGGTGACGGTGGCGCTGGGCGGGGGCTTTCGCGCCGACGATCTGTACGAGGAGCTGCGCGGCGCGCACGCCTACCGCGACCTGCCGCGCGAGCACTTCGACTGGGCGCTGGCCTTCGTCGAACACGGCGGGTCGAGCCTGGGCGCCTACCCGGAGTACCACCGCGTCGTGGCTGGAACGGGCGATGACGAGGGCGTCTACCGCGTGCCCGACCGCGGCATCGCGCGGCGCCACCGGATGCAGGTGGGCACCATCGTCAGCGACGTGAGCATGGCGGTGAAGTGGCTCTCTGGCGGCACGCTGGGGCACATCGAGGAGGGCTTCATCGCGCGGCTGAAGCCGGGCGACGGCTTCTTCTTCGCCGGCCGGGCACTGGAATACGTCCGCACCCGCGACATGGCGGCCTACGTGCGCCCGGCCTCCCGGCGGCGCGGGGCGATCCCGGTGTGGGGCGGCGGCAAGATGCCGCTGTCCAGCGAGCTGGCCGACGCGGTGCAGGACCTGCTGTTCGCCGTCGGCAGCCATCCGGAAGGGGCCGAGCTGCCAGCACGGCTGGCCTGCCCGGAGCTGCAGGCGGCCGGGCCGATGCTGGCCACGCAGCGGCGCGTGTCGCACCTGCCAGCGCCGGGGGCGCTTCTGATCGAGCACTTCCGCTCCCGTGAGGGGCACCACCTGACGCTCTATCCCTTTGCCGGGCGCAACGTGCACATCGGCCTGGCCAACCTGCTGGCCTGGCGGCTGGCGCAGGGCGCGCCGAACACCTTCTCGCTGTCGGTCAACGACCACGGGCTGGAGCTGCTGAGCGCCGAGCCGGTCGACCTGGCGCGGCTGCAAAGCAGGCAGGCATTCGACACCGAGCACCTGCTGGACGACGTGCTGGCCAGCCTGAACGCGGGCGAGCTGGCGCAGCGGCGCTTCCGCGAGATCGCCCGCGTCGCCGGGCTGGTCTTCACCGGCTACCCGGGCGCGCCCAAGAGCACGCGGCAGCTGCAGGCCTCCTCCAGCCTGTTCTACGAGGTCTTCCGCAAGTACGACGCCGGCAACCGCCTGCTTGGCCAGGCCGATGCCGAGGTGCTGGCGCAGGAGCTGGACATCACCCACCTGGAGGCCACGCTGCGACGGCTGGGGACGCTGCGCATCGACTGGGTGGAGCTGCGCGCGCCCAGCCCCTTCAGCCTGCCGCTGATGGTGGAGCGCCTACGCGAGCAGTTCAGCACCGAGAAGCTGGCCGACCGGCTGGCCCGGCTGCTGCGGGATGCCGAGGCACAGGCCGAGTCCCAGGCCGAAGCCCAGGTGAACGCGCAGACCAGCCCGCTGCCGGCCGCGCCACGCCCGCGGCGCAGACGTTCAAGCCCGAGTTCATGCCGGCCCGGACATGACCCCGGTCAAGGTGGGAGTTGACGCAAACGGGTTGCATTTCAACGGATCAGGGTATCCTCTAGGGTCTTGCGCGTCTGCGCAATCCGGGTGGTCGATCCGTCGGGAAATTTCCTGAGCTCGCGCCGCCTTGCCTGGCCTGCCGGCCGCCCGTCTTGCCCGTCTGCTGCGATGAAACCGTTCAACGAAGAAACCGTGACCGAAGTCCATCACTGGACCGATCGCCTGTTCAGCTTCACCACCACCCGCGATCCGGCCTTCCGTTTCTCGAACGGTCACTTCGTGATGATCGGCCTGCCGGTCAATGGCAAGCCGCTGCTGCGCGCCTACTCCATCGCCAGCCCGAACTGGGAGGAGAGCCTGCACTTCTTCAGCATCAAGGTGCCGGACGGCCCGCTGACCTCGCGCCTGCAGCACCTGAAGGTGGGCGACAAGATCCTGGTCGGTCGCAAGCCCACCGGCACACTGCTGATCGACTACCTGAACCCGGGCAAGCGGCTGTACCTGTTCGGCACCGGCACGGGCCTGGCACCCTGGCTGTCGATCATCCGTGACCCGGACACCTACGAGCGCTTCGAGAAGGTCATCCTGGTGCACGGCTGCCGCCAGGTGTCGGAACTGGCCTACCAGGACCTGTTCAAGACCCTGCCGGAGCACGAGTTCCTGGGCGAGATCATCGGCGACAAGCTGATCTACTGCCCCACCGTGACGCGCGAGCCCTTCCCGCGCCAGGGCCGCATCACCGACCTGATCAACGATGGCCGGCTGTGGAACGACTTCGGCCTGCCCGCGCTGAACCCCGCCGAGGACCGCGTGATGATCTGCGGCTCCCCGGCCATGCTGCGCGACCTCAAGCAGATGCTGGAGGAGCGCCAGTTCAAGGAAGGCAGCACCAGCTCACCCGGCGACTTCGTGATCGAGCGCGCGTTTGCCGAGCAGTGAGCCGGCGCGGACGCCCTGACGCAAGAAAGGCCTCGCACTGCGAGGCCTTTTTCGTGGGCGCGGCCCGCGCCGCCTGGCGCAGGCGGGCAGCCCGGGCTCACTTCACGGCAGCCAGCATGTGGTCCAGCGCCGCGGCCACCTCGTCGTCGGTCAGCTTGGGGTTGCCGGCCTTGGGCGGCATCGCGCCCTTGCCCTTGATGGCCGACGCCAGCAGTGCGGCTCGGCCGGTCTCCACGCGCGGCGCCCAGGCGGCCTTGTCGCCGAACTTGGGGGCGTTCGCCAGACCGGGGATGTGGCACATCGCGCAGTTGTTGTTGTAGACGGCCTGGCCGTCGGCGGCCCAGGCGGAGGTCACCCCAGCGGTCAGGATCAGGGCGGCGGCGATGCGCAGGGGATGGTGGGCGGCGGTCATGACAGGGTCTCCTCGTCTCGGGCGGTGGATCGGGCCGGCGCAGTGACTGGGCAAAAAAGAAGGCGGCTGCCGCGGCCGGGCCGTCGCGGCAGCCGCCCCGCCTGAGCCGACCGGAAGCAAGGGATCGGAGGGAGCCGGTCGGTGAGGCTGGGAGGCCCTGCTGCAAACCATGTGCCCGATGGCAGGGGGGCCACCGCTGCGGGTGAACCCGCAGGGCCGGGCTACCCGGGCGGGTGTCGAGGGGCCCTGCCGGGGGCGCCAGCTGTCCCAAAGCCGCGCAGCGCCCGGCTGCGTCGCTGCGACGGCGCCGGCCGGGTGCTCCTGCGCTGAACAACCGCGACACGGGTTTGCGCGGCGACAAATCGGCCGGCCCGGCGTCGGTTCACGATGGCTGCGGCAGGCGCAGGTGAAGGGCTTTCCCTCCACAATGCGGCGACCGTGATGCAACCGCAGAGGTGGAAACCATGGAGCTGACGAGACGGCCGACGAGACGACAGGTGGCCGGCTGGGCGAGCGCGGCCGGACTGGGCTGGGCACTGGGCGGTGTGGCCGGCTGCGCGTCGATGAACCAGGCGAACAAGCAGCGCCAGGTGGCCTCGGTGCTGAGCTTCCTCTTTCCTGGCAAGGAGGAGCCCCCGGCGCCCAGCAGCCAGGTGGCAGTGCTGAACGTGCCGTTTCGCATCGGGGTGGCCTTCGTGCCCGACAACACGCGCGCCGACATGCGCCTGTCCGAAACCGAGCGGCAGCAGCTGGCCACCAAGGTGCGCGACGCCTTTGCCCGATTCCCCTTCGTCAGCCGCATCGAGACGGTGCCGTCGCTCTACCTGGAGCCGGGCGGCGGCTTTGCCAACCTGGACCGCGTGGGCGCACTGCTCAACCTGGACGTGATCGCGCTGCTGTCCTACGACCAGGTGCAGCACGCCGACGCCAGCGGCTGGTCCTTCCTGTACTGGACCGGGGTGGGCGCCTACGTGGTCGAGGGCGACAAGTTCGAGGTGCTGACCGCCGTCGAGTGCACCGTGTTCGACATCCGCAGCCACCGCCTGCTGATGCGCGCGGCCGGCACCGCGGGCAACAAGGGCGGAGCGACGCTGGTGGGCTTCACCGAGAAGGCCCGTGAGGCGCGTGGCAAGGGTTTCGCGCAGGCGATGGACCAGATGGTCACGAACCTCCAGGGCGAGGTGCAGGCCTTCCGCGAACGGGCGCCGAAGGACCCGATGATCCGCCTGGTGCTGCCGCCAGGCTACGACGCGGCCGCTGGCAACAGCACCGCGCCGAAGTGAAGGCGGGGAGCGGCCCATGGCGTCCGATGCCCACTTCCTCGACCACGTGCTCGACCAACTGGGCAGCCTGTCGGGCATCACGCACCGGCGCATGTTCGGCGAGTACGCGCTGTACCACCACGGCAAGGTGGTGGCCTTCATCTGCGACAACCGGCTGTTCCTGAAACCCAGCGCCGCCGGGCGGGCCTGCATCGGCGCGGTGAGCGAAGGCTTCCCTTACCCGGGCGCCAAGGCGCACTTCGTGGTCGACGACCTGCTCGACGACCGCGAGCGGCTGGTCGCGGCCCTGCTCGCCACGAGTGCGGAGCTGCCCGAGCCCAAACCGAAGGCCAAGCCGAAACCTGGCCCAAAGGCGACGGCACCGGCCAAGGTGAAGTCCGCCCGGCCAAAGGCCGGCTGACCCACGGACGGCGTCAAGGGCGGGGCGGCGCCGACTCGTCGGCCAGCACGGCGAGCAGCTCGGAGTGGAACTCGCGCCGGTACAGCACCCAGATGACCCCCGTGGTGCCGGCGACCATCGCCAGCGGGGAGAGGAACCACAGCAGGGCGGCAAAGCCGAAGTAGATCGCGCGCAGGCCGTCGTTGAAGGTCTCGGCCGCCAGCCCCATCACGCGCGCGGCCCGGTGGGCGTAGGCCAGGCGGGCCGCCTCGTCAGCGGCAAAGACGTCACGGTCCGGCGCGGCGCCGATCATCAGGGCACCGAAGGTGTACTGCCGCATCGCCCAGGTGAAGCGGAAGAAGGCGTGCACGTACACGCCCAGCAGGAGCAGCAGCTTGAGGTCCATCACCAGCGCGGAGGTGCGCGCGGCGAAGGGCAGCTCCTGCATCAGTTCGGTGGTCTTCTCGGTGGCGCCCAGCGCCGCGGCCAGGCCGCCGATGACGAAGATGGTGGTGGAGGCGAAGAAGCTCGGGGCCGAGGAGAGGTTCTGCAGCACCTGGCTGTCGACGATGCGCACCTCGCGCCGCGTGCTCTCCAGCATCCAGACCTCGCGGATGCGGTTGGTGCTGCCCAGCACCGAGCGGCGGGTCAGGCCGCGGTGGCGGGCAAACTGCACGTAGCCGACCCAGCCGACGACGAAGGCGGCCAGCGCCAGCCAGTCGGCCCGGGGCAGGACCTGGAGGGCACGCAGGAGGAAGTCCATCCCCGCACTCTACCGAACGGAACCGAAGCGCAGCGGATAGGGCGCGGAACAGGCCGCGTCAGGGCGCGTCAGGGTGCCAGGTCGAACACCAGCACCTCGGCCTGCCGGCCGTCGCCGAGCAGCAGCTCGGCCTCGTCCTGCACCGCCAGGGCATCGCCGGCGGCCAGGCGCAGGCCGCTGACCTGCAGCGCACCGCGTGCGACGAACAGGTAGGCCTTGCGCGCCGGGTCGAGGGCGAGCCGGGCGGCTTCGGTCGCGCCGTCGAACCGGCCGATCCACAGACGCGCATCGGCGTGCAGCGGGACCTCGGCGGCGCCGGCCTCGCCGACGGGCGCGGCCACCCGCTGCAGGCGGCCGCGCTGATCGGCCGGGTCGAAGGCGCGCTGCTCATAGCCGGGCGTGAGGCCACGTTCGGCCGGCAGCAGCCAGATCTGCAGGAAGTGCGTGACCGAGCCCGGGGCGTGGTTGTGCTCGCTGTGGCGCACGCCCGTGCCGGCGGTCATGCGCTGCACCGAGCCGGGCGGGATGGCGGTGCCGTTGCCCATGCTGTCGCGGTGCGCCAGCTCGCCCTCCAGCACCACGCTGACGATCTCCATGTCGCAGTGCGGGTGCGTGCCGAAGCCGGTGCCCGGGGCGATGCGATCCTCGTTGATGACGCGCAGGTTGCCCCAGCCCATGTGGGCGGGATCGAAGTAGTCGGCAAAGGAAAAGCTGTGGAAGCTCTTCAGCCAGCCGTGGTCGGCGTAGCCGCGCTCGGCGGATCGGCGGGGAATCAGCATGGTGGTGGCCTGCGCCGGGGCGGCGGCCCTCCTGGTGGGCGGAACGGGTGGCAGAACGGACAGCGGAACGGACGGCGGAACAGGGGCTGATCTTGCCGGGCGGGCGGCCCGCGTGGGTTCAATCGGACGCGATGGCATCATTCAAGAACGCTGCACCCCGGCCGCCGGCCGGCTCCCTGGTGCGCTGCTACGCCGAAGAAAGCCGCCGACCATGACCGATCGCCGCCGTGCCCTGACGCCCGAGGCGCTGGAGATGATGGACACCATCGCCCGCACCGGCAGCTTTGCCGCGGCCGCCCGCGAGCTGGGCAAGGTGCCCTCGGCGCTGACCTACAGCGTGCGCCAGCTGGAGGAAGCGCTGGACGTGCTGCTGTTCGACCGCCGCTCGCGCCAGGCCCAGCTCACCACCGCCGGTGACGAGCTGCTGCGCGAGGGCCGGCGCCTGCTGGTGCAGATGGACGCGGTGGCCAACCGGGTGCAGCGCGTGGCCACCGGCTGGGAGGCCACGCTGTCGATCGCGGTGGACAGCATCATCGCCGCGCCGGCGATCTTCGACCTGATGGACGCCTTCTTCGCGCTGAAGGTGGCCCCACGCACGCCCGCGGGATCGCCGCCGGCATCGCCCGCCTCACTCGCCTCAATCGCCGCGTCCGTGGCCGAGGCCGACGACCCGTCGGCGCACGCCCCGCCGACGCGGCTGAAGCTGCGCAGCGAGGTGATGTCGGGCACCTGGGAAGCGCTGATCAATGGCCAGGTGGACCTGGCGATCGGCGTGATGCTGCCCGACACGCCCTTCGACGTGGTGGAGTGCGCCCCGCTGGGGGTGCTGGACATGGTGTTCGCCGTGGCGCCGCACCACCCGCTGGCGCGCGAGAGCGAACCGCTGAGCAGCGCGGCGGTGGCGCGGCACCGCGTGGTGGCGATCGCCGACACGGCCCAGCGCATGGCGCCGCAGACCTTCGGCGTGGCGCCGGGACAGGACGTGCTGACGGTGCCCTCCCTGGTGGCCAAGCTGGAAGCGATCATCCGCGGCCTGGGCTGCGGGCGGATGCCCGAGCCGCTGGTGCGTCTGCATGCCGACGCCGGCCGGCTCGTGGTCAAGCCGCTCGCCGAGGCGCCGCGCCGCATCGAGATGCACTACGCCTGGCGCCGCGGCGCCGGCCACGGCCGGGCCCTGGCCTGGTGGCTGCAGCAGCTGGAGCGCCCGGCCACGCGCCGCGCGCTGCTGGAGCAGCACGCCGGGCTGATCCTCTGACCTCTGCCGCGCGATGAAGGCCTTGCCGCCCTACCGAGGCCGCTTTGCCCCCACGCCCAGCGGGCCACTGCACGAGGGCTCGCTGGCGGCGGCGCTGGCGTCCTGGCTGGATGCCCGCGCCCACGGCGGTCGCTGGCTGCTGCGCATCGAGGACGTGGACGGACCACGCTGCCAGCCCGGCGCGGCCGAGGAGATCCTGCGCCAGCTGGCATCCTGCGGGCTGACGCCCGACGAGCCGCCGCAGTGGCAGTCGCAGCGTGGCGCCCACTACGACGCGGCACTGGCTCGGCTGGCCGAGACGGGCGCGGCCTATGGCTGCGCCTGCACGCGCGCCGACATCGCCCGGGCCTGGGCGGCGCAGGGCCGGGTGCACCAGCGCCATGCCGAGTGGGTCTACCCCGGCACCTGCCGGCCTGAGCGGGGTGGCCTGGCCGGCCAGCCAGCGCGGGCCTGGCGCCTGCACACCGGCACGGCGGGCGCACCGGCATCGCTGATCGACTGGCGCGACCGGTGGCTCGGCGCACAGCGGCAGGACGTGGCCGCCGAGGTGGGCGACTTCGTGCTGCGGCGCGCCGACGGCTGCTGGGCCTACCAGCTCGCCGTGGTGGTCGACGATGCCGCGCAGGGCATCACCCACGTGGTGCGCGGCGAGGACCTGGCCGACAACACGCCGCGCCAGATCCTGCTGCAGCGCGCGCTGGGCCTGCCCACGCCGGCCTACCTGCATACGCCATTGGTGTGCGCAGCCGATGGCGAAAAGCTCTCGAAGAGCCATGGCGCACCGCCGGTGGACCTCGCTGACCCGGCCGCCGCGCTGCTGCGCGCCGCCCAGGCGCTGGGCCTCCCGATCCGGGGGATGCTCCATCCCGGAGCGGGGGGCCACCTCCCCGAACTGCTTGGGCTTGGGGTCTCCCTGTGGGCACAACAGGCCGAGGGGGTGGCATCATCGTGGCCTTTGTAATATTTGGTGCCGCACGCCGGGGGGCGTGGGGCACACGTTCCTCGAAGGCAGATTCCGATGACCACGACCCCGTCCGGCCTCCAATTTGAAGACACCGTGCCCGGCAGCGGCGCCAACGTTGCCACCGCCGGCAGGCAAGTCAGCGTGCACTACACCGGCTGGCTGCACGACGCCAGCAAGCCCGATGGCCGGGGCCGCAAGTTCGACTCCAGCAAGGACCGCGGCCAGCCGTTCCGCTTCGACCTCGGCGCCGGCATGGTGATCCGCGGCTGGGACGAAGGCGTGCAAGGCATGCGCGAAGGCGGCACCCGCGTACTGGTGATCCCGCCCGAACTCGGCTACGGCGCCCGCGGCGCTGGCGGCGTGATCCCGCCAAACGCAACCCTCGTGTTCGAAGTCGACTTCCTGGGGTACTGACAACATGCCCGGCTTGCTGCCTGACGTGGACCCGGACGGTCTGCTCGAATATTCGGTGGTCTACACCGACCGCGCCCTGAACCACATGTCGGCGAAGTTCCAGGGTGTGATGCGCGACATCTCGGCCATCCTCAAGGAGGCCTACCACGCGCAGGCGGTGGCCATCGTGCCGGGCAGCGGCACCTTCGCGATGGAGGCCGTGGCCCGCCAGTTCGCCACCGGCCAGCGCTGCCTGGTGATCCGCAACGGCTGGTTCAGCTTCCGCTGGTCGCAGATCCTGGACATGGGGCAGATCGCCTCGTCCACGACGGTGCTCAAGGCCGGCCGCGTCGGCGATGGCCCACAGGCCGCGTTCGCACCGGCCCCGATCGACGAGGTGGTGGCCACCATCCGCGCCGAGCGGCCCGGGGTGGTGTTCGCGCCACACGTCGAGACCGCCTCCGGGATGATCCTGCCCGACGACTACCTGCGCGCGGTCGGCGCCGCGGTGCACGAGGTGGGCGGCCTGTTCGTGCTGGACTGCATCGCCTCCGGCGCCATCTGGGTGGACATGGCCGACTGCAACGTTGACGTACTGGTCAGCGCTCCGCAGAAGGGCTGGACCGGCTCGCCCGGCTGCGGCTTCGTGATGCTGGGTGCCGCCGCGCGCGCGCGCCTCGACGCCACCACCAGCAGCAGCTTCGCCTGCGACCTGAAGAAGTGGCTGCAGATCATGGAGGCCTACGAAAGCGGCGGCTTCGCGTATCACACCACCATGCCCACCGATGCGCTGGCGCGCACCCGCGACGTGATGCGCGAGACGCGTGAGCGCGGCTTCGAGCGCGTCAAGGCCGAGCAGTGGGAACTGGGCCAGGCAGCCCGCGCGATGCTGCAGGCCCGGGGCTACCCCAGCGTGGCGGCCGAGGGCTTCCAGGCGCCCGGCGTGGTGGTGAGCTTCACCACCGATCCGGAGCTGCAGAGCGCCAAGAAGATGGTGCCGCTGGGCCTGCAGATCGCCGCCGGCGTGCCACTGCAGTGCGACGAGGGCGCGGATTTCCGCAGCTTCCGCATCGGCCTGTTCGGGCTGGACAAGCTGCACGACACCAAGCGTGCCGTCGCGGTGCTGGAACGCGCCTTCGCAAGCCTCTGACCTGGGCCCGCCGGGAGACGTTCCTGGCGACCCGGGCCTCCCGGGGCTTGTGCGCGACAGTCGCCGTCCAGCGCAACAGATCCTGCCGCCTGATGTGAAATATTTCACCTGATTCATTTTGGGGCCGTCGCTGCCCTCGCAAAATGCTTTCGGTATCGCTTTTTGGCATGGCGAACCTTTGGCAACGATGAGCGGGCGGAGCACGGTGAGATGAAGCAGGCGGTTGGCGTGACAGGCGCAACGTCCGGTGGGGCGCGCTCGGACGGGGTTCGTCCCGCGCTGGTGCTCTCCTGCCTCGGTGCGCCAGAGGGTGACCTGAGTCTGACGCGCTCGCTCGGCGAGCAGGGGGTGCCGGTCATCGTGCTCAGCGAGTACGCCACGCCGCCGTCCTCGCGTTCGCGCCATTGCCGGGCCTTCCTGCACGTACCCGGGTTCACGCGCGATCCGGCGCTGTTGCTGGGCGCGCTGAAGACCGTCCGAGGCCGCCTGGGGGTGGCCCCGATCGTCTTCCCCTCCGCCGATCCGGACCTGGTCACGCTGCTCGCACTGGATGGCCAGCTCGACGACGTTGCCGTCAGCACCCTGCCGACGGCCGACCTGACGCACACGCTCAACGACAAGGCCGCCTTCGAAGGCCTGGCCGAGCGCTGCGGCTTGCCGGTGCCGCGCAGCCTGGCGGTCGGCGAGGACGCGGCGGGCGAGCCCAGGCGCGACTGGCGCGAGCGCGCCGCCGCGCTCACCTTCCCGCTGATGGCCAAGCCGGCGTGCCCACTGGCTTGGCAGGCCGACGCCGTGCCGCAGGAGGTGCGCTCGGCCAAGGCGGTGCGGCTGGACGACGTGGCGGCCCTCGACCACCTGGCCCGCAGCCTGCCGCCCCGCTCCTGGGCCCAGACGCTGATGCAGGAGTACGTGCCCGGTGGCGATGAGGAGCACTACGGCGTGCACGCCTGCGTCGATGCCGCCGGCCGCATCCTGGCCACTTCGGTGACGCGCAACTGGCGCGTCTACCCGCCCTATGCCGGCGGCGGCTGCTGCATGGAGAGCGTCGACGAGCCCGCCCTGGAGGCCCTCGGGCTGGATGCCCTGCAGCGCATCGGCTTTCGCAGCGGCATCGCCAACATGGACTTCAAGCGCCATGCCCTGACCGGCGAGTTCAAGCTGCTGGAGATCAACCCCCGCATCAGCCAGGCCCACATGCTGTCCACGCGCGCCGGGGTCAACCTGCCCTGGATCACCTGGCGCGATGCCTGCGGCCTGCCGGCCCTGCCGCGCCCGCAACGGCGCATCGGGCTGCGCTACGTCAACGAGGTGGACGACCTCCTGGCCGCCCGCATCTACCGGCGCGACGGCCTCTGGCCCTGGCCGCGCTACCTGCGCCATGTGCTCGGGCCGGGCGTGGTCTACCAGCTGTGCCAGTGGGGCGACCCGATGCCCGCCGTGGCCGAATTGACCGGCTGGTTGCGTGGCCGGCTCAGCCGGCAGCGGCACGAGGACTGGCTGACCGGCAGTGCAGCGCCCCAGCCCCTCTCCGCCACCACCCTGCGCCAGCTCGACGCGCTGGCCCACGCCGCCGCCTGACGGGGCCAACCCCCGCCCCGGCCCGCGGCCTGCCACGGCAAGGCAGGCATGCTCCCGCTGCGATCTATCTCCCGGGTGGCCTCACTCGCTCGCCCCGGCCAGCTCGCTGGGCACGCGCACCACGGTGACGGTGCAGTCCGCCTGCGCCACCACCTGGGAGGAGACGCTGCCCAGGTAGCGCCGCAGCGCCGAGTTGCCTCGCGCGCCCATGATGATGTGGTCGACCTGGGTCTTCTGCGCAAACTCGACGATGGCCGTGGCGGCATCGGGCGCCTCCAGCACGTGGAAGGTCAGGCGGTTGTCCTCCAGCCCGAGCGCCTGCGAGATCGGCCGGGCCCAGTGCTTCAGGCCGACGAGCTGCTTGACGTGCACGCTGTTGCCCTGCTTGTCGGTGAGCTCGTCCATGCCGATGCGCGCGGTCTTCATCACGCTGACGCAGGCCAGCCGGGCGCCGGGCTCGGTGGAGAGGATGCGCTGCACCGTGTCGCGCACCAGGTCGAGCAGCGCGCCGGTGGCGCCCTGCACATCCACCGCCGCCATGATGATGGGGGCGCGCTTGAGCTGTTCACCCGCGCTACTGCGTTCGCTGGGCTCGTTGCCCATGGCCTTGAACCAGCGCTTGAGGGTCTGGAAGCCGCCCGCCTGGGCAGCCTTCTCGGCCCGCGCAGTGAGCTTGACCTGCTGCGGATTGAGCAGGTCCTGCGCCAGGTGGGCGGCGCTGGGGTGGCGCTTGGTGGCGTCCACCTCCAGGCAGCGCAGGATGATCTCCTGCAGCCAAGGGGGACAGTCGGGCCGGTGCAGGCGCGGCGGCACGGGCTCCCTGTAGAGCCGCTCGCGCAGCCCGCGCACGCTGCTGGGCGCGCCGAAGGGGCGCTGCCCGGTGGTGAGGTGATAGAGCATCACGCCCAGCGCAAAGAGGTCGCTGCGCGGCTCGTTGCGCACGAACTGCACCTGCTCGGGCGACATGTAGGGGCCCGTGCCCATCGGGAGGTTGAACTCCTCGTCAAGCAGGTCGGGCAGGTGGTCGTGGCGCGACAGGCCGAAGTCGACCAGCACCGCTGCACCGAGCGGCGAGCCATCGGTGGCCGGGCGGAAGAGGATGTTGCTGGGCTTGATGTCGAGGTGGATGACGTTCTGGCGGTGCAG